>Ga0126311_10001807_pt1 | contig 10497 bp, 6 predicted proteins | sample Plot61_FD_92539 | JGI IMG/M metagenome (GOLD analysis project Ga0126311, IMG submission 92539) | Serpentine soil microbial communities from UC McLaughlin Reserve, CA, USA - Plot61 | ecosystem: Environmental > Terrestrial > Soil > Grasslands | place: USA: UC McLaughlin Reserve, Lake County... | reverse complement strand
TGTCGATCGTTCCTGCTCCCAACGCTTCACGGACTGCACACCGTGGCTCGTCTTGATGGCGGCAGTCACTGAAGAAGCACTTTCCCGCAAGCGCCTCGATCTCCTCAAACACCAACTGCAAGCTCTCGTCGCCATCCCACAGTTGCAATTCACGCATGCCCGGCGTGTCCAGTACGAGTCCTCCACCTGGTAATAGAATTAACTCGCGATGAGTTGTCGTATGTCTTCCACGGTCATCGTGCTCGCGCACTGTTTGTACTTTCAAGTGCTCGTCACCCATCAGACGATTTATCAGAGTTGATTTTCCAACGCCCGATGAACCCAGGAGCGCAACCGTCTGCCCGCGCCTGAAATACTGCGCGATATCGTCAATGCCACGACCTGTGACAACGCTGATGGCGTGTACCGGCACACTATGCGCAACGGCTTGCACCTCATCGATCCGGTCGGCCAAGCGCTCGCACAGATCCGATTTGCTTAGAATGATGATCGGATTTGCGCCGCTCTCCCACGCAATAATGAGATACCTCTCGAGGCGGCGCAGGCTGAAATCCTGATTCAGCGATGTAAGCAGGAACACCGTGTCGATGTTCGCGCCGACAATCTGTTCCTCAGTGCGTGAACCAGCAATCTTCCGCACAAAACTGGTCCTCCGCGGCAGAACTGCGTGAATCATAACTCTGTCACCTTCCGCCCGAGAACGAATCACTACCCAGTCTCCCACGGCGGGCAAGTCGCTTCGATTGACGGCTTCGTGCCTAAGCTTGCCTGAAATCTCGGCCAGCACCTCTCCGTGTTGCGTGTAGACGCGAAAGAGATTTTTGTGTTCGAGCGCGACTCGCCCGGACGCGTAGCCGCTGCCCGCATATGTTTTGAAATTAGCTTCAAAGAATTCATCCCAACCAAAGGTTGTCAGATCAGTAACGTTCATGCCTGTTTCTCCAACGAAAGATGCGGCTGCAAAGATCACTTTGCCTGCAACCGCGGTTATTGACGTTGTATTGAATTAAGGTTTTGGGATGGATGAGTTACTGCGTTGGCTGTGAAGACACTGCCGATGTATGCAGAATCACGCCTGGTATAAATCGGGCGATGATCAGCATCGTCTCGGTTGACAGAACCGCAGCAACTTTTTTAGCGGACAATCATAGGCCGGTGGGATTGTAGCAAAACAATAAGCTCCGATTAAAGCACCGCTGAGAATTTCAATTTGATAGTGAACCTATTCTGTTATAGCCTCGTAAATGGCTTGTCAGACCTAACATTTGCTGATAATTAGATCAACAGCGTCAAGCTCGGCAACCTGAGTCATTCTTCACTCGCGAGGTACATCCATGTTCCGAACTATCTCAATCCTTTTTGTATGTCTCTGTATAACCGCAGGCGCACTCGCGCAACCAGCCGCTGATCGACCGCTGTTGATAGGTCGTGTGTCACTCAATCAATCACACATTGCCTTCACTTACGCGGGAAAGATCTGGCTGGTCGAACGAAGTGGCGGTACCGCTCGAAGGCTTACCAACACACCAAATGAAGAGACCAACCCCGTCTTTTCGCCCGACGGCCAGCGAATCGCATTTTCGTGGTCTAATGGAAATGATTGGGACGTGTACATCGCGCGCGCCGACGGTTCCGGCGAGCCGGCACGAATCACTATGATGCCCGAAGATGATTTCGTCACCGGCTGGTCAGCTGATGGAAAGGAAATCATCTTCGAAACCACGCGCGACGAAGAAACGCTGACTCGTCTTTATAAGACTTCCGCTGACCGCCTCATGCTTGCCAGCCCACTCCCGCTGCACCAAAGTTTTTCCGGTTCAATGTCACCTGACGGCAGCCGAATCGTTTATAACCCGAGGACCGGAGCCGGTGACTGGCGTTACTACCGCGGAGGATACGCCGGACAGCTCTGGATCGCTGACTTGAAAACGGGAGCGCTTGAGAAGCTCTCGAACGCAACGCACAACGATCGAAATCCTGTCTGGGTGAGCGACAAGATTTTCTTCATTTCAGATCGAACCGGAATCTTCAACCTTTACGCATACGACACCAAATCGAAAAAAACTCAGCCGCTGACAAAGTTTGCGGGGCTGGGTGTGCGCACTGCGTCAGCAACCAATGATGCTGCGGTGTATGTACAAGCCGGGCGTTTACATCTACTCGATCTCAATACCAACAGCGATCGTGTGATCAAGGTTTCAGTGACTCCCGATACGTCGGAGCTCGCACCGCGCAGCGCGGGCGCTCTTCGCTCTCTCGAGCAAATTCTCCCGTCAGCTACCGGCGATCGGATCGCTTTCGGCACACGCGGCGAAGTGCTCCTTTTCGCTCCAGCAAACGGTTCTTATAAGAACCTGACCAACACGCCCGGCGTTGCGGAAAGGTATCCGATAATTTCACCTGACAACAAATCCGTCGCTTATGTGTCAGACGAGTCCGGTGAATACGCGCTTCACATCCGGTCTCTCGAAAACGATTCAGTCAAAAAGATCCAGATCGAGCAGAAGCCTTCGTTTTACTGGGGACTGGTCTGGTCACCTGATTCACGAAAGCTCACCTTTAATGACAGACGACTTGGGCTTTGGCTGGTTGACGTTCCTACCGAAACAACAACCAGGATCGATAGCTCTCCATATTCCGCGCAGGACTCGTGGACGCCAAACTTTTCTCCCGATTCGCGTTTCCTCACGTACTCGAAACGTTTGAAGAATCGCGCGGGGACCATCTTTATTTACGACATCGCGGCGAAGAAGTCTTTTCAGATAACCGACGGCATCACGCACACACAGATGCCCGTGTTCGATCCGAACGGGAAGTATCTTTACTTTGTTTCGAGTCTCAATGCCGGCACCAGCGAGTTTAGCTGGGGAGTTCTTAACGGAGTATTTGCGAACCCTCTCGTGGTCCGGCGAGTTCACGGTTTGATCTTGTCGAAGGATCAGCCTTCCCTGCTCTTGCCCAATGGACAACCAAATCCTGACGCGAAGCTCAGTGAGACGCTGCCGCAAGTGAAGATCGATTTTGAAGATTTGCAATCGCGGTTTGTAAACCTGCCGTTGCCGCAGCGCGACTATTCGCAACTCGCGGTTGGGCAGCCCGGAAAGTTGATTCTCGCGATCGGAGAGTGGTCGGCTGCTCCAGGCGATTTTGGCGGGCAGACGCAATCGCAGGCTGTCTATTCGTTCGATATCTCCAAGGGGGCCCCGATGCAGAAGCTCGTGGACCAGATTAGCGCCGTGGACATCACAACGGACGGCAAAAAGATTCTCTATCGCAAAGGCCGGGACTACTTTCTCGCGTCAACTGATGCTCCCGCTAAACCTGACGAAGGCCGCCAGGACTTCAGCAAGATGGAGGTGCGCCTGGTTCCTGCTGACGAATGGCGCCAGATGTTTCATGAGTCGATGCGGATCATGCGCGACTGGTTCTACGACCCGAATTATCATGGTCAGGATCTCAAAGCTCTCGAATACGAATACGCCAGTTACTTACCAACGATTGTTCGCCGTAGCGATCTGAATCGCTTGATGCTGCAGATGCTTGGCTCCGTATCGGTAAGCCATCTTGGTGTCGGCGGCGGCGATGCGCCGCCACCCGCCGGAAGCGGCAATCGTATCGGGCTGCTTGGAGCCGATTACGAAATCTCTAACGGAAAATATCGTTTCAAAAAGATCTATCGCTCAACGTCCTACTCTTCTCCTGCCGGTTCATTTGGCGCCCCGCTTAGTCAACCGGGCGTTGATGTTCACGAAGGCGATTATTTGATCCAGGTCAATGGGCAGGCTGTTGATGCAGAAAAGAACCTACTCAGCTATTTCGAAAATACCGTCGGCCGTCCAACCAAGATCACGGTCACTGCAAATCCCGATGGTTCTAACGCGCGCACATACACCGTCTTCCCTGCTCTGGGTGAGAATCGTCTGCGTCGTGCGAACTGGGCAGAAGAAAACCGCAAGCTGGTAGAAAAGCTTTCCGGCGGACGTCTCGGCTACATCTTTATCGAGGGCTACGGCGGCGAAGGAATCATGAACGCAATCCGCGGCTTGACCGGATACGCAGACAAGCAGGGCGTCATCGTCGATCAGCGTTTCAATGGAGGCGGCATCACACCTGACTATCTGATCGAATGGATGCAGCGCAAGCCGCTTTACTACTACATGTTTCGCGGAGGCGACGATATCGCGACTCCTGTTAACCCGGCGCCACCTGTTAAGGTGATGATCATTAACGAGCTGAATGGCTCAGCGGCTGAGACTGGCGCTTTTATGTTCAAGCTCGCGAAGGTTGGTCCAATCGTCGGTAAACGTACTTTCGGTGGCGGCATTGGACCTTATTACTTCACACCCAGACTCATCGACGGTGGTAGCGTGCAGTTGCCGAATCGTGCGGCATACGATCCAAGCGGGACAACGTGGGGAATAGAGAACATGGGCGTTGCGCCTGATTTCGATGTCGAGATCACTCCTGCCGATGTAATCGCTGGACGCGATCCGCAACTTGAAAAAGCGATCGAGGTTGCGCTTGCACAGATTTCGAAACTTCAACCAGTCGTGCCGAAGCGTCCCGCTTTTCCGATCCATCCGGGCGAGCAACCTGATGCCCCTTCGTCAGGACCATCGGTTTCCACGCTTCCGGAGGTGGGTTCGGAGTTCCCTCCTGTTCCACCACGACCCGGTCCGACGCCGCCACCAGCGCCGGCTAATAACAAGTATGCTGCGTTTGTTGGAAGTTATGACGGTGGCAATCTGGGCAATCTGGTTGTGAGACAAGAAGGTGAAAAGTTATTTGCTCTTGATCCTGGTGGCCAACGCATCGAGCTTGTTCCGAACACAACCCCGGACAAGTTCCTGGCCCAACCGGTGGGCGGCACTGTGAGCTTCGAACGAGACCCTGCTGGAAAAGTAACGGGCATTGTCGTGACGCTGCCTAACGGGAACGTGATCAGAGCACGAAAGACTGTGCCTTAGGTTCAATATCATTGACTGATTTTAGATTCGATTCGTTTATCTGGAATCAGCCAGATTGCCGCGACAACGACATATAACACATCGGCAATCCACTGATTGACGAATGCCAATGGAATTGCGGCGAGATAACAAGCCAGCGAGATTTTTCCTTTCCGATCCTTCCCGACAGCCGACGCGAGAACGTGGTCTGAGTCGTCATGTTTGATAATCAGGTATTGCAACAAAACATAAGCGATCGCCGCGCACAGCAGCACTACTCCGTAAATCGCAGTCGGCAGTGGCGCGAAATGATTTTCGCCCATCCAGCCGGTTGTAAACGGAACCAGCGACAGCCAGAACAGCAGATGCAGATTGGCCCATAGAATCGCGCCATTTACCCGCCTCGTCGCCTGAAGCAGATGGTGATGATTGTTCCAATAGATACCGAGGTAAATGAAACTCAGCACATAGCTCAGAAATACCGGCAACAATGGTCTGAGTGCCGCCATATCAGCACCGTGCGGAATCTTCAATTCCAGCACCATGATGGTAATGATGATGGCCAGCACACCATCGCTGAAGGCTTCGAGCCGCGTTTTGTTCATATTCAGTCGCTCCGTAGTGATTGGCCCAAGTGGGAGTGACTTACTCCTGGGCCGGAACCGTTGACCGAAAGACGGCATACAAAAGCAGGCTTCCAGCCACAGCAAGATTTAAAGAGTCCGCTCCGCCCACCATCGGAATGCGAACGATCTTTTCGCAAAGTGATCGTTGCTCGTCCGTCAGCCCCGAACGTTCGTTGCCCAATAACAGGACTGCTGGCCGCGGATATCGGACTTGGTCATATTCAACCACTCCATCAGGTGATGCTCCAATAACGCCAAGATGGTGTGTGTGTATCCAACTCCGGAAACGCTCGACGTTTGTTCGCACAAGTGTTTGCGTAAAGAGCGTGCCCATCGTTGCCCGGACCACAACAGGCTCATACGGGTCTATCTGTTGGCCGAGTAGGATAAATCCAGTCGCCCCGATCGCAGCCGAAGTTCGTAAGAGTGTTCCAAAATTACCGAGTGACTGCACCTGACTCAAGACTGTCCAGCATGAGAATTGATCAGGTTGAATCTCCTCAAGTGTTCGGATTCGCTGATGAAGAATGGCGGCGACGCCGGACACATGTTCAGCGCGGGAAATACTCCGAAAAGCTTCTGGTGAGACACGGGCAAATGGAACACCCGCACGCTTCAACTGACGAACGAATTTTCTCGCGAGGGGAGCAGTCAATAGTTTTTCGCTGTAAAGCAACGTCTCGACGGAACACCCCTGATCTATAGCTGCGACGAAGTTACGCACCCCTTCAATAAAGAAGAGTCGATGCTGGTCGCGATACCGGCGGTCGGCTTGAAGGTTCCGAATTCGAGTGAGAGTAAGAGCAGCTTCTAATTGCCGATAATCGGCTCGATCTTCATCTTTCATCCTCCGTAAGTTGAGCCGATTGGCTAAGGTAAAGTAGGTGTAAATTCATGATAAGCAGTTATTGAGTTCGTTGGTAACGTGATGTTAACCCAATTGTCTCGGATTGTACTATAAAAACTTTAGCCACAAAGAGGCACAAAAAGCTCAAACATCAGAACCTACTTGAGCTTTTTGTGCTTCTTTGTGGCATAAAAGTAGGACAGTGTCAGTACCACCCGCCACCGCAGATGGCACTGACTTCTTCCGAGTTTGTTTCACTTCTGCAATTGCGACACAAAATACTCGAGATCGAAGAACTCTCTCTCTAATTCGATCTTCCCCTGCTGGTTCAACCTGAAGAAGCCGACGCCTTCGAGGAAGAAAACATTTCCGGTCTTCGTCGTAAAACGTATCCTCCACTTGACGGCGGCTTCCTGACCGCGCACCTTGACGTCGAGGGAGTAAAGTTTCATTTGACTGAAAATCGTGGGGAACGTTTCCAGATAAGCCGTGATCGCTTGTGCTCCCTGCATCGGCGGAGTTCCCACCGGGTCTTCAAGCACAGCGTCAGCGGAGAAATTGTTCACGACTCGCGGGACGTCGAACGCCACTAATCCGGCAAATGCATCCTCAATCACCGCCTCGATCTGTTGCGGGGTCAGTTCCGGGGTTGCGGCCGCCTCAACACGCGCGGCGCTCGTAGTAATCAAAAACGTGAGCGCCATCGCCAGCGCAGTCATCTTTTTCACGAACAGACTTTGTTTTCTCATTCTCTTGTCCTTTATAAATATGAGGTTATTCCGAGAGGAACACCGCGCTGCCATCGGATTTGATGGCCGCGATGACCCGTAAAATTGCTGCTGTACTGAGAAGTTGCTGAACTCTTCACCGTATTACTGCGCGGCAGAATTTTTCGTTTGACTCAAGGCAGGATGGCTCAGTTAATCTGAGCCTTGGAGGATCTCACTTATGCGCTTTAACTCGGTCTGTATTCTGCTGCTCTTCTCCGCTCTAGCTTCAGCATGTGCAAAATCTGCAAGCACTGCTGAACCAAGAAAGAACAATGAATCTCCTTCCCCTGTAGCAACTGCCGCACAAAACCCGCCGGGCAACGTCGAACAACAACTCGAGCAACGTCTAAAGATCATCTGCGACGGAGCACAAGGAAAAGTTAGTCTCTCGGTCGTTCATATCGAAAGCGGAAAGACAATCTCAATCAATGGCAACTCTCAATTGCCTCTCTATAGTCTCTTCAAACTCTCACTAGCGATTGCTGTTTTGAAAGACGTTGAGGAGAACCGTCTGCGGCTGGACCAGAAGGTTCATGTGACACCAGCGGAGATCGTGCCTGGTGCGCCCGCGAATACAGCGCTCTGGCAAAAGCCTGTTGACATTACTATCCAACAACTCATTGAGGTTTCAATCTCACGTAGCGACAACACCTCGAGCGACAAATTGCTCCAACTCATCGGTGGGCCACTCAAAGTCACTGACCGAATGCGTTCACTGGGTTTTAAAAATCTCGACATTCATTCCACCGGCGCGGAATACGTGAAAACCCGCCGGAACCCAAACACTGGCTCCGCCGAAGATCTTGCGAAACTCCTCGTGCAACTGGTCGAGGGAAAAATCCTGCAACCCGCTCAACAAAATCTGCTAATCGGATTCATGCAGCGAGCAACCACAGGTTTGCATCGACTGAGAGGAGATTTGCCGACGAGCACAATCGTCGCCGACAAGACTGGATCGGGCGAGAAAGATGCAGTTACACGAGTGGCGAAAACGACGAATGACGCGGGCATCATCACTCTACCTTCGGATCGAGGTCATCTTGCGATTGCAGTACTGGTGAGTGGCTCGAAATTGAGTGACGCAGCTCAGGAAAAGTTGATTGCTCAGCTGGCGCGAGCGGCATATGACGCGTATACAACAGACGTGGCGAAATAGCGAGGCTTGCGGCTTTGCACAAAAAGTCGCTCAGCCTGCGAAGCAGGCGTAAGCATAAAGCCTGGGGCGCAAGCCCCAGGATCAGCTCACAAAAACAACCCCGAGCCCGTGAAACGGGTGACAGCGTGAATTTACAGGCTTTCGCCCGCTGTCGCGGGCTCCGACCTCTTTTATTCGTACTTGAACCTGGGGCTTGCACCCCAGGCTTTATGCTTACGCCTGCTATCGCAGGCTAAGAAAGATCATTCGATTCGATTTTTTGTGCAAAGCCGAGGCTTGCCTCAATTACGTCCGGAGTGTGCGCCGCGCATTCACGAGATGCGCAATGGTGATGAAACCGGCAGCCAGTGTCAAAGTGTAGCCGCGATGCATGAGAATTCGGAGTCGATCTGGTCCAGCGAGGTCCGAATAACTCCAAAGCTTGAAAAGCAACGGATTGTAAAGCGAGTTGCTATGGCCCTGTGAGTAAAGATAAAACAGGCCCACACAAATACCGATGCCCGCGGCGTAGGCAAGATATCGACCGGGAAGCAGCACGTGCAGCGTCAAAAAAGTCGCACAAAGAAAGATCGCATTCGGGACCAGGATGAGCGAGTAAACGTTCAAATACGCCGACAGTTCCAGCGGTGTGTTGCCCTTAACGATCTGAGCGACGATGGCTATGACTCCCACCGAAAGGATGAAACCGAATACCAGCAGCAACGTGGACAGAAACTTCGCCGACAGGATCACATAGCTCGGGATTGGATGACTCCAAAGCAATCCTTCCACACGCACGTCGCGGTCTCGGTGGATCGCTTCACCAATATAGAAGATTGGAATTCCCACCAGAAAAAGCAACATCGATCTTGCGGTATTACCGGCGTACGCCGCTGAGAATGAGGGATCGGCGCTCACTGGCCAGAATATTACTTCCAGAATTGACAGAAACACTGCCAGGGACATGACGACCGCGAGGCTTCTTTCAGAAAACAGTAGTCGTAATTCGACGGTCAACGCCGCGATTAACTTCTGAATGTTGTTTGCAAAGCCATCGTTTGCAGTGCTCACAGCCGGGATTGGAACAACAGTTTTACGAAACTCCTGTGAAACGACACCTGGCATCTCGTAAACATGTCCGGCGGCGTTAGCCGAAAGGTTGAGCCACGAGAGATTCTCTGCCGGCTGGGGGCGTTCCGCTGTCTTGAATCGGTAATAAAGAAAGGTGAGCAGGAGGACCGCAATCACCAGCAGGGTGGCGCGGTTGGCGATGAGATCGAAGTCGTAAACGATCGTCATTTGATTCACAAAGGCAGCGTCGCGCCGCTCGAGATGCACGTTGTGCCAATTCATCACGAGGGGATCGAGATTGTTTCGCCACCGTGGCGATAGGCCCTTTAAAAAACCAACGTGATATGTGATGTAGATTGGGTAAAACGAAATGCCCAGTCCATAAACGATTTTCGCGCTGCGCGTAAGCGCCCCGACAACAAAGTAGAATGCCGCCAAAACCAGGTGCGACATCACCACCAGGAGCAGAAAGTGTTTTATGTAAGGAACCACTGTAACGCCCGGAACAACCACGACACCTTCTTTGTGGACTGCCTGGAGCACGAACCATGTCAGAACAAAGGCTGACTGGCAGCACACGAGGACAAAGAAGTTGCCAAAAAACTTTCCGAGGAGATATTGGGCGCGAGTGATGGGCTTTGAAAAAATGAGCGGATCGATGCCGGCGCGGAAGTCTTTGATTACCGGGTCTGCCATGAACAGCGCGGTAAACAGAGGCAGGGTCAAGAACGAGTAGATGGGCAAAGTACCGGAAATGAAAAAATCGCTATTGACGGCCCACCCGTACATAGTCGACGGTCCCCATCCCCACCACAACACCCCATTCGCGCCGCATAGCAATGCCATGAAATACGGCGCGATGCGCTTCGCGTTTAGAAGTATTTCGGTAGAGAAGACTGCTGCGAACGGAGTTTGAAAAGGATTTCTCATCAATCCTGTCGATTCACGAGATCGAAATAGTAGTCTTCAAGAACTGGCGTCGCTTCAGTAAACTCGTTACCGGGACGCTGACCTTTCGAGATCACTCGCACGCGTGCCTGGCCATCGAAGATCCGCGAAGAGATCACGTTGAATTCAGATTTGAAAGCTGAGAGTTGCTCGC
>Ga0126311_10001806_pt1 | contig 10499 bp, 8 predicted proteins | sample Plot61_FD_92539 | JGI IMG/M metagenome (GOLD analysis project Ga0126311, IMG submission 92539) | Serpentine soil microbial communities from UC McLaughlin Reserve, CA, USA - Plot61 | ecosystem: Environmental > Terrestrial > Soil > Grasslands | place: USA: UC McLaughlin Reserve, Lake County... | reverse complement strand
TGCGCCGCGTCACGGACTGGGGCAACCTCGACCTCAACTACAAGACGGTCGCACGCATAGACCACTCGAAGTGCATACAGTGCAACCTCTGCCACGTCGCCTGCGCGGACGGCGCGCACCAGTGCGTCCCGCTCGTGCAGCTTGAGGCCGGCCGATACCCCGTGGTGGACGAGCACGAGTGCGTCGGCTGCAACCTCTGCTACCTCGTCTGCCCCGTCCCCGGCTGCATCTCCAGGGTCAGGCTCGACGACGGCACCAACCCGCTCTCCTGGCGCGAGCTGACCGCGCAGCGGGAAGTGCCCACCTCCGGCGACTAGGCCGGGAGGCGCTACGGTCTAACATCTTGGGTGATGAAGAGCCAATCTCGTCCGTCTACCTCGACGCCTGTTGCCTGAACAGGCCGTTCGACGACCAGACGCAGGCACGCATCCGCCTTGAGTCCGAGGGCGTCACCTTCCCCGTCCAATCCTTCGTTCGAGTGCGCCCTGCTCGCGCGCCCGCCCGTACGAACTTCCGTAGTTCCGCGCGCGCCAATCCATAAACTCCAATCCCGCTTTTCAAGCCCCTGAACTTTCGTTCAAAGGTCGGTACGGGTTCGCCGACTCGTCACGCGGCGCGTCCCGCTCGTCCCAGACGCGCGGCGCGGGAACGTCCGTTGCCTACTCCATCGGCGCTTGAGGCCGCCGCGTCCACTTTCGCGAACGCGGCGGCCGGCGCGCGACACGCCCCGGACGCGCGCGCACGCGTCTTCCCGAATATGGAGGCTTTAGAATGAAGTTCAGACTGACCACACTCTTGCTCTCAATCTTACTGGCGGCGTCCGCCGCCCTCGCGCAGACGAGCCGCGGCACCGTGAGCGGCACCGTGACAGACCCGAACGGCGCGGTCGTCTCGGGCGCGGCCGTCACGCTCACGAATTTAGAGACGAACGTAACCCGCTCGACGACGACGAACTCCGAGGGCTTCTACCGCTTCGACGCCGTAGACCCCGGCACGTACGCCGTCAAGATAAACGCGTCGGGCTTTAGCGAGGTGACGAAGACGAACCTCCCCGTGCTCGCGAACCAGATAGCCGACGTGGGCGCGCAGGTCTCGGTCGGCGGCACGGAGATTACGATTGACGTGACGGCCGAGGCGGGCGCGCTCCTACAGACCGAGTCGCCCGTACGCGGCGGCAACATCGACGAGCGCAAAATTGTCGACCTCCCCGTCGCGTCGCGCAACCCCGTCTCGCTCGCGCTGACGCTCCCCGGCGTCTCTTCGAACCGCGGCGGATTCGGCGTAGACACCTTCGCCGTCAACGGCGCGCGCGGCCGCTCGAACAACTTCCTCATCGACGGCACAGAGAACAACGACATCTCCGTCGCGGGCCAGGGCTTGCAGATAACCAACCCCGACGCCGTTCAGGAAGTGTCGGTGCAGACCTCGAACTTCGACGCGGAGTTCGGCCGCGCGGGCGGCGCCGTCGTCAACGTCATCACGAAGAGCGGCACGAACGGGTTCCACGGCACGCTCTCCTACCTGCTCGACGCGACGCGCGACGACGCCGTCACGAGCTCGCAGTCGCTCGACCCCGAGGTGCAGCAGCGCGGCCACCCGCTGCCCGGCACGGAGCAGTGGTTCTCGGGCACGTTCGGCGGCCCCGTCGTCAAAGACAGAACCTTCTTCTTCGGCGCGTACCAGCAGCAGCGCCAACTGTCGAGCGCGCAGATTCGCCTGACGACGCTCTCGGCCGCGGGGCGCGCGACGCTGCGCTCGGTCTTCGCGCCCGGCGCGAGCCGCAACGTGGACGCGCTGCTCTCGACGACCGGGTCGGCGGACGCCAACGCGAGCTTCTTCAACGTGCCGCTCGGCGCGCGCGCGGGCTGCGCCGCGCCCTGCAACGTCGAGTTCGGCTCGTTCTTCCGCTCCTACCCGCTCTTCTTCCGCGACAACCAGGCGCAGGCGCGCGTAGACCACAAGCTGAGCGAGCGCAACCAGCTCTCGGCGCGCTACGTCTACGACGGGCAGCTCGCGCCCAAGGCGAGCGACGTTAGCTTCGAAGGCTTCGACGTGGACAACGTCAACCGCTACCAGAACTTCCTCGTCTCCGACACGCACGTACTCTCCGCCCGCACGACGAACGAGCTTCGGCTCGCCTACGACCGGCTGCTGCTCGACTTCCCCCTCCGCACGAACGACCTCGGCGACACGCTCCCGCAAATCTCCGTGGCGGGCGTGCGCGCGCGCGAGGGCCAGGCGGGCTCGGGGGCCATCATCGGCGTCGCCTCCAACTTCCCGCAGGGCCGCGTCGCCAACAACTACATCATTCAGGACACCGTCACGCACACGCGCGGCTCGCACACGCTGCGCGCGGGCGGCGAGTTCCTTCGACAGATTTCCCGACAGTCCGCGCCCTTCAACTCCCGCGGCACGCTCGTCTATCAGGCGGGCGGCGGCGCGAGCGCGTTCGCGAACTTCGCCGACGACTTCGGCGGCGCGGGCGGCGCGGCGACGATTGACTTCGGCAGCCCCGTATACTTCCCGCAGCTATACCGCACGGCGCTCTTCGCGCAAGACCGCTGGCAGGTGAACGCCGCGCTGACGCTCACGCTCGGCCTGCGTTACGAGTACTTCGGCACGCCCTTCAACGCCCTTCGCACTCCCGCGTTCACCGGCCTCTTCAACGTAGACCCCGTCACGCGCACGGGCCCGTACAGCCAGCCCAACAGCGTGCGCGCCGACAAGAACAACTTCGGCCCGTCCGTCGGCCTCGCCTACTCGCCCTCGTACACCGAAGGCTTCGTGGGCAGGCTCTTCGGCGACCGCCTGACCGTGCTGCGCATGGGCTACCAGATAGGCTACGACTCGTTCTTCAACAACATCGCGTCGAACGCGCAGAGCTCTTCGCCCAACATCATCTCGACGGCGACCGTGTCGCAGTTGAGCGACGCGAACCCGCGCGGGCAGTCGAGCCTCTCGCAGTCGTTCCCCCTGACGGCGCGGCCCGTCAGCGCGCTCGACGCGCAGACCCTAATCAGCCCGACGCTCGTCAACCCTTACTACCAGCGCTGGAGCGTCGGCGTTCAGAGGCAGATGCCGGGCAAGCTCGTGCTCGACGCGTCCTACATCGGCTCGAAGGGCACGAAGCTCTTCATCAACGAGGACTGGAACCCGACCGTGCCGCCCGCGCAGAGGGTCACGCCCGCGGGCGCGGCCGGCGGGCTCTCGGGCCGACTAGACAACCTGCAAGGCGCGCGAACCGTGCGCGGCAACAGCGGCACCTCGAACTACCACTCGGGGCAGTTCCTCTTGCGGCGGCGCTTCGCGGACAGCTTCACGCTCTCGGGCTCGTACACGTGGTCGAAGCTCATCGACAACGGGAGCGAGGTCTTCGCCACGGCGATTATCTCGGGCGGCTCCTCGAACCCGCAGGTGCCTTACATACTCGGCGGCCTTTCGAACGAGCGCGGCGTCAGCCTCTTCGACCGCACGCACCGCGCCGTGCTGACCTACGTCTTCGAGACGCCCTGGTTCCGCGACCAGCGCGGCTTCGCGGGGCGTCTGCTCGGCGGCTGGGAGTTGTCGGGCGTGACGACGTTCGAGTCGGGCGCGCCCTACACCGTGACGAACGGCGTGGACGCGAACGGCATGAGCGGCTCGTTCCCAGACCGCCCCAACTTCAACCCGCTCGGGCAGGCGGGCGTGCGCGCCGTGCCCGTGACCGACGCGAACAACTGCATCACGGGCTACGTCAACCCGGACGCGGGCGGCGCGGCGATTGACCCGGCCGCGGCGCAGTTCATAGGTCTGCCCGCGTTCGTCGCGGGCCGCACGTGCAGCGTCCAGCGCAACGGCAACCTCGGGCGCAACACCGCGCGCACGCCGGGCACGAACCTGTGGAACGTGAACCTGCTCAAGCGCGTCAACATTTCGGAGACGAAGAAGTTCGAGTTCCGCACGGAGTTCTACAACATCTTCAACCACCCGAACTACCTCCAAGGCAGCATCAGCCCCTTCTCGCCCGCGGGGGGCTTCATACAGCAGGAGGTCTTCCTCGCGCCCGGCGGCGAGTTCACGCGCGCCAACTCCTCGACGACCGACGGGGGCGGCCGCGTCATACGCTACCAGCTCAAGTTCATCTTCTGACCTTGAGACCCGAAGTCAACAGACGAGGGGGCCGACTCGTCAACGCGGGTCGGCCCCTTCCTTGTGTGCGCGGGCAGGCTATAAACTGTCGCCGCATGGGCGAGCACGCAGCAGACTCGACTCCTCTCCGCCGGAGGCTCTCTCTTGAGCTTCGGCGCGCGCTGCGTGCCGCGCGCAGGGAGTTGTTGAAGCCGCTCGCGGCCCTGCTCGCCGTCGTCCTCGTCCAGCAGGCCGCCGCGCTCGCGCCCGGACTCGTGGAGAAGTTTTACGCGCGCTCGGTCTACCCGCGCGTCGCGCGCACGCTCTCGCGGCTCACGGGCGGACTCGCCTTCTCGGCGGGCGAGGCGTTGTTCGTACTCTTCTCCGTCGTGCTGCTCTCGGCCCTCGCACTTTTCGTCTACAACCTCGCGCGGCGTCGCGAAGAGTGGCGCTCGCTCGTGCTCGCGGCGTGCAGACTCTTGCTCTGGTGCGCGGCCGTGTTTGTGTTCGTCTTCATGCTCGCCTTCGGGCTCAACTACCAGCGCCCGCCGCTCGTCGAGACTCTCGGCTACGACCAGAGGCGCGCGGGCGCCGACGAGCTGGACGCGATGACGCGCGCGGTCGTCGAAGGCGTGAACCGCAACTACGAAGAGTCGCACGCCGAAGGCTACGCCGTGCCGGACACGCCGGGCGTCGTCCGCGTACTCGAAGAGTCTTACGCGCGCGAAGCGGAGCTGTCGCCCTTCGCCGTCGGGGGCTTCGGGCCGCCGAAGCCCGTCTACTTCTCCGGCGCGCTCACGCGACTCGGCATCAGCGGCATCTACGTGCCCTTCACGGGCGAGCCTAACTTCAACGCCGACGCGCCGGACTTCGAGCGCCCCTTCTCCGTCGCACACGAGATGGCGCACCAGCGCGGCTTCGCGCGCGAGTCGGAGGCGAACTTCGTCGCCTTCCTCGTATGCACGCACGCCTCAGACCCGTTCGTCCGCTACTCGGGTTTCAGGCAGGGCTTCGGCGTCGCGTTCGAGCTTTACAAGCTGGAGCCCGAACGCGCGCGCGCGATTCTGAAGGGATTGAACCCTGGTTACCGCGAAGACTCTCAGCGCTCTGCGCGCTTCTGGCTGAAGGCGGGCGGGAGGGCGGGGGCTTTGAGTCAACGCCTGAACGACCTCTACCTGAAGGCGAACCGCGTCAAGTCAGGCACGAAGAACTACGGCGAAGTCACCGCGCTACTCATCGGCCATTACCTGAAGTCGCCGCCCACCCTTTCTACTCCGTGAGCAGCGCGGCGAGCGAAGTGTTCTCGCAGAGCAGGCGTTCGAGCCGCTGATCGCGTATTCGGTAGAACTCTTTAAGCTCGCGGTACTCTCGGAGCGCCCGCCCTCTCTCCCTGTCGGCGCCGGAGGCGCGAAGCGTCGCCGCGATCATAGTGTTCTTGCGCGTGTGCTCGGTCGAGACGAACTCGAAGACCTTGACCGCGTAGCCGGCCGTTTCGAGCAGCAGCGCGCGCAGAGAGTCGGTCAAGCCTTCCGCCTCGCGCTCAAGGATTATCCCGTGGCGAAGCAGCCCGCGCAGCGCCGCGGGCGCTCCCATCTGCGGGCGCAGCTCCTTGTGGCAGCAGGGGGCCGTGACGATTACGGACGCGCCCGCGGCGACGCCCTTGTATATCGCGTCGTCGGTCGCCGTGTCGCACGCGTGCAGCGCGATGAGCACGTCCGCGCGCCCGACCTCAACGTCCTCGACAAGTCCGGTCTTAAAACGAAGCCTCTCGAAGCCAGAGCGCCGAGCGACCTCGTTGCAGAGTTCCACGAGTCGCGGCCGCGCCTCGACGCCCGTCACGTCCGCGCGCACGCCCGCGTTGTTGTTCAGGTAGTCGTAGACTGCGAACGTGAGGTAGCCCTTGCCCGAGCCAACGTCAACGACGGAAAGCTCGCCCGCCTTCGCGAGCGGCGACGACGCGTGAAGGCCCGAGAGTATCTCCACGAATCGATTTATCTGCCGGAACTTGTCGCCCATCGCGGGGCGCACCTCGCCGCGCTCGTTCGTGACGCCCAGCTCGCGAAGGTAGACGCTGCCCGCGGCCTCAATCGCGCGCCGTTTCTTTCGCCCGTGGCCTTCGTGCGTCGGCGGGGCTTCGGCGAAGGTCGGCGCGTGGCGCGCGAGACGCGTCTCGCCCTTGCGGCTGAACTCAAGGCGCAGGTCTTCGCCGGAAGTGAAGAGGTGTCCGCTCAGGAACTCCGGGCCGAGCATCCCGCGCAGCGCGCGCACGGCTTCTTCGGCGGTGAGGTTCTTGACCTCGTCCCTCGTCGCGTGGCGGTACAGGAACGAGAGGCGCTCGCCCTTCTTCAGCGTGACGGGGCGCACGTAGACGTTCTTCAACCCCTCGGCAGAGCCTTTGTACTTCGCGAGCGTGAGCCTGACGAAGCTCCCGCCCGCGAGGCTCGCGCCGAGCGCGTCGAAGAACTCTTCCGTGTTCGCGTCAGCCATGCGCGTTCTCGCGGTGCGCGGGCCAGATGGAATACCGCCCCTCGTCGTTCACGACTACCTTGTAGACGGTCGTGTCTTCCCTTTCATTTTGGCTCAACGAGTTCGCCCCCTCGCGGATTTGGAAAGCCCGCGCATGATTCCCGGTATCTCGCCGGGAAGCTCGCGCGCGAGCAGGCCGAGCGGGCCGAGCCTCTCGGAAAGGCGCTCGCCCGCGAGCGCGTGCACGTATACGCCCCACGCCGCCGCGACGAACGGTTCAGCGCCGCGCGCTACGAGCCCCGCTATCACTCCCGCGAGCACGTCGCCCGAGCCCGAAGTGGCGAGCCCGACCGTGCCCGCGCGGTTAACGTAAACTCTGCCGTCGGGCGAGGCGATGAACGTCTCGCGGCCTTTGAGCGCGACGACGCAGCGGAACTCTTCGGCCGCGCGCACCGCAGTGTCGAGCGGGCGCGAGGTCAACTCATCCTTGTCCTCGACGAAGATGTCCGCCAGCTCGTCGGCGTTCGGGGTGACGACGGCGCGACCCTGTAGCTCGTGCAGAAGCTCGCGGCCCGTCGAGAGGCACGCGACCGCGCCCGCGTCCAGCACGACGGGAACCTCTCGGCAGAAGCGCAGCGCGGCGCGCACGAAGCGCGCGACCGATTCGTCCTCGATCATCCCCGGCCCGATGCAGACGCACTGCGCGCCGCCGAAGTGTTCGCGCAGCACGCCCGCCGCGGAGGGCTTGAGCTTTCCCGCCTTCGTCTCCGGCAGCGAGAAGACGCGCGCCTCGGGCAGACGGCTCGCGACGAGCGGCGCGACGCCCGCGCCCGTAGCGACCTGAAGCTTGCCCGCGCCCGCGCGCAGCGCCGCCGTGCCCGCGAGCAGTAGAGCGCCCGGCGTCTCGCGCCCGCCGCCGACGAGGAGCACGCGGCCGCGCTCCTCCTTGTCGCCGCCCGCGTCCGGTACGGGCAGGGGGATACGCCGTAGGACTTCCGAAGTGATGAGTGTCGCGCGCTTGTCCGGCATCGGCAGGATGTCAGGTCGCAGAGATTAACCACGTAGACACGGGGGCACGGCTTGTAGAGTTTAGCCGTGCCCCCGTGGTCAACTCCTATTCATGTCCGCCCTTCGGCGACTTCGTTGTTGCGAAGCGCGGCGCGGTCGCTCAGCGTCGTAAGGAGCGAGGGCGCGAGCGCCGACTCGCTCTCCTTGCCCTTCGCGCGCCGCTTGCCGATGCCGCCGGGGCCGGGCAGCAGTCGGTTCGCGAGCGCGAGCATGTCCGCGGCCGCCTCGGGGAAGAGCGCGCGGAACTTGACGGCGAGCACGGCCTGCGCCGTGATAATCAACTCGGCCTGCCCGCGCCTGCACGCCGAGATGATTTGACGCGCCGCGCGCTCCGCCTGAATCGACGTGACCGGCAGCGCGTCGCTTATCGAAAACCATGCGTACTCGTCACGGTGCTTTCCCTTGAACGTCGCGTTGCGGGGGCTGCCCGTTCGCATGAGTCCGGGTATGACGGTCGTGACGGCGACGTTGTCTTTCGAAAGCTCTGCGCGGAGCCCGTCGGAGAGGCCCGCGAGCGCGAACTTGCTCGCGCTGTAAGGGACTAGGTGCGGGACTGCGATCTTGCCGCCGATGGACGAGACGTTGACGATGCGGCCGTCGCGGCGCGCGCGCATCTGCGGGAGCACCGCGAGCGTCGTGTAGAGCGGCCCCCAGAAGTGTATCGCCATCGCCTGCTCGAAGTCTTCGAGCGTCATCACCTCAAGCGGCCCGACCTGTATCACGCCCGCGTTGTTGACGAGCACGTCAATCCGGCCGAAGCGACGCGTGACGACTTCGACCAACTCCGCGACCTGCGCGCGGTCGGTCACGTCGCACGGGAAGGCGAAGACTTCCGCGCCGCGCGAAGCCAAATCCCCGCGCGCACGCTCAAGCTCCTGCGCGTCGCGCGCGCAGACGGCGACGCGCGCGCCCTCGCCCGCGAACTCGCGCGCGAGCACGAGCCCGAGGCCGCGCGAGCCGCCGGTTATCAGGACGCTCTTGCCCTTCAGGTCGTAATCCTTCGAGCGCCTGTAGAGAGCGCGCGCCAGGGCCAGCGCGCCCGCGCCCGCCGCCGCCAACACAAGTGCATGCTTCTCGCGTCCGTCCATACTTCCCCCTCCGCTCAGACTTTAGAGAACTCGGCAAGCACGGGCGTGTGATCCGAAGGCCGCTCCCAACCGCGCGGCCCCCTGTCTATCCACGCGCGCTTGCAACGCGCCGCCAGAGGCTCCGACACCCAGACGTGGTCTATGCGCAGCCCCGTGTTGCGGCGGAAAGAGCCCTGACGGTAGTCCCACCAACTGAAGTGCCCGCCGCCCTTGTTGTGCAGGCGGAAGGCGTCGGTGAAGCCCCACTCCCTCACGTTTTCAATCGCCTCGCGCTCGGGACGGCTGAAGAGTATGCGGCCGCGCCACAAGTCCGGGTCGTGTACGTCCTCGTCCTCGGGCGCGACGTTGAAGTCGCCGCAGATGAGTACGTCGTCGTCGGCCCAGAACTCTTCGTCGAGGTACGCGCGCAGGCGCTTGAGCCATCCGAGCTTGAAGGCGTACTTGTCCGTGCCCACCGACTGCCCGTTCGGCACGTAGACGTTGAGGACGCGCACGCCCTCGACGGTCGCGGCGATGACGCGCGCGTGCGCGCCCTCCTCGTCCGTCGGGAGCCCGCGGCTCACGTCCTCTATCCCGTGGCGCGAGAGTATCGCGACGCCGTTGTAGGTCGGCTGTCCGTTGGCGGCCGACTTGTAACCGGCTTCGGCGAGTTCGGCCGCGGGGAAGCGCTCGTCGGCGCACTTCGTCTCCTGAAGGCAGAGCACGTCGGGCCGCGCCTCGTCCAACCAGCGCAGGACGAGCGGCAGCCGCGCGAGCACAGAGTTGACGTTCCATGTGGCTACAATCACGTTGCGCGTATCATAGCGAAGGCGGGCGCGAATTTGTAGGGACGCGGCCGCGGCGTGCTATAAATTTGACGGCATGACGGAAGTTAAGACCGAGGCCGACGACAAAGGAGGCGGGCGGCGGGTGCTCGTCGTCGAGGACGACGAGGCGCGCTGCGCGTGGTTTCGTGAGAAGTTCGAAGGGCGGAGGCTCGACGTGACTTGCGACGTGCCGACGGCGCTCGCGTGGCTCGCCGAGCGCGACTACGAGGCCGTGCTCTTAGACCACGACCTCGCCGACGAGCACTACTTCTCTAACGCGCCCGACGACGAGCGCACGGGCTACGCCGTCGCGCGCTGGCTCGCCGACAACCCCACCGCGCAGCGCGACGCGCTCGTCGTCATACACTCGCTCAACTACGCGGGCGCGCGCCGCATGCTCGACGCCCTGCGCGACGCGGGCCGCGACGCCGAACACATACCCTTCCACTACCTTCAGACGGGGTTGAGGATTTGAGACGCCCTACTCTTTAACCCTGACGAGCGACGGGCGCGCGTGCTCGGCGTCGGGCGGGCGCTTCTCCCACTCGCGGCCGCAGACGCGGCAGCGGTGGCGGCCTTTGCGCGCGGGGTCTGAGCGGCCGAGGTCTTCGAGGAAGGCGGCGGCGTAGGCGTTCACGCTCGCGCCTTCGAGCCGTTCGAACTTGTCGCAGGAGCACTTCGGCTGACTCATAACACGCACGTGACGGCGGCGGCTTTCGTCAAAGTGAAGTCGCGCTCAGTTCAGTTTCGAGAGTAGCCGACGCGCGCCTCCGGCCGCCTCTTCGTACTCGGTCTTGTATTCGGGCGGGGTCTTCATCTTAAGTATGGCCTCGGCCTGCGCGCGCGCGTCCGCGTGACGCCCGACCTGATAGTAGGCGCGAGCGAGTTGCAGACGGAGCAGCGCGTTATTCTCCCCGACCTTTAGGCCGCGCTCCAACTCGGCGACCGCGCGCTCCGGGTCGCC
>Ga0126311_10001805_pt1 | contig 10502 bp, 11 predicted proteins | sample Plot61_FD_92539 | JGI IMG/M metagenome (GOLD analysis project Ga0126311, IMG submission 92539) | Serpentine soil microbial communities from UC McLaughlin Reserve, CA, USA - Plot61 | ecosystem: Environmental > Terrestrial > Soil > Grasslands | place: USA: UC McLaughlin Reserve, Lake County... | reverse complement strand
GCGGCTGCATCTTACCATCGGTCCGAACTGCCCGAGTACCGGGACGTGTCGGGACGATCTCCCGACCGAAATGGGCCTTGCTCCCATGACTCCGGGACACCCCCCCACGTAAGCTTCTCTTGTTACTAAAACCGGGGCGCCGTGAGTCCAGCCTTACACCTCATCCCGCCCCCTTACGAAGGAAGGCGGGTCTCATTATGAGACGCACCATACTGCTGTTGGCCACCATGGCCCTAACCCTGTTGGTGGCTAGCGGGGTTGCATTGGCTGTAACCAAGATAGGCACCAACAGGCCTAACGATGGGATGGTGCTGGCGCAGGGGAGCACCACACTCTCTACTCCTGCGCAGGAGCAGCAGAGCGGCACCACAGATACGCTTTCCAGTGGCCGGTGCTCTTCCTCCACCACAGGGCAACCGATCCCGGTCATGACTCGCAACCTCTATGTGGGTGCCGACCTGAGCCCGGTCTTCGCAGCAGCCGCAAAGGGCGACGGGCCTGGCATCGTGCAGGCTACCACCGCCACTTGGCAGAACGTCAAAGCGACGAACTTCCCCGAGCGTGCAGGAGCGTTGGCCGACGAGATCGAAGACTCCGAGCCGCTGCTCGTTGGCCTTCAGGAGGTCTCGTTGTTCCGTACCGGTCCTCCCGACAGCATCACTGGTACCCCGACTCCGGCCGAGCACGTCGAGCTGGACTACCTCGACCTCCTGCTTCGGGAGCTCGACCAGCGCGGCCTACACTACGCCCCCGTTACGATCACCAAAGGAGCCGACGCCGAGATTCCGGGGTTTACGGCACCAGGCGTGCTACAGGATATTCGCCTCACCGATCGCGACGTGATCCTCGCTCGCACGGACGTCTCCAGCTCCAAGCTGCAGCTCTCCAACAAGCAAACGGGGAATTATGCCACCTACGCCTCGCTTCCCATCGGGCAAACCGGTCAATCCATCAAACTCCTACACGGATGGGGTTCTGTAGATGTGACGTTACGCGGGCAGACGTTCCGGTTCATCGACACGCACCTGGAGCCGGAGGGGCCGCTCAACGCGATCCAGGTCGCCCAGGGCAACGAGCTCCTGAACGGACCCGCCAACACCTCGCTGCCCGTAATCTTGGTCGGTGACTTCAACTCTAGGGCGGATGGTACGGGCACGCCGACTTACGACAACCTGATCGGGGCGGGCTTCAAGGATGCCTGGAGCGCCACGCACCCAAGGGAGCTGGGCAACACCTGGGGCCACGATGCAGACCTGCTTAACACCACGGTCGATTTCGACCGTCGGCTCGATCTGGTGCTGTTCCGCGGCGGTCCGTGCGCGTTGGACGCCGATGTCGTGGGCGATGAACTGAGCGACCGCACTCCGTCAGGGTTGTGGCCCTCCGACCATGGCGGGGTCGTGGCGACCTTGAGAGGAGAGTGAACGTCCCTTGCGTTACGGCAAGGGTTCCGCCGATAGTGACAGAAGCGCACCAAGATCGTAGCCTCTTGATGATGCGCCGCTAGCTATGGCTATTATGAGGCTGTAAAGGTCGGGGCCCCAACTTCCGGGCCCCGACCCTTCCGCTTCTCGCTCTTATTCACCCGAGTGCGTAGAAGGTAAATTCTGCGAACTTCGCGTTGAGGGGGTTCTACGGAGTTGGGCGTCTTGCAGGGCATTTATGCGACAGATGCGACCTCGTTGCCGACCCTCAGCAGCACCTCGGATGCGGCCGCACTCTCCTCGCTCATGGTCCGCCATAGCCCTGAGCGGTGCAGCCTCCGACCCGCCTCGGTCGCCTCGGGCATCGACTCCTCATAGAGCCGCAGGAAGCGTTCGAGGATCTTGGGCTGCAGGCCCAGGAAGCGCTCCACCTTCAGGGCCACCAAGACCCCCTCCAGTCGACCATCTTGGGGGCCTATCACGCCGACGTTCTTCCTCTTTAGGTAGGGCACGGTCTCGAACATGGCCGCGGATCCCCCCAGGGTTCCCTGGAGGCGTAGCGAAGCCCGCCGACCTCGCTCATGCGTGCCGCCCCTACGCACAAGGGGCAGGGTTCGGTGGTGGTCCACAGCACGCAGGCGCGGGGCTCGTACTCGCGATGGTCGAGGGAGAGCAGGGCGTTGAGCTCGGCGTGGGCGAGCTTGTGGTCGAATACGGCCCCTGATGGGCCGGAGCGTTCGTGGATGCGGTTGCGCCCTCGAGAAAGGACGTGCCCGTAGGCGTCGGTGACGACCGCACCGATGGGCAAGGAGCCGCTTTGGTAGGCCTCCCACGCCTCCTCCGCACACGCCCGCCAGGGTTCTGAGAGTTCCTCCCACACGGACCGGATGATGCCACCCTTGTCGACCCGACGCACCCACCACCTCCCCTTATTCACTGAAGTGCCTAGAAGGTGCATTCTGCGACGTTGAACTTCCGTTTCACGGAGTTCTAGGAAGTTCGCCTCAAGAAGAAATAGAAGTGACCACCTGGCATATGTGGCGCCCTTTGCGTGCCTGCTAAACTGCATACGTTCACAACAACCCTACTCGTGTCAGGGTGGACGCTCTGTAGCTGGTTCAAAGGTTACGGACTTACTCTGACCCGGCAAAAAGAAAGGAGTCCCTTCCATGCGAAGAACTCTGCTGTTTATGGCCACTACGACGCTAGCCATGCTAGTGGCTTGCGGGGTGGCGCTGGCCGCCTCGGTAGATTGTCCCACCGCCTCCGGCGGATACTGCTACGGCACGAACCAAGGCGATGCCCTTTACGGTACATCCAACGTCGACAGGGAGTTCGGCAAGGGCGGCTCCGACCTGATGTACGGCTACGGTGATGGGGACGTCATGTACGGGGGTGACGAGGCCGGAGTGGGAGACAAGATGCGCGGCGGCGGCGGTCCCGACCTGATCAACGGTCAGGGCGGCAACGACGTCATCGAAGGCGGCCCCGGCTCCGACACCCTCAAGACTGGTAAAGGCTCCGATCAGGTCGAGGCCAAGGACGGCAACAAGGACTTCATTACCTGCCAGGGCTCCAACGACCTGGTCGTTTACGATAGGGGACTCGACGTTTTGGAGGGCTGTGGCGTGGGGAGTACCGCGCCAGCGCAGCCAGCCAGACCCCTCGAGCCCGGCACGAAGGTCCTGGTGGACCACAAGGGCAAGAAGGAGCTGTGCTTGCCCGAGGCAGCACTCAACGGGCACCTCAAGCACGGCGACGAGGTACTCTCTTGGTCGGGATGCTCCGACGCTGAGGGCGGACGCAAGGGCCTAAGGTAAGGCCAACTCGATAGGAGAAGAGGGTCGGGGCTGCTAGACTCCGGCCCTTCCTTATGTCTTTATGCACCCGAGTGACGCTCCTATGGTCAAGCGACGCTGCTGTGGGTCTCCTCTCGTGGCTCCGTCGGCGAGGAACGGGCGCTGCAAGAGACAAGCACGCGGTAAGCCTCCCTGGCGATGTAGCGCTTTAGACAGCGGATGATCTCTCGCTTGCTCTTGCCTTCCTGGGTGCGCCTCGCGACGTATTCCTTAGTGCGATGATCTCGGCGCATCCGAGACAGGCAAACCATGTACAAGGCGCGATTGGCCTCCCGGTTGCCCCCGCGGTTGAGACGATGCCTCACCACCTTGCCGGAAGAGACCTCGATGGGTGAGACCCCGCATAGACTAGCGAAGGAAGCCTCGCTCCCCAACCTCTCAGGGTTATCCCCGGCTACGCTCAAGAGGGTCGCAGCGCTGTCGGTGCCTATGCCAGCCAAAGAGACCAACCCTGGGGCGGCTTGCGCAACCAGCCGATCGAGGTGTGCCTCTAGCTCTGAGATCTCCTCGGAAAGGGCCTCGTAGCGGCGGGCCACCGAACGCAGCGCGAACGCAGTGCGAACCTGGTGGCCGTGGGCACCTCAGCGGGGCCATCTGCGAGGCGAAAGCGCGCGGCGACCGAGACGAGCTCCTTGGTGGAGAGCCCGCGCAAACGATGGCGCAGTTGCTCAGGCGCCGTCAGGCGCATGCCTTGCAGCTGGTTGGCGGCTTGCGTCCTGGCCTTGATCGGCCGTAGGGCGACACCAAGTTGTCCGGCCGACGAGTCACTTGCAAGGCACCTTCGGCCCGCGTGGAAGAGGATCAGGCCGCTCCGAGGCGTGGCCCACAACCATTCTCCAGGATACTCACAGGGTGGTAGGTAGATTCTGCGAACTTCGCTCGCAGGATCGTGCATAGATCGTGCTCGTGGGATCAGGTCGGTCGGTCCTCCTCCGACCCGACGCATTCTAGTCAACACTACATGTTGTGGCGCTGGATAGATATGCGCGACACCGTATTTTATTCAGCTCTCAGCGCCACGGATAACAAGCCCACTAAGTAGCGAGGACGCTGCGTGCAGCGGCCACTGTTCCGGGTCGTACTGCTGCAATCCGCGAGCTCGCTGGCCCAGCAACAGTTGTGTGGCGAGAACCTTGTTGTGGGGCTTACCCTCCATGATCGCTTCGAGGTCGCGCAATGCTGTTCGCATGAGCGCGGCTACCTGATCGGCGAGTTCCTCAACGGGAGGACCGGGGAGCTCCTCGGCAGACGTCACAAACTGCGTGATACGCTGATCGGCCTCTTCGGGGTCAAGCTCCTCTTCCTCGTCGAAGGGCTCCTCGCTGAACATCTCGTCATATGCTTCTCCCTTACGGGACCAGGGGTATTCTCTGTCGGTGTCGGACATGTTCCTCCCTTTCTTGGCGCATCTCTAAGCCCCTCCCGTAGTGGGGCGGGGTCTGACCTATCCTGCGTTCCCATACGGAAATCCTACAGGCCTAAAGGACCCCACGCAGGCCGGCGCTGTCCGTCAGAACAACTTGGGGATAATGCGAGGGTGGACGAGATGGCGCCCTGGGCGAAAAGACGCTTCGAGACCGAGCAGAGAAAAAGGGACTGCGAGCTCCTCTGTGAGCTGGAGGTCGAGTTCCGCAAGGTGGGGAGATCCCGCACTGATCTACGATGAGGAGAGGGACGTATTGCGCGAAATGAGGCTACCTAGCGAATGACGAGGGTAGCTTTCTCGCAATCGGGGGAAGGCGTGTTTGTTAGATCGCCGAAACCGTCGGGGAAGAAGAGGTCGCACTGGTCGTAAGTAACCACGTCCTTGTTGCCGGGACCGCAAGAGATCACGTCCTGTTGCCCATCGTCTGCGTTGATGGTGTCGTTGCCGCCACCACCCAAGGCATACTCATACGAATCGGGGGGAACGACGGTGGTATCCCTGAGATCAAGAGTGTCGTTGCCATCGTTCCCGACGATTACATCGACACCTTCGCCGCCGTTAAGCATGTCCGCGCCACGAAAACCGTCGATGTAATCATCCCCGAGGCCCCCGTTGACGGTGTCGTTGCCAGCCAGAGCATAGACGCGGTCGTTGCTATCGGTGCCCAAGATCACGTCGGACTTGGTGGTACCGTAGCAGACTCCATCGGCAGGGTCGGTAGCAGTAGCACAGTCTACCCGGTTCAGGGCAAGCGACACCCCGCTTGCCAGGAGCAGCATCGTAACCATCACCGAAAGCATCGCAATAGTGCGCCTCATGTATCCACCTAACGTCGTGGCGACCCGCGCTGGATCACCTCACCGAACCAACATCGGAAAGGATTATCCGACGGTACGGGTCAGACTGACGAACAGAATCTTGCTCTTTTCGAGAAGTAGCGGGTACTAGCGCCTACTCTTCCGGCGCAGGGCAGCAGGGGGGACGCCCAAGAGACGCCTTACGTGGTGGGAGAGGTGGCTCGGATTGGAGAAGCCCACCGCCCTTGCGACCTCTGCGACGGTGAGGCCGGTATCTAAGAGCAGGTTCTTGGCCCGCTCGACGCGCCGGTGGATGACGTACTGGTGTGGCGAGAGCCCGGTTTCAGCCTTGAACGAGCGCGCGAAGTGGTCGGGGCTCATGTGCGCCACCCCCGCTATCTCGGCCAGCGTCAGCTTCCTTGAGAGGTTGTCGTTTATGTAGTCGGTGGCCTGCTCGAGCCCGCGTTTGGAGAAGCCACCTTCGCTCCCGAGCTTTCGCCCGGAGCCGCGTCCCAGCGAGGAGTGGTTTCTAAGGAGATGCAGCGCCAGCACGGTCGCTTGCAACTCCGCGTAGAGAACGCCACCTAGGCCCCCGTTCTCCATCTCAGAGAGCAACGAGAGACCGATGCGCTCTATCTGCGGGTCGGGGGCGCTGAAGACTGGGACCACCTCGATCCTGTCGGGATCTATGCCCGCCTCCTGGGTCACCCACCGGAAGAAGCCCTCTTCGAGGAGCATGCTCATGTCTTCGGATGCCGCATCCGTGCGCCGGCGTGACGGCTGCGTCATTCATGGCTACGAGACCGTCGCGCGTCAGGTCGTGCTGCCGCTGTACCAGGCGGTGAGGGGCACTCAGGTTCAGGTTGATAACAGGTCCCTTGAAGGGCAGGGTCTGGATCTCGCCGGGAAGAAACTGGTGGCGCGCCACCTCGATCGCGCCGAATGCCTTGAGCGACCTCGACCGTAGTTTCGGTACCTTGGGAATCCCCTCGCCCAGGCCGGCACGCGCACCATCCGCCACCTCCCCGTAGTGTCTCGGCGAAGCACTCGCGCCTGCCAACCCCTTGCTCCTTCCCAGCGTTGCTCGCTCCCTTTGGTAGCGATAGCAGCATATGCACGGCGCACCGGCAACGCATCCCCCAAAAGGACCATCTTTGCTTGCAAGGTGGCCACACATGGTGGGTTCGACCGGTGAGCGCGACACTCTGTGCCAGTGTATCAGCCTGGAGCCGCCCCTAGACTGGTCAAGGCTGCCTAGCAGTCTAGATCGAAATCGAACATCCCCAGGTCCTCCGTGCGATCCACGGCGCGCCGGGCGTTTTCCCGCGCGATATCCGCCTTCGCGCTCGGGCTCATTGCCCTTATGAATCCGGACGATAGACTGAGAGTCGTGCTCAGGATGAGGCTCGATTTCTCAAGGCATCTTCCTGCTTCGAGAATAGTCTAAGATAGTTGTAGGAAGGATTAGAATGCTGATCGTCCACATCGAAACCCCACGATTACGGATTCGCTCTTTTCAGCGTGATGACTGGCAAGCTGTATACGATTACACGTGCGACCCGGCTGTCATGGCGTATATCCCTGAAGGACCATTTACCACCGAACAAGCCAGGGCGTTTGTTGCCGACAATACGGGCGAACGGGCGCGCGCCTTTGCTGTCCTCCTCAAGGCAGACGATACTCTCGTTGGGCACATGGTTTTTCATCCGTGGTTTGCCCCTCTGACTTATGAGATCGGCTGGGTCTTCGATCGCGCCAATCACGGCCACGGGTATGCCACGGAGGCCGCTAGGGCATTGCTCCAATATGGCTTCGAAGCATTGCGCCTGCATCGGATCATCGCTACCTGTCAACCCGAGAATGTTGCTTCGTATCGGGTCATGGAGAAGCTGGGCATGCGACGAGAGGCCCACTTTCGAAGGTGCATCAGGCGTCCGAACAATGCGTGGTGGGACGAATACTTCTATGCCCTTCTGGAAGAAGAGTGGTTCGAGGCCAACAAGACGTGACCAGGAAGGCGCCAGCGAGCATGTTACCGGGACCGACGGCAGAAGAGAGCGCGAAGGATGATGTTCGATACGCTGAGGCTTATTCCGAAGTTCAGCCTGGCGATGAGGAACGTCGTAGCGTAAGGAGGGTGATGTCATCCTCCTGCTCCCATCCCTCCCCGACGAAGGAGTAGAGCTCATCGAGGAGGAAGTTCCCCGGCGACCTCTCCTCACTGTGCTCCGCCACGAGCGCCCTAAGCTTGGGAAAGCCGAACATCTTACCCCCGTGGTCGTGGGCCTCGACCAGCCCGTCGCTGTAGAAGAGAACGCTGTCCGCCTCCCGCAGGAAGACCTCTCCCTCTTCGTAGCTCATCCCGGACATAAGCCCGAGGGGCATACCCCTCGCCCTGAGTTCCTCCACTTCACCAGCAAGGCTGCGCAGGTAGGGTGGGTCGTGGCCTGCGTTGGTGTAACTCAAGGCGCCGCTAGCAGGGTCGAGGATGGCGTAGAAGCAGGTGACGAACATATTGGAAGGAATACGGGCCAACAGCGTCTCATTGACCTGCTCGAGTATCTCCCCCGGCGAGAAGGAACTCAAAGTCTGGGCCACCGCTCTCAGCATGCTGTGGGTTGCGGTCACCACCAGGGCCGCGGGCACTCCTTTACCTGTGGCGTCACCCACGACCACCCCCACTCGTCCATCCTCCAGGTCGATGAAGTCGTAGAAATCACCGCCGACCTCTCGGGCTGGCCTGTAGTAAGGAGAGATCCGCCAGCCTTCCAGCTTGGGGACCTCCTCCGGGAGCGAGGCATGCTGGATGCGCCTGGCTACCTGTAACTCTTGCTCGACGCGCTCGAGCGCGAACTTCTCCCGCTCCAGACGTTGCCGCGTGGCCTCGAGCTGATTGCTGCTCTCGCTCCACTCTTCGGCGATCCTACCTCCCTCTATGCGGTGGATGACGATAGCCGAGGTCTCCCAACTCCTTCCTGTAGGCTCCATGCCCATGAACTCTCCCCTATCGTGGACGTGGTTCATGATGAAACGGCTTATCACCGTGTCACCATCGACAGCCTGGTATTCGGTCGTGACGCGGGTGTCGGAGAACGCGGATTCGTGTCCCGCGACACTCCGAATGAAGCCCTCGCGGTCAGGCACCTGGTCGGGCTGCGGATTATGATCGACGTAGTCGGGGGCGAGCAGCTCGTCCAGCGTGTCGAGGTCGCCCGTAGCGTAAGCCTCCAGGAGGCGGCGGATCAAAGCTTTCTTCTCTTCTTCTACTTCCGACACAGCCTCCTCCTGGCCTGGACTCATCGCCACGTAGAACGTTCACGAAAATGCGCGATCCCGCACGATGCGCCAACCCCAGGAATCTGGTTACCACGCATTCATAACGCGCGGGCGGACCGGCGGTGATCGCAACGTATTCACGTTGCACTGTCGGTAAATGGAATGCGCGCCGCTCTGGGTTCAGCCCAGGCGGCCGAAACGCTCCTCGAGGCTAGCGTGGAGGCGGGCGGTACCGATGCGGGAAGAGATACGGTCGCTGTCAGTCGCCAGCTCGGGGTAGTGCTCCTCGAGCATGTCCAGCCTCTGGGTGGTCCTCTCTATGGCATCGTACGCCCGGCGGAGCTTGTCCTCCCACTCCCGCCTCGTGAGGGTGCCCGGACCCGCCCCGGCCTCATCGCTGCTGCTGTGCAGCCTCTCGGCGAGCCGTACGTAGCCCTCGTAGTGCTCGAGGTACCTGTCGTAGCACTTCTGGAAGAACCTGGCCGGGGACTTGTTCCAGCCGCGACCGGGCACATCGTCGTCAGGGTGCGGCACCTGAACTCCGAGCAGCGGTGCATTGTCTTTCGGCCGCGAGATAGTTTCGTCCGCTTGCGGTGCTTTCTCACGCCTCTGCTCTCTGACTTCTGCGGGGGGGTCGTCTGCACTCGGAGTTTCCCGGACGCGCCGGTCCGAGTCCTCGGGCCGCCTGCCGGCTGGGGGTTCTTCGCCCGCTTGCCGGCCAAGAGGATAACCGACCATCTCGGGGACCCACACTTGCCGCTGGGCTTCTCGCTCCCGGCTCTCTTCCAGGGCGCGGCCCTGTCGCTGCACGACCTTCAGCAGGAACGCCTCCCCTTCGCGCAATAATTCGAGGCGCTTTTCGGTAAGGTCGACGTAGCGGCGCGCCGTCTGTAAGAAAAGAACGGCTATAGCGAAAATACCCACGACTGTAGCCAGTGCGGCACCGATGCCTACATACATCAACGTCGCGCTCATCCCTCTTGTCTCCTCCCCAACGCAACCTTACACACGCTCGAGGCACCTGCCTAGCAATGTATTAAATCCTATGGGCGAAAGGATAGCAAGTTGCAGTCCCGGGACCGCCCTATATAGCGCTTCTACAGCTTGCGGAGCGCCATATAGACCGAATTCACATGGGGTTCAGTATCAGTGCTTAGCCTGCTTAAATGCTGAAGGGCCAAAAAAGGTACTATGGTCCTTCCTGACACTCAGAGAAAGGACTGGCCATGGCCTACTTCGAAGGACAACTCAAGCGTGCGACCACGGAAGCCGGAGAGGAGCATACCGGCTACGTTCTGGAGACCGAGATCGACTTGTCGGCCATACAGGATGCTGACGAACTCGTAGGGGACCAGATCGCTGTTACGGGGGACGTGGAGATCGTGGACTTCCCCGAACGGGGTAAGATCCTGGTCTTCAGGGCCACCTCGGTGGCCGTCCTGGAAGAGGAAGAAGAAGTCGAGGAAGTAGACCTTTCCTAGTCTACGACGACGAGAGGTCTTTTCGTCCTTCAGACCTTACCCTTCTGCGTGAGGTGTTCGATCTCACCTTCGAACAACTCCACGGTCCCGCGGGAGGTGGCCACCAGGAGGGCACCCTCCTGGCTCAGATCCACGGCACGACCTTCGACGGTATGGCCGAAGCGCCGAACGCGCACTTTCTCTCCCAGCGTACAGTTCAGGCCCCGCCAGTCTTCGAGTACGCTGCCGAAGTCCTCGAT
>Ga0126311_10001802_pt1 | contig 10504 bp, 9 predicted proteins | sample Plot61_FD_92539 | JGI IMG/M metagenome (GOLD analysis project Ga0126311, IMG submission 92539) | Serpentine soil microbial communities from UC McLaughlin Reserve, CA, USA - Plot61 | ecosystem: Environmental > Terrestrial > Soil > Grasslands | place: USA: UC McLaughlin Reserve, Lake County... | reverse complement strand
GCTGCCGATCAAGCCCGGGTCCCCGAGCGTGCCGCTGCCCGGCTACGACGTCGTGGTGCTCGACCCGTCCGGCGGGCCGACGCCGCCTGGCACCGAGGGCGCCATCTGTCTGCGGCTGCCGATGCCGCCGGGCACCCTTCCGACCTTGTGGCAGGACGACGACCGGTTTGTCGCGTCCTACCTGTCCGCGTTCCCGGGGTACTACCTCACCGGCGATGGGGGGTACGTCGACGAGGACGGCTACGTGTTCGTGATGGGCCGCACCGACGACGTGCTCAACGTCGCGGGGCACCGGCTCTCGACCGGGGCCCTGGAGGCGGCGCTGGCCGGGCACCCCGCGGTCGCCGAGTGCGCGGTGATCGGCGTCGCGGACGAGCTCAAGGGGCAGGTGCCACGCGGGTTCGTGGTGCTCAAGGGCGGCGCCGGCGCCGACCCGCCGACCGTGGCCGCGGAGTGCGTGCAGCGCGTGCGGGACGAGGTCGGCGCCGTTGCCGCACTCAGGCGGGTCGACGTCGTGGCGGCCCTCCCTAAGACGCGGTCCGGCAAGATCCTGCGAAAGACCATGCGCGAGCTGGCCGACGGACGCGCGCCGGTCGTCCCGAGCACGATCGAGGACGCCGGCGTGCTGGACGCGCTCCGGGAGGTCTTGCGGTCCTGAGCGGCCCGGCGTCCGGCGGCAGGGCCCGGCGTCTGGTGGCAGCCTGACCCAGAGGCGGTCATGGCTGACCTCACTGGTCCAACCTCTTGAAGAGTGGACGAGCCGCAGCGTACCGTCGACGTCGTGACGGCCTCCGGCTTCTCACCTGTCGCGCGACAACCACTGTCGGACACGGTGTTTGCGCAGCTCCGGGACGCCATCGTCGACGGGCGCTACGGTCCGGGCGAGCTGCTGCCGCCCGAGCGCGAGCTGGCGCAGGCCTTCGCGGTGAACCGGCACGCCGTCCGGGAGGCGCTCAAGCGGCTGCAGCAGGCGGGGTTCGTGCGGGTGACGCACGGCGGCGGCACCAAGGTGCTCGACGTCCGTCGGACCGCGGGGCTGGACCTGCTGGGCCACCTGGCGCGGTCGCCGGGGGAGCAGGCGGAGCGGCTGGTCCGTGACGGGCTGGAGATGCGCCGCTGCGTGGGCATCGAGGCGGCCCGGCTGGCAGCCCTGCGTGCGGACGCCACGAGTCGCGCGCGGATCGCCGCCGCGGCGCAGGCGCTGGTGATGCCCGACCGCGACCCCTCCCGGCAGGGCGACCGAACCTTCTGGGCGGAGGTGGTCGACGCCAGTGACAACCTGGCCTTCCGGCTGGCCTTCAACAGCCTGATCGATGCCGTCGACGCCCAGCCCGAGCTGATGGCGGTCCTGCTGGAGGCCGACCGGGACGACGGGCAACCCCACGCCGAGCTGGCCCAGGCCATCGGCGACCGCGACGCCGAGCTGGCCGGGCAGATCGCCGACGCCATCCTCAGCCAGGCGCTGACCACCCTGCAGCGCCTGTCCCGACGCCGTTCACCCAGGAGCGCGTGATGGTCGACATCATCGCCATGGCGATCCCGTTCTTCGTGCTGTTCATCCTGATCGAGGTCGCGTCCCTGTGGTTCGCGCCGGACGAGGACGAGCGCGGCTACGAGGTGGCCGACACCGCGACCAGCCTGGCCATGGGGCTCGGCAACGTGGTGGTCGGCATCGGCTACCGGGCCGCGGCCCTCGTCGCTCTGGCCGCCGCCTACGAGCTGACCCCGCTGCGGGTCGACCCGCACCACTGGGCGGCCTGGGTGGCATTGGTCCTTGCTGACGACTTCGCGTACTACTGGTTCCACCGGGCCCACCACGAGGTCCGGCTGCTGTGGGCCAGTCACGTCGTCCACCACTCCAGCCAGTACTTCAACTTCTCCACGGCGCTGCGCCAGACCTGGACCCCGTTCAGCTCGATCCCGTTCTTCGTACCGCTGGCGCTGGCCGGATTTCCCCCGTGGATGTTGGTACTACAACAATCGGTGAACCTGCTGTACCAGTTCTTCCTGCACACCGAGCGGGTCAACCGGCTGCCACGCCCCGTCGAGGCCCTGATGAACACGCCCTCCCACCACCGCGTGCACCACGGCATGAACGGTCGCTACATCGACCGCAACTACGGCGGCATGTTCATCTTCTGGGACCGGCTGTTCCGCACCTTCGAGCCCGAGGGGGAGCGGGTCGTCTACGGCCTCACCCACCAGCTGCGCAGCCACAACCCGGTCGTGGTGGCGACCCACGAGTACGTCGCCCTCTGGCGCGACCTCGCCCACACGGCGCGCTGGCGCGACCGGCTGCAGCTGCTCATCCGGCGTCCCGGCTGGCGTCCCGCCTGAGACGCTCAGGCGGACTCGCGCCGGAACGTCCGCGTGCCGAACCAGGTGCCGAGCACCACGAGCAGGACCGTCATCGACAGCCCGAGGATCGCGGCAGACGACCAGAGGTCCCCGCGGAACAGCGTGCGAAGGCCGTCGACCACGTGCTTCAGCGGGTTGACGTCGGACAACCGGCGCAGCCACAACGGAGCGAGGGCCATCGGCAGCAGGATGCCCGACAGGAGCAGCAGCGGGATCGCCACGGCGTTGAGCAGCGGCGCGAGGGCGTCCTCGCTCTTCAGAGTCAGCGCCACGGCATAGGACACGGCGCTGAACGCCGCACCGAGCAGCCCCACGGCGAGCAGGGCCACGATGACGCCGGCCACCGGCGCTCGCAGGCCCAGCGGCAGGGCCACCAGGGTCAGCAACGTGGCCTGGACGAGCAGCACCAGGACGTCCCGCAGCACGCGGCCCAGCAGCAGCGAGACCCGGCTGGCCGGCGTCACTCGCATGCTCTCGATGACCCCCGCCCGGTACTCGGCGATGAGCCCGAAGCCGACGAACATGCCCCCGAAGATGCCGAGCTGGACCAGCATGCCGGGAACGAAGACCCGCCAGGGGTCTCCGCCGAGCTGCCCGGCGAGCGGCTTGAGCAGCGGGCCGAACAGCAGCAGGTAGAGGATCGGCTGGGTCAGTCCGATGACAACCCACGCCGGGTTGCGCAGGGACAACCGCAGAGCGCGGGCGAAGACCACGTAGGTGTCGCGCAGGAAGGTCATGGCGTTGCTCCCACGGTGGCGTCGGCCGGCTCGTCGCGCAGCGACCGGCCGGTGAGGGACAGGAACACGTCGTCAAGGGAAGGACGGCGCACCTCGACGCTGGTCGGGGCGACGCCGGCGGCGTCGAGGGCCCGGAGCAGGGCCGGCAGCACCGCCGCGCCGTCCGGCACCCGGAAGCGGACGACTCCGCCGTCCTCGCTCTGGTCGCTGACTCCCACCAGACCGCTGACGGTGCCGATCGTGCGGGGCAGCTGCGCCGGGTCGGCGACGGTCAGGATCACGGCGTCGCCGGACACCCCGCGCTTCAGCTCATCCGGCGTGCCCTCCGCCACGATCCTTCCGTCGTCAATGACCAGGATCCGGTCGCACAGGGCGTCCGCCTCGTCCAGGTAGTGCGTCGTGAGGAAGACCGTGCTGCCACGGTCGTCCCGGAGCGACCGGACGTGCTGCCAGAGGTTCGCTCGGGACTGCGGGTCCAGGCCGGTCGTGGGCTCGTCCAGGAACACGAGCACCGGCTCGTTGATCAGGCCCATCGCGATGTCCAGCCGACGCCGTTGCCCACCGGACAGGGTCTTGGTCTGCCGGTCCCACAGGCCGGGCAGGTCGAGCCGCTCGAAGAGCTCGCGCCCACGCCGTACCGCCTCCTGCGTGCGGATGCCGTACAGGCGGGCATGGTCGACGAGCTCCTCGCCGGCGCGCGCCTCCGGGTAGGTGGATCCGCTCTGCGAGACGTAGCCGATCCGGCGGCGGACCCCCACCGGGTCCGTCCTCAGGTCACATCCGGCGACGGTTGCCTCGCCGGCCGTCGGCTCCAGCAGCGTGGTCAGCATCCGGAGCGTGGTCGTCTTCCCGGCCCCGTTGGGTCCCAGAAAGCCGACGATCTCCCGGTCCGCGACGTCGAGGTCGACCCCGCGGACCGCCAGAATGTCGCCGCGTCGGCTCCGGTAGGTGCGGGCGAGCCCGCGGGCGGTGATCACGTGCGTCCTCCTCGGTCGTCGCTCACCCCCATTCAACCGTGAGCCCGCGCGCATCCGCGCCCCATAATTGCCATTGGGGCCCTCGGCCGTCACCGCCTTCCGGGACAACGGCTCTGCTCGGCCAAAAATTGACCGCGACATGCGGAAACTCACAGGACTCGGTGCACCCAATACCAGTCACAGGCGGTTACCCTTTGTGCGTGCCCACCAAGCCTCGCACTCAGGACAAGGATCTGCGCACCTCGACGCGCGAGATCGAGGAGCTCACACGCGTGCTCATGGAGGAGCACCTCTCGGCGCTCGACGAGGGCCCGGAGATCTCCTGGGCCCAGCTGCGGGCGCTCGGAACACTTTCCCGTCACGGTCCGCTCAACCTCAGCAGCCTCGCGGCCTGGACGCAGGCGTCCTTGCCGTCCGCGAGCCGTCTGGTCGACCGCCTCGAGGCGGCCGACCTGGTGGCCCGCTCCACCCACCCGCAGAGCCGGCGTGAGATCGAGATCCGGCTGACGGCCGCCGGACGCGGTGTCCTCAACGAGGTTCGCGCCGCCCGCCGCAAGCGCCTTCGGCGCGTCCTGCAGGCTATGGACCCCCAGGACGTCCAGCAGCTCGCGGGCAGCCTGGACGCCTTCGTCAGGGCCCGAGAGGCCCTCATCGAGAGCTGAGCGGCAACCGTCCGCGCGCAGACGGACCGGCGGTGGAGGGGTGTGCGCTCACGAACCGCCGGTGAGCCGGCCGAGCAGCGAACCGAGCGCGCGGGAGCCGAGCGTCGCGCGGCCGCCGCGTGCCTCGGTCGCGTCGGCGACCGCCGCCAGCCGCAGGCCGGCGTTGACTCCTAGCCAGCGCAACGGTTCCGGCTCCCAGGCGCGGGAGCGGTGGCCCACCCAGGGCAGCTTGGTCAGCGGCGTGGAGCGGCCGAGGAGCAGGTCGGCGAGGGTGCGGCCGGCCAGGTTCGTCGTCGCGACGCCGTCGCCCACATAGCCTCCGGCAATGGCCAGTCCTGTGGCTGGGTCGAACCGCACCGCCGCGTGCCAGTCGCGGGCGATGCCAAGAGGTCCGCCCCAACGGTGCGTCACCGCGAACGGTGCGACGTCGGGGAGCATGGCCGCCAGCGCGCGCTCCAGCGTCGCGAACACCGACGGTTCGCTGTCGAACGCCGGCCGGACCCGGGACCCGAAGTGGTACGGCGCGCCCCGACCGCCGAACACCAGCCGGTCGTCGGCGGTGCGCTGGCCGTAGACGATGACGTGGCGGTGCTCGCTGAAGGTCTCGCGGTCGGCCAGCCCGAGCCGCGACCACACCCAGCCGGGCAGCGGCTCGGTGGCCACGACGAGGGAGTAGACCGGCACCACGTCGCGCCGGCTCCCCGGCAGCCGCGGGGTCCACGCCTCGGTGGCCCGGACGACGAGCGGCGCCTTGACCGTGCCCCGGTCGGTGCGGACCTCGCCCGGCCGCAGCTCCAGCGCGGTTGTCCCTTCGAACAGGCGCACCCCGCGCGACTCCACCGCGCGGGCCAGGCCGCGCGCCAGCCGGGCCGGGTGCAGGGCCGCGCAGTGCGGCGTCCAGGTGCCGCCCACAGCATCGCGAACCGCCAGCCGCTCCCGGACCTGGCGTGCGTCCAGCAAGCGCAGCCCCTCGACGCCGTCCCAGCGCAGGTCGTGCGCCACCTCGGCCCGGGCCTGCTGGAGCTGCGCCTGGTTCCGGGCGACGACGACGGTGCCGCCCTTGTGCCAGTGGCAGTCGATGCCCTCCGCCGCGGCCACGTCGCCGACCTCATCGACCGTCCGCTGCATCGTTCGACGCATGGCAAGGGACGCCGCGCGCCCGTGCCGCCGGGCCATGGCGTCGATCCCCTGCGGCAGCAGGGCGGAGCACCACCCGCCGTTGCGGCCGCTGGCGCCGAAGCCGGCCGTCTCGGCCTCGAGCACCACGGCGTCAAGCGACGGGTCGGCCCGGGTGAGGTAGTACGCCGTCCACAGCCCCGTGTAGCCACCGCCCACGATGCAGACGTCGGCGCTGGTGTCGCCGTCAATCGGCGGTCGTGGGCCGGCGCGGTCCTCGTCGGCGAGGGTGTCCTGCCAGACGGGACGGGTGCCGCCGTGGACCTCGCTCACCGCGCCGACGTCACAGCTGCGCCCAGGCCTCGGTCAGCACCCCGCGCAGCCGCTGCTCGATGTCGTCGAACTCCGCCGGCCCGACGATGAGCGGTGGGGCGAGCTGGATCACCGGGTCGCCCCGGTCATCGGCGCGGCAGTACAGACCGGCGTCGAACAGCGCCTTGGACAAGAACCCGCGCAGCAGCCGCTCGGACTCGTCGTCGTCGAAGGTCTCGCGGGTCGTCTTGTCCTTCACCAGCTCGATGCCGTAGAAGAAGCCCTCCCCGCGCACGTCGCCGACGATCGGCAGGTCCAGAAGCCGCTCGAGCGCCGCCCGGAAGACCGGCGCCTGCTCGTGCACGTGGTCGACCAGCCCCTCGCGCTCGAAGATGTCCAGGTTGGCCATCGCGACGGCCGCGGAGACCGGATGACCGCCGAACGTGTAGCCGTGCAGGAACGAGGTGGTCCCCTTGCGGAACGGTTCGAACAGTCGGTCCGAGGCGATCATTGCGCCGATGGGGGAGTAGCCCGACGTCATCCCCTTGGCGCAGGTGATGATGTCGGGGATGTACCCGAAGTCGTCGCAGGCGAAGATCTCGCCGATCCGGCCGAAGGCGCAGATGGTCTCGTCGCTGACCAGCAGCACGTCGTACTGGTCGCAGATCTCGCGCACCCGCTCGAAGTACCCCGGCGGGGGCGGGAAGCAGCCGCCCGAGTTCTGCACCGGCTCTAGGAACACCGCGGCCACCGAGTCCGGGCCCTCGAACTCGATCGCCTCGCCGATCCGGTCGGCGGCCCAGCGGCCGAACGCCTTGGCGTCCTCGCGCAGGTGCTCGGGTGCGCGGTAGAGGTTCGTGTTGGGCACCTTGTGCGCGCCGGGCACCAGTGGCTCGAAGGGAACCTTGGCGTCCGGGATGCCGGTGATCGACAACGCCCCCTGCGGAGTGCCGTGGTAGGCGACGGCGCGACTGATCACCTTGTGCTTGGTGGGCTTGCCGACCAGCTTGAAGTACTGCTTGGCGAGCTTCCACGCGGTCTCCACCGCCTCGCCGCCGCCGGTTGTGAAGAAGACCCGGTTCAGGTCGCCGGGCGCCTGGTGCGCCAGCCGCTCGGCCAGGTCGATTGCCATGGGGTGGGCGTAGGACCACAGCGGGAAGAAGGCGAGCTCGGCAGCCTGCTTGGCGGCCGCCTCCGCCAGCTCGGTGCGGCCGTGGCCGACCTGGACCGTGAACAGCCCGGACAGACCGTCCAGGTACCTGCGCCCGGCGGTGTCCCAGATGTAGGCGCCCTCGCCCCTCGCGATGACCGGCACCTCGCCGCCCCGCTCGTACGTCGAGTGCCGGGTGAAGTGCATCCACAGGTGGTCGCGAGCGGCGTCGGTGCGGCGGGTGCCGTGCGGCGTCGTCGACGGTTGCTGCTGAGCAGGAGTGGCGTCCTGCGGCGTGGTGGTCATCGGGTTCCCCAGTTGTAGAGCTGCTTGCGGAGCTTCAGGTAGACGAAGGTCTCGGTCGTCCGCACGCCGTCGATGGTGCGGATCTTGCTGCTGATGAGCTCGAGCAGGGCGTCGTCGTCCTCGCAGACGGCCTCGACGAGCAGGTCGAAGCTGCCGGCGGTGATGACGACGTAGTCGACCTCCGGCATCTCGGCCAGGCGGTCGGCGACCTGCGCCAGGTCGCCCTCGGCGCGGACGCCGATCATGGCCTGGCGGCTGAAGCCCACCTGGAGCGGGTCGGTGACCGCGACGATCTGCATCACCCCGGAGTCCAGCAGCCGCTGCACCCGCTGGCGGACCGCCGCCTCCGAGAGCCCGACCGCCTTGCCGATGGCCGCGTACGGACGCCGGCCGTCCTCCTGCAGCTGCTCGATGATCCGCTTCGACAGGTCGTCGAGCACGTACCCGTGCCGGTCGCGGTTGGTCACCCGACGATGGTGCCGTAGGCGGTCGGCTAAGGCAAGCGAATCCGTCGTGGTGCGGCCACTTCAACACTGATTGCGGCCCGCATGGCCGTGGGGACTGACGATCACGTCATTGCAGGGGTAGGGTCGGCCGCGACTGACAGCAACCCTCCACCGAGCCACCTGGAGCCCGCAGTGAGCGCCCAGCCCCTGAGCAGCCCCCGCCGCCTGCGCAACTTCGTCGCCGGCGAGTACGTCGACGCCACCGGTGACGCCGTCACCGACCTGGTCGACCCCACGACCGGGGCGGTCGTCGCACAGGCGCCGGTGTCGACGGCTGAGGACGTCGACCGGGCCTTCGCCGCGGCCGCGCGCGCCTTCGAGGGCTGGGGCGCCACGACCCCGAGCGAGCGCCAGCAGGCGCTGCTGAAGATCGCCGATGCGCTCGAGGCCCGGTCCCAGGAGCTGGTCGAGCTGGAGGCGGAGAACACCGGCAAGCCGTTCGCGCTGACCGCGAGCGAGGAGATCCCGCCGATGGTGGACCAGATCCGGTTCTTCGCCGGTGCGGCGCGGGTGCTGGAGGGCAGGGCCACGGCGGAGTACCTGGCCGGGCACACGTCCTGGATCCGGCGCGAGCCGATCGGCGTCGTAGGGCAGGTCACCCCGTGGAACTACCCGATGATGATGGCGGTGTGGAAGTTCGCGCCGGCCATCGCCGCGGGCAACACCGTGGTCCTCAAGCCGAGCGACACCACGCCCGAGACCACGCTGCTCATGGCCGAGATCGCCGCCGACTTCCTCCCGCCGGGCGTGCTCAACGTGGTCACCGGCGACCGGTCCACCGGCGCGGCCATCGTCGAGCACCCGACGCCCGCGATGGTGTCGATCACCGGGTCGGTGCGGGCCGGGATGCAGGTGGCCGAGGCGGCCGCGCACGACGTCAAGCGGGTGCACCTCGAGCTCGGCGGAAAGGCCCCGGTCGTGGTTTTCGACGACGCCGACCTGGAGGCGGCGGCCGAGGCGATCGCCGTGGCCGGCTACTTCAACGCCGGCCAGGACTGCACCGCCGCGACCCGCGTGCTCGCCGGCCCGGGCATCCACGACGACTTCGTGTCGGCCCTCGCCGAGCAGGCGCGGTCCGCGAAGGTCGGCATGCCGGACGACCCCGACGCCCTGCTCGGCCCGGTCAACAACGCGAACCAGCTCCGGCACGTATCCGGATTCGTCGACCGGCTGCCCGACCACGCGTCGGTGGCGGTGGGCGGCGCACGGGTCGAGGGGCTCGGCGACGGCTACTTCTGGCAGCCCACCGTCGTCTCCGGACTGCGCCAGGACGACGAGGCGGTCCAGGACGAGATCTTCGGACCGGTCATCACCGTGCAGCGCTTCTCGGACGAGGCGCAGGCCCTCGCCTGGGCCAACGGCGTGCGCTACGGCCTGGCCTCGTCGGTGTGGACCAAGGACTTCGGCAAGGCCATGCGGATGAGCCGGTCCCTCGACTTCGGCTGCGTGTGGATCAACACCCACATCCCGCTGGTGGCGGAGATGCCGCACGGCGGGTTCAAGCACAGCGGGTACGGCAAGGATCTGTCGATGTACGGCTTCGAGGACTACACGCGCATCAAGCACGTCATGGCGAACATCGAGTCATGACGTCCCGGCGGCCGCAGGCCCCGAACGGGGTCAGCGGCCGTCGTGGGCCAGCAGGGCCACGTGCAAGGCGAGGCACACCTCGACGTCGTCGAGGTCGACCGCGAGCACCTGCTGCAGCCGGGTCAGCCGGTCGTAGAAGGCCGGTCGGGACAGGTGCAGGGCCTGCGCCGCCGCGGACTTGTTCCGCCCGGCGGCCAGGTACGCCCGCAGCACCTCGAGCAGACCGTCGGCCTCACGCCGCCGGTCGGTCCGGTCCAGCAGCGGGCCGAGCTCTCGCTCGACGAACGTCTCGACCCGCGCGTCGCCGCGCAGCAGGGACAGCAGGCCGCGGACACCGACGTCGTGCAGCTGGGCGAAGCGGCCCTCCGGCGGCAGGTGGGTCGCGGCGTCCGCCACCTGGCGAGCCTCAACGACGCTGCGCCGCGCGTCCCGCAGCCCGGCGACGACCGAGCCCGCGGCCAGAACGACCTGCTCGGACTCACCTCCCAGCCTCGTCCGCGCCCCGCGTTCGATCGCGCGGAGCACGGCGGCGCCGAGCCGGTCGAGCACCAGCTGGTCGTCGTCGCGCCGGTCGAGCGCAGCCAGGACGCCCACCGTCCGGTCGTCCAGCGGGCCCACGAGGGCGGCCACCGGCGCGTCCCGGGCTCCCTGTGCGACGGCGTCGGCGAGGTCGCGCAGCCGGGCCTGCGCGGCGAGCGTCGAGTCCCCGGTTCCGCCGCGCCAGCGGACCACGGCACCCACCAGCCTGCGGCCGTCCAGCGGGACGCCGAGGGCCCGGGCCCGCAGCGCG
>Ga0126311_10001800_pt1 | contig 10508 bp, 7 predicted proteins | sample Plot61_FD_92539 | JGI IMG/M metagenome (GOLD analysis project Ga0126311, IMG submission 92539) | Serpentine soil microbial communities from UC McLaughlin Reserve, CA, USA - Plot61 | ecosystem: Environmental > Terrestrial > Soil > Grasslands | place: USA: UC McLaughlin Reserve, Lake County... | reverse complement strand
CTGGCCCGCCCGCTCGCCACGCACTCACGAGAAGGGTCCCTGACGAGCGACCTGCGCCGGCTCGGCATTCGCACAATCAATTGGCGGCACTTGAACGCCATCGATATTGCCGCCGCCACACGTCGTCGTCCTCAGCGAGCGGCATCTCCGACGCCTGCTCCACGCGTACCTCACCTACTATCAGCGGTCGCGCACGCACCTGGCGCTTGGGAAGGACGCACCCAATCCGCGCCCGGTCCAACCCGCCGACCGTGGTCGAGTCGTCGCGATGCCCGAAGTCGGCGGTCTGCATCATCGTTACGAGCGCGCCGCCTGAAGCCCGAGCCTTGATCGTTGACGAACTGCGCTCCCGCGCGTGGAACCCGGCGGTGTGTCACCCGGCCAATCCGAGCGCCGCTCCGCCCTTCGACGGCGAACATCTCCACTTGAGAGACTCGACAACCGAGCGTGCTCACACAGGTCGACCGCTTCGGAGAGGCACGCGATTCCTCCTCACGGAGTTTTGGCGATGGTCACCTGGGTAGAGGTGTGTCAGTGGCAGGACCTCGGCCTCCGAACTCGCGGTCGATTGCGCGACGAATGGCGTCAAGCGACTTCCCCTGGTCGTGCCAGAGCATCACGTCCCCGGTGATGTCAGTTGCCAATGGACAGATAATACCGTGCTGCTCCCATTCGGTGACGACGCCCTTCACGGAACGATGCTTGACGAAGCAGTCATGATCACTGTGATGACCTTGCAATTTGCAGCCGCAGTAACACGGGATGTGTTTTAGAACCTCCGGCTTCGTTCCCGCGAAGGCATACAAAGCGCGGGCGATATCCTTTCGCATTCGGTTGAGCGGTCGTGGCATCGTTGGCCACGCAGGGTTCCACGGCAAGGCAACCCACTCGTTTCGACGGTACTGCAGGAATCGCTCGTGCTTCACAAACGAGAACACCATGTAGCCGAGCAGCATCAGAACCGCGAGTGCCATGAATATCCCGGCCGGCAGATTCGAACCGGACCAGGCCTTTTTCCGTCGCCGCCTTGACCGGACACGTCTCGAAGGCTTCCATCGCATCACTGCGGCCCTTCTTTGATCAGGATGTGCTGTCGAGCCGGACTCGGAGAAGCTTGACGGAGTTGAGGAACACGAGGATATCGGGACCGAGGTGCAGCAGGGCCGCCTGAATCGGGCCGATCCACCCAAGGAGGGCCGCTATGATGCCGAGCACATGAACGACGCCGACGCCGAATATCAGGTTCTCCTGAATCGTCCGGTACGCTCGACGGGCAAGGGTTCGGGCTATCACGATCTTGCCGAGATCGTCGGCCATTAATGCGATGTCGGCAGCCTCGATGGCCGCCTGTGTGCCACGGGCACCCATGGCGATGCCGATGTCCGCGCGCGCTAGTGCGGGCGCGTCGTTGACGCCATCGCCCACCATCGCGACCGTGAACCCCTCACGACGGAGATCGTCGACGGCACGCACCTTCTCCGCCGGAAGCAAACGGGCGCGAATATCGTCAATCCCTACCGCCTCCGCGACGTGGCGCGCCGACTCAGGGTTGTCGCCGGTGAGCATCACGAGTCGCTTCACGCCGGAATTCCGAAGTGCCCGTAAGGCCTCGGCCGCACCGGCCTTCGGCCGATCCGTAAAGTGCATCGAGCCAGTGAGCCGGCCGTTGACGGCGACACGAACGCTCGTCCCCGGATACGCGTCGATGATCTCCGGCCGCTGCACTGCCTGCTCGTCCAGCAGGGCATCGTTGCCGACGATCACTTCCCGCGCCTCGACCGTCGCGATGACGCCGCGGCCGTGAACGGTTCGAAAATCCTGCGGCTCGGAGAGCGTCAGGCCACGTTCACCCGCGGCCTTGACTACCGCGATTGCGAGCGGATGCCCCGAGCGCTGATCTGCAGAGGCCGCGAGCCGAAGGACCTCGTCTTCCGTGAGCGCCGGGTCCTGCACGGTGACCGCTGCGACCACGGGCGTCCCGTACGTCAGCGTCCCGGTCTTGTCGAACACAAAGGCGTCAACCTTCGCCAGTCTCTCGAGATACAGTCCGCCTTTCACCAGGATTCCCAGGCGGGCCGCTCTCGCGATCGCCGCGACCATCACCATGGGCGTCGCCAGGCCGAGCTCCGCCGGCGACGTGAAAATCAGCAGCGCGACGATCTTCCTGACGTCTCGCGTCACGAAGAACACCGCGCTCAGAAACACCAACACGAGGGGCAATAGCCATCCGGCGACCCGGTCGGCCAACTTCTGTACCGGAGCCGTCTCGCTTTCGGCTTCTTCGACCAGCGCCACAATTCTGGCGAACAGCGTGTCGGCCCCCACCTTCTCGGTGCGAACGTCGAGCGCGCCTGATTCGACAATGGTTCCCGCGAGCACCGACTCGCCCGCCCCCTTGTCGACCGGCACGCTTTCACCGGTGATTGAGGCCTCGTTGACCGCCGCCGCTCCCGATGTGACGCTACCGTCGACGGGAATCTTGTCTCCGGCGCGCACCAGAACGACCGAACCAAATGTCAGGCTGTCGACGGGCACCGTCTGCTCGCCAGCCGGTGTACGGACCGTCGCGGTGCGTGGGGCAGCACCAACCAGCGCTCGAATCGACGCACGCGCCCGATCGGTATTGAGGTCGGCGATGTATTCCGCGATCAGAATGATCGTCATCAACACCGCGGCGGCAACGTATTCCCCGCCAAGAAAGGCGATGACCGTCGCCACCGTCACGAAGAGCTCAGTGCCAATCTTGCGTTCACGCCACAGATCGATGAGGCCGGCTTTGGCCAGCGGATACAGACCAATGCCGAGCGTCAGCACCAGGAGCCAAAACGGCAGCCATCCTCGCCAGTAGAGAAAGGTGAGAGCGGCAACGAAGGCGATGCGCGCCGCTTCCCGCTGTCGCGTCGCCGTGAACAGGCTCGTCTCATCGGGCTCGCGAGCGGACACGGCCGTCACCGTCACAGGGCGCTCACATCCCGTTCACCCGACCGCACGCGCACCGCGCCATCAACGGCAACGGTGAAAATCTTCCCGTCACCGTACCGGCCCGTGTGAGCCGCCCGTTCGATCGCACTGACGACTTCATCGGCGAGTTCGGCTGGCACCACGATCTCGACCTTGGTCATATCGACCGCGCAGAACGCTTCGCCATCCGGGTCTGGTGGCATTCGACGACCGAATCCGCGTACCTGGGATACCGTCACCCCGGGTAGTCGTGGCATCGCATGCAGTGCCTGGAGAACGCCCAAGACTCGCTCGGGCCGAATGATGGCCTTGATTTCTTTCATCACAGCTCGACCTCCTCGCGCTCACGGGCAAACAGGCGGTACAGCACGGGCAAGACCAGCAGGGTCAAAGCCGTCGATGTCAGGATGCCGCCGACGACGACGGTCGCAAGGGGACGCTGCACTTCAGCGCCCCGGCCAGTTGCCAGCATCATCGGCAGAAAGCCGAGCGATGCGACGAGCGCCGTCATGAGCACAGGCCTCAGCCGTGCGATGGCTCCATGCATGACCGCCTCATCGAGCCGCTGGCCTTGCTCGCGGAGCTTGTCGATGAACGTGATCATCACGAGCCCGTTGAGCACCGCGACCCCCGACAATGCAATGAAGCCGACGGCCGCCGATATCGAGAAAGGAATGTGACGCAGCCACAGGAACAAGACGCCGCCCGACAGGGCCAGGGGCACGCCGGTGAATACGAGGAGCGCCTCCCGCACTGTGCCGAACGTCGCGTAGAGCAGCCCAAAAATCAGCAGGAGCGAGATCGGCACGACGATCTGCAAGCGGTGCCGCGCTGAGATGAGCTGCTCGAATTGGCCGCCCCACGCGGTCCAGTAACCTGCCGGGACGGTCACCGAGTCTCGGATGCGTTGCTCGGCCTCGCCGACAAACGACCCGATATCGCGACCTCGCACGTTCGCGGTAACGACGACACGGCGCTTGCCGTTCTCGCGGCTGACCTGATTCGGACCGGGAGCGATTTCGAGTTCCGCGACCGAACCGAGGGGAACCACCCGACTGCCCGCCGCCGAAGCCAGCACGGCCTCAGCGCCTCCAGCTGGCGGGTTACCCGCCGGCAGAGGAATCGGCAGGCGTGTCATCTCTTCCAGATTCGACCGCAGCGGCTCCGGCAAGCGCACGACGATGTCGAACCGGCGATCACCTTCGAACACTTGACCGACGGCCTTTCCGCCGAAGGCGACTTCAATCACGTCCTGCACGTCCGCGACGTTCAGACCGAGTCTGGCCATTTCGTCCTTTTTGAGCTTGACGGTCAGCATCGGCAACCCAGTCGTCTGTTCGAGCTTCGTATCCGAAGCGCCCCGAACAGACGCCAGCACCGATTCGATTTGCTGACCGACCTCGGCGAGCACCTCCGTGTCGTCGCCAAAGACTTTCACGGCAATGTCGCTGCGAACGCCGGCGATCAGTTCGTTGAACCGCATCTGAATCGGCTGAATGAACTCATAGTTGTTGCCGGGAACCATTTGCAGATCCTCCTGCAGCTGCGCGACGAAATCGGCCTTGGGCCGATTCGGGTCTGGCCACTGCTCGCGCGGCTTGAGCATGACGTAGGTATCCGCGACGCTCGGTGGCATCGGATCGGTCGCGATTTCGGCGGTGCCGATCTTCGAAAAGACGTAGTCCACCTCTGGGTACGTCTTGAACTTGCGCTCGAGTGTGTGCTGCATGTCCACGGCGGTCGTCAAACTCGTGCCCGGGATCCGTAAGGCATGGACCAGCAAATCGCCTTCGTCCAGGCTCGGCAGGAACTCGCTCCCAAGACGGGTCGCCATCGCGCCGCTGAGCAGCACCAGCACCATGGCGACGGCGACGGTGACCGGACGATGCTGCATCACGAACCGTAGCGCCGGCTCGTAGAGGCGGGTGGCCCATCGCACGGGCAGGCTCTCTTGCTCGGAGACGCGGCCGGTGACAAACACCGCGACGGCTGCGGGGACGAACGTGACAGAAAGGATCATTGCGCCGAACAGCGCCGCCAACACGGTGAAGGCCATCGGGTAGAACATCTTTCCTTCGATACCGGTGAGCGTGAGGATCGGCAGATACACGATCATGATGATCACCTCGCCGAACATCGTCGCCCGTCGAACCTCACGTGACGCTTCGAACACCACCTCGAAGCGTTCGCCGCGGGTAAGCAGTCGACCGAGCTCATGCTGCCGAATGGCGAGCCGGCGCATGCAGTTCTCGACAATGATCACCGCGCCGTCAACGATGATGCCGAAGTCGAGCGCGCCGAGGCTGAGGAGGTTGCCGCTGATGCGGCGCTCGACCATGCCGGTGATCGTGAACAGCATCGAGAGCGGGATGACGCAGGCGGTGATAATCGCCGCACGCACGTTGCCGAGGAACCAGAAGAGGATGCCGATGACGAGCAACGCGCCGATCGCGAGATTGTGCCAGACCGTCTCGATCGTCGCGTCGACCAGAGTCGTTCGGTCGTAGACCGTCTTGGCTTCGACGCCCGCAGGCAGCGTTCGATTGACCTCCTCCATCTTCGCCGCCACCCGCTGCGAGACGGTCCTGGAGTTCTCGCCCGTCAGCATGAACACGGTGCCGAGGACAACCTCCCGCCCATCCTGTGTCGCCGCACCGGTTCGCAGCTCGTGTCCGAGCGTCACGTCGGCAACCGAATCGAGGCGAGTCGGCGTTCCCTGGTGGTTGCCGACCACGATGCGTTGGATATCGGCCAGCTCCTGCACCTGGCCAGGGGCGCGAATGAGGTACTGCTCGCCACGCCGCTCGATGTAGCCGGCACCGACGTTTGTGTTGTTACGGGAGAGCGCGTTGAGAATGTCTCGGAACGTGAACCCGTAAGCAAGCAGCTTGTCTGGGTAGGGCGTGACGTGGTACTGCTTCGTGAAGCCGCCGATGCTATTGACGTCCGCAACGCCGGGCACCGTCTTGAGCTGCGGTCTGACGATCCAGTCCTGAATCGTTCGGAGATCGCTCCCGGAATAGGGTTCTCCCGCCTCGGTCCTCGCGCCTTTCTTGGCCTCGACGGTCCAAAGAAAGATTTCGCCAAGACCCGTCGCGATCGGACCCATCGTCGGTTCGATACCTGGCGGCAGCTGGCTCTTGACCTCCTGGACTCGCTCATTAATCAGCTGGCGGGCCCAGTAGATGTCCGTGCCATCCTCGAAGACCACCGTGACCTGCGACAGGCCGTAGCGCGAGATCGAGCGCGTTTCTTCGAGTCGAGGCAGGCCGGCCATCGCCGTCTCAACCAGAAACGTGACGCGCTGCTCGGCTTCAAATGGCGAGTAGCCCGGTGCCTCGGTGTTGATCTGCACCTGCACATTGGTGATGTCGGGAACCGCGTCAATCGGAAGCCTGGTGTAGTTGTAGGCCCCGAAGACGGCCATCGCCAACGTGACGATCAACACGACCCATCGCTGGTTGATCGAGAACTGGAGAATTCGTTCAAGCATGTGAGATCACCCGTCTCAATGGTCGTGCGTGGCGCCGAGTTTCCCGATCTCGGCTTTGACCGCGAAGCTATTGGCGGACGCGTATTGGTCGCCCGCCTTGAGGCCTGACAGCACCTCGACCCACTGCCCATCGCTTCGTCCGAGCTCCAGCGGACGGGCTTCAAACCAATCGCCGTATTTCACGAAGACAACCTGCCAATCGCGGAACGTCTGGATGGCTTCGGCCGCGACCGCGAGCGGAATGGTCGTCGTGTCGCGAACGAGGCGGACTGTGACAAAGAGACCGGGTCGCCAGCGTGTGCCAGGATTCGGCAGGACGATTCGCGCCGTGGCCGTCCGGCTCTCTTCCCCCACCAGCGTGCCGAGATAGCTGACACGACCGGCGGCCTCCGCGCTCAAGTCGGTCGAAACGATGGTTGCGGCCTGGCCCTCTCGGACGTTCGGAAGGTCCTTTGCGTACACGGAGATTTCGACCCAGACCGATGAGAGGTCAGCGACCGCGAAGATGTTCTCCTCGGCAGTGACCGCTTCCCCGACCGTGACGTTACGCTCGATGACGACACCGTCCAGCGGCGACCGAATTTCGTAGCGCGCCATCGTCTCGGGCGCGGCCGATGCCAGGCTCTCCTGGGACCCGGACGGGACGCCCAAGACGGCGAGCTTCTGTGCCGCGAGCTTCTGCGCGAGCGTTGCTTCGTCGAACGCGCGCTTGGCCTCGAGGTACTCGCGCTCGGCCGAGATCTTCTTGTTCCACAGCATCTCCTCACGCTCGACCGTGACACGCGTGAACTCGACGTGATGCGCGGCCGCGAGGTATTCGCCCTTGGCGTCGGCCAGTTCGCGGCTGTTGAGCACCGCCATGAGCTCTCCCCGGCGAACGCGATCGCCTTCTTTCTTCACCACGTTGGTCATTACGCCCGCCAGCCTGGGGACGACGTGCGCGTACCGCGTTTCGTCCGCCTTCACCTCGCCTGGGAGCTCGAGGGTCGTCGTCATGTCGCGTGGACCGACCGTGTTGATGGTGATCCCGGCACTCTTGATCTGATCCGCTCCGAGCTGGACCTTGCCCTCGATCTGCGAGTACGAAAATGCCTGCTGGCGGCCCGAACGCGCCGCCGAGACTTTGACGTCGAACGAATGCGGCTCCTCGATGACCTCGTTCCCGCGCAGGTAGTCAGCCTCGGGTGTAAACGTGATGCGGTCCACCCTTCCGCCCAATCGATGGAGCTCGACCACGAGAGTGACCTCGTTCGGCAGAATCGGCTTTCTCGACGAGTCATAGGGGTACACGCGAAACTGCGGTGGCACTCCGGTCTCGTAGATCGTCATCTCGAGCTGGAGTCCGTCAGCCTCGAGGAGCCTGGCTCCGTGCGGTCCGCGGGGATAGTCGAGGAGCCCAGGCTTTTCAGCGCCTTCCGCGGCTGTCGTGGTTGCCGGGGGGGTCCGAACTATCAGTGCCGCCGCAGCGATGCCGACCACGACAATGACGGCAACAATGGCGATCGTCCTCTTGTTCATATGTCTACTCTCTCGGCGCCGACGGTCCGGCACTCTCATTCAGCGGAGCGCCAATCAGACGCTCGACGTTTGCCACTGCTTTGTAATAGTCGGTTAGTGCGCGCAGATACTGGCTGCCACTCGTGACGAGCGTGCGTTGCGATTCCAGCACGTCGAGAAAGCCAAACCGCCCCAGGCGATAGCCCTCGCTCACCGCCTCGAAGGCCTGCTGCGATCCAGGCAGTACGGTGGAGCGCAAAGCCGCCACTTCGTCGTACGCACTCGAGAGTTCAGCGTAGGCGTCCGTGAGCGCGGCGTTCACTCGCGTTTCCGCCGCGCGCCGTTCTTCGTGTGCCTTCGCTAACCGACTCTGGGCCTCTTGAATACCTGCACGGTTCTTGTCGAAGAGCGGCAAAGAGAACGTCGCGCCCACGACGAAGGCATTCGCATCGACGTCGGTGAAGCGACGATAGCCACCGATGATGGAGATGTCCGGAACCGCTCTCGAGCGTTCGACGCGAACAGCCGCCTGGCGCTGCGACATTTCGGTTGCCCATCGCGCAAGTTCCGGGCTCTGCTGCAACCGAGCAGTTAGTGTGTCCAGCGCCGGCAGGGGTGCGGGCTCCTGTCGTAGGTTGCCGTCAACGGCCGTGAAGGCGGCCATTGGACTGCCCCAGAGCAGGGCGAGACGGGTGCGGCTTGCCTCAAGACCGCGACGTGCCCGAGCCAACTCCACCCGCACAGATCCCAGCGCGACACCTGCCCGGGTCTCCTCGATTGGCGAGACGACGCCAGCGACAACGCGAAGAGCGACACTTTGCTGAACCTGCTCGACCAGCTGGGTGGTCCGTTCGACCTGCGCGACCGTCTCCTGCGCAGCGAGGACGTCGGTGAACGCACGACTGACCTCGGTAAGCACCTCAATCCGCGCAGCCTCGTAGTCCCAGGCTGCCAGATCCCGGTCGAGGGTTGCCAGCTGCTGACGCGCGGCGCGCTTGCCTCCCAGCTCCACCAGTTGACTGAGCTGGATCGTGGCCTGTGACTGGATCGGCTCATTCAGCCCGCCACCCGCGAACTCTCGCGCGCCGAAATCCTCCATGAGTACGCTGATCGCTGGATTGGGCGGACGGCCTGCCTGGAGAATCCTCGCTTCTCGAGCGCGCGTTTCCCACGCGAAGGCAGCGAGTGCCGGGTTCTGCAGCAGCGCAAGCGCCACGGCATGGCGCAACGAGACGCGGCCCGTCGGATTCTGAATCTGCAGCGCCTCGCGCGGCGGCTCCCCTAATACAGGCGTGTACACCGGCACATCACGCCCGAGCGCTCTCGGGACCGGTTCCTGGCCGAGCGCGTGATGTGCGGACGCGAACATGACCGCGCTAGTCAGCGCGATAACGGAAACAGCGCGAGTCGCCTGACGGCGGTCAGCGCCAAAGCCAACAGGCATGACACCCCTCAGCGAGAACGATCAAGTTGTCAGGAAAACGAAAACGAGCTGCGGCAAGCCGCAGCAGGAAGAGCAGGGTCTAGGCGGGCGGGGCGCGGAGGGACGGAATACGAAGCGGTGGACCGTGGATCACCGGTGCGTCGAGCGTCTCGGTGTAGCCCAACGACCGTCTCTCAACTGTCACCAGGAACACCGGACTAGCGGCCGCCAGCATCGCCACCGCGTGTGTCGTGCGCTCGGTTGTGAACACCGGAGCGAACGTTCGTACACCGTGATGATCGCCGTGGTCGAGCGTGCCCGCGTGCTCGAGTGGATCGTCAATGAGGTGACTGTGGATGAGCGCGTTCCCAGAAATTGACCGGTGCAGGTGCGTCGCTGGCAGAATGGAAAGCGCCAGCACGGCCGTCACCGCGCAAATTGTTACGCCGATCCTGAGGATTCGCGCCTTCAGCAAGATTCCCAGTATACGGGCCACGTCCCGTGTGGTGTCAAGGATGATGCCTCTCCACCCCGGCCTGGCGCGGCCACGCCGTGGTCCCGACCGCATCCCACTCGCGCCCCGGAGCTGCGGGACAAACGGCGCAGCACGAGGGCAAGTTTTGCCAGTTTGTATTCGGGTTTGGCGACCGGCTCGCCTCGGCTCATGGTGGGGCTGTCCCACACGCCGACCACGACGGCCGCCATGCTGCTCAATTTTGAGGCCGTCTTCACGACGGCAATCGCCTGGTTCGCCTTCGGCGAACACTATGATCGGAGCATCGCGTCCGGATGGCGCTGATTGTGGCGGCCAGCGTGTGGCTGGTAGGCACACGATGGCCGACTCGAACGCACCCGGGGCCGCGTGCTCATGCCAGATGGTGAGGCCTGTCGCCGACCCGGCATGCAGCAGACGGCAAGCAACACCGGCGGCACGTTGCCAAAGAGCAGTTTCGCGAGAGGGGTGCTGACGCCAAACAGCGCGCCGCTGCGAAGGCGTATGCAATCGAGCTGCTGCGTCCGTCAGCGACCATCAGCCCTCACTTGCGCGGCGTCCCGCCAGCCTCGTGTCAGTCGAATGGTATCTTAGGGCCCCGACGCGCCTGGGTTCCGAATGGCGCCCGGTCGAATCGGTGG
>Ga0126311_10001799_pt1 | contig 10508 bp, 3 predicted proteins | sample Plot61_FD_92539 | JGI IMG/M metagenome (GOLD analysis project Ga0126311, IMG submission 92539) | Serpentine soil microbial communities from UC McLaughlin Reserve, CA, USA - Plot61 | ecosystem: Environmental > Terrestrial > Soil > Grasslands | place: USA: UC McLaughlin Reserve, Lake County... | reverse complement strand
GGTTGAACACGTTGAAGAACCCGGCGCGGAACTGGAGCTTCTTCGACTCACTAAAGTTGAAGTTCTTGAAGAATGAGACGTCGAAGTTACTGCGCGACGTCGTGCGGAGATAGAACGGAGGCTGCGAAGGCCCGCTTTGGCCAAAGGCCGGAATCCCCAAAGCGGCAATGTCGAACACTTTCGAACCGACGCTGCCGTTGGTGCTGACCGACGGGTTCTGACTATAGACCGGCGTGATCGCGCCAACGCTCTGGCCCTGCACGTTGAACGCGTCAGAACCATACCAGGCCACGGCCGCGCTCGCAGCCGCCAGGTCTCCAGTAAATCTCAAGCGGATCGGAGTACCACTTTGGAAAGTCGTGATACCCGACATCTGCCAGCCATTCAGCACGCCACGAGTGAAGAGGTTGTTTAGACCTCCTCGCGCCAGTTTGGGAAACGAGTAGTTGTAAGAGAGATTGAAAATGTGCGTGCGATCAAAAGGCAGGATGCCCCAACTTCTGCCGCGCGTGTCGATCGGGTCGGCCCACGCCGAACCGTCGGTCTCGTTAGTGGCCACCGTTCCCAACGCCTTCGAGAACGTGTAGGTTGCGAAGTATTGCAAGTTCCTGCCGGACTGATGGCTCAACGTGGCCTGTAATGAATGGTAGCTGGAGGTCCCGGTGAACTGGTAAACGCCCACGGTGTTGTATGCCTGGAACGGCCGGAACTGCTTCAGCAACGCGGTATCGAGCGCCGCCGCCGCGCGATTGATCGGAACCGAGAGATCAGACGGATTGGCGCTGCCGGCAGCGAGAACTCCTTGCGTCAGCCTGCCCAACGGAATGATGTTGATGTTGCGCTGCTGCGGGAGGTGCCTGCCCTCCGTGCCGACATAAGCCACGGTTAGGATGTTGTTACCCGGCAGTCGTTTCTCAATCGTCAAACTCATGTTGGCAGTTCGCGGCAGATTGTTTGAATAGATGTCGCGCGAGTTGATGTTGACATTCGTGATCGACGAGAACGGATCGATCAGGTGCAGGTTAGCGAAGCTGAGTCCATCGGAACCATTGACGGAATTCCACGGCGTATCGACGATGGCGCTGTACGTGTTAGGCATCTGGCCGCTCGAGTAGTAGTCGTAGTTGCCCTGCACGCGGTTGAAGAAGAGACCGGCGCCGGCACGAACTACCCAGTTGCCCTTGCCGCCGATGTCCCACGCTACGTTGAGGCGCGGCATCCAGGCTAGGCCGGGGTTCTCCAGCACGCCCTTCGGAATCTCATTGCGAGCGGCGAGCCGGAATCCATTCGGCCGCGTCTTGTCGCCGTTGATAAAGATTCCCTGATTCGGATTGTACGCGGTTGGATCAAATAGCACCCCGAGTCCATTGCGTTCGTAATTCTGCGGGAAGTAACCGAGGCGCACTCCGTATTCCAGAGTCACGTTCGGCTTTACCTTCCAACTGTCTTGTGCGTAGACCTCGTAGTTGTAGAAGCGGAAATGATCCGGCGGGCGGTCAGTGGCCTGCTGGAATTCTACCGGCCTGCCAACATAGAGATCGCCGAAGTTGTTGCCGGTGGCATTCGTCTGGCCCCATTGGCCCAACGTGATGTACGTGTCGTGATTCGATTGCTGGTCCTTGTTGCCTTGTTCGACCACGCCGCCAAACTTCAACGTGTGGCTACTGTAGACCTTCGACACGTTGTCAGATACCGAAAAGCTGCTATACGGCGAAGAGATTGGAAAACCATATGCGGTCAGCAGTTCCGCAGACCAGTTATCGATGACGCCGATTGGAACGTAGGGATTGTTGCCAGGAAAGAAGCCGACCTTCTGCGTCAGACCCAACCCTGCATAGCTGACCTTGTCCGGCTCCGCATAGTTGTAATAAAGATCCAACTTGCTGCCGGCAAAGAGAACTTCATTTGTCATCGTCGGGTTGATGACGTTCGTCAGGTTAACTACCACGGACTTACCAGTGTTGTAGCTCGTCAGCTTTCCGGGAATTTCATAAGTCGAGGAATCCCACCAAAGCCCGCGCGGAAAACCTTGTGTTTCGTATTCGCGCGCCAGCCTGACCCACAGCTTGGTGTTGTCGCTAATGGAGTAGTCAGCACGCAACGTTTGCTGGTTTCGATCGTTGGGTCTGAGCACGCTGTAGATGTAATTGTGACCGGCCGCATCGCTGTAGTTGGGCACCGGATAAAGGTTCAGCAGGGCCGCGCCAAGCGGATCCTTGCACGGCGACAGGTTACCGCCGGGCGCCAAATCGCCGTTGCCGCCATCACCGGTCACGCCGCCCGACGTACAACCAGCCGGCACGTGTACACCGCCCGCAATTTCACTGAAATCACCAGCGCGCTGTTTGAGCGTCGGCACAAAACCCGGGAACGAACCTTCATCGACTCGTTGGTAGTAGTATTCGTAACCGAAAAAGAAAAACAGCTTGTCGCGGTTCTTGTTGAGGTTCGTGCCCGGAATGATGACCGGGCCGCCGATATTGAAGCCGGGATAATTGTACTGGCTCAAAGGCCGCGAGATGACCGGATTGGCAACGGTGTTTGAGCGATCGTTCGCCTGAAAACGCCAGTGGCGCATGTAATCGTAAACGGTCCCGTGAAACTGGTTACTGCCGCCTTTTGTGGTGGCGTTGATCTGTACCGCGCTGGTGCCATGTTCCGCCGCGTAGTTGCTGGTCTGGATCCGGACTTCCTGGACCATGTCGGGGTTCGCGGTAATGACGGTGCCGTTGTTCGCGCCAAAGTCAATCATGCGGGCGCCGTCGACCGTCACGTTGTTCTGTTCTCCGCGCAGGCCATTCACGTGATACTGCGCATTGGCATTCGCGCCGCCACCGAAGGAAACGCTTTCGAGCGAAGTATTGTCAGGTGCGACCACACCGGGAAGCGTGCGCAACAATTCAAGTGCGCTGCGGCTGACGATGGAAAGGTTATCGATCTGCTGCGCGGAGATGGTGTTTTCTCTCGCGCCGGTTTCCGTTTGGAGTTGATCTACAGCCCCGCCGCCGACGATCGTCACAGTTTCGGAAGGCTGGCCTAACTCGAGCGAGACGTCGTTGCCGCGTGAGCTGTTGGCCTCCAGCACGACCTTCGACTGGCTAAGCGTCTTGAAACCCCTTGCCTCTACTCGAAGCGTGTAAGTATCCGGTGAGACGGCGGTGAAGACATACAACCCCTCATTGTTGGTTGTGGTCTTGCGCTCGCCCTTGGTGCGTTCGTTCACGAGCACCACGCTCGCGTCTGGAACGACTGCACCGGCGGGATCCTTAACGGTTCCGCGCAAGGTCGCGCTGCCGGTGCTCTGGGCGACAGCGGCTGGCGCGGCTGCAAGCACTATTAGCGAAAGAACGAAAATGGTTACGATTAGCGTCGCATCGAGCCTGCGCAGGATTGGTAGAGTCATACTCTTCTCCGTTGGACCGAAAATGCGGGACGTAATGCTTCGGGACTTTTTGACGAAAAACAGCTACTTTCGAAAACTGCGAGAAACTGGGAGAAATCGCAAAGAGCATTCGCGAACCCGGGGAAACGCTCGCGAGTACATCTCGTCTTGTCAGGACAGCAGGTGCTGCCGGTTCACTTCAATTCGAATGAGAACTAAGGGGTTTGCTTTGTTGTACGACCGGGCAAAAGCCTTAGTACTACCACTGAGGTCTGTTGTCAATATTTTTTTATACGGTGCTAAGTTTTTCTTTGCTGCCTTGGTAGAGCCGACCGGAGGTCCGGTCGCCGTTTCGCGCAGCAATGACAATGCCGCAGCCTGCCCCGATCACCCTTCAAACCACTACCCGCCCGAAACTGACGAATCTGGCTCGAACGATCTCGCCCAAAGCCGCGCTATCTCCAAATTTCGGGATGAAAATTTTGGTCAGGTACAAAATTCTGAATACTTAAGCCGGCACCACCGACGCAAACTTACGCGCCAGCACGAGACTTAGTGCTCCCATCAAACGCGTGTCTTCGCCGAGGGTCGAAGGCAATACCGGCGCGGACACCAGGTCGCTGCAAATCGTATTCGTGGCGAGCGTGCTGCGGAGCTCGTCAGCTATCAAGGGCCACGCGCGCGAAATATCACCCGCCAGGATCACGGCTTCCGGACTCAAACCTTTTGTCAGGTTCGCGATTCCCAAACCGAGATAATGCGCGGTTTCGATTAGCGCCGCTCTCGCCGCCTCGTCGTTCGCGAACGCTTTGTCGATCAGTTTGCCGAACGTGAGATCGCCATCCACCTCGCCGCCGCGCCGCTGCTTGTAACGCGCGAGCGCCGCGCGCTCGGACGCAAACGCTTCCCAACATTCGTCACTGCCCGCCGCGCAGACGACCGGAGCACCCCTACCGATCGTCATGTGACCAAACTCGCCCGCCGCGCCTGCCACGCCCTGATATACCTGGCCGTCGAAAATGATTCCGGTGCCCAGTCCTTCATGGACCAGCACCAGAATGAAGTCGCGAACATCGCGGATCTCCGGCCGGCCAAGCCATAACTCCGCCAGCGCAGCGGCGTTCGCGTCGTTGTCCACCGTCACGGGCAAACCCGTACTCTTACTCAGATCCGCAGCAAGCGGCCAGTTGCGCCATTTGAAATGCGGAATGAAAAGCGCGACGCCACTTTCCGGATCGACGACGCCCGGAGCGCTCACGCCGATGCCCTCGATATTCGTGTTGCTGCCGATGAACCTTTGCACTGATGACTTTATCCGGCGAAACGTAATTTCCACGTCCGGATCGGTATCGAAGGTTTCCCGTTCAACGACTCGGCCCACGAGGTCGGCGACGGCGACGGTCGTTACGGTAGTACTCACGTCGATGCCGATCGCGGTCCAACCCGCCGCGCGCAAGCGTAGCAACGTCGGCGGCCGGCCGCCGGTCGATTCGCCTTCAACCTCGTAGATCAGTCCACGCGTCTTCAGTTCATCGACGATCAGCGAGACGGTCGAACGCTGCAACGCAGTCTCCTGAGAGATGCCGGCGCGTGAGATCGGCTCCTTCTCACGAATGTAGTTGAGCACGATTTGGCGATTGATATAGCGAATCGTGTCTGCGCGCGCGACGTTTGCTTTTTTTAGATTTATGCGTCGCAACGTTCGCTCCCGACGGTGACTGTGGGTCAGCGTGCGTTCAGGACGACTGAAGCGGGCGCGAGATTGTCAGCCGTCGCTCGCAAAACGATCTGTCCGGACCTGCGTTTCGCTTGAATGATCGCCAGCGCCATTCCATGAAAGGCGTCGCGCTGGCTCGCCTTGAACGATTGATGGCTGATTTGGTGGCCGTTATCTACACCCGCAATCCAACCCGGCCCGGTTACGTCAAACTTTATGAGGTCATCAGCCCCCGGCACAAGCGTGCCGTTTTTGTCGACCACCTTCACCGTCACGAATGAAAGGTCCCTGCCGTCGGCTTTGATGAGCCGCCGATCCGGCACCAGAACGATTCGGGCCGGCGTTTCCGCGGTTCGCACTTCTCTGGTCAGCACCACCTGACCATCCTTTCGCGAAACGGCTTTTAACACGCCTGGCGCAAACGGCAAGCGCCAGAAAACGTGCATGTCGCCATTCTGTTTTCGTTTCGTGCCTTGCGAGCGGCCATTCAAAAACAACTCTACTTCGTCGGCGTGATTGAAATAAGCAACGACGTCAACTTTCTCGCCCGGCTTCCAGTTCCAGTGCGGAAAGATGTGCAATACCGGCTTATCGGTCCATTCGCTTTGATAAAAATAGTACGGGTCTTTCGGGAAACCGGCGAGATCGATGATGCCGAAGTAAGAACTGATCGCGGGCCACGGAAAGGGCGTCGGCTCGCCAATATAATCCCAGCCGGTCCAGATGAACATGCCGGCAAAGAAGTCGTGGTCTTTGACGAGCTTCCACGTCTCTTCGTGTGCCGAGCCCCAGTTGGCGGTGGAGTTGTCGTAAGCAGAGCACTCGTAAGTCGGACTGATCTTGACAGCCTCCGCGTCTTTATAGGGCCAACGGAGGATCTCGTCAGAGGGCATGCGATAACTTCCGCGCGTGTGAAGCGAGGAGTTGGTTTCCGTGCCGATGATCGGTCGGCCCGGAAACAGCTGCGCAAACTCAGGGAGTCGCGTATGGGCGTAGTTTGTGCCGACGAGATCTAGATCGCCTTCAGTTAGCACCTTGTTATCGCGGCTCACGCCATTGCAAGCGGAAGTGATCGGGCGCGTGCGATCGAGATTGTGAACGATACCGACCAGTTCGCGGCTGATCGTTCCGCCCAGTGGATTGCTGTTCCATTGCTCCACCACTTCATTGCCGATGCTCCAGATGAAGACGCTCGGATGATTGCGATCGCGCAGCACCATGTCTTCGAGATCACGCTTGTGCCACTCGTCCCAATCGAGGTGGTAGTCGTATTTCGTTTTCTCCATCTTCCACATGTCGAAGGCTTCGTCCATCACGATGAAGCCCATTCGATCCGCGAGTTCGAGCAGTTCCGGCGCGGGCGGATTGTGCGAAGTGCGGAGACCGTTTACGCCCATGCCTTTCAAAATCTCCAACTGCCGCTCGATGGCGCGTGTGTTTACGGCAGTACCCAGCGAGCCGAGGTCGTGATGATTGCAGGTCCCGCGGATCTTCAGCGGCTTGCCGTTGAGAAAGAAGCCTTTTTCAACGTCGAAACGAAATGTGCGGACGCCGAGTGGAGTCTCGTAACGATCAACCACTCTCCCGCCCTGTTCGAGTTGCGAGATTACTTTGTAGACGTACGGACGATCATCCGACCAGAGCATCGGCGCGGAAATCGTTAAGGTCTGGCTCACCTCTGCATGCAAATCTTTTGCGGCGACATTTCTTTCGGAAGCACGCGCGACTTCCCTGCCGTTCGCATCCTGAATGATCGTGATCAGCGTGACCGGAGCCCCACTCTTTGAAGCGTTGCTGACTTTCGTTTTGATCACGACACTCGCCGATTGTTCGTTGACTTCCGGCGCCGTGACGTACGTGCCCCAATGTTCGACGTGAACCGGATCGAGCGTGGTCAACCAGACGTTGCGATAAATGCCGGAACCCGAATACCAGCGTGAATTCGGTTGTTGCGAGTTGTCGACTTTGACCGCGATCACGTTCCGATGCGCGCCATAAACCAGATAAGGCGTCAGTTCATACTCGAAGGTGCTGTAGCCGTACGGACGCTTCCCGAGATAATGACCGTTGAGCCAAACCTCGCTGTTGCGATAGACGCCGTCAAACTCGATGAAAATCAGCTTCCCTTTTGCAGTTGCCGGTACCATGAACGTCTTGCGATACCAGCCGAGACCGCCAGGTAACGCTCCGCCACCGGTACCGGCTGGATTCTGCTGGCTGAATTCGCCTTCGATACTCCAGTCGTGTGGCAAGTCCAGTTGCCGCCATTGCGAATCGTCGAACCCGGCATCCTGCGCACCGGCAGCGTCAGCGAGCCGAAAGCGCCAGTCTTGATTGAAGGAAACTGTTTTTCCGGGACGAGAATTGGCCAGGCAGATTGGCGCGGCAAGTAACAGCAGGCAAAATGAGATCGCGACGTTTCTTTTCAGGTTCATAGTTTGGTTGCTAACGCAGGCCCAGCGCTTTCACGACATCGGGATCTGCTTGCGCCTGGCCCTCAGTTTTGTTCACGACCGAGAAACCGCCGCCGTAGTCCCACATAGTCCAACCGATTCCGTGTTTCTCGAGCGCGGTGCGCATGTCGTGAAGCCAGGCCACGCGATCTGCGGGTTTCACCACTTTCCGAAAGGCGCCGAACTCGTTGCACGTGATGTAGACATGATGTTTGCCGGCCCAGTCTGCGGCAGCAGCGAGCTCGCGGTCGATTCGCTGCGCATTCCAGTTTTCTTCGCCGTAACGAAGCAGGTTGTAGCGGGCGGGATCGTCTTGAATCGTGTCGAGCAGTAGCTTCACGGTCTCAGGTGACGACGGATAAGGCACGTTTTTGTAAAACGGAAGATTCGGGCCGGCCCAGGTCGCGCCTTGATGTGTGAAGGCGAACGGTTCGTAGTAATGGAAATTGTAGATAATGTTAGCGTCCGCATACGGCTCGAGAAAAAGCATCTCATACAGTCCCGACCAGCGATGGCCGGCGGCGATGATCGTATGATTGGGCGCGCCCGCGCGAATCGAGGCGATCAGTTTTCCCTGTATGCCGTACCAGCGGTAAGGATCTTCGACCATCGGCTCGTTGAGCGCTTCAAGAAACACGAGCTCGGGATCTCGCCGGGACAAATGCGTGGCAAACGCGCGCCAAAACATGCCGAATGCTTCAATGCTGCGCTCGTCGCGAGCCGTTCTGAGCTTAAACTCGTCGCTCGGATGGATATCGATCACGACGGCCAGGCCCGCGGCGAGTATCATGTCGAGCGCGCTATCGACATAGCCGAGATAAGTGGTATTGAGAATCGCGGGATCGGGCGTACCGTTCATCAGCGGTGCGGGTTCAATGGGAAACCGCACGTGGTCGAAACCCAACGATTTGATTAGAGCGATGTCCCGCGCAGTCGTGTGGGTATCGAGATGCTCCTTCGCGTAACTGGGGGATTGGGAAAACCAATGACTAAGGTTTATGCCACGGCGCAGATGCGCAAACCGGGAGGGCAGATTTACAGGTTTTTCCTGCGCCACGACCACCGCGTTTGACAGATGAGTCAAAATAGCGAAGGCCAGAAGCAGTGTCAGCGAGAGTTGGTTGCGTTTCAACACGCGCATCTTGTATCAGGCACGAATTCAGAAATCAAAATAAAATTTTTATGAGAGGTTCAGCCTTGAGCATAAAACTCCAGTGGTGGCTTGGTCCGATCTTGCTTCTTCCTCTCCTGACCGTGAGTAGCCAAACCAATCATGTGGTGGCGCCGGGCGGGAAAGTGGTGCTGCCGATTAACAGCGGCTGGCAGTTTCGCGAAGCCGGAAAAACTGACTGGTACAACGCGACCGTGCCCGGGTGTGTGCACACGGATCTGCTGGCCAACAAGCTCATCGAAGATTCGTTTTATCGCGATAACGAGAAGAAGCAGCAATGGATCGACAAGAAAGATTGGGAATACCAGACGATCTTCGACGTCAACGCCGCCACGCTCGCGCGCGAGCATGTCGAACTCGTCTTCGAAGGCCTCGACACCTATGCGCGGGTTTATCTCAACGAACAACTGGTGCTGGACGCCGACAACATGTTTCGTACTTGGCGCGTGAACGCCAAACCGGCCCTCAAAGCCGGCGGCAACACGTTACGGATCGTGTTTCGCTCGCCCATAAACGAGATCCTGCCGGTTATGGCGAAGCTCGATTACAAGGTTCCCGCGCCAAACGATCAGGGCGAGAAGACGTCGCCGTTTACGCGCAAGGCTCCTTATCACTACGGCTGGGATTGGGGTCCGCGGTTTGTCACCAGCGGCATTTGGCGGCCGGTGTCGCTCCAGGCGTGGGACCACGCGCGCGTCGACAATCTGCAAATACTGGTGAAAAGGATTTCCGCAAACGCGGCTGAAGTGACGGCAAATGTCGAGGTTGAAGCCACGGCCGCGGGTGCCGCCACGATACTTCTCGAAAACCTCCGCGACAAAACCCTCGCGGGCAAACAACAGATCAAACTGGCGCCGGGAAGTAACCACGTTTCGTTTAATTTCACGATTGCGAAACCGGCTTTGTGGTGGCCCAACGGGCTCGGCGCCCAGCCACTCTACAGCTTCCGCGCGCGTGCTCTCGTAAACGGTCACATTACGGACGAAAAACTCACGCGCACTGGTTTGCGCAGTCTTGAACTACGGCAGCAGCGCGATGAAGCGGGCCAGAGTTTTACGTTTGTCATTAACGGCGTCCCCGTGTTCGCTAAGGGCGGCAACTGGATTCCGGCGGACAGTTTTACTACTCGTATTACTGCCGAAAAGTATCGCTACCTGATCAAATCCGTGCACGACAGCAACATGAACATGCTGCGCGTGTGGGGCGGTGGCATCTACGAAGACGATCGGTTTTACGAACTCTGCGACGAAATGGGCATCATGGTCTGGCAGGATTTCATGTTTGCTTGCAGCATGTATTCGGCCCCGCCGGAGTTTCTCGACAACGTTCGCGCAGAAGCAATCGATAACGTCAAGCGACTACGAAATCATCCCAGCCTGGTTCTCTGGGCCGGCAACAATGAGATCGAAACCGGCTGGATGAACTGGGGCTGGCGCCAGACTCTTCCGGCTTCGCTATGGGACGATTACAAGAAGATTTTCCTCGGCGTGTTACAGGAAGTTTGTGCGGAGTTCGATCCCTCGCGGGCTTACTGGCCCAGCTCACCGCACGGCGGGCTTCAAGACGATCCTGATTCGCTTCGCAGCGGCGACGTGCACTTCTGGCGCGTTTGGCACGCGGCAGAACCCTTCACCGATTACGAGAAACAAACGCCGCGGTTCATGAGCGAATACGGGTTTCAATCTTTTCCGAATATCGAAACAGTCAAAGCCTACACGCTGCCTTCCGAAAGAGATATTGAATCGCCCATCATGCTCGCGCATCAGCGGCATCCGCGCGGCAATC
>Ga0126311_10001798_pt1 | contig 10509 bp, 6 predicted proteins | sample Plot61_FD_92539 | JGI IMG/M metagenome (GOLD analysis project Ga0126311, IMG submission 92539) | Serpentine soil microbial communities from UC McLaughlin Reserve, CA, USA - Plot61 | ecosystem: Environmental > Terrestrial > Soil > Grasslands | place: USA: UC McLaughlin Reserve, Lake County... | reverse complement strand
GTTCTACGAAGGCCCTTGGGATTTTTTGCATGTCGGTCTGCCCCAACGACACGCAAAAAGTCTCTCTACTGATTAGAGACCTGGAGGTATTGGAAGAGGTGTTCTCCTGGGAAAGTGGGGTGAAGGGCCATAAACCGCATCGTTATGGTCGGTAGGAGGAGGAGGAGGGTAGGCACCTTGATCAGCGCTAGTGGCGTATTGGGATGAGAAGCGTATCTCTAACCCTTTCGCTCGCAAATGGCTAAAGTCGAGAAGAGAGTCTGTCTGGAAAATAGCCAGAGGGCTTATCGGCTGTGGTCATAGATGGTGCCCAGTGTCCAAAAATAGCGCTTCTTGGCTTCTTGTTACCGACTTGCAGAGGCCTAGTTTGAGGCCTATCCGAATTTCCAGACAGTCTCAGAGCACTTTCTCGGAAACCCGTATTCAGCCGGCCGCATCGCTATGCGCCTGATCGGGGTGAAGCTCCATTCCGCTCCGTTTCGCTACCTTGGCCGCTAGACACGCCATTGAGAAGCTCTCTAGCTATTTATTAGATCGTTTCTCTCGGATCCTCGGTGAATAGAGGCACCCCACCTCCTAGGGAGCAAAAGGTTTACACCTCGCTTTTGTGTGCCAAGATACTAAAGTTATTTTTGTTTGTTGCGTTTTTGCACTGAAGTCTTGACAGCTTCGTAACTGCGGGTCATTGTCGCGTTAGTAACATTAGTGGAGCTGCCGGGGAGGAGCTTCGTAACAACAAGGGGGCGGCTTCCTTACGCGACGGGTCAAAGTCGTCGTTCCACTGTCAAAGGAAGGGGCGGTAATGAAACAGGCTTTCGGAGAAATGAACATAGAAAGGGCTACTTTATGATAAACCCGGAAGAAATGGCTAAGTTGGCTGATCCAGACTTCCTCGCAAACTACCTCGCCGGGCTGCCCCAGCCAGGGCCCGGCCACGGTGGCCACCCGGCCGTGAGCGTCCGGGAGGACAGTTACAAAGGCCACCGGATTGTCATCAAGACCACCTATGAGATGACCGTGGACGGGAAGCCGCTCCCTATCCACGTCAGCCTATCGAATGACGGCTCGGCCCACGTCCATGGCCTGCCGAACTACCAGTTCCTCTCGGTCGTGGACTTGGTCCGGGCGTTGATTGAATTCTTCCCCAATGAATTCCCGGCCGAGGGCCCGCCCGCTGATGAGTACGGCGGTCACGGCGAGCCGGGCGGTCACGGGACCCACAACGCGGGAGGGAGCTAACATGGCTGTCGTCCGCCGTAACGTTGTCACCAACCTCGCTGCCCGGGCCGCCTACATCCGCGGGGTCAAGCTCCTCAAGCAAGAGAATACGTCGGCCACGACAACCTCCTTCACCTTTCCCATTCCCGGTCCGGTCAACCCGATCAACACCTACGATCTGTTCGTCATCTGGCACTTTATGGCCATGAATTCCCCGGTCCCTCCGGGCACGGACCCGCTATTTGGGCGAAATGCTGCCCACAGCGGTCCGGTATTCCTCCCCTGGCACCGGCTTATGCTCTCGGGGCTAGAAGTGCAACTCCAGCGGGTCCTCAACGACCCGAACTTTGGCCTTCCGTACTGGGACTGGGCAGTAGACGCGTCTCTCGTCGGCGGCCCCCAATCCTCCCTGATCTGGCAGAACCAGCCGGACACAATGGGCGGCCAGGGGACCCCGATCAGCACCGGTCCCTTGGTCTTCAATAATACCGACCCGACCAGTTTCCGGGTCCTAATCGAAAGCAGTAGTGACGGAAGGAGCTTCCACCAGACGAAGCGAGGCCTCAACCGAACGTTCGGGCAGCCACCCCCCTTGGGCTCCTCGACGCTCCCGACCGCCACGGAGGTGCTCGCCGCATTCAATACCCTGCCGGAGCCCCTAGGCGAGCCGCACCTCGCCACATACGATTTCGCTCCCTTCGACCGGAGTTCGAACGGGTTCCGAAACCGACTCGAAGGCTGGCCCGGCGGCGTGCTGCACAACAGGGTCCACCAGTGGGTGGGCGGCGACATGGGGCCGGCAACCTCCCCCAACGACCCCGTCTTCTTTCTGCACCACTGCAACGTGGATCGTATTTGGGAGCGATGGATGCAGCTTAACGGTCGCAACTACCTCCCCGACATGACCGCCCCGCCCACCCTCCTAGGTCACCGGATCGACGACGCACTGATATCCCCATTCGGCCTGGCCGGAACCCCCCGGAGCCAACTGGACACCACGACCCAGTACACTTATGACGTCATCCCATGACCCTGGCCGCGGCATCTGCCGCCAGGGTCAGGCAATCATGACCACGGCCCCTGGAGGTCTCGTCGATGACGCGACGGATGGACCCGGCGCCGTGCTGCTCGACGAGATGGCGACGGCGATGGAGCTGCCTTACCGACTCTTCCTGTCGCCGGATAAGTTCGGGGCGTGGGCGCACCAGGTGCCGCCGCGGACCTTCAATGGACGCACGGAGCTCTGGCACACTCGATTGGGCACGAGAAAACTAGACGATGACGGCGTGCGCGAAACGGGCGCGTCAGTCAGGGCTATCGGATTTCGTGTCCAACAACGGATCTTTCGCCAGTGCCAGAGGAAGTCGATGTTGTCCGTCCTCTCCGAGGAGGTGCCGTTTTGGCAGTAAAGATCGAGCTTGTCCGTCCCGACGATCTGCTCAATTTGCGGGTCGAAGCGTCCAACTTACGTCTCGACCCGTACGATCCCGCTAAGCCCGTGCTGGTAGTCGAAGATCCCCGGCAACCGGCCTATCTGATTTTCACCTTTCCGCCGCAAACGATCGCGGAGCGGGCGTATTTCGAAGCCGCGATCGTCAGGCCACCGATCGTCACGCCACCCTTAGATCCGGCTCCGCCCGAGGCGATCAAGCCCGAGACCGATCCCGGACGGCCTGATCCGGAGGCGGCCCGTACGACGACTGAATTGCTAGATCTGCCCGGCCACGTAGACGGCGGACGCCCGACCGTCGCGCAGCTCGGCCATCCTAGCCGGCTGGTATTCGAAGTGCCCGCCGAGGCGCGCATCCCGTTCTCCACCGAAGGCCTGTTGGACTGGTCGAAGCTGGAATTAAACGTCAATCCCATTGCGGCCATCGGTCCCGATCCCACACCAGACCAGATCTCGAACGCGCCCGCCATCCGAAAGCCCGCGCCGAACGAGACCGCGCTAGAGTTGCCCTATAGGCTGTTGATATCGCCCAACCGTGAGACGGTCTGGGATCACCGCGCCGAACCGTTTACCGCGCGCGGACGTACCGAACTGTGGCACACGCGCCTGCAACTCAAGTCACCGTACGGCCCGGTCGAACTTTCGCGCGAACGGCGCGCGCCGCTGCGCGCCATCTGGTCGCCGGACTACAGCCCGAACCAGCGGCCGGGCGCCGCCGCCACCGACCAGGACTTGCAGCGCACGGCGATGTCGCCCGATGACCGCTATCAGATCGTGATCCTCACGTCCGCGTTTCACGGCTACGAGGTCGATGTCGAACTCGGCATCATATTCGGGAAGCTGATGATTACCTTGCCGCACGTCCCCGAGCCCTTCGAGGCCGAGCAACTGATGCTCTCGCCGCTTGGCGGCTGGCTGCGTTCGCGCGGATATTGGAACCCGCCACGCAAGGTCGAGCCACCGGTCTTGCGGCCTCCGTTCAACCTGGGCGACGTCCTCACCAGGCTGCAATTGGTCCAACCACACCAGAGCAATCCGGTGAACACCGTTGCTAACGACTCCCTGCTCTTGCCCGAGCTCTTCGAGAGAGAGCGCGAGACGTTGGACTTGTCAGAGTGGGTGCACGTGGCGACGCAGGGACGCGATCATTACGTGCGCATCGTCTACGAGGGCAGGCTATTGCCATTCCACAACCGCGCGGCCCTGATCAAGGTGACCGAGCGCAAGTTCAAAGTGATGAGCACTGGCGTCATCGGCGCCTACCTGATGCAGCGCCTGTTCATCGTCGTGCGCGAGCCGGAGAAGCGATTCAGCGACCGCGGTATCCCGTTTAAGCGCGTGCGGCTGACCACGCTGGTCACGCCCGACATCGCGGATCCAGCGCTCATTCCCGGCACGGATCGCTCGTTCTGGGTCGAGGTGATGACGAGCGCGACCATGCGAGGTCTATTCAGGTTCCACGCTGTCGGTACCGACATGGACGATAACGCGGTTGACTTCACCATCCCAATGATGTTCGTCTCGGTCAGTGATACCGCCGAGAGCAGCAAGTGGAAATTGGTCGCGAACGCATACAACGACAAGAACAACATCGCGAGCCGTACCGCCAACATACCAGGGCAAAAGGTGTTTTTCGCCGAGCCGGACTCCGATCCGGCGAAGCGCAACGACAACACGCAACTCGTCACGCAGTCGCTGAACTTCGTTGTTGAAGGGGCGGACGATCCGCCGCAGATGCTCAAAGCCGAGGTCAAGATTCCTCAGGTAGGGGAGTTGCTCGGCACGGACGAGCCGACGACGATTCGCTTCTTCAAGGACTTCGTTGACAACGGCTTCGACCCCGCGACGGGAGCATTTGCCGAGGTCGCCAAAGAAGACCTTACCAAGTTCAACCCCAACGATCCCTTCACCGCGATGGTGGCGGAGACGTTCGACGTGACTTTCAGCTCGAACAAAGCGGGCGGTTTCGCCACGCCCAACCTCGGCGTCTCGACGCTCACGCGCTCGCTCGGCCCCCTGGCGGGCAAGGTCGAGGACGCCGTCACCAACACCTTCGAGCCGGGCGAGTTCTTCCCGAAGGATCTGGCGAAACTGTTCGGCACTTTCGACCTGACCGATCTATTGCCACAGTCCACGCTCGCCGAAAACGCACCGAAGATGAACGTGCAGACGCAAGACATCGTGGGCGGCAAGTCTCTCGTCACCACGCTGGATTGGGAGCCGACCTTTCTGAAGCCGGACAAGAAGCTCGACCTCCCCAGGCCCTCGGGCGGCATCGCGGCGATCGAAAAAGACCACAACGGCACGAGTGAGCTCCGCATCCACGGGCGCATCGAGAAGCCGGTCAAGCTCGACGACCTGGGGGCGCCGCCGGCCGAGGACGTGAAGTTCGAGTTCAACGGCAAGTTGACCAACTTCAGCGTCAGCGTGCTGAAGTCGGTCTTCATCAACTTCGTCGAGTTCAGCTTCGATGCCCGCGCGAACCAGAAGCCCGACGTGAAGGTGAAGCTTGACACCACGCAGCCGGTCAAATTCGGCGGCGACCTAGAGTTTGTCGAAGAGCTACGCAAGGCCATCCCGCCCGATCTGTTCGGCGATGGACCGAGCCTCGACATCGCGCCGACGGGTATCCGTGCGGGCTTCGCGTTCGCGCTGCCGCCGGTCTCGGTCGGCGTGTTTGCGCTGAAGGACGTGAGCCTGGGTGCGGCGCTCACGCTGCCGTTCCTCGACGGCAAGCCGGTCTTCGACTTTAACGTGTCCGAGCAGGCGCATCCTTTCCTGCTCGCGGTTGGCATCTTCGGCGGCGGCGGGTTCTTCGGCTTGCAGCTCGACACGGCGGGTATCAAACAGCTCAAGGCCGCGTTCGAGTTCGGCGCGGCGGCCGCGCTCAACATCGGCGTCGCCAGCGGCGAGGTGCATCTCATGGCGGGCATCTACTTCGCAATGCAGCGCAAGGAGAACAGTACCGAACTCGCCGCGGTGTTGTCCGGGTACCTGCGCGTGGGCGGCTCCCTCAGCGTGCTCGGCCTGGTCAAAATTTCGGTCGAGTTCAACCTGAGCTTCACCTATGACGGCGACAAGGACAAGGCCTACGGTCGCGCGAAGCTGACAGTTCACGTCGAAGTGGCGTTCTTTAGCAAGTCGGTGGAGCTGACCGTCGAGCGTGCGTTCGGTGGTGAGAGCGGCGACCCGAAATTCGGCGAGCTGATGGACTCGGCAGAGGCGTGGAACGAATACGCACTGGCTTTCGCGTAGGAGGAGAAACCAATGGCACCCGAGCAAACGATCCTGTTCACGGTAATACCGCGCGGCCTCAGCCTCGACGGCGAAACGATGCCCGTGTCGGTGTTCGTCTCGCCGCGGCTGTTCGGCGGAGACAGGCTGGACTCGTTTCCCGATTGGCTGAAGTGGACGAGGCAGTTGAAAGACGAGGGCCTCGTGCTGACGATACGTTGCGCCGGTCAATCGTTCGACGAATCGTTCGACGCGCGCATCGATACCGAAGTCCTGCAGCCCGGCCTGTGGAAGCAGTTGTTCAAAGAAGACACGCTCGTGCGCTCGCACCAGTTCGACGATTATTCGCAACGTGGGATCATCTCGTACTCCGTGCGCCAGGCGTTGAGCGTGCTCAAGACGATCTACCAGGAAGCCGGCTTGAGCCTCGCGTTGCCCGAGAGGCAAACGGACGACCAGCGCGGCAACCGCGAGGTGTTACGCGAGCTGGTGGATGGCCTGGATGTGCACTGGAACGGCCGCCGCGCATCCAGGTGGCGCGAGGAGGTGCGCCTCATAAACAGATCCGAAGATTATGCGTTGGCGCAACAGGCATTACGCGGTCCGCTCGACAGCGAGGGGTTGTTCGTCAGCCAGACCGGGCGGGCCGCGTTTCAAAGAGTAGCCATGCCTTTCTCGGTGTTCCATCACATGCCTACGCCGAAGCGCGACGAGCTCGAGCTGGATAAAGATAAGCTGCTCGATTTTCACCAGGCGCTCAGCTCGCTCAATTCGTACCCTGATCTGCAGCGCGCGCTGGGCCTCGTATTCGACCTGGACCTTCCGCGTAATTTCGTGAAAGAGACATCGCTCGACCAATTTGGCACGCTCTCTATCAACAAAACCAGCTTCGAGTGGCACGTGTCTACAAAGACGCCGAAGCTCGCGACGGCCTACGTACATTTCGCGGCCGGCCAGCGGCGCCTGTTCTTCACCGCCCCACGCGTGCTGAGCCATCAGCCGACACCGGCGACCATACTTGGTCTGCTAAACCTAGATCCGGAGCTTTTCGGCCTGGCGCAGGTCGATGTGGACGGCGGGATGCACAAAGCCATCATCCTCGCCGAGACCTTGAACAACCCCGATCCCGCCCGCAACCTGGATCCCAACGCGCAGCCCGAACCCGCGCCGCATCCTGAAGTCTTCGATCCCGACGCGACGCTGCCATCGTTGCGTTCAGGTGGCTTCTCGTTGTTTGCGGATCGGCGCGGTCTGCACTTGCTGGACACGATGACGGGTTCGAAAGTGTTCAACGCCGCGGTCGAAAGCGACGGCGCACAACCGCGGCCGTTCTTCATCGAAGACCTGGTGCGCGGTTACCGCCTGGACGTGTGGGATTCGCACACCAACGCCTGGCACTCGCTGCACCTGCGAAACGGTGAATACCAGATTGGCGACAAGTCGTTCGAGACGGAGAAGGAAGAAGGCTTCGTGCAACTGGCCGCGATGCAACCGGCGCAGGGGGCGAACCCGGCGGACGACGATTTGTATTTACACGAGGCGATCGCACGCTGGGCCGGATGGAGCCTGAGCGTGACGAGGCCGGGTAAACACCTCAGTTACCATGCGGATCCGGACAAAGCCGTCCCGCCGGACGGCGACGATCCGGACTATCGCGAGGATCAGCCCGAGACGCCGTTCAAAATGACCGTGAAGTATCGCGTGCCCCAGGGCTCGCTACCACGGTTGCGCTTCGGCACACGCTATCGCATTCGCGCGCGCGCGGTGGACCTGGCCGGCAACAGCATGGGGCTCGGCGATACGGCTACCAACGCGTTGTCGTCCTTGTTCGCGCTGCCGCGCAACCCCGAAGGTTTCGCCTATTTACGCTACGAGCCTGTCGGCGCGCCGCTAATCGTCTTGCGCGACGCGCGGGCGGTGACCGACCCCGGCTCGGCGATAGACCGCATCGTCATCCGCACGTCCAACGACGACATAGATACGGTCGTCGCGGACACGACCGCCGGGGACCGCCATATCGTGCCGCCGCGCACGAGCGTCGAGATGGGCGAGCGCCTCGGCATGTTCGACGACGCGGCCGGCAAGCTAAAAAGCGATCCGGCGACGTGGCAGCTGATCGCGCAACGCGACGCAGGGGAATTTCAGCAGGCCGAGATCGAGATAGCCGGTACGATAGACGAGTATCCGATCGAGCCGGGAGCTCGCGTAGACGCGCTGCCGCATCTGCCCGACCCGCTCTCGCGGGGCGCGGCGATTCGCGATCTGCCCGGCACGCCGTCGGGAGCAATCGGCAAGGTCACGCCTGATGCCGGCGCGACCGAGCAGGTGAAGTACGACGCGCTCAGCGACCCCAACCCGCGCCCCGGCTCCGCCACCCTGATCAGCTTCGGCGACAGTGACGATTGGCAACAAACGCTTGGCTTCCGCCTCACGCTGGCCGAGCCCGAGCCGGGTCAGACGGACCTCCGCCCGCATTGGGACCCGGACGGCCGCGTGCTGTCGGTCTACCTGCCGAAAGGACAGACGAAGGTCGTGTCGATCAGCAGCTACTTGACGACGGACGACTTGAAGCTGATGGGCGTGTGGCAGTGGCTGCGGGATTACATCGAGCGCATTACCGACGAGAGGGACCCGCCGCGCCCGCAGTTTCTGTTACCGGGCGCTACCGTGGACGAGATCGCGCACGTGTTACAGCGCGCGGTGGAGGGCGGGCACTGGATGCTCACGCCGCCGCGATTGATCAGGCTCGTGCACGCGGTGCAACAACCCATCGGCCGGCCGGTCTTCACCGCGCTGAACGTCGAACACGAAAACGCGCCTTCGGACGAGACGGACGCGAACCCGCTACAGACCGCGCCGATCGCGGCCCGCACCGATCCAACCGAGCTCGCGCCGATCACCGCGTGGCGCCGGCCTGGCGCGACCGACGCTTTTCTGATCGGCGCGCTGAGGTTGCACGGCGCGAGCTCGGCAAAAGTCGACCTGCAAGCAACCTGGGAAGACCCGGTGGACGACCCTTCCCAGGAGACGTGGACGGTTACGAGCCGGGCCGCGCACGTAGACGAACTGCCGTTGCCCAATCTCAACGAAGGCTACTTACTCGCGAGCAGCAAGGAGAGCAGCCAGGAGCACCGTGCGGTCGGCTACTACGACCCTGAGCACGACCAGATCGCCTTTGTGCGCGCAGGCGACTGGACCGGCAAGCCGAACGAGAACAAGATCGTGTTCGCCAACGCGGCGCCGCGCCACTTGTTCAACGACACCAAGCATCATCGCGTGAGCTACACTGCCGTTGCGGCGTCGCGCTACCGCGAGTACTTCCCGCCGGATCTAGAGTTCACGCGTGAGAGCGAGCCGGTATTGGTCGACGTGCCGGCATCGGAGCGTCCACTTGCTGCAAGCGTGGCGTACGTACTCCCCACGTTCGGGTGGCAGCGGCAGACCGACACGAACCTGAAGCGCAGCGTGCGCTTTGGCGGCGGCTTGCGCGTCTACCTGCATCGGCCCTGGTTCTCGTCGGGTGCGGACGAATTGCTCGGCGTCGCGCTGTGGAGCCGCCAGAATGGGACACTCGACGACGCCAGCCGCGACAAGTTCAAACCCTTCATAACGCAGTGGGGCATGGACCCGATCTGGCGTACGGGCAACCTCCCGGGCAACCTCCTCGGCATGCCACAGAACGATAACTTCGCCGACGATACGTCCACCGATTTCGCCATGACGTTGGAGGAGTTGCCGGGGCGCATCGACGTGGTGGGCTTCCCGGTCGAGTTCGATAAATCACGCGGGCTGTGGTACGCCGACCTTACCATAAACACGTTCAGGGAGACTTACATGCCGTTCGTGCGGTTGGCGCTGGTGCGCTATCAGCCGCACGCGCTGGCCGACGCAAAGGTCTCGCGCGTGGTGCTGGCCGACTTCGCACAACTCACGCCGGATCGCTCGGCGACGGTCACCTCCGATCCGCACCACCCGCGCACGTTGCGCGTGGTCGTCTCCGGTGTGGCGCCGCGCGGGCCCCAAGCGGTGGTTCGAGGCGAGCCGCGCCCGCAGGATATCAGCGAGTGGCCGACGCAAATCCGCGTGCGAGTTCAGCAGCGCGACCCGGCGCTCCAGAGCGATCTGGCATGGCACGACGTAGCGCCGGACGTGGCCGACGTTAGGCCGGTTTTCGACAATCACGTGGACGATCAGCCCGATCTTGTGATGTGGAGGGGCACGGTCACGTTCGGGCAAACGCCCGAGGTAGGACGGTTCCGCTTGCTCATCGAAGAGCACGAATACATCTCGGCAAACTACACACTGTCCGAAGGTCACGTAGTACGGCAGCCGGGGCGCTTGATCTACGCCGAGGTGTTCGCGTTGGACGACGCGTTGGTCAGCGAGACGTAGTACCGACACTAATATTGCCATTAATTGTTGTAACGGTAGGCGTAAGGGCGAAAGGAGAAGGAATATGTATGACGAACAGATGAGTGAGGAACAATTAAGGGAATACGAAGCTCTGCCAAAGCCGGCGTCATGTAGGCTAATCGATTTTGACCGGGCACAATTTTTTTTCGACGAGGTCTAATCCTCCGCAACATATTCTTGTGGTACATGGGACC
>Ga0126311_10001797_pt1 | contig 10515 bp, 8 predicted proteins | sample Plot61_FD_92539 | JGI IMG/M metagenome (GOLD analysis project Ga0126311, IMG submission 92539) | Serpentine soil microbial communities from UC McLaughlin Reserve, CA, USA - Plot61 | ecosystem: Environmental > Terrestrial > Soil > Grasslands | place: USA: UC McLaughlin Reserve, Lake County... | reverse complement strand
CGACACCAAACTTCAAGGGCGGTAGACCAAGCCGTTCTCTGCGCTCAGACATGTCCTGAATCTTCTCGCGCACACGCGCCGGGTCGTCGCCGTGCATGACGTATGCGTCACACCAGCGCGAGATCAGATCCTTTGCGGCCCTCGGATTCGCCGCCCGCATAGATCACCGGCCGCGGACGCGTAGTGGGCTTGGGCTGTAAGACCGCATCGTCAACCCAGTAATACTTCCCCGAGTAAGAAAAGTGATCTTCCTGCCAAAGCCGTTCTACGATCTCCAGCCACTCGCGCGTGCGTGCGTAACGATCATCATGTTGCTCAAAGTCAACGCCATATTTCTTCGCTTCGTCAGCCCACCACGAAGAGACCACGTTCAGCGAGAGCCTGCCGCTGCCGCCGATGTGATCGATGTTCGCCGCCTGCTTCGCTAAAAGCGCTGGCTGGTGAAACGTCGGACGCACTGCCACCATCAACTCGAGCCTGTTGGTAATTGCTGCCAGTGCGGCGGCGGTGGACCATGCATCGAGGGAAGGAGCTTCGACACCTTTAATGTCGTTGAGATTGAGCTCTGCGATTAGCGTCAGGCCATAGCCGATTTCTTCACTACGCCGCGCGAGGCGACTGACGTAGTTCCAACTCGCCTCCATGCCTTCGTCTTCAACATTTCTCAGCCAACCGCCGAAAACCGGGAGCCAGTAACCGTAGCGCATCGTCTAACCTCCTCTTGCAGAAAATCGACCAGCCGCGCGTGCGGATCGAATCCGATGACGCGCGTTGCATCAGCCACAAAGTTGGAAAGCGCATTGATGTCGTAATAGAGCAGAGAGCCGTCGCGATCGTCGATGATGTACTCGATACCACCGACGTCGATGTGGGCCGCTTGAGCGATCCGTTCTACAGATCTGATTACATCCAGTGGCGGTTCGAATGCCTCGACTTTCAGACCCGAGCGCGGCGCATCAACCGGACACGCTACGCGAGCGAGTTCGACTCCATCCGTGGTCTGGCAGATGTCCGCCGGGCAGAGATTGAAAGTCTCGCCGGTAGTGAAAACTCTGATCGCGTAGAGATATTTGCCGCTGAGTGTTTCCACTCTCGTGATGTGCCCGCCGCGAGGCGGAATAGACTCCTGGACGAGGGCTGTTTGATCGATACCGAGATCGATTCTGTCGTTTTCAACAGCCGAAACGAGTGCTTCTCGTGAATCGAAGCGTACGATCCCCGCGCCGCTGCCGCCGATGTTTGCTTTAACCACGATCGGGAAGCGCAGGCCTTCTGAAGCCTCGACTGCCAGCGATGGAGAGTTGATAACGAATGCTTTTGGATAAGGGAGGTTGAGGGAGTCGAGCAGGGAGAGTTGGCGTGCTTTTGAGATCTCGATGCCGAAAGCTTTCTCGCCGTTAATGACTCGCGCACCCATTTTCTCGAGATGATTTAGATACTGGAGCGTGTAAAAGATCCCGTTGCCGTGACCGCGCAAGTAAGCGGAAGGACTCATCCGATTGAAGACGACTGCATGCGATGCTTCTTTTTCGCCCGAGTCGTAAAGATGACGGGTCGCATCGAGCTTGACGTAGGGAACGCCGCGGCGGTCGAGTTCGGAAAAGAGTGGTCGAAACCAATCGGGGTGTTCGTAATAGATAGCCAGGTTTGAGTCTCGCATCGTGTTCCTCGTTCGTTGTTGTTTCGGGGCAAATAAAAAGGGCCGCTCGAAAGGAGCGGCCCTGGTGAATGCTTAATAATTGCGTAAAACTATGTCACATACACATCAGTCCGCTCGTTCGTCGGCCTACAACAACACAAACAAGCACACACCAACTCGCTTCGTCGAGATGTGAAAGTGAGTTGGTTGAACGCTACGGTCATGTTTCGTTTTTCCAGTGCGCTAAAAATACTCCCACGCCCCGGTCGATGTCAACGTAAAACCAAAACTTGACACGGACGCGATTCTCAATAAAATACGGACGTTCGTTTTTATAGGCGGATGCCCAAACTCAGTCCCAGCGCGATCGAGAAGAATAAGAGTCGTATCGAGGAAGCGGCCAAGAAACTCTTCATCAAACAAGGCTTTCACGCCACCTCGATGCGCAACATCGCCGCCCGCGCAGGGACGTCGCTCGGTAACGTTTATAACTACTACCGGACCAAAGAGGAGATCCTTGGTTCGATCATCGGCAAGTACCAGACGATCATCGACGGCCGCCTGCGATCGATCTTTGACGAGATTGACGAACCGCTGAAACCCGAGTCGCTCGTTCGTTTTGGCCAGCAGATCAAGAAGATGGTGAACGACCATCACGACTTCTGGTTGCTGATGTACATCGACGTACTCGAGTTTGAGAATCGCCACTTCCGCAAGATGTTCGACGGCCTTGCGCACAACCTGCGACGCCGCTTTGCGAGGCAGTTCGCGGAGTTGAAAAGCTGTGGCGCGGTTCATACGGACATCGATCCGGCGGTTGGTTTCACGGCGCTCTACATGCAGTTTTTTAATTACTTTCTGGTAGAGAAGTTATTTGGCGGCAATCGCCATTTCGGTTTGAGTGACGACCAGGTGATCAAGCAGTTGACGGACATGTATTGTCGCGGATTATTGACAGACGGCAATAGCCGCAAGAAGGCACAAAAAGCAAAAAAAAATTAACGAAGTTCAGCCCCTGTTGTTTGTGCTTTCCGCGGGCTGAAAGAAAAACGAACGTTCGTGTTTTTCCAGGAGGAAGGGATTATGCATACCCCGGTTCGAGTAGCTCTCGGTTTTGTCTTGATGGTTGTTTGTTGCGCCGCGACCGCATTCGCGCAGGGCGGCACCGGACAATTGAGCGGCACCGTGGTCGACGCTAATGGCGCGGTCGTAGGTGGCGCGAGCGTTAAGCTCACCAGTCTCGTGACGGCGCAGGAGCGTGAAGCTGTCACCAACGACTCAGGCGACTTCGTCTTCACACTCCTGCCGGCCGGCTCCTACAAACTCGAGATTACCGCGAGCGGTTTTCGCACGGTCGTCGTCGATGAAGTGAAAGTCAACGTCACTCAAACCACCACGCTGCCCGTTCGTCTCGATCCGGCAACAGTTTCGGGAATGGTGACGATCCAGGCCGAAACTCCACTCGTGCAACAGGAGACTTCACAGGTCGGCCGCACGATAGAAGAACAAACGATTCGACAACTGCCGCTGCCAACCAGAAACTTTCAACAACTCCTGACGCTTTCGCCGGGGACGTCTTCATCAGTCGCAAACAACACTGAGCTCGGTCGTGGCGACGCGATCATCTCCGTCAACGGACAGCGCACCACGAGCAATAACGTCCGCATCAATGGTATCGACGCCAACTCGATCGGCACCAATTCAACGCCCAACATTGCTGTGCCGGCAACCGACTCGTTGCAGGAGTTCATTGTGCAAACGAGTCTCTACGACGCTTCGCAGGGACGCAACGCGGGCGGCAATGTTGAGGCGATAACAAAGTCGGGCGAGAACAATTTCCACGGCAATGCTTACTACTTCCTGCGCAACAACGCCCTGAACGCCAACGACTTCTTTCTCAACGCGGCGGGACGGCCGCGGCCGGTGCTGTCGCGCAACCAGTTTGGCGCCACACTCGGTGGTCCAATTCTGAGAGATCGTTTGTTCTTCTTCGGATCGTATCAAGGCACGCGCGAACGCAACGGCGCGTCGTTGAATAACAGTTTGATGTTTCCGATCATTCCGCCGCCGTTGCGTGACGACAATCGTACCGCTGCCGGCCTGGCCGCAGCGTTCGGGCTGCCGGTCGCTTCAATCAATCCCGTGATGGTTTCGGTGTTGAACGCGAAGCTGCCCAACGGTCAGTTTGCGATTCCGTCAGCAGCAACCGCGAGTGGTTTGACTCCGATCTCCGGTCTCTCGCGTTTTCGTGAGAACCAGTTCAACGCAAACTTCGACTGGCGCTTGAACGACAAGCACACTATCAGCTCCAAAAACTTCTTCGCGAGCAACCCGACTTTTCAGGCCAACTACAACTTCGCCGGACTCGGCAACGGCAACACGCAACTGCCGGGCACCGGTGGCTCACTCGACATCATTCAGGATCTCAACTCGATCACTGACACTTACGTCTTCTCGCCGAACGTTGTTAACCAGGCGCGTTTTGGTTTCAGTCGCCTGCGTGTGACTTCAGTTGCCGAGGAGCCTTTCACAGCCGCGCAGTTTGGTATCAACAGTCCTTTAAGGAACCTGTTTCCGGGAATGCCGACATTTACGGTGACAGGTCTTTTCACGCTTGGTTCGTCACCGTTTGCTGATCAATCGTCGCGCATCAACGCGTTTACTTACGGCGACACGCTTTCGGTAGTCGCGGGCGATCATCGTCTGCGCATCGGCGGTGAGTATCGTCGTTCGCAAATCAATTTTTACTTCAACGCGTTTTCGCGCGGGCAGGTGATCTACTCGAGTTTCAACAACTTCCTGATCGGCAACGGTGTTTCGATTATCGGTTCGGGCGTCTTCGATCGTGCGCTGCGAGTGAATGATTGGAGTGGATTTGTTCAGGACGATTGGAAGTTCAACTCGCGGCTGACGTTTAACCTCGGCGTGCGTTACGACTTTTACGGTTATCCGGTCGATACGCGTGGGCGGCTCGTCAACTTCCTGCCCGATCAATTTCGTCAGGGCACGACAGCGTCGCCCGCTGGTCCACCAAATGGTTTTGTGCAGGCAGGGAACGGAACGCTCGCGGGTGTGCCAACAGTTGAAGACACGCTCGTGCCGACCGACAAAAACAACTTCGCGCCACGTGTCGGTTTTGCTTATCGCTTGAACGACTCGGGTTCGCTCGTCGCTCGTGGCGGTTACGGCATCTATTACGATCGCTTCTCGACTCGCTACGCAAACACGCAGTTGCTCAACTATCCGTATCTCGCGCTCGCGGTCGGCCTGCCGGGCATTCTGCGAACGATGTCGGATCCGTTTATTCCGGTGCCGCAGCCGGGACAGTTTCCAGTGAATCCAACGATTCCGTCACCGTTGTCTCCGTTGTCACCAATCGTCGGTGTGCCAATCAGCGGCATCTTCATCGATCCCGAACTGCGCACGCCGTACATTCATCAGTACAACGCGAACGTGCAATGGGAGTTTGCGAAAGATTTTCTGCTCGAAGCCGGTTATGTCGGTTCGAAGGGAACGAAGCTGTTGCAGGTAATCACGCTCAACCAGCCCGTTTTCAATCGCGCTACGAATTCGTTCTTCCCGCCGTTCGGCTCCGCTTTATCAGCGCAGAAGAACATTGCGGGCGGCATTCAACAAGTGCAGTCGAGCTCCAATTCGAATTACAACTCGCTGCAACTCAGCGTGACCAAGCGCTTCAGTCGCGGTTTGCAGTTTCTGAGTGCTTACACTTACGGCAAATCGAATGACTACTATTCGGGAGGCACGATCAACGAGTTGTTCGCAGTTGCCGGCGATCAGTTCAACTGGAAGACGAACTACGGACCATCGGACTTCGATCGGCGTCATCGCTTCGTTACCAGTTTTATTTACGACGTGCCGAAAGTTGTCTCTGAATCGAGCGCATCGCGTTGGGTATTGAACAACTGGCAACTCAACGGGATTCTCACGTTGCAAACAGGAACTCCGTTTTCGGTGGTCCAGATTGTCGGGAACAACATTATCCAGCGCGCCAACTTCGCGCCCGGATTTACGGGCAGCATCCTGACCGACGGCAGCCCGCAGTCGCGACTTGGTGGCTTTTTCAATACGTCTGCGTTTGCGAGTTCGACGTTGGGCACACCGGCGTTCGATCCAAATAACCCGTTTGGCAACACGCCCCGGAACTTCCTCTATGGTCCAGGTCAGAAGAACATGGACTTCTCGGTGGTGAAGTTCATTCCGATCACGGAGACGGTCAGAGGTGAGTTTCGCACCGAGTTTTTCAACCTTTTCAACTGGGCCAACTTCAATAACCCGAACAACAACATCGCGGTGCCGTCGACGTTTGGACGGATAACGTCGACGAGCGCTGGTCCAAGAGTGATCCAGTTTGCGTTTAAGGTCAACTTTTAATGCCTAAGGTAGCTGTAAACGGCCTTGGGCTCTATTACGAGAGCGAAGGTGATGGCGAGCCAGTCGTTTTGATTCCGGGATTTGCGGCGGGGCGCTGGATCTGGTTCAAACAGACTGCCGAACTGGCGTGCAACTTCCGCGTCATCGTCTTCGATCCGCGTGGCGTGTCTGCTTCTGATAAGCCTGAAGGGCCGCAGACGATCAGTTTGCTGGCTGACGATATCGCGCATCTCCTGGAGACGATCGGGATCGAGAGTGCGCACATCGTTGGCGCGTCGTTCGGCGGCTTTGTGGCGCAGGAGTTTGCGCTCAAATTTCCCGCCATGACGCGAAAACTCGTGCTCTGTTGCACCAGTTTCGGTGGTCCAAATCACGTCGTGCCGGCGCCCGAGACACTCGAAGCGCTGGCATCAACGAAAGGTTTGAACAGCGAGGAGCGCATGCGAGCGAACCTGTTGCTCGCGTTTACGCCCGCATACGTGCAGACACAAGTCGCGGAGGTTGATCGCATCGTTCATTTGCGCGCGACGAACGAAGTGCCGGAGCATATTTATCTCAGTCAACTGCACGCGGCGATGAATTTCAACTCAGAGTCGAGGCTTGCGGAAATTATGAGTCCGACGCTCGTGTTGAGTGGCGATGCCGATGTAATTGTGCCGGTGCAAAACTCGCGCAACCTTGCCGCAAAAATTCCCGGTGCGAGGTTGCAGATCGTTAACGGTGGTAGTCACACGTTCTTTATCGAACAGGCGCAGGAGTTTAATCGACTCGTAGCGCAGTTTCTTACCGCGGATTTTCACGGATGAACGCGAATATTGTTGGCACCAGCGTCTACGTTCCTGAAAAGATCGTCACCAACGACGACCTGAGCCGCATTCTCGGCGAAGACATCAACGAGTTTGTAACCCACGTGCTTGGGATTCATGAACGACACGTCTGTGCTGAGAACGAGAGCACTGCGGATCTCGCGACGAATGCCGGTCGCCAGGCGTTGGAAAACGCGGGCATCGATGCGGCGGAACTCGATCTCATCATTCTCGCGACAGATACTCCCGAACAACTCTCGCCCGCTACTTCAGTCGTCGTGCAACATCGTCTCGGTGCGTTGAATGCGGGGACGTTTGACGTCAACAGCGCGTGTGCGGGTTTCGTGACTGCGTTGGATACTGCGTCAAAGTTCATCATCGCCGATCCGGCTTATCGAAACGTGCTCGTCATAGGCGCCTACGCGATGAGTAAGTATCTCGATCTGCACGACAAGAAGACGGCGACGATCTTTGCCGACGGCGCCGGAGCGGTAGTGCTTCAGGCGCGCGACGATCAGCGGGGTTATCTTGCGGGAAAGCTTCGTGCAGACGGCAGTTTTCATGACTACATGGGCATTTACGCCGGCGGCACTCGTCTGCCAATCACGAAACAAGTGATCGACGAAGGCATCTGGAACAAAGTGCGTTTTGCGAAGAAGTATCCGGCGGAAGTTAATACCGAAGGTTGGCCGGCGATCGTGAACGAGGTGCTCGCGAAAGCACGACTGAGCATCGACGACATCAAACTGTTTCTTTTCACTCAAGTGAACCTGAGCACGATCAAGGAGGTGATGGCGAACCTCGGGCTGCCGATGGAGCGCACGCACACGATCATGCACAAGTGGGGTTATACGGGCTCGGCGTGCATCCCGATGGTACTGCACGATGCGTGGGCCGCGGGCAAGCTCGAGCACGACGACAACGTCGTCATGTGCGCCTCAGGCGGCGGCTTGAACATGGCCTGCGTCGCCTTTCGTTGGTAGCCAATGAAGTATCCGACTGTTTATTCGTTGTTCGCTGATCGCGTGAAGCAGTACGCGTCGCAGGGAGATGTTTTTTACTTTCGTTCGCGTGATGAGTGGCAGGGAATTTCGTGGCAGCGGTTTGAGCAGGAGACTTACGACTTCGCGACCGCGCTGCTGTCGCTCGACTTAAAGCGCGGTGGAACTGTTTGTATCCTGATGGGTAACGTTCCCGAATGGCCCATCAGTGACATCGGCACAATCATCGCGGGTGGCGTCGGCGTCGGACTGTATCCCACAAGCTCAGCGGAACAGATTGCATACATCATCAACCATTCTGACGCCGAGTTTGTGCTCGTCGATTCGCGCGAGCAACTGCAAAAGGTTCTCAGCGTTCGCGAACAGCTTCCGAAAGTGCGGCACGTCATCGCGCTCGATCTTGAAGCCGGCGTTACCAGCTATCGAGACTTCATCGCGCGCGGTCAAACGGAACGTACGCGCCTTGCTTCGTTGTTGAAAGAACGTGCCGAAGGCGCGAAGCCTGACGATGTTGCCATCATGGTCTACACGTCGGGCACGACTGGACCACCAAAAGGCGCGTGTCTGAGTCATCGATACATCATCAACAGCGTCGAGTCGTTGCGAGAGACGATCCCGATTTACGACAGGGATGTTTCTTTTTCGTATCTTCCTTTCTGTCACGTTGCGGAGCGTATTTCCGGACTTTACAATCGTCTCTATGCCGGCGCTTCGGCGTACTTTGTCGATGACCTCGCGCGTCTAGGCGAGTACATGCTGGAAGTGAAGCCGACGGTATTCGCCAGTTTGCCGCGTTTTTTCGAGAAGATTTATGCGCGCATCATTTCCGACGGATCTACAAACGTAAAGGATTATTTCGGTGGTCGCGTTCGTCTCTTAACTTCAGGAGGCGCGCCGTTGCCTCTGGAAGTTGCCGAGTTCTTCGCAGCGGCGGGGCTGCCAATTTTGCAGGCATATGGTTTAACTGAAAACGTCTGCGTTGCTTTTAATCGTCCTGACAATTACAAGTTCGGCACTGTTGGCCCACCGATGCCCGGCTGCGAAATTCGTATTGCTGACGATAAGGAAATCCTGGTTCGCAGTGAAATGATGTTTAGCGGTTACTACAAAGCGCCGGAAGAGACGGCGAAGATGTTTGCCGGTGGTTGGTTGTTGACCGGCGACCTTGGCGAATTCGATGAAGATGGTTTTCTCAAGATCATCGGACGCAAGAAGGAGCTGATCGTCACTTCAACCGGAAAGAAAGTCTCGCCCACGCTGCTCGAGAACATGTTGAAGGAGAACCATTTGATCAGTCAGGCGATGGTGTATGGTGAAGGGCGAAGCTACCTGGTGGCGTTGATCACGCTTAACGAGACCGCGACTCCTGAGACTGTTCAGGAGATTGTTGATAACGTGAACCGGCGTGTGTCGTCGACAGAGTCGATCAAAAGGTTTGCGATACTGGATCGTGATTTCGAGATCGCGCGTGATGAGATCACGCCGACAGGGAAGTTGAAACGGGATGTAATTACCAATCGTTTTCGAGATGTGATTGAAAAACTGTACACGGATAAACACAGATGAAAAAGATACGGATTTGGGTCTTAGTGGCGGTCGTGTTTTGGATTGCCGCGCAGGTTAATGCGCAGACGCCGAAAGAGATCAGCATTTACGGACAGAAGATCCACTACATCGAGGCGGGTTCCGGGCCGAACCTGATCTTGTTGCACGGGCTTGGTGGTTCGTCGCAGGTGTGGCAGTTCAATATTGGACCACTCGCCGAGAAGTATCACGTGTTTGTGCCCGATCAGATCGGGTTTGGAAAGTCTGATAAGCCACTCGTCAACTATCGCATTCGCACCTACGTCGACTTTCTCGATCAGTTCTGCAAGCAACTAAAAATTGAACGCGCCAGGCTTGTCGGGAACTCGATGGGCGGGTGGATCGCGGCGATCTATGCTGCGACCTATCCCGATCGTGTCGATAAACTCGTGCTCGCCGATGCTGCAGGCTATGCGCCACCGAAAGACTTCGACACGCGAGCGTTCTTTGGTCTGAATCCAACCACGCGGGAAGGGATGAAGATCCTTTCGGCCAAGGTTTTTTATAACAAGGCATTTTTGACCGACGCCGCAATCGATCAGGCGATGGCGGCGCGACTCGGCGCCGGCGACGGCTTCACGATCAAAAGCATTACCGAGTCGATCATTCGTGGTGAAGATTTTCTCGACGACGTTGTCAAGACGATTAAGACTCCGACGCTGATCGTGTGGGGACGTGAAGATGGTCTTGTGCCGCTAAGCGAGGGCGAGCGTTTCCACAAAGACATAGCCGGTTCGACGTTGATCGTGTTCGATCAGTGTGGCCACGTCCCCAACATCGAAAAAGCCGGCGAGTTCAATGCGGCGGTGATCAAATTTCTCGGCGCCGGAGCTCAATGAAGATGAAGCCCGGTGACAGCGCCGAAATAACAAAGACAATCGAGCAAGCGCATGTCGATGCGTTTGCTGATCTGACGGGCGATCACAATCCCGTTCACGTTGACGAGGAGTTTGCGAAGACGACGCGCTTCGGGCGACGCATTGCCCACGGGATGTTGACTGCTTCGCTCATCTCGTTGGTCCTCGCAAACAAACTGCCGGGTGAGGGAAGCGTCTATCTCGGGCAGACGCTCGAGTTTAAGTCGCCTGTATTT
>Ga0126311_10001796_pt1 | contig 10520 bp, 7 predicted proteins | sample Plot61_FD_92539 | JGI IMG/M metagenome (GOLD analysis project Ga0126311, IMG submission 92539) | Serpentine soil microbial communities from UC McLaughlin Reserve, CA, USA - Plot61 | ecosystem: Environmental > Terrestrial > Soil > Grasslands | place: USA: UC McLaughlin Reserve, Lake County... | reverse complement strand
ACAACACACTCAGATCGCCTGGACCAGCGGTCGCTGCGGCAACAATGCCTGCAATTAACAGCGCGAACGGTCCGATAGCCATACCGGCCACACAGGTCGAAATGTCAATTCGGCGATCGATAACGTCGCGAATGCCGATCACGGGCCATACCAGGCTTGCCGTCACGATGCAGCAGGTGGTGACTAAGGCGTCAGTATGCCAATCGAGATGAACGTCGAGACCGAGCACGTCGCGACGGGGCATGCCGAAGGTAAAGCCCAGCTCAACGGCCGCGTTGATGTCAGCACTGCTCCAGCCGCAAGTGCAGATGTCGGGAAGAGTGCCTTCCATATTTATCAAAATGTTCGCTAGACCAGTTATTGGCGACCATGTCACCGATGGCGCGAAGCCCGCGCGGCTGCGAAAGCCTTCGGAAGTCGACGTGACGGTTCGCTCGATCCGCTCGCGTACGACATCGGTTATAAACGCAGATGACACTACTACAGCCCATTGGCGTGGAGCGCTGGCGGGTCGCCTTAGTCGATCAATCGAGGAATTGGCATAAAAAGCCTCCCACATTGCCTGGCGTTCGGCGCCGAGCGTGCGTAGCAGTCCCAGATTGAAGGCCACAATGTCGTCAGATCCGCTGCGTCTAAACTGTTCCAACGATTCTTCATAAGAGATTTGGTTAAAATCATCGAGCTCGATGCGGATAGTGAGGCGCTGCTCACCCGCATCGCCGTCATCGAGACGCATACCCGTGTTAACGGCGGGCACCTGCCGCCCAATCAACGTACCGATGGCCGATAGATCAAACGGAATCGAAGAGGGAACAAGAGCGTCGAGTGGCCCTGAAATGCCGGCGCCTGGAAAGAGACGCGCGCGCAGATCGCTGACGATATGCCTGATGCTGGCGGGTAACGCGTCGACCAGCCATGGTGGCAGTTCAACATCCACAATTCGTGCGTTTAGCATCGCCTGGCTGCCGTTAGGCGCGACGGTGAGAGCGATCAGTATTGGCACTGTAACTCCCTGTCCTGGCCTCGTCTCGACGGCCCACGTTTCCTGCGGAGCTGGTCCGGATGCGGCCAGGGCGCTCTTTGTAGTGATGAAGAAAGTGACTTGCTGCCGCAGTATCACGCCACGAACATTGGGGATGGTAATGAATTCATCTAGTCCAAAATTGCGCGGCACGGACATCCTGACCTGAGCCGAAGAAAGATGGGTGGCGGAGACGAGGCGGGCGCTGCCGAAATCGATATGATCGATAAGGTAGGACTCGTCCTCAAAGTCGAACTCGTTGAGCACTGTAATACCGGCGCCGCGCAGTTGTTCGACGATAATGTTCGCGAGTGAAGTCGTCGAAATCTGAAGCTCGATAAAGCCTTGCATGGTGGACTCCTTTTCTGGGCCAAGGTGGCAAGTGAGAGTTGTAGGTGACGAGGACGAAGCGATCAGCAATCACAGGTGAAATCGTTGTGCACTGCTTTCGCGCAAGGGCCTGCTTGAAGGACACAGGCGGTGACTGCCCGCGGATGATAAAAACCCGCTCGCACTGCCCTCTACATATATAAGTGACTGCCAAACGGTTTTCATTACGTGCAGAAAAGGATTTTTTAATGATGGTTGCACGACGAACTTTGTGCTCCTGAAGGACGCGCAACAATCGCACGCTAAGCCGAAAGTCGGCGCCTTGCTTGGGCCAAAAAAAGACCACTTGCAATAAGTGGCCTTTCGTTGATTACGACAGTTGTAAAGGACGTGTGCTGGATATCTTTTCGCGGCTGCAGTGCGCAGTTGTGAGATGACTCAGGCAAGCAGCAGATCACGGTGCCTGAAATGCTTCCGGGGATCGAGCAAGTCTGGTGTCTGTAAAATGTTTGACGAGCTCGAACCCCGCTGGGTATAGTCGTTACCAGTTCCGATCTTGCCTGCCTCTAATTCGGCATTTCTCAGTTCCAGTACCCAGGAGATTTTTATGACACGTGAACGCATAACGATTCTCTCGGCAATCGTTCTCTCCCTAATCCTACTTCTCAACGTCCCTGCCACGCTCGCTTTTGCGGATGAGCGATTCGCGAGCGAAGTCAAACTATCACAACCGATCCCGGATTTCGGCGGGGCTGTAGACATCGACGGCAACACAGCAGCGGTTGCCGCGGGCGGATCTCGGTTTAGCGATTTTCCCAATGGAGCTGTTTGCGTTTACGCCCGAGAAGCCGCGAATTGGTCACTCGAGCAATGTCTGACCGACACGGATGATGTGCCAAATTCTGACGACGGCTACGGATTCTCGATAGCGCTGAGCGGCGACACCCTGGTTGTCGGATCGATGGCCGACGCAACCAACGGAATAATCGCCGGCGCTGCTTACGTTTATGTCCGCGCCGGTCACACATGGTCTCTGCAGCAAAAGCTTTTCGCGACTGATCCTTCGCCGTTCGCTCAGTTCGGCATAGCTGTGGATATCGTCGGAGACATCATCGTAATAGGGGCTCACGGCGATGACGATTCCGGATACCAAACCGGCGCCGCGTATGTGTTTCGTCGTAACGGAACGGTTTGGACCCAAGAACAAAAACTAAAAGCGAGTGACGAGCAAGCCGACAGCGCGTTTGGTTTGAGCGTATCACTCAGCGGACAAACAATCGCGGTGGGTGCCCCCGGCGAATCCGCACCTTTGTTCTCAGGAGCCGTTTATGTGTTTGTAAATAACGGCACCGGCTGGCAACAACAGCAAAAGATTAAAGCGAACAACACGATGGCAAATCAATCACTAGGCTTCACCGTCTCTGTTAGCGGAGACACGATAGTAGCAGCCGCTCCGGGCGAAATCATCGGCGAACCCGGCCAGGAAGCTCAAAATGTGCGCAGTAAAGGCGCGGTCTATATTTTCCAACGAACCGGAACAAGCTGGGACCATCAAAAACGATTCTATGAGCGAGATACAAATAGAACCGGCGGTTTTGCCATCCGGGCAGCAATCGATGGCGACACGATCATTGTCGGAGACCCGACATACGACTCCGTGGCTCAATTCAGTGGTGCAGTCTACGTCTATGAACGAAATGGCAATGGCTGGTCTCTGAAGCACACGCTGACAGCAAGCGACGCGCAATTCCTTCAGGCGATGGGGTCTGCTATAGCGATAAGCGGAGACGCGGTGATAGCAGGAACCTCAAGTCAGTTTTCCCCGCCGGCAGTTTACATTTTCCAGTAGGCTGGTGGGGAACCGCCTTTAAAGGTGGGAATAGGTAATTACTTATGTTCTTACCGACTAGAATCTTCTTTTCCGCGGCGCGGACAACTTGCCGAATGATGTCTATTTGTTCAGCGGGAAGCCTATTCGACAAGTCGAGCGATGTATTGCTCATAGATGATTTCGGCAGTTTCCAAATTGCGATCGTCTGCAGTACTCACGAGATCGGCGTAAACAAGTAATGGCGGCGCGGTCTGAAGATTCTTTTCATCCCAGTGATCGAACTTCCAAAATCTTCGCAGTAACTCGACATCACCATTCGGATCGCGCTGCAACGCGTATTGCGCTTGCAACTTCGGAAGATTTGACTCCGAGTAGATTGTAACGGTTTCAGGTCTGAGATACTTGGTTAGCAACTTCGCTGCAACTTCACCGCCCCAGAATGTGTCCGAAGGCAAGTCCGCCTGTTTCCACCAATCGTGTGTATGCTTAGTTCGGAAACGGCCAAGGATTACTTTAGGACGAAGTTGTTCTGGATATGCAGAGGTCCACCGCTTGAGGAGTTCTTTCCTCTTCACCAGGCGTCGGCCACGAGCCCCAAGATCCATAAGATGGCCCAACGACTTAAGATCATTCATGATCCAGTTAACTGCGCCTAGCGAAATACCGGCTTCTGTAGCCATCGCGCGATAGGATTTATTCTCCAATCCAGGTTGACATAAGAATGCGAACACAAGTCGTGAACCGGTCGGATTAAAAGCACGAGCTGGACGGCCTAAGGTTTTTTGTGCTTGAGGCTTTCGACCGGTGATGAAAACATGAAGTCCTTTCTGTTGAAGGGACGCGTTACCGGCTGCATCAAAGAACTCAATCCCAAGCTGACGCAATTTATCGGCCTGAGATGGATTTACGTACGCCGACACGAGCGCAACGGAGTGATGTTCCTTCTTGATCTGTGAGACAGCAGCTATAGCGGGTCCTAACGCGTGACTCGTTAGCCGGGGTTTGACTTCAACATAAAACCGCCAGCGTTTTTTGTCATCTCTGAGATTTACGATCGCGTCGGCGCCTACGCGCTGCTTTGGTTCGATTACCTCTATAGCAGCTTGCAGTCCTGTAGAATCCGCCAGGCTGTGTACTGCCTGAGTGAGTATGTCCTTGTAGCCGCGACCAGAAGTTTCTCGAATATTCATTGGTAAGCGCCAGGTTGTGTTCACATTATACATATGTTCACGAATCGTGAACAGCAAACTATTGTGAACGCCTGAGAAGTATGGTACTCGGTATCACTGCGTGGCAAAGCATGCAATGGCAGGCCAGGCCCATCCGCAATGCGGAGGTCAGGCCCCCTCTTGCCCGGCACAAAAAAAGGCCACTTGCAAAGTGGCCTTTCGTTATTTACGACAGTTGTAAAGTAAGCAGTTTTAGTTCATCAGTTCGCCCTCTCGTTCTGATTTCTCGTCAATGCGTCGTCGAGCACGGGTACGATCGGTGCTACATCACGGCTCACGATGAAGTCCGGACGCGGCTTCTCACGCCACACGGGGACGTTCTCCACGCTGTTGAAGGTCACGATGACGACGGTGCGATCGTATGGTGAGATGTTGTTGGATGAGGCGTGCACGACGTTGCTATGAAAGAAAAGCGCCGAGCCGGCCGGGCCTTTCGGCGCCACCAGTCCATACTTGTCCACAAGATATGCAACCGTCTCGCGATCGAGAGAGTACTTCAGGTCAGCAGTCAGATTCGAAATCCAGGCAGGACTGTTCTCGTATACCTGTTACTGCATGACATCGTTAACAGGTTGTGCCGATCTGTCGATTACGCCTTCTGCTTGCGAACCGGGGATGAGGAACATCGGCCCATTGAATTCGTTGACGTCGTCGAGAAAGATCGCGACGCTCGCCAGCCGCTCCGAGCGCAAGCCATCTTCCTTCTGCCAGAAGATGTAGTCCTGGTGCCACTCCCATACGTCGCCGCCAAAGGCAGACTTGGCGTTGATCTTGAACTGGTAAACGTAAACCTCGCTGCCGAGGAGTTGCCGGGCCGGTTCGACGATGCGTGGGTGGCGCGCCAGTTTATTAAAGACTGCGTTGGTCGCGTGCGAGCCGTAGACCGAGCGCACCATGCCTCGTTCTTTTTCGAGCACGCGCTTTGGCGTGTCTTCAGCGAACACCGTCAGCAGTTCCGCCTTCAGCACGTCAATTTCAGCGGGGGTGTAGTAGTTCGACAGCAACAGAAAACCTTCGTGCTCGTAAATCTTCACCTGCTCTTTGCTCAGCGGCATGGAAAACTTCCTCCTTATTGCTTGGAGAACCTGCGGAGACCGGCGCCATCAGGCGCCCATTCGATTTTATTCGGCTAGAGAGAAAACGATTTCGCCAGAAACGTGAAATCTGCGTTGGTTTGAGACTCAGAGTTGGATTGAGGAGCCGCACCCGCAAGCAACGGCAGTCCGAACGACTGGTCCACGAGTCTGAACTTCAACGGCTCAGACGCCCTGATGTGCAACTGCAATTCGATACCTTCTTTTGGAAAGCCGTCGACCCGCAACCCCCACTGGTGCTTTGGGTCTGATGAGGTCGCCGTCAGACCGCCGTCATCTTCGACCACCTCATTATCGACCAGCGTCTTCAAAACTTCGGCCGGGGAATCCAGATAAACAAACAGCACGCCCGCCTGTCTCGGCGAGGAGATTCGCATGCGGACCACACGCACGCCGTCCGTAAACTTGTCGTCAAGAACCGATATCTCCGGCGCAGGCAAAGTCGCAACGGGAGCGGAAGTGATGGTGTATTCCCTTGAAGTTTTTGCGTAAGCAAAATCATTCAGGTTTCCTTTCGCCCCTTTTGGTTTAAGGAACGCCGCGGCTCGCTCATCCGGGCGCGTAAGGTCGCTGGCCCAGACGGCGTTTCCGGTATCCGCGTTCAGAGCGTAGTAAATAGGGTTCGATTGTGTCTCTGCGCTTCCATAATTTGTCAGGCTTGCAGCCACGAGTAAGATGATGGCTGCTCCGGCAAACACGGCCGGCAAGGTCCATTTAAATGGCGCCGCGATGAAGCGCAGATGTGGCATGAGGAGTCCGAAGAGTAGTACGACCATTGCGACTACTAACGGTACCCAGTTCAATGTCAGGCCCACGAAGATCTGGTAAATGGCGGGAACCAACAGGACAATCACCGGCACTGCGCAAACACCGAGGATCAATAGATTGAGTGAGCTGCTCGTTTTGCGCTGCGGCGCTAATATCGTCCATCCCAAACCGATCAGACCGAAGAGCAGCGGCCAGTGAAAAAGAAAACTCCCACCAGGTAAAAAGAAGCTCGTGATAACCATCAGAATCAGCCACCAGAGTAGCGCTCCAACTGCGAAGTTCTCGACGTTGGTCCAATCGCGCAGCAGTGCGTAAACGGCGGAAGTCGTCGCTACAGCCAGGGCGACAAAACTCGATAGGAACAGTCTACTTTGGGTGGCGTCGGGTGGCGGCGCACCGCGTATAATCCAGACAGCCTTCCAGAGTAACCACGCCATCACTGAGGCAACCACAATACTCACGAAGAAAGAAAGAAATCCCCAACCGATGCCTCGCATCGTCAGCTTTCGTTTGCGGAAACCGAGAACTAAAAGTGCGACAAACAACGCGCAAATAAGGATCGTTAAAGGCAGAATCCAGAGACTTGAGTAATGGACCAGCACGTTGCCGAGCAAATCGAAATAGACAGCATTTCTTTCTTCAGCATGGCCGAGATCCAGATTGCCAAAATAGCGTGTGAGCGCGAGCGCGTACGATCCCTGATGTTGCAGACTCGTTTCGTCCACCGCCTGCCGATTGTCGAGCGCAGTGTGGTAATGACTCAGGCCATCGATATAGGCGAAGTTTAAGCCCGCCATACCGGCGTTCCTGAAGACTTTGAAATCCGTATTGTTCGGCAGCAGTTGGTAAATCTCATAAGAGAGTGAGTGGGCCACAGGAAACGGCGACGCGTGGGCAAACTGCTCGATGAGCCAGCCGTTATTGTTGGTAGTTTCAAACATTATTACGGGCCCGCTATTACCGCGTGCCTCGAAGTTGAGCACCACCCCGGAGTCTTTGGCCCAGGGATGTTCAGTGACAAAGGCGCGTGCTCCGAGCAAGCCGCTCTCCTCGCCATCGGTAAAAAGAAAGATGACATCATTCTTTAGCGAGGGGCCTGCTTGCAGGGCCCTGAGTGTCTCCAGCAAGGCGGCGACGGCCGAGCCATCATCGCTCGCGCCGAAGCTGTTGGGGACTGAATCGTAATGTGCTACCAGTAAAACTGCCTTGCCACCACCGGCGCCCTTGAGCCGGGCGAGAACGTTTTCCACCACTCCTACTTGCAGTGGTGGTCCCTTCCCGGTCGCGATAGTGGCCTGTTGGACCTGCGGCTCGAGGCCTGCGCTCGACAACTCTTTCACAAGGTAATCCCTGACGGCCGCGTGTTCGATCGAGCCCATCGGATGCGGCTTCGCTGCGATCGCTGTCAGATGTCGAACTGCCCGATCGGCGGAAAACAAGTCTGGAGACACCGCAGCGGAAGCCACTTGAGGTGGGTTGTGTTCACGGATGCTAAAAGCCGCGCACAAGACGAGAAACAGCGCAAGCAGGATTGCCTTCACCGTATCTTCGTGGATGAAGTAAGCCGTCTTCCGGCTAATTGTTTTACTTGACGAATTGACCCAAGCCATAGCGGACCTCGGCTCACCAGCACTGCGAGTTGGCGAGATAGAATTTGCAGGCAGCAATATGCAGGAGGTCTTGACGAAACACGGGAATCATGTTTCTGCAGTACCTGTACGGAAGAATATTTCTCGCGCAAAGACGCAAAGCGCCGCGCCTCTGCGTGATTAATAAGCTCTAAGCAGTGGCGGCTTCTTCGAGCTTTTCCAAATGTCCGACGCCGTCCAGTGTCTTTAGATCGATGTTTGCTACGCACCGCACTTTTGTGTAATCGAGGGAGAGATTACCTACTACTCGCACCTGTCCGGTTCCATCGTCAAAGTTGGCTTCGACTAAATCAGAGGCGTCCTTGTCAACTCTGATTCCGAGTTCGGTGCCGCCGCTGGTATCCGTAAACTTGATGCGTACGTAGCCACTGTCTATGGCCTGCTTGAAACCTTTAGCTGACAGTTCCGGCCGCAGGCTGACTATCACCGGGTGATCGCCAACGCTCAGTGAATCGACCAGACTCGGACCATCCGAAGCCGAGCCTGGCGCAGGCGGAGGCGGTGGATTCCGAGCCATCTCTTCCATTTTCTTTCTCAAGCTGAGCGGCCTCATATCGGTCCATACTTCTTTAATGTAAGCGAGGCACTCGGCTTTGGTTCCGACTTTCCCTTCGTCATTCCATCCGAGCGGAGTCTGCTTGTACTCCGGCCAGATCGAATACTGCTCCTCATGGTTGACCACAACTTTATAGATCGTTTTGTCTTCATCTTCAGAGTGTTGCAATGACATCTTCCTACTCTCCTTTGCGAATGCAATATAAACGTATCAACGAGCGGCGGCGGCGAAACTCCCGGTCTGTATTTCTCGGCAGACTTCCTTCAAATGGTTTTCTGCCCTGACTCTATCCGTGATTGGCTCTCCCCTGGGAACGTCAATCTCCATTGAGAGCAGATCGTCGCAGGCGCCCACGAATTTCTTAATCTGGTCCACACTGATCCCTTTGCCCTCCAGGTAAGGCAAGATCCAAAAATCGAAATCGTACATTGGCAGCCACGTCGAGTCAGTGACTGATCCAAATAGCTTCAGCACCATCTCGCAACCCTGCTCCCAGTCCATCGTATTGTGCCGCCACTTGTACCCCATTCCCGAGATTCCATGTTGGTCCTTGCTCTTCGAATAGATTGGAGCGCGAGGGTTGTTGTACCAAATCTCTCCGCGGAAAAAGGTTGGACGCGCGTCCTGCAAAAGCTCGATCGTATTGTTGACGCTCTTCTCAGTTTCTCCCGGAAAGCCAATGATCAATGAGGCGAACGTCATGATTCCGCTCTCGTTCAGGAACTTTATCCCGCGCAAGTACTGTTCGGGAGTGGCGACCTTTTTCATGATCTTGAGCACGTCGGGATCGCCGGATTCGATGCCCAGAAAGACGCCGCCGCAATTGCTCCTGGCCATCAAATCGCAGAGTTCTTCGTCCATGATGTTGCAGCGCAGATAGGAATACCACCGGAAAGTAAACTGATTGCGGATCATCATCCGCAGTATTTCTTTGAAGCGATCCGCAGGTACGTTAAATGTGTCGTCGATGAACACCAGGTTGCGCACGTCGGATCTTTCCTGAATCTGGCGCAGCTCGTTTTCGACCCCGCTGATCTCCTGGGGCACCCACTTCCCGGCCCTTATCGGATAGTCACAGAACGTGCACCTGAAAGGACAACTCAACGCTGTGCGCGTCTGCAGCGTCGATCCAAGATCTTTATTCCGGTAGCTACTCCAATCAACCGGCGCCAGAGAAAATTCAGCCTCCGCGCCGGTAAACACAAACTGTTCTTTCCGCTTGATGTAGCAATTCCTCACTTTGCTGAGGTCGTTACTGTCGCGGAGGCGCAGCAACAAGTTTGCAAGGGTCTGTTCGCCCTGTTTCTGCTGCACGTAAACATCGGCGCCGATATCTTCCAGGATCACTCGAAAGTCTGCTTCTTCCAGATAATATGAAAGGTTATCGATGAGTGGGCCACCGACGACGATTAACGACTCGGGACTCCGTTCTCTTATGAATTTCACTACTTCCTTGGCGACGAGCGGCGTCAGGTAGAGAGTGGTTGTTACCGCTACCACCCTGGGTTTTCGACTGAATAGCTCATTCAGCTCGGCGCTCTTCGAGTGAAAGAAGCTGGAGAACTCAGCGTCGATATCGAGGTGTCGCAGGAAGCTGGCGAGATAAACCGGTGCGACCTGCGTCATCTCTGTCCAGTGCAGGCGCTGACCGGTTTGTTGATTAAGCACGTCCAGAAACGGCAGTTTTTTTCCATCCAGGGTAATGAAGTCCATCCTGAGGTTGCGGTACTCGCCGGAAGAAAGTCCCTTCGATCGTTGCAAGCCTTCGTGGAAATCAAATCCTAAATCGTAATGCCCAAGGATCAAGCATTCGAGCGATGATTTTTTGGCAGATGTGGACTGGTACATGGTATTCCTTTCCGCAGGCTGAATGTTTCAGCCGGAGACGGTTTGAGCAAGGCTATTGAGTTTGAGACTTATGACCGGTACGGGATTCGTATAATCGTCCAGCCAACCGGCAGAGGGATCGCTCTCGAACACCATCATGCGTCCGCAATCGAGCGGGTCGGGGGCGCGGTGATAGCGGAAGACGATCTTGTTGT
>Ga0126311_10001795_pt1 | contig 10526 bp, 9 predicted proteins | sample Plot61_FD_92539 | JGI IMG/M metagenome (GOLD analysis project Ga0126311, IMG submission 92539) | Serpentine soil microbial communities from UC McLaughlin Reserve, CA, USA - Plot61 | ecosystem: Environmental > Terrestrial > Soil > Grasslands | place: USA: UC McLaughlin Reserve, Lake County... | reverse complement strand
GCCGCTCGTCTTCGCCAACCGCTCCGCACTCCTGTTCATCCGCTGTGTGGTGTCCACTCTCTTCCTCCTGCTGATCGCCATCAGTTATGTGCAGTATACACATATATGTAAATCCGTCAAGGTCACTGCAAGCACTTCGCGAGGATCGGCCGTTGTTGCGAATTGTTGGCATTGGTCCCTTTGTGGCGGGCACGCTGGGGGACGAGACGGGATATTCTGGAGGTCCTGACCTTTACACCCGGGATTGCAGACCTTACTATGATCGTCCGGCAGAATGATTTGCGACGAGGCTTGTAACGGATGTTTGGTCCAAATGTAACCGCCTCGTTATCTTTGATCTGTATGCTCTTTTGAGTACGGGATCTGGTGGAGACAGCGAGAGGTGATGAGATGCGTTTGAGAAATCTGGTGCTGATACTGGCGGCTCTGACGATGATGGTGGCGCTGGCTGCTTGCTCCTCTGGCCAGTCCTCCGGTGACGGGCAGGAGGATCAGGCAGGGAAAAAGGCTTCTGAAGAGCAGGCACAGAAGAAGGAACCTCCCAAGAAGATGACGAAGGAGGCCAAGAGCAAACAGGTCGCGCCCAAGGAGGGGGTCGAGGACGAGGGTCAAGTAAACAACAGGCTCAAGCCCCCCAAGAACACGGCCCTCAAGCTCACGGTTCCGGCGATGAAGGAGATCGAGGACGACACGATACCGACAGGCACCGGCACCGACGAGGCGCTGTTCCGCGACTATGCCGGCGTCCATCTGAGGGACACGGGCTTCCCGTGGCAGAAGAACGCCAACGTCTACATCGCGGGACACCGCATCGGGTTCCCCGGGACGGACAGCAACCTGGCCTTCTACGACCTCGAGGACCTCAAGAAGGGTGACAAGGTCTACCTGAAGGATGCGGAAGGCAGGAAGTACACCTACCAGGTCTTCAAGAAGCTTGTCGTCCCGCCCACGGACCTCTCCGTGCTGAGGCCGATCAAGGGCAAGAACATCGTCAGCCTGCAGACCTGCACGCTGCCCGACTACACGCAGCGCGTCGTCTACCAGGCCGAGCTCAAAGACGTCGAGTCGTAAGCCGCGAACAACGGCGGACACGAGTAGAGGGCCGGGGCGACGTCCCGGCCCCGGAATAGGCGTAAGGATCCGATGCTCCTCGGCCTCGACCTGGGGACGAGTTCCGTCAAAGCGCTGCTGCTCACCGAGGACGGCGCCGTTCTAGGGGAGGGCTCCGCCTCCTACGAGGTGCGTGCGCCGCGCCCGGGGTGGGCCGAATCCTCTCCGGAAGACTGGTGGAAGGCCGTCCTCGAAGCGACTGCCTCTGCTGTTGGACGGCGCGGAGCGGAGGTGACGGCGCTCGGGCTCTCGGGCCAGATGCACGGTGTCGTCCTCGCGGACGAGCGGGGTCTTCCGCTTCGTCCCGCCGTCCTCTGGGCTGATGCCAGATCCGGTGTAGAGCTGGCGGCCTACCGGGGGCTCGATGAGGATCTGGGCCGTCGTCTGGCAAACCCGCCGGCCGTGGGCATGGCGGGTCCGAGCCTCCTGTGGCTGCGTGACAGGGAGCCCGACGCGTACACATCCGCAAGGTGGGCGCTGCAGCCCAAAGATTGGCTCCGCATGCGTTTTACGGGGGAGGCCGCCACGGAACCGTCGGATGCCTCGGCCACCCTGCTCTACGATCTCCTCGCCGACGACTGGTCCTACGCGGTGGCCGAGGAACTCGGCCTTCGCGCGGAGCTTCTGGCCCCGCTGGTCACCTCAGCCTGCGTCGCCGGGACACTGAGGGCAAAGGTCGCGGGCGAACTCGGGTTGCGGGAGGGGTTGCCCGTGGCGGCGGGAGCGGCCGATACCGCGGCCGCCATGCTCGGTGCCGGGCTCTTGCGGCCGGGTCCCGTGCAGCTCACGGTCGGCACGGGCGGCCAGATCGTGACGCCGAAGGAAAGGCCGGATCCCGACCCGCATGGTCGCACCCACCTGTATCGGGCCGCCGTACCAGGACTCTGGTACTCGATGGCGGCAGTCCAGAACGCGGGCCTCGCCCTGGAGTGGGTCCGAAAGGTACTCGGCGCCTCCTGGGAGGATGTCTACGAGGAGGCCTTCGCTGTGCCGCCGGGCTCGGGAGGCGTCACGTTCCTACCCTACCTGAGCGGAGAAAGGACGCCGCGCTTCGACCCAGGCGCCCGTGGCGCCTGGGTCGGACTCGGCCTCGATCACACGCGCGGACATCTCCTGCGCGCCGCCCTGGAAGGCGTCGCATTCGCCCTGCGCGAGGCCCTCGAGGCGCTCGAGGATCAGGGGGTCTCCGCCCCCGAACTGCGCCTCGCCGGAGGTGGAACCGCGGGAGACTCGGGCGAGCCCTGGCGGCGACTACTGGCCGACGTGCTCGGCCGCACGTTGTGGCTATTGCCCGATGAGATCTCCTCCGTCGCATCGGCCCGCGGCGCCGCTTTCCTGGCCGGCCTCGCCTCCGGCGTCTACCCCGCAGCCGAAGACACGCTCCCCCTCACCCCCGAACCCGAAAGCCCCATACGACCCGGCGAACCTGCCTACGAGGCCGCCTACGAACGCTACAAGGAACTCTACCCGAGGCTCCACAATTGAGCGCCCGAGACCAAAGCGATTCGCAGAGGCTCGATACCTCTACGAATCGCACAAAAAGCTGACACCTAATTTTCGCGCAAAATGGGCGGGCTCACATTTGGGAGCAAGACGCGAGAATGCTGGCGATCTATCCTGCTCTTCGAACCTCGGCATGGTCGAAGAAGGAGGACCGCCAGCATGATCGAGTGTAGACTCGTCTCCCGCGAGAGGCAAACCGCCTTCGGGGGTCTTTGCGTCCTGGGACACCATCTCCTTGAGGAGGGAATCCTCGAGCCCCTCTCGGGCGTAGAGATCGAGCAGAAGACCGTCGTGCATTCGCCCCAAGAGAAGCTCACCGACGCCTTGATGGGCATACTTTCGGGATGCTCGACCCTCTACGAGATGAACCTCCGCTTGCGCCCGGACCTCCCCTTGCAGAGGGCGTTCGGCCGGGACGGCTTGGCCGATCAATCCACCGTCCAAAGGACCCTCGACGCATTCACCCAGGAGAACGTTCACCAGCTGCGCGAGGCGGTGGAGGCGACTGTGGGGGCGGCCTCTCGCGGCTTGCCCACCACGACTTCGGGCGCGAGATGCTGGTGGTGGAGGTGGACCTCACGGGATTGAGGGCCTCCAAAAGGGCCGAGCGCTCCACGAAGGGCTACTTCTCGGGCGAACGAGGGGCCACGGGCAGGCAGTTGGTGAAGGCGAGCGCTCCGGGCTACGGGGAGGTCATCTTCTCCGAACTCCGTCCCGGCAACACCAATTCTTGCGAGGTCTTGAAGCGGACCATCGAGGAGGTCGAGCGCGTGCTGGAGTCCTCCCGCCACCAGAGGAAGCGAACGATCGTGCGCTTGGACGGAGGTTTTGGCACCGACGAGAACATAAACTGGCTCATCTGGCGCGGCTACCAACTCCTCGTCAAGGGCTATGGAGGCACCCGGGCGGGGAAGCTGGCCAAGAGCGTGCCCGAGGGGGGTTGGCACGAGGGGCCGACCGAAGGGCAGCAACTCGGCATACCCGCCGCACCCCCCCGCTACGCCCGCAAGACGAAGACCGTGGTGAGGAGGTGGTCGGACGCGAAGGGCAAGCTCTACACCGACTACCTCATCACCACCCTGGCCGATCTCTCGGCCGATGAGATAGCCAAGCTCTACGACGGCAGAGCGGGAATGGAGGCGGACATAAAAGGGGACAAGCGGGGCCTCGGGATAGAGAAGAGGAGGAAAAGGAGCTTCCACGCCCAGGAGGCCTTGGTGTTGTTGGCCCAGCTGGCCCACAACCTCATCGCGCACTTCAAGAGGTGGTTCCTTGGGGGGAGCGGGGCTCAGAAGCTGGGGGTGGAGCGGCTGCTCAGGGAGATCTTGGCGCTGCCGGCGGAGGCGAGGGTAGGGAAGCGTGGTAGGGGGAGGAGGCTGCTCGTGAAGTTGCCGGAGCTTCATCCGTGGGCCGAAGCGCTCGCCCAGGGCGTCGAAGCACGTTTCCCCCCGGGTGGATGGCGTACTATTTTGCGCAAAATTTAGGTGACAAGCTGAAGTGCTGACAAGCTGAAATGCTAACGATTGTGAGCGAAGCCGCTATACTGCTAGATACTCCTTGCTACACTACAACCTGAGATGACGAGGTGGCAGAGATAGTGTTGAGCAAGGAATACTCTGGCTCTCTTGGAGAGAACGGCGCGGTATCCGGCGCCCGCTGGCTGCTGGCCGACCGGGTGAGCCATACGCTCTCGGAGGCAGGGCTGGAAGGCGTCGCCCCGGGCGAGCGAATCGTGCGCCTGGCCGAACCCGTTGGCCGGATGGACGCTTTCAGGTGGCTCTCGGAGCAGCGAATGTTCCCGAAGGTCTACTGGTCGGGACGTGAGGACCGAGTCGGGATCGCGGCCGTAGGGTCCGCAGACTCGCGGGAGGCTGTCGTCTCTGAGGGTGCCGGGTCTTTGTCCAAGCTGCTCACGTCGCTGCCAGATTCGGGAGCTTCGGGGGCGCGCTACTACGGTGGAGCGCGCTTCGATCCGCTCGGGAAGCCCGATGAGGAATGGGCTGCGTTCTGCGCTTACCGATTCGTCCTGCCGCGCTTCGAGCTGCACGCGGGGGACGAAGAGTCGACGCTGGTATGCAACCTGGTGCTCCCCAGGGATACGGGCGAAGCCTCGAAGATATTGCAGGAGATCGAAGACCTCTCGTTGCCTGAGGGAGCAACGGACGCTCTGTTGCCGACACCCGTACTCCGCGAGGATAGCCCCGACCTGTGGGGCTGGAGGGAGAACGTCGAGCGGGCCCTCTCCGCGTTTTCGGAGGGGCGCCTGGGGAAGGTCGTACTCGCCCGCAGGGCCGAGTTCGGTTTCGATGTGGACCTGGATCCCACGCTGCTACTCGGGAGCCTGAAGGCTGCCACACCGGGTTGCTTCCACTTCTACGCCGAGCCCGAAGATGGGACGGCGTTTATCGGGGCCTCTCCCGAGCGCCTTTTCCGCCGCGACGGACGCTCGGTCGAGAGCGAGGCCGTGGCAGGGACCAGACCCCGCGGGGCGTCCCCGGCGGACGACGAAGGGCTGCGCGATGAGCTGTTGCACAGCGTCAAAGACCGGGCCGAGCACTCCTACGTGAGCAAAGGTATCAGGGAGGCGCTCGGGCCGCTCTGCGAGGAGCTGGAGATCGAGGACCACGTCTCGGAGATGAAGTTGGCCCGGGGAAGGCATCTGATGTCGAAGGTTCGTGGGACGCTCAGGGAGGGCGTGACGGACGCCGCGCTGCTAGACACGATGCACCCTACACCCGCCGTTGGCGGGTATCCGCGAAGCGGGGCGCTAGAGGAGATACGGGATCTCGAACCCTTCGACCGGGGCTGGTACGCGGGCCCCATCGGTTGGATCAGTGCAGAAGCCTCCGAGTTCGCCGTCGGACTCCGCTCGGGGCTCGTGCGGGGACGGACGCTCGCCCTCTTTTCGGGGGCCGGGATCGTCACCGGGTCAGTGCCCGACGAGGAGTGGGCCGAGATCGAGCAGAAGATCGGCGACTTCACCGGAGTGTTCGGGCTTGAACAGGGACACGCCGCGCGCTAATCGCCTCTGGGCGCACCTGATCGTCGAAGAGCTTATCCGTTGCGGCGTAGGCTTCTTCTGCGTCGCCCCTGGCTCGCGCTCGACACCACTGGTAGCGGCGCTCGCGGCTAACGAGAAGGCCCGTAGCCTCATCCACTTCGACGAGCGCGGGACCGCCTTCGCCGCCCTCGGTTTTGCGCGCGCCACGGGCCGTCCTGCGGCCTGGATCACGACCTCGGGCACCGCGGTCGCCAACGGACTTCCGGCCGTTGTCGAGGCCGCGACAGACGGCGTGCCCATGATCTTGCTTACCGCAGACCGCCCTCCCGAACTCCGCCAGACCGGCGCCAACCAGACCATAGACCAGCCCTACATCTTCGGCGATTACGTCCGCTGGCGCTTCGACCTCCCGGCCCCAGATCCCGCCATCGACCCCGCGATGGTCCTGACGACCGTGGATCAAGCCGCCTACCGCGCCAGCCGCAGCCCCCGGGGCCCCGTCCACCTGAACCTGATGTTCCGCGAACCCTTCCTCCCGGAAGGGGAAGATGTCCTCCCCGAACCATCCCCCCGGACAGAGGGCGACGAACCGTACACCCGCTACGCTGCGACGAAGCCCGCCGTGGACGGGACGGAGATACAGGCCCTCTGGCAAACGCTGCGGCCGGCGAAACAGGGTCTCGTCGTCGCCGGGCGGCTGGCTTCCCGCAAGCAGGGCGAGGCGGTGCTGCGGCTCGCCGACGCCCTGGGTTGGCCGCTCCTCCCCGACATCGGTTCCCAGGTCCGTCTCGGTGCGGACTCGGTGAATCTTGTGGCCCACTACGACGTGCTCCTGGCCAGTGGTTCGTTCTCCGAAGCCCACCCGCCCGGGGCGGTGGTCCACGTCGGGGGAAGGGCTCTCTCCAAGCGCCTGGAGCAGTTCGTCGGTCGCAGCCGGCCCGAGCCCTACGTCGTAGTGCGCGAGAACCCGTTCAGGCTCGACCCCGCCCACCGCGTCACCCACAGCATCGAGGCGGACGTCGTGGACTTCTGCGCCGCGCTGGTCGGATTTGCTATGGAAGACCCACGCACAGAGGACACCTCCTGGACGGCGGGCTGGCGGGAGGCGTCGAACGAGGTGGGCCGTCGTCTGGACGGGATCTTCCCCAGAGAGCCGAATGAGCCTTTCGTGGCGCGGGTCGTATCGCGGAACGTGCCCCCGGATCACGGTCTCGTTGTCGCGAGCAGTATGCCCGTGCGAGACCTCGACACCTACGCGAGGTCCGACGGCGCGCCCGTGCCCGTCGCCGCCAACAGGGGCGCGAGCGGCATCGACGGCACTGTGGCCACAGCGGCGGGCTTCGCGAGGGGCCTAGAACAGCCCGTCACGCTCCTCATCGGGGACCTCGCGCTGCTTCACGACCTCAACTCGCTCGCCATGCTGCGGGACGTACACGTCGTCGTCGTGGTGCTCAACAACGACGGCGGCGGCATCTTCTCTTTCCTTCCTGTGGCGAAGCACAGAGAGTTCTTCGAGCCCTACTTCGGTACGCCGCAGAGCGTGGGCTTCGGAGCCGCTGCGGAGATGTTCGGGCTAGGTTACGAGCGGCCAGGAACGACGGATGAGTTCGTCGCGTCGTATCGTGAGGCGTGCTCCCGCAGTTCCTCGACCCTGATCGAGGTCAAGACCGACCGTAAAGAGAACGTGGCGCTGCACCGTAGGGTCCTCGAAGAGGTGGCCGGAGTAGAGAAGGCCTGATGGGCGCTGTACGGATCACACCAAATGCGTCTACCGGATAACCTGAACTACGAGGTCTCCGGCGACCGAAGGTCTCCCTCAGTTCTCTTCCTGCACGGCTTCATGGGTTCGTCCGTCGACTGGCAAGACGTTGCCGCTGCGATCGGGGATCGAGCCTTCTGCATCACCCCAGACCTCCCGGGACACGGAGCCTCGCTGGGGTTGACGCCGGAGTCTTACACCATCGACGGGATAGCGCGGGCTGCGATCCACGTCCTGGACCGCCTCGAAGTCGAGCGTCCGGTAGTCGCCGGTTACTCGATGGGCGGACGGCTGGCGTTGTACCTGGCCTTGCGTTTTCCAGAGCGGTGCGCGGGTCTCTTCCTCGAATCGGCCTCGCCCGGCCTGGAGAGCAAGGAGGAGCGGGCGTCGCGAAGAGCGGGGGACGAGGAGAAGACGAGGCACCTGGAATCCGGAGACTTCGACGGGTTTCTCCGGGACTGGTACCGTCAGCCGCTTTTCGCGCCTCTTGCGCGGGACGAGGGGTTGCTGCGGCAGACCACCCAGGCGCGTCGTCGCAACGATCCGGTCGAGCTTGCGCGGTCGCTGCGGGGGATGGGGACGGGCAGCCAACCCTCACTGTGGGGAGAGCTGGAGGGACTCGGCGTACCGGCGCTCGCCGTTGCCGGAGAACTGGACGAGAAGTACGCCACGATCTCATCTCGCATGGCGAGCATCAGCCCACAAGTGGAGCATGTATTGATCCCCGGGGCGGGGCATAACGTGCACGCCGAGGCTCCCGCAGAGTATGTTGCCCTGCTCGGTAGTTTTCTGGATCGACTATCTCCTGGGCTGGGTGAGGCTGACGATCAGGACGGTTAAGATCCCATATAATCCCGCTATGACTAACGTAGCTTGGGAATCAGCCGGAGAGTTCGAGGACATCAGGTACGAGAAGGCGGAGGGGATCGCAAAGATCACCATGAACCGCCCCGAGGTGAGGAATGCTTTTCGTCCCTTGACGGTCATCGAGATGCAGAAGGCCCTCGAAGACGCCCGCGAGGACCACGAGACTGGGGTCATCATCCTGACCGGGGAGGGACCCGACGCCTTCTGCTCGGGTGGGGACCAGAAGGTACGTGGGGACGCCGGATACCTCGAGGATCCCACCGATCCGCGGCGCACCCCAGGAGGTGAGTCGATAGGGCGCTTCCACGTCACGGATCTGCACGTCCAGATCCGGCGCTGCCCCAAGCCCGTGGTCGCGATGGTGGCGGGATACGCCGTCGGCGGGGGCCACGTCCTGCACGTGGTGTGCGACCTCACCATCGCCGCCGACAACGCTAAGTTCGGGCAGGTCGGCCCGAAGGTCGGCAGCTTCGACGGTGGTTTCGGCGCGTCCGTCCTCACGAGCCTCGTCGGGCCGAAGAAGGCGAAGGAGATGTGGTTCCTCTGCAGGATGTATTCAGCCGAAGAGGCGCTAGAGATGGGGCTCGTCAACGAGGTCGTGCCACTCGCCACGCTCGAGGACGAGACGGTACGCTGGTGTCGTGAGATGCTGAACCGCTCGCCGTTCGCGCTGCGTCTTTTGAAGGCGAGCTTCCACGCCCACGAGGACGGATTCGCCGGCATCCAGCAGCTCGCCCACGACGCGAACCTCCTCTTCTACGGTAGCGAGGAGGCACAGGAGGGCCGCGACGCCTACAAAGAGAAGCGCAAACCCGACTTCTCGAGGTTTCCCCACCGTCCCTGACCTCAGAGTCATCATCCTCATCAGAGTCGCCAGGAGGAACGCCGCGAAGGTCCCGACCCACAGCGTACCTAGACACTACCTACCGGAATGAAGTTAGCCCACTTCGACCTCTACCGCTACAGTCTGGCCTTCGCCTACCCGGTAGTGCTCAAGGGCGCTACGCTTCGTCATCGCGAGGGTCTCCTCCTGCGGTTGACGGGCGACGATGGTTCGGAAGGCTGGGGTGAGACCGCGCCGCTCCCCGGCTTCAGCGACGAGAGTCCGGACCAGGCCGCGGAGCAGCTACGCCGGTTCGCCGGGTCGATGATGAGCCGCGGAGCTACCGGCGATTGGGTGGACCCGCACGGAGAGTTCGCTCGGGACTTAGACCGCATCGCCCCCTCCGCCCGGTTCGGGATCGAACTTGCAGTGTGGAACCTGTACGTAGCTTCTTCCGGAAGGACGCTGCCGGAGCTGGTGAAGCCCACTCCGAGGGCCGTGGTATCGGTAAACGGTTTGCTCTCGGGTTCTCCCGTGGAAGTACTCGAAGAGGCGCGCCGCATAAGAGAGGCGGGTTACCTGAGCGTCAAGCTCAAGGTCGGCGCCCGGGCCATCGCTGATGATGTCGCCCTCGTCCGCGCGCTCGACGCGGAGCTCGGTAGCGGTATCTACTTGCGTCTCGACGCGAACCGCGCATGGGGTTACGAGGAGGCGGCTGAGTTCGTAGGTGGCGCGGCGGGGGTGCGCTTCGAGTACGTCGAGGAGCCGCTCGCAGACTCGACGCGGCTACCAGAGTTCAGCCGGGAGTTCGGCGTGCCTGTAGCGCTCGACGAGTCGCTCGTCGGGATGGAGCTGGAGGCTTTAGAGGAGCACCGGTACGCACGGGCATTCGTGCTCAAGCCGACGCTGCTCGGCGGCATCTCGCGGACGTTGCTGGTGGCGGAGCAGGCGCTCCGCCTTGGCGTGACGCCCGTCGTCAGTTCGGCTTACGAGAGTGGAGTCGGGACGGCGGCCCTGGTGGCGCTGGCGGCCAGCATCGGAGAGCGCCCTGTTCCTGCCGGGCTGGATACCTACCGCGCGATGGCCGGAGACGTTCTCGAGATGCCGCTGAACCTGCCGGCCCCGAGCGTGGATGCCAAGGAGGCGGCGGACGCCTCGCGCGCGGTAGACGTTCGCAGGCTGGAGCGACTCTAGCTTTCCGGGCGGCTCCGTGCGGGTTCGAGGGCGCTGGAGTATACTCTCGGGCATGTAGCGAGCTTCCTTTGCAATAAGTTTCACCCGTCCTCTCGTTCTGCAAAGGATCTTTACGTGCTCGCCCAACTCAGAAACGTCTCACTCTCGTTTCCCGACAAGAAGATTTTCGAAGACGTCTCCCTCACCATCTACCCTGGGGATAGGATCTCCCTCGCAGGCGAGAACGGCGTGGGGAAGACGAGCCTGTTCCGCATCCTGAAGGGGGGTCT
>Ga0126311_10001794_pt1 | contig 10530 bp, 8 predicted proteins | sample Plot61_FD_92539 | JGI IMG/M metagenome (GOLD analysis project Ga0126311, IMG submission 92539) | Serpentine soil microbial communities from UC McLaughlin Reserve, CA, USA - Plot61 | ecosystem: Environmental > Terrestrial > Soil > Grasslands | place: USA: UC McLaughlin Reserve, Lake County... | reverse complement strand
CGTACTCGCCGACGATCTCCTCGCGGAGCGTGATGCTTCCCTCGTCGAGCCCGCGGTCGAGTTGGTCGATGATCTCGGCGTCGCCGAACTCGTAGGCGATCGGCTGCAGTAGGTCCCGGTCGGTGATCGTCCCGTCGTAGTCGAGGACGATCGCGCGCGGCCGGCCGCCCGTCGGATCGTTCGCGCTCGTCACGCTTTCGTCACGGTTCCGTTTCCCATGCGTATCGACTTCAGCCGTACCCTCAAAACCGGGGGTAGGGCGCGAAAGCGCCCCGGGGGAAGTATCGAAAGAGCCGCGCCGGCGCGGCCTCAGAAGTGCGAGGTCACGCCCGCGGGATCCTCGTCCGCGTTCTTCGCCTCTTTGACCGCGTCCGGCTCCTCGTACCACGAGTAGGCGTACTGGCCATCGTCGAGGTCCTTCGCGAGCTCGGTGAGCCGCAACGGATGGAACGTGTCACACATGACCGCGAGCTCGTGCGTCTCAGTCATCCCGATCGACTTCTCGGCGAGGCCCGGCTGTGGCCCGTGCGGGATGCCCGACGGATGCAGCGTCACGGAACCGATCTCGATGCCCTTCCGCGAGGAGAAGTTCCCGTCGACGTAATAGATCATCTCTTCGGAGTTCAGGTTCGAGTGGTGGTACGGGATCGGGATCGCCAGCGGGTCGAAGTCGAGCTTGCGCGGGCAGAACGAGCAGATCACGAAGTTGCGCCCGCCGAAAGTCTGGTGCGAGGGCGGCGGCATGTGGATCCGCCCGGTGATCGGCTCGAAATCGTGGATCGAGAACGCCCAGGGGTAGACGTAGCCGTCCCAGCCGACGACGTCGAACGGGTGGTAGTCCAACACGTAGGTCTGATAGCCGTCCTTGACCCGCACCTTGACGACGTGGTCGCCGCCGTCGCGATGCGTCTTCAACTCGGTCGGCGGGTGGATGTCGCGGTGGTAGTACGGCGCGTGCTCGAGGAGCTGCCCGTACTCGTTTCGGTACCGCCGCGGGATCTGGATGAGGCCCGGCGACTCGAACACGAGGTGACGCTGCGGGCCCTCCGAGGCGAACCGGTAGGTCGTTCCGCGCGGCACGACGATGTAGTCGCCCGGCTTGTACGGCAGATCGCCGAAGATCGTCTCCAGCGTGCCCGACCCCTCGTGCACGAAGATGACCTCGTCGCCCTCGCCGTTTCGGTAGAACGAATCCATCGCCTCGGCCGGGCGGCAGAGGGAGATCTCGACGTCGTCGTTCCACATCAGGAGCTGCCGCCCCGTGACCTCGTCTCCTGCGGGGTCGACATCGATCGTCCTGAAGTGGCGATGGGCGTGCGCGTCCGGGACCCATTCCTTGCGCTTGATCGGCTCGAAATCACCGAGCTCGCGGACGCGGCACGGCGACTGGAGGTGGTAGAGGATCGATTCGTTCCCGTCGAACCCCTCGAGGCCCATCACCTCCTCGGTCAGGAGCCGCCCGTTGTCTCGGAATTGGATGTGCCGCTTCCGCGGAACGTCCCCAAGGCGCTGATACGTCGGCACGACGAAAGCATACGGATCGGCCGAAACTGGGGCACAATGAGAGGAAGTCGATGCGGCCGAGACTTCCAAGACTGCTGGTCCTGATTGCTTCCTGCGCCGCAGCGGTCGTCTTCGTGCTGCCCGGAGGGGCCCAGTCGAAGACGCTGCGCGCGGGCGCCGCCGGCAACTTCACAGTCGAGATCGCGGGGCCGCAGACGGTCTCGATCAATGCATCGTCCATTCCTCCGAAGTTCCCGATCACGATCGCGTTCAACTACGTGGGTCCGCCAATCGGACCGCCGCCGAGCGAGGCACAGACGAAGTTCACGGTCCGGCTCTCGGAATACACGCACAGCATGGAAGTCAACTTTCCGCAGCCGACCGTAGGACTCAGCAACTGCGGAACCGTGGTCGGTCCACAGCCAGATTCCTACGGGCCCCTGTGGACTGAGGTCTCGTGCGACATGCATTTCACCGAAGGTCACACGTCCGCGACGATGGTCGGGCGCGTCCGTCCGTCGGGCAGGCTCGGCAGCGGAGTGACGTCGGTCACGCTCACAACCGGCGAATCTGCGTCCTTGACGACCGAGTTCGTGCGCGAGGCGACGCCCCCTCCGCCGCCGCCGCCACCGCCGCCTCCGCCTCCTCCACCGCCCCCACCGATCGCCGGGCCCGCGGCGGCACCGACGAAGACGATCACCGCGACGTTCACCGATTCGGGCGAGGCCGAGCCCAAGGCGGTGGCAATTGCGCCCTCGGCCGAGACGGCGCAGGTCGCCTTGACGTGGCCGGAGCCGTCGAGCTCCTTCGACGTTGTCGGCATTCGACTCGTCGGAGGCGGACGCTCTCTCTCCTACGCAGGCAAGCTCAAGCCCGGCAAGCTGAAGATCACGAAGATCCGGAAGAAGCGATCGCTCGACGTGCGCGTCCGGAACCTGCACCGCGGCACGCTGAAGTTCAGGATCGTGGCGAAGAAGCTCGACATCCCGACGCGCGTAGTCGCGAAGGTCCGCCAGAGCAAGCGCTAGCCCCGCTAAGCCGTCACCGATCCCCGCTCCAGCATCGCGCGTACGCGCGACGAAGAGACTGCGTTGCCCTTCTGCTCGTAGGCGGCTAAGGCGGCCTCGAGCTGATCGGCCGACTCACCGCCGCGGCCCCCCAGCTGCAGCACCTCGGCGAGGGCGACCAACGCATTTCCCTGCATGTCCAGGAAATCCGTCTCGAGCACCCGCTGCACGGCGTCGCGGGCTAGCTCCTCGGCGGCGGCGTACGCACCACGGCGGGCGAGCAGCCGCGCTTTCGTCGCGCGCAACGTCACCTGTGACGCCACGTCGTCCTCTGGTGCGATCACCTCCGTGACCGTCACCTGGCGTTCGGCCTCGTCGTAGTCGCCCCGGTGGTAAATCGCTTCCGCGAGCAAAGCCGAGACAGTCGACTGGACGCCTGTCTCGCCCATCTGCTCCAGCGTCTCGTAGCCCTCGCGCAGGAGCTTCGCCGCTGCCCGTGCATCGCCGGCGAGGAGCTCCACGGGACCTGCGACGACGGTGTGCGACGCGAGCCCGTAGCGGTGACCGAGGTCTGCGAACGCGCTGCGCCCCTCGCCGACGAGCCGGCGCGCCTCGTCGAAATCGCCTCGCATCGCGGCGAAACCTCCCAGGTAGCAGAGGACATTGGCCTCGACGATCCTGTGTCCCTCGGCCCGCGCCAGGATGGCCCTGCAGCGCTCGATCCCGTCCTCGACCTGCGTAGGGCCCCAGAAGAGTGCGTTCGCGAGATGTGTGAGCACGGGCACCAGTTCGTGCGGCGCCCCTGCCCGCTCCGCGTGGTCGAGCGCGTGCTCGAGCGCGTCGACGCTCGTCTGCCACCTGCATCCGGTCAGGTGGACCTCGGCGATGGCACGCCACGCTTTGGCGAGCCCCCGTTCATCCTCGGCCTCCGCGAAGACGGGCAGGGCTTCGTCGGCGGCCCGCTTCAGCGCCTCGAGGTCCGCGTTCGGATCGACGAGCGTCTGGAAGTACAGGCGGTCGACCCTCGCTCGAGCCTTCCGGTCCGGGGCGCACGCCACCTCCTCAGCTTCGTCGAGCCGCTCGCCGGCACCGCGGAGATCCCCGATCGCCTGGAGTGCCTCGGCGAGGTCGAGGAGGAGCGCCACGCGGTCGGCGCGATCTTCCGGGAGGAGCGATGTCGCACGACCGAGCAGGTTCGCAGCCGCATGGACGTCGCCACGAGACAGGGCTCGGCGACCGGCAGCGGCGATGTGCTCGGCGGCGCGCACGGCGAGCTCGAGGAGCTCCGCCCGCGGGCCGATCTCACTGCGGTAGCGCCACGACTGCTCCAGGTGGTACCCGATGATCTCCTGGTGCTCGGCCAGGCGCTCTCCAGCCTTGCTCTGGAGCCAGGAGGCGAACCGCTCGTGCAGGTCTGACCGCGTCTCTTTTCGCAGCCCCTCGTAGGCCGTGTCGCGGATCAGCTGATGGCCGAACCGAAAGGCGTCCTCGCCCGCGAAGACCCCTGGATCGGGCGCGACGAGCTCCTTGCGCACGAGACTCTGGAGCGAGCCCGGAATCCGCTGTTGTTCCCCCGCTGGCGACAGCTCACGCACTGCACCCCACCAGAAGACCCTGCCGATCACGGAGGCCCTTCCCAGAACGTCCCGCTCCTGCTCTTCGAGCCGGTCGAGACGCGCGGCGAGGAGGGCGTGGATCGTCGGGGGGATCGCGAGCTCGCTCACTTCCGCGGTCCAGTCCCCGCCGTTCCGACGAAGCGCGCCTTCTTCGACCAGCATTCGCACGATCTCCTCGACGAAGAGCGGGTTTCCCTCGGCGCTCCGCGCGATCGTGTCATACGCGTCGGCGGGAATGCCGCCCCCGCCGAGCAGGTTCTCGATCAGGCTCGCCGTTGCCTCCGCATCGAGCGCCTCGAGCAGGACGGAAGACGCGTTCGGACGCGGCGCCAGCAGCGAAGGCCTCGTCTCGAGGAGCTCCTGGCGTGCGAGGCCGACGAGCAGGAGGGGGGCGCCTCCGCTCCAGCCGAACACGTACTCGAGCAGGTCGAGGAGGCTCGGCTCCGCCCAGTGGATGTCGTCGAACACGGCGATGAGCGGCCGCTCGGCGGCGAGCGCCTCCAGGAAACGCCGCACTGCCCAGAACAGCTCCTGCAGGGCGCCGCCGCCCTCGCCTGCTCCGAGCAGCGACGAGAGATGATCTGCGATCGCCTCGCGTTGCTCGCCCTCAGGCAACAGCGTCGCGACCTTCCGACGCACGTCGTCGGGCGGGTCGGCTTCGACGATGCCCGCCGCTTGCGTGACCATCTCGACCACCGGCCAGAACGTGATCCCTTCCCCGTAGGGCAGGCACCTTCCCTCGACGACGGTCGAACGCTGCCCCGCCGACGCGACGAACTCGCCGACCAGCCGAGACTTTCCCGCTCCCGGAGCACCGAGGACCGTCACGAGGTGACAGCGCCGTTCCCGCTCGGCGCGCCGCAGGGCCTCCTCGAGCAGCGCAACCTCCCGCTCCCGTCCGATCAGCGGGGAATCGAGGCGTCGCGTTGTGCCGGGAGCCTGCCGCTCGACCCCCAGCAGCCTCCACGCCTTCACCGGCTCCGACTTTCCCTTCGCGTCGAGCGCGTCGACGGGCTCGACGCGAACGGCGTCGCGGACGAGCCGGTGCGTCGGCTCGCCGATCAGGATCTCCCCCGGACCGGCGGCTTGCTCGAGCCGCGCCGCAACGTTCACAGGGTCCCCGGTCACGAACGCCTGCCCCTGCGAAGCATCGCCCGCAATCACCTCCCCGGTGTTCACGCCGGTCCGCATCGTCAGCTCGACGCCGTAGCGATCGAGAAACTCCTCGTTCAGCGTGCCGAGCCGGTCCGCAATCTCAGCGGCGGCTCGGACCGCACGGACCGCGTCGTCTTCGTGCAGCTCGGGGATCCCGAACACGGCCATGACCGCGTCGCCTACGAACTTCTCGACGGTTCCACCATGCGCCTCGAGCACCGCCCGCACCTCGTCGAAGTAGCGGGACATCACCCTCCGCACGGTCTCCGGATCGGTTCGCTCGGCTAGCGCGGTCGACCCCACGAGGTCGGTGAAGACGAGCGTCACGTGCTTCCGCGTCTCCTTTTGCTCTGCGGCCTGGTCGAGCGGAGCCCCGCACGCAAGGCAGAAACGAGCCTCGTCGGGGTTCTCCTTGCCGCAACTCGCGCAGACCCGCGCCACCCGCACAAGTTACGTCCGGCTGGCGGGTTGTTCAAGACGTTCGCCGATGCGGTTCCGCAGCACGCCGATGCCGTCGACCTCGAGCTCGACGACGTCGCCCGGGCCGAGCGTCCGCCCGCCGCTTGCTCCGTCGGCCGCGATCACGTCTCCGGGCAGCAGGCGCGTGTTCCGCCGCGCGCCGGCGACGAGCTCATCCCAAGAAATGCTTTCGGAAACCAGCTCGTCAGGCGTCACGACCACCGGCCCGAGCGAGATGGCAAAATCGCGCGCCTTCGTGCCGCTGAGGCTGCTCGCGATCCAGTCGTTCGCGATCGTGAAGCCGCCGATGCCTTCGTCGCCCCCAATGACGGCCGCCACGCGGAGCTCGGACTCGATCGAATCCGCCCCCTCGGGGAAGGGAATCTCATCGTCCGGCCCATAGACAGATGCAGGATTGGCGAAGCGAAAGTCGGGCCCGTCGAAGACTCGGATCGAGGGCGGGCGCAGGACGGGTGCCCGCAGCCGAACCTCCTCGAGCGGGTACTCGGCATGCTCGCGCGCCGTCCCGCCGCCGCTGAAGAACGCCTGCAGCGTCTGCGCGGCCACCTGGATCACGCGGTCGCGTTCGATCTTCCCGGGCCAGCCACGCTCGAGGTCGAGCTCCAGCGGAGTGAACATGCAGAGCTTCACGAGCCCAGCGACCCGCGCCTGTCGTCCACCCGCTGAAGCTTTCCGCCCTCCGAGCGCGGCAGCTCGCCGGGTGCCTTGAGCGCGACCGAGATCTTGCAGCCGATCGTCTGTGCCAGCAGGCGCTGGGCACGCGTGCACAGATCCTGATCCGCCAAGCCGTGTGCTCCTACTTCGATCTCGACCGTCGCCTCGTCGAGCGTGCCGGGGCGGTCGACGACTATCCGATAGTTCGGGGTCAATTCGGGCAGTGCGACCAGGATCGCCTCCACCTGGCTCGGGTAAACGTTGACGCCGCGGACGATGAGCATGTCGTCCGCCCGGCCCACGGGCGCCGACATCCGCACGAGGGTTCTTCCGCAGGCACACGGGCTACGATCGAGGCTCGCGATGTCACCCGTCCAGTAGCGCACGAGCGGGACCGCCTCCTTCGTCAGCGTCGTGAAGACGAGGACGCCGGCCGCGCCGTCTGCGACAGGCTCGCCGCTCTCCGGGTCTACCACCTCCACCAGAAACTCGTCCTCATTGACGTGGAGCCCGGAGCGTCGCTCGGCGCATTCGCACGCCACGCCGGGGCCAATGATCTCGGACAGCCCGTACACGTTGAGCGAGCGAACGCCGAGCCTCGCGTCGATCTCGCGGCGCATGGCGTCCGTCCACGGCTCGGCGCCCAGCATCGCAATGCGGAGGCTGATCTGGTCGGGCGAGATTCCGCGGTCGGCGAATGCCTCCGCGAGGGTCAGCGCGTAGCTGGGCGTGCAGGCGATCACCTCCGGCCGAAGATCGGTGATCAACGTCAGCTGGCGGGCGGTCGTGCCGCCCGAGACTGGGACGACGGCGAGCCCGAGCCGCTCCCCGCCGTCGTGGAAGCCGAGCCCGCCGGTGAACAGCCCGTAGCCGTAGGCGTTGTGGAGCGTCATTCCCGGTTCCGCCCCGCCGGCCGCGAGACAGCGCGCCACGACTCGAGCAAACAGATCGAGATCCGCGCGGGTGTAGCAGACGACCGTCGACTTGCCGGTCGTCCCCGACGATGCATGCAGCCGGCGGATCTCATCGCGCGGAACCGCGAGCAAGCCGAACGGATAATCGTGGCGCAGGTCGTCCTTGCGCGTGAACGGGAGCTCGCGCAAGGCGTCGAACGATTCAACCGCACGCTCCGGTAGGCGCCGGCGGTAGAACGGAACGCGCGTGCGAACGTAATCGACGAGGCCCCGCAGCCGCTCGAGCTGCAGTGCCTCCAGCTCCGGACGCGGCATAGTCTCCAGCTCCGGCTCGAACATCACGGCTCCGTGTGCACCACCACATCGGTGATCCCGGGGACCGCGCTGCGGATCTCCTCCTCGATCTCGCTCGCGCGCGTATGCGCCTCCGACAGCTCGGTGTGGGGGTCGAGAGCGAGCGTCAGGAAAGCGACGAGGCCTTCGTCCGTCCGGAGGAATCTCAGCTCGCGCGGTGGCATTCCGGTCGCGTCGCGGACGATTCGAGTGACGACCTCGACGTGGTGGGCAGCGTCGGACTCACTCGGTTGTCGACCCGCCGCCGCTCCGCCGAGCGGTTCGAGATGCGTCTGGACCGAGCTGACCTCGGGACCGGCGGCAGAGATCGCCCGCTCGACTTCTGACGCGACCTCGTGGGCCTGCTCCAGCGAGAGCGTCCCCGGCAGCTTGAGGTGGAGCGCGACCTCGACGCCCGCGTTGGTCTGAAGCGTCGTCACGTTGTGGATCTCGCGCACCTGCGGAACCGCCGTTGCGGCCGCCTGGATGCGCTCCCGGAGCCCCGCCTCCGCCTCTCGAGGCTCGACGTGGACGACCACGTCCGTCTCCGGCAGCGCGCGCTCGACCGCCGCTTCGACAGCGTCGGCGGCCGCATGCCCCTGACCGACGGCGGCGTCCGGGGCCACGCCGATCACGACGTCCGCGAAGTGCCGCCCGGCAGCCTGCCGAATGCGCAACCGCCGAAGCTGGACCGGTGGGTCGAGTCGTTGGATCGCGGCCTGTGCAGCCTCGTAAGCGCCCGCCGGCGCGCGGTCCATCAACACGTCGACGTTGCGACGGATCAGGCGCGCAGCGGCGCTGAGGACGAGCACCGCGACGAACAGCGCCGCCGCGGAGTCGGCGTCGCGGTATCCCGCTCTGACGAATAGGAGCCCGATGAATACCGCCGCCGTGCCTGCCAGGTCGGTCCCGAAGTGCAACGCATTCGCCTGCAGCGCGGCGCTGTGATACCGCCGCGCCGTCCGCAACGAGACGGCCATGCGTCCGGCGTCGATCGCGATCACGCTGCCGATCACCGCCAGCGCCCACCACGTCGCGTCGACCGTGGCCTCCGTCCGGCCGACGATGTGCGAGATCCCCCGCCAGGCGATGAAGAGGGCTGCCGCGACGACGAAGGCCGCTTCGGCGAGCGCCGCGAGGTGCTCGGCCTTGCCGTGGCCGTAGGCGTGCCCGCGATCTGCAGGCCGGACCGCGATGCCGATCGCGAAGAAGGTGAGCAGCGCCGCGACCAGGTCGGTTCCGGAATGGAGCGCCTCGGAGACGAGCCCGAGACTGTTCGTGGCGAGGCCCGTGACGAGCTTCAGCGCGACGAGCGCAGCCGCGGCGAACACCGAGACGAGGGCGGTGCGGCGCTGCGGGCTCATCGGCCTGGTGACGAGACGGTTAGCCCTAGTCGCTCCGCCGCTTCCGCGAGCCGCCGGTCGTACGTGACGACACTGCCGGCGCCCACGCGCTCGGCGCTCGCGACGTGAATCGCGTCCAACGTTCGCAGCTCGAGCGACGCCAGCTCGGACGCGCGCCGGAGCACGTGAGTCGACACGGAGACCAGCTCCAGCGACGTGAGCAGCTCCTCCGCCTCGACCGCAGCATTCCAGGCCGGATCCGCGATCCTGACGGCGCGGCGGACCTCGACGATGGCCAATTCGCTCGTGATCAACGCGACCGGATCCCCGACGAACCGTTCGAGCGCGGCGCTCTCGGGCTCGTCGAGGACGAGCTTGACGAGCGCGGACGAGTCCGCGTACAGCAGGCCCTCAGCGGTCGAGGGAACGGTCGTCCTCGATCGCCTCACTCGCCGTCATCGGACCGGTCACCGGGAAGCGCCGAAGCGGCCGCGTCAAAGGACGCCCGCGCGTCACCTCGCCGCTCGCAATCAGCTGCTCCAGACGCGTCCGCGGATACGGCGTCAGAAGAGCGACTGGCTCGCCGTCATGAGTGACCTCGATCGTCTCGCCGGCACGGACCCGGCGAATCGTGGACGTGAGCGTGTCGCGCAGCTCCCTGATCCCCATCCGTGTGGCCATATGTGACCACATTACCACGACTTCTTCAGGCAGCGACCAGCCGCATGTGACCGGCGAGTTCGAGATCCGTTGCCCTTGTTGCGGCGCGGTGCTCTTATCGTGAAAGCCGATGCCGTAAGTGTGTCCATCCGTCGTCCAGATGAGGACGATGTGGCCGGCGAAGGCGCTACCGTCGTTCGTTCGCGGCGGTACGAACAATCACCGCGCACGCCAGGGAACCTGCTTTCCCCGTGCTACTACAGATTGCCGCGCAGCGCCTGTTCGCGCTCGATCGACTCGAACAGCGCCTTGAAGTTGCCCTCGCCGAACGTCGTCGCGCCGTGGCGCTCGATCACCTCGAAGAAGACCGTCGGCCGGTCTTGCGCGGTTTTCGTGAAGATCTGCAGCAGGTAGCCGTCTTCGTCGCGGTCGGCGAGGATGCGCAGCCGGCGGAGCTCCGAGTAGTCCTCGGCGATCTCGCCGACACGCTCCTCGACGTCGTCGTAGTACGTCTCGGGCGTGTCGAGGAAGCGGACGCCGCGCGACGTCATCGTCTCGACCGTCTTGACGATGTCCTCGGTCTGGAGCGCGATGTGCTGCACGCCCGGGCCGTGGTTGAACTCGATGTATTCCTCGATCTGGCTCTTACGCTTCCCCTCGGCCGGCTCGTTGATGGGGAACTTGATCTTGCCGCTCCCGTCCATCATCACCTTCGACATCAACGCCGAGTACTCCGTCTGGATCTGGTCGTCGCCGAAGTGGACGATGTTGGTCATCCCGAACACGCGCTCGTAGAACTCGACCCAGTAGTTCATGCGTCCGAGCTCGACGTTGCCGACGACGTGGTCGATCGCCTTCAAGCCCG
>Ga0126311_10001793_pt1 | contig 10530 bp, 15 predicted proteins | sample Plot61_FD_92539 | JGI IMG/M metagenome (GOLD analysis project Ga0126311, IMG submission 92539) | Serpentine soil microbial communities from UC McLaughlin Reserve, CA, USA - Plot61 | ecosystem: Environmental > Terrestrial > Soil > Grasslands | place: USA: UC McLaughlin Reserve, Lake County... | reverse complement strand
CGTCGACGAAGGTCCTGGTGGCGATCGCAAAGATCCTCAAGGAGGAAGGGTATATCGCGGATTTTCGGGTCGTCGAGAGGCGTCCTCAAGATCAACTCGTGATCGCACTCCGTTATGGTGCAGATCGGAAGCCGGCAATACGAGAAATCAAGCGGGTCAGCAAACCGGGTCTCCGCGTCTATGCCGGGAAAGACGACATCCCCCGTGTCCGCAGCGGCTTGGGGATTGCGGTCGTCAGCACACCGCAAGGGGTCATGACTGGTTATGAGGCCCGACGGCGAGGAATTGGCGGCGAGGTGCTCTGCACTGTCTTCTAGCCTGTGCAGCGAGACGACTCCGGTTTAGAGTCCATCGCGGGAGAACAGCAATGTCACGAATCGGAAATATGCCAGTGGCAATCCCGGCTGCAGTCGAGATCGTCATCGCCGACGACAATACGGTGACGGTCAAAGGGCCAAAGGGATCGCTCACACAGCGCCTCAGTCCGCGTATGAGATTGCAAAGGGACAATGGCACGATTCTGGTCGAGCGACCGGATAACCAACGAGAACACCGTTCTCTTCATGGACTGACGCGGTCGCTGCTGAACAACATGGTCGTCGGCGTCACCGACGGATACAAGCGCGACTTGGAGATTCAGGGAGTCGGGTACCGGGCGGCGCTCGAGGGGGGCGAGCTCGTGCTATCAGTCGGGTTCTCGCACCCTGTGCGAATGACCCCGCCTGACGGCGTGTCCTACGCTCTCGACGGCAACACGCGCATGTCCGTTATCGGCATTGACAAGCAGTTGGTTGGTGAGGAGGCGGCTCGAATCCGGCGCGTGCGTCCTCCTGAACCGTACAAGGGCAAAGGGATTCGCTACGCTGGCGAGCAAGTGCGCCGCAAGGCTGGCAAGGCCGGCAAGGCCAAGTAACAGCGCCGGGCGGCGGAGCTGCCACGTGCTGAAGAGGAGCGATCTGGATGCGACGAAAGTTCCGCAGAGCGCTGACCCCGCGCCAACGGCGCCACGTTCGGGTGAGAGCGAAGGTGCGGGGAACGAGCGAGAGACCGCGATTGAACGTGTTTCGGTCATCCGCGCACATTTATGTGCAAGTTATCGACGACGACCGGGGACGGACACTGGTGGCAGCCAGTGATCTGGAGCAAGAAGTGATCGATCGCGCCGGCGCGGACGCAACCAAGAGCGCCAAATCACGCGCGGTCGGAGAGGTCATTGGCGAGCGTGCGAAAGCGGCTGGCATCAACTCGATCGTATTCGACCGAGGCGGCTTCATCTACCACGGGCGTGTTAGAGCGGTCGCTGAAGGTGCCCGAGACGTAGGACTAGCTTTCTAAGAACGACGGCGCTCCACCGCGGCGCGGCAACTCGGTGGCAAGGGAGATATGCATGGATCGGAATCGAGGCGAACGCGGTTCAAGACGCCGCTCAGAGGACGATGGCGCGAACGAGTTCGAAGAGCGCGTCGTCCAGATCAACCGTGTGGCCAAGGTCGTCCGAGGCGGGCGGCGCTTCAGCTTTGGCTCGATCGTCGTTGTGGGCGACGGCAAAGGGCGAGTCGGCGCCGGACTCGGCAAGGCTAACGAGGTGCCTGATTCGATTCGGAAGGGAGTTGAGGCGGCCAAGAAGTCGCTGATTCGCGTTCCGCTAGAAGGCACTACGATTCCACATCCGATCGAGACATCGTTTGGCGCCTCGCGTGTGCTGCTGAAGCCTGCAGCTCCGGGCACCGGCGTCATTGCCGGCGGCGGGGTGCGCGCAGTCGTCGAAGCGGCCGGCATCAAGGACGTGCTGACTAAGTCGTTGGGTAGCAACAACCCCGTCAACGTGGTCCGCGCGACGCTCAAGGCGCTCGGGGAGCTGGAATCGCCGAATGCTATCGCGCAGCGTCGCGGTCGGGCGCCGGTGATTCGCAGAAGCCGAGTCGAACGCGCCGACGTGGAGTCGTTCCCCGCGAATGGGGCAACGCAGACGCCGCCTGCCTCGACAACTCGCCGTCGCGCGACCCGCGGGGGTGAAGAATCATGACCAAGAACGAAGCGGGAGTTCTGCGCATTACACTGGTCCGCAGCACTATTGGGCGGCCAGCGGATCAGGGACGGACGGTCGCATCATTGGGCCTGCGCAGGCTCAACGCGACAGTCGAGCGACCAAACAACCCGTCAATTCGCGGCATGGTGACCAAGATTCGCCATCTCGTCGAGGTCGAAGAAGTGCCAGCGGCGAGCGGGCCCGATGGAAATGGCAAACAAGGGAAGAACGAGCGGAAGGCACGGCCGGGCGCATAAACCCGGCTCGTCGATAAGGAACAAAACCATGCCTCTCACACTTGACGATCTGCGCGGCGGAGTAGGTGCGCACCGAGAACGCAGGCGTGTCGGCCGCGGCCATGGGAGCGGCAAAGGCAAGACCGCCGGCCGGGGAACCAAGGGTCAGAAGTCCCGCAGCGGACCTGGGGTACGGCGCGGATTCGAGGGCGGCCAGCTGCCGATCCAGCAGCGAATGCCGTACAAGCGCGGCTTCACAAATATCTACAAAACGCCGTGGGAAGTGGTCAATCTCGGCCGCCTCGAGGCCGTTCAGATCGAGGGACCGATAACGCCCGAGGTGCTTTTCGCGCAAGGCGTAACCAGGGGTCTCGAGTTCCCAGTCAAAATTCTCGCCGGTGGCGAGCTGACGCGGCCGGTCGTCGTCCATGCGCACGCGTTCTCTGACGCGGCCAGGGCGGCAGTCGAGGAACTCGGAGGATCGGTCGCGGAGCTTGAACGGACAGACGAATGGCTGCAGGCAAAGCCGCGATCGCGCCGGCTTCCACTGAATCGCGATCTGAAGAAAGCTCGTACTGGCAAAGTCGGCGGTCCGAGTCGGCGCGAAGCAATTGCCGCGCTTGCTGAACGCCAGGAGGCTTGACCTGTGCTGACGGCAGTCGCGACCGCCTTCAGGATCCCGGATCTCCGCTCGAAGATCCTGTTCACTCTCGGCATGCTCGTTATTTTCCGGTTCTTAGCCGCCGTTCCGGTTCCGGGGGTGAATAGGGAGGGCCTGCAGGACTTCATTCAGAATAACGCCCTATTGGGAATCCTCAACATCTTCTCCGGCAATAGCCTGCAAAACTTCTCGATCGTTGCGCTCGGCGTCTATCCATATATCACCGCCTCAATCATCATGCAGTTGATGACGCCCATTATTCCCGGGTTAAACGAGCTGTCGAATGAGGGCCAGGGCGGACGCAACAAGATCAATCAGTACACGCACTGGCTGACTGTTCCACTCGCCATGCTCCAGGCGTACGGTCAAGGTGTGTTGTTTTCTCAGCAGACTGGTCCCGACGGACTTCCGCTGATCGAGGGGTTTGGCTTCGGAAATCCAAGTACGGTTTTGCCGACCATTGCCACGCTGGTGACGATGACGGCAGGCACGATGCTTCTGGTCTGGATAGGTGAGCTCATCACCGAGTTCGGCATTGGGAATGGCGTCTCCATCATCATCTTTGGAGGAATCGTGGCCTCGTTGCCTGGTGCCGTCATGTCCCTGTTCGGGGGTTCCTCGGTCTCAAGCAACGTCATCGGAGTCGTGATGTTCGCTGCCATAGGGCTCCTGACGGTCGTGGGCATCGTTCTTATCAACGAGGGGCAACGCCGAATCCCGGTTCACCACGCGAAGCGGGTGCGATCGGGCCGCATGTACGGCGGAAACACCACCTTCATTCCACTCAAGGTCAACTCCGCGGGAATGATCCCCTTGATTTTTGCCGTAAGCATCCTGGTTTTCCCCGGGCTGATCGCGCAATTCCTCTCGACTTCCAGCAACGAGACGCTCAGGAACTTCGCCGGCGAATTGTCACGTTTCATGAGTCCGAACACCCTCCAGTACAACATCGTCTACTTCGTGCTCGTAGTCGCGTTCACGTACTTCTACACCATGGTGATTTTTCAGCAGCAGAAGATTTCGGAGAATCTGCAGAGGCAGGGCGCATTCATTCCGGGAGTGAGACCGGGAAGAAACACGCAGCAGTATCTGATGCGCACGCTCAACCGGATTACGCTCATCGGCGCGTTGTTTCTGGGGACTGTTGCGATTCTCCCGTTTATCGCGTCGACGTTGACCGGCGTTAACTCGCTGCTGCTTGGCGCCACCTCGTTGCTGATTGTCGTTGGTGTGGCGATCGACACCATGCGCCAGCTTGAGGCACAACTGGTGATGCGTAACTACGAAGGCTTCATCAAATAGGGGCGGTACGGCGATCGATGCGCGCCGGCATTAGGAGCGCCCAGGCAAGGAAAGTCTCAGGACATTGATGCACGTCATCTTGATGGGTCCCCAAGGATCCGGGAAAGGAACGCAGAGCGAGCGCGTGCGAGCGCGGCTGAATCTGGGCTCGATCGCTACGGGCGAACTCTTCCGCGCGGCAATCAAAGGCGGCACGGCGCTCGGTCGGAAAATCCAAGCCGTCTACGACCGGGGAGAATTAGTCCCAGACGACTTAACAGTTGCGCTTGTTGAAGAACGGCTTGACCAGCTTGGGCAAGAGCGCTCCCGGGGCGCCCGGATCGACGGAGCGTTATACGACGGATTTCCGCGCACAATTGCTCAAGCAGATGCACTGAGCCGGGCTCTGGCGGCGCGAGGTGAAGAGCTGACTGCGGTCATTGCCATCGACGTGCCCAGGGAGACGCTGATCGAGCGACTTGCCGGACGACGCGTCTGCTCTGGGTGCGGCCGGGTCTATAACATCCTTTCCGATCCACCAGCGGTGGACGGCGTCTGCAACGTTTGCGGCGGGGGGGTCATTCAGCGGGCGGACGACACGCCGGAGGCGGTCGCCAAACGGCTCGACCTCTACGAACAGGAGACTGCACCGTTGGTCGATCGCTATGAGGCGCAGGGACTCGTCGAGCGGGTCGACGGCAACCGTCCCATCGCCGATGTGACTGAATCGATCGTCGCAGCAATCCAGAGCAGAATGGCTCTTCCAGCGGCGCGTGTGCGGTAGGGTGCCTCTCCCATGACGATGACGATCAAGAATGAAGACGAGATCCGTCGCATGGACGAAGCCGGGCAGGTTGTCGCCAATATTCACGCCCGAATCGAGCGTGCGATCATGCCCGGGGTGACCACCGCGGACCTCGACGTAATCGCTCGTGATTCGCTGGCGGAGTCTGGCGCAGAGTCGTCGTTCCTCGGCTACCACGGGTTTCCAGCCCACATCTGCGCCTCCGTGAATGACGAGATCGTGCATGGCATTCCCGGGAATCGCCGCTTGCGCGATGGAGACATCGTCTCCATCGACGTCGGCGCGATACTGGCTGGATACCACGGCGATTCGGCCTGGACCTACGGCGTTGGCCAGATCTCAGACGAAGCAACGGCGTTGCTTCGTGATACGGAGGAAGCGCTCTACCTGGCCGTCGAAGCGGCGACATCGGGAAACCGTCTGGGAGCCATCGGTCACGCGGTTGAGTCTCGCGCCCGGAGGCTGGGGCGTGGGGTGGTACGCAACTATGGCGGACACGGAATCGGCCGCCAAATGCATGAAGATCCCCATGTGCCCAACGTGGGTCGGCCGGATCGGGGCGTCGTCATGCGATCGGGTCTGACGCTGGCGATCGAGCCAATGCTCACGCTGGGAAGTGAGGACACGACGACGCTGGCAGACGGTTGGACCGTCGTCACGGCGGATGGATCGCTGGCTGCGCATTTCGAGCACACGATCGCCGTCGGGCCAAATGGAGGCCGAGTGTTGACGCGTCGGCTCGCTCCCGTGTTAGAATAATGTGTTCGGCGCACGCCTGGGGCGTGCGCTATCCGCGTGTGTAGCCTCGATATCGTAAACACGGTTTGTCGAGCGCACGGCGTTTTTACATCAGAATAGGACAGGTAACGATTATGAAAGTAGCTGCTTCAGTGACTCGTCGTTGTGAGAAGTGCAAGATCATCCGACGCCAAGGTGTTGTTCGGGTAATTTGCGTCAATCCACGGCACAAGCAGCGGCAGGGTTAGTCGCCCGCGTGCATGCGGGTCCAAAGGGGATGCGACGTGGCGAGAATTGCAGGAGTCGATCTTCCTCGCGATAAGCGGGTCGAGGCGGCGCTGCCCTATATCTTCGGCATCGGGCTCCATACCAGCCAGAAGTTGCTCGAGCGCACGAATGTGAGCCCGGACACGCGCGTCCGGGATTTGACCGATGACGAAGTCAACCGGATTCGCGAAATCGTCGACAAAGAGATGCGGGTCGAGGGTGACCTCCGTCGCGAAGTCGCAATGAACATCAAGCGCCTGATGGACATCGGATGCTATCGCGGTATGCGACATCGGCGAGGCATGCCGACGCGCGGTCAGCGCACGCGCACCAACGCGCGGACGCGGCGTGGTCCGCGGCGAGCTGTGGGCGGTCGCAAGAAGAGTTAGGTCGTCTAACCGCTGTCAGGCGCGGCGTGTAGGCATGGGCCGCTGACGCATTTGCGGGCGGAGGAGCAGGGTAGACATGGCAGAGAAACGACGGGGTGGAAAAGGGAAGACTCGAGTTCGTCGGCGCGATCGCAAGAACATCCCGCGCGGCCGGGCGTATCTCCAGGCGACGTTCAACAACACCATCGTAACGATGACCGACCCCGCGGGGAACGTCATCGCATGGTCGAGCGCGGGCTCTAACGGTTTCAAAGGGAGCCGCAAGAGCACGCCATATGCGGCGCAGGTAACCGCTGAATCGGCGGCGCGCAAAGCAATGGAGCATGGTCTGCGCCAGGTTGACGTCTATGTGAAGGGTCCTGGCTCGGGTCGCGAGATGGCTATTCGCTCGTTGCAATCGAGTGGCGTCCAGGTGGTCTCGATCACTGACACGACCCCGATTCCGTTCAACGGTTGTCGACCGCCGAAGCGCCGGCGAGTCTAGTCGCAGGGCCGTGACCTCGCCGGGCCAGCCCCGCGATGCGCGTGCGGCCTGGTTTGAGGCGAAGGTGACGGAGGACTGATTTAACGATGGCGAGATACACGGGACCCGTCTGCCGGTTGTGCCGGCGCGAGGGGATGAAGCTTTATTTGAAGGGTGCGCGCTGCGACGGACCGAAGTGCCCGATCGTGAAGCGACAGCCCGCTAAGAATTTTCCTCCTGGTCAGCATGGACAGCGGCGTACGCGGCGTCCGTCAGAGTTCGGGCTTCAGTTGCGCGAGAAGCAAAAGGTGCGGCGGTTCTACGGCATCATGGAGAGCCAGTTTCACAAGCACTTCGTAGAGGCTGAGCGGCGTGGCGGCGTCACCGGTGACAACCTCCTCCAGATTCTTGAGTCCCGTCTCGACAACGTCGTCTATCGCATGGGGTTCGCTGACTCGAGGCGGCAAGCCCGGCAACTGGTGCGCCATGGCCATTTCATGGTTAACGATCGCAAGACCAACATTCCCTCGTTCCTTGTCAAACCGGGCGACGTCGTGACTGTACGCCCGGGGAGCCGGGGTCGCACCTATTTCACGGACTACGGCGACGTACTGGATACGCGACGGCCGCCGGACTGGATGACCATCGACCCCCGTACCCTGAGCGGTAGGATTCTCAGTCTACCGGCTCGCGACCAGATCGAAGTTCCGTCCTTCAATGAGGCGTTGGTCGTGGAGCACTACAGCCGCTAGATTACTGCCGCGTCCAAGTGACCGCGACGCTAGCGCATGCAATAGATGGAGGCACTGCATCTTGTTGGAGCGACCACAATTTCACATCGAAACGGTTGAGACAGGGCTGAATTACGGCCGGTATAAGGCCGATCCGATGGAGCCCGGATACGGGACCACCCTCGGCAACGCGCTGCGACGCATACTCCTGCGCTCGCTCGAGGGCGTGGCCGTATCGCGAGTGCGTCTTGACAACGTCTGGCACGAATTCTCAACTATCCCCAACGTGCGCGAAGATGTCACTGAGATCGTTCTCAACCTCAAGCGCATTCGCCTCAAGCGCATGATGGAGCTCAATGGCGAGACGCGTGCTCACCTCTATGTGCAAGGCGATCCGTCGGCGGAGCGGGTAGTCACCGCTGGCGACGTCGTTTGGCCGCCTGAAGTCGACGTAATCAATCCCGAACAGATGATTGCGACGATTGACTCGCCGGACGGCGTAATCGACATGGATATTTGGATCACACAGGATCGGGGCTATAAGCCCGCGGAATTGCAGGAGTCGTACTCGATTGGCGAGATTCCGATCGACGCGATCTACACCCCGATCGAACGCGTGAATTTCGTCGTCGAGCACACCCGGGTCGGGCCGATGACCGACTATGACCGACTCATCATTGAAGTACTGACGGATGGCACGATCGAGCCGGATGACGCTCTCGCCGAAGCGGCCCGCATTCTCATGACCCAAGCCCAGGTCTTTGCCGGGTTCACTCAGGGAGACGGCGACCAGGCCAGCGGCGCTGGCCAGGCAATCCCGGATGAGATCTTGAACAAGCCGCTCCTTGAGCTCGGTCTGTCGCCACGAGTGCTCAATGCGCTGCGCAGCCGGCAGATCGAGCGAGTGGGCCAGGTTCTCACGGCGGACCCCGAACAGCTTCTCTCGATTCGCAATTTCGGGCCGCGTTCCATGACCGAGCTGCGACAGAAACTCGCCGAGTTCGGTTACTTGCCGGAAGGAGACGCCGGGCTAGGGGGCGTCGAATTCTTGGAAGGGCTTGATCTCGCCGACGAGAGTGTCGACGAGATGGATGATGATCTTTTCGCCGCCGATGACGAGACACCAGAAGCGGTTGCGTCCCTCCAAGGAGAAGGCGTGGCCAGTGGGAGCGCCGCCGGCCGGGAGGAACGGGGATGAGGCATCGCAAAGCGGGCAGAAAGTTCGGCCGCAACCCCGCGCAGCGGCAAGCGTTGCTGCGCCAGCTGGCGATCTCCATGATCCTTCACGAGCGGCTGACGACGACCGAGGCCAAGGCAAAGTCGCTGCGGCCGGTTGTCGAGAAACTGGTGACCATCGCCCGATCTGACTCCGAGCATCATCGCAATCTGGTCATGTCGAAGATAGACCACACGCCAGCAACCGCAAAACTCTTTGAGGTCATCGCGCCACGATTCGAAGCCGCGCCTGGGGGGTACACCCGAATCTCGAAGCTCGGCGTGCGCCACGGTGATGCGGCGCCCATGGCGCTGATCGAATTCATCGAGGTCTAAGTGACGACCCCCACTCTCGGATACCATGCCGAGTTTTCGGCTGACACTGGCCTATGACGGGACGGATTTCGCCGGCTCTCAGATTCAGCCGAGCCGGCGCACAGTCCAGGGCGAGTTGGAAGACGCTCTCGACGAGATCGCCGCGATCCCAATCAGAGCCATATTCGCGGGGCGGACGGATCGCGGCGTCCATGCGGTCGGACAGGTCGCGGCGATCAGGCTGCCATCATGGAGCGCGACCGCCTTTGATTTGCAACGGGCGCTCAACGCGCGTCTACCGGTCGACCTTGGTGCGATCGAGGTTGCGCTTTGTGCCGACTCGTTCAATCCCCGGTACGACGCGGAGTGGCGCGAGTATCGCTATTGGATTGCGCCCGCGGTCGTCAGTCCGTTTCTCGGCCGCTATGCGTGGATTCGACGAGCGGAGCTGGATGCGGAAGCCGTGCAAGCCGGCGCGAAGCGGCTCGTGGGGAAGCACAATTTCGCGTCTTTCGCGGGAGACGGAGAGGGCGTGCCCTGGTCGCAGCGAGCCACAAGGCCGAGGGGTAGCGCCCGGACGATCCTTCGCTGCAATTGCCGGGAGATCCACCTCCAGGTTGGTCCGGGTAGCGACGAGTCCGCAAGAGTGCTCGAGGTTCGGGTCGCGGCGGACGGATTCTTGCCGCACATGGTCCGCAATATTGTTGGAGCACTGCTCGAAGTCGGCCAGGGTCGGCGAGAACCGGAATGGATCAATGAGCTACTGGCTGAGCAGGACCGCCGGCTTGGATCGGTTACGGCCCCACCTCGCGGGCTCACGCTTACGCGAGTCGGTTTCGCCGGTGACGTTCTAGACGACGATTGAGGGAGCACGCCCGCGGGGCGATGGCGCGGAGGAGACCCGGTATGGAACGGCGCACATGGTCGCCAAAACTCGATGATATGAACAGAGGGAAGCGCTGGTACGTCGTCGACGCTGAGGGCCAGACGTTGGGGCGAATCGCATCGGTGATCGCGGCCACCCTTCGAGGCAAGACCAAACCGACCTACACGCCACACGCGGACATGGGCGACTTTGTCGTTGTCGTCAACGCCGAAAAGGTCGTGCTGACCGGGAAGAAGGAAACCCAGAAATTCTACTCAAGCCACTCAGGCTATCCGGGAGGTTTGCGACAGCGGTCGGTGCGAGAAGTACGGGCTTCTCATCCCGAGCGCATCATCGAAAATGCGGTCCGGGGCATGCTGCCCCCGAATACCCTCGGCCGGCGTCAATTCAGGAAGCTGAAGGTCTATGCAGGGCCGGATCATCCGCATGCGATGCAACAGCCTGAGGCGCTGCTGGTCGAGCTGCCTAGGCCAGCTGACTAACCAATATCCAGGAGATTTGAAGGAGAGGTTTG
>Ga0126311_10001792_pt1 | contig 10531 bp, 12 predicted proteins | sample Plot61_FD_92539 | JGI IMG/M metagenome (GOLD analysis project Ga0126311, IMG submission 92539) | Serpentine soil microbial communities from UC McLaughlin Reserve, CA, USA - Plot61 | ecosystem: Environmental > Terrestrial > Soil > Grasslands | place: USA: UC McLaughlin Reserve, Lake County... | reverse complement strand
CTCGCTCGCCTTGCTGGTGAGCGACGGGTCCGACTCCCACCAGTTGATCCCCATCTCCTGCGCGCGCTCGACGGAGGCGACCAAAAGCCGGAGCTTGATCGTCAGCAGCTCGATGTCGAGCAGATTGATCTGGATGTCGCCGGCGATGACGATGCCCTTGTCGAGCACGCGCTCGAGGATGTCGGCGAGGTTGGCGGGCCCGCCCGGGCGCTAAAGGTCGGAGCGCATCGGCGGCTCGGCCTGCCGGCGGTTGGTGACTGCGTACTCCGGTCGCGAGGCCATGTCTCAGTCCTCCCCCGCCTCGGAGCGGTAGAAGCGACGCGTGCGGCGCGCTCCGGTCATCTCGCCGTCCTTGTCGACAGTGACCTCGTAGACGCCGAGGACGTCGGTCGTGTTCGGGATCCGCTCGAGCTCCACGACCTCGAGCGTCACCGTCCACTCGCTGCCGTCCTTGTCGATTCCGGTCACCGATTCGACGGGTCGGCCCATCAGGTCCTGGACCTCGCGCACCGCGTCGATCGCGATTTCGCGCGCGGACCGCTTCTTGCTTCCGCTCGAGGAGCCGCTCGACGAGCTGCGGTTGCCCGAGCCGGAGGAGCTCTTGGAGCCGGAGGAGCTCTTGGAGCCGGATGAGCTCTTCGAGCCGGATGAGCTCTTCGAGCGCGACGAGCCCTTCGAGCTCGAAGAGCTCTTGCTGCGCTTGCTCTTGGATTTCGTCTCAGCCACGTTCATACACCTCGTATTCGCCGGGGTCGTGGGATGGGGTCAAGCTCATCTCGGCCTCCTCTGCGGCCCGCTGCCGGGCCACCGCCAGGCGGTCGAACAGCTCACGCTCGAGGCGTTCGCGCTCCTCGTCGGAGATGGCGCCCTCGTCGTAGTCCAGCTCCAGCTGCAGGAGCTCACGCTTGATGTTGTCCTCGTCGTAGAGGCGCCGGTCGGCCTCGTCGGCGATCTGCTCGGCCACCCACGCCGTGCCCCGGACCGGCGCCAGGGGGAGCAGCGCGAGCTCTTTGAACAGGCCCATGGCTAGGCCCCCACCGAGAGCTCCACGAAGCTGTGGGGAGGCAGCGGGCCGGTGAGCTTGAAGGCGATCCGGGGGTGCTGCTCGGCGCCCAGCTCCTCGAGCGCGTCCTCGAACGGGCCCTCGCGGTCACTCTCGAGCAACAGGGAGACGTTCGCCACCATCCGCTCGTGGATCGGCGCCCCCGCCTGGATGGCCACGGCGTGCGGGGCGAGGTACGAGATCACCATCTGCTCGTCCTCCTCGCGCTTCGCCGCCATCGCGCCGGCGATCAACTCTCCCAGCCTGATCCGCTCGTAGTAGGTCGCGTCCTCGGGCTGGTCCTGGATCGCCGCGCGCAGGCCGGCGATCTCGCGGCTCTCCTCCAGCACCTCCCGCAGGACCGTTTCCTCGGAGTAGAGCGCCTTGACGTTCATCTCGACCTTGCCCTCCATCTCGTCGAGCTGCGCCTCGAGCTGCTCGCGATGAGCGGCGAGCAGCTCAGCGCGGATCGCGTCGTCGTCGGGCAGGACGACGCCGAACTGCATCGGCAGCACGGCGCCGCCCTCAAGCGCGCGCTCGAGCACGCGTGCGTGCGTCAGCAGCTCGTCGCGGCCCGCCTCGAGGGGCCCCTCCGGGACATCGCTGGCAAGGGCGGCGATGCCGTTGGCGGAGACCACGCGTAGCGGCCTGCCGTCGATGCCCTTGCCCTTCCCGCGAGCAGGCGTGCGCAGCACCCCATACACGTAGCTCGCGGTGTTCGCGCCCCGGCGTGGCATCGTCCGTTAGCTCTTCTTCCTGCTGGACGAGCTGCGGCGACGAGTGCTCTTGCTGGAGCTCGAGCTCTTGCGGCGGCTGGAGCTGCCGCTGTCCTCGTCTTCGTCCTCGTCGTCGCCGAACAGCGCCTCGCGCGCGCCCTGCAGGGCGCCCTTGGTCTTGCTCGAGGCTCCGCCCTCGGTGATCCCGTCCATCAGCTCGGGAAGGCCCTGCGTCTCGGTGGACATCAGATCGAGCCGGTTCACCGCCTCCGCGAACCGCAGGTAGGTGTCGACGCTCGCGATCACGATTCGCGCGTCAATGGTCAGGATCTCGATCCCGATCAGGGAGACCCTCACGAAGACGTCGATCACGAGGCCCTTGTCGAGAATCAGCTCGAGGACGTCGTAAAGCCCGCTCGACGACGAGCGCGCCACGTATCCACTGCCTCCCCGATACGGCTGGGTCCCTCCTCGGTGCTGCTGCATTGCGCTGGCCATCTACCTGGTCCTTTCTATGGAAGTAGTGGGGCTGTTCAAGGTCAGTCCGCGACCTCTGCGTACGCGTCCTCTGACTCGTAGTCCTCGATCGCGTCCGAGTACGCGTGCTCGGGCTCCTCCCCGTCGTACTCGTCCTCCGGCTCCTCGTCTTCGTCCTCCTCGTCCTCGGGGAGCTCGTCGTCCTCGTGCGCGTCCTCGAGCTCTTCCTCGTCCTCGGGCTCTTCCTCGTCCTCGGGCTCTTCCTCGTCCGCGGACGCCGCCTCGGGCTCGTCGAGCTCCTCCTCTTCCTGCCAGAGCTCGGCGTACGCCTTGAAGCGGTGCAGGTCGCCGCGGATGGCGTGCTGGGTCAGATGGGTGGTCCGGGCGACCCGCTGCACGAGCCCCTCCGAATCGAGCACCACCGAGAGCTCCACGTGGGTGAGTCCCGGGGCCAGCTCGTGGAACGAGGCGACCCCGGTGTGGTCGTGGCCGCCGCTCGCCTTCCACGCGAGGCGTCGCTCCTCCTGCTCCTCGAGGACCTCGACCTCGACCTCGCGCTCGATCCCGTGGACCTTCGCGTCGAAGCTTGCGCCGTCGCCGTTCCGTTCTCCGCCGGAGACGCGGTCGAGGAACTCCGGATAGTCCTCGGGCCGCGTGGCCAACGCCCATGCCACCCGCACCGGCACCGAGATCTCGATGGATTCCTGAATCGGGAGCGGGGCCGTACGGCCGCTCGCCCCGTTGCCGTTGCCGATGCCGATGTTGGGGGTGAGGCGCTCGACGGCCCGGCTACCGAGGCTGGCCTTCGAGGCGAGCTTGCCCGGCTTGCCGAGCTTGGCGAGGAGGGCATCGGCCGCGTCGCCGACCCGGCCGCCCTTCTCGGTCTCGGTCGGATTCAGCTTCTTGCCGACCGAGCCCTTCTCCTTGCCAGTCGAGCCCTTCTTCTTGCCGGAGCCCTTCTTCTTGGAATCCGAGCCCTCTTCCTGTCCCGACAGCGGGTTGAGCTTGCGCGTCACCGCGCTGCGGGCCGACTGCGCCACGGGCGCGAGGGCGGCGGTCCCGTGGCGGAGCGCGTCCTTCCACTCCGCCACTGCCTCGCGCGCGTGGTCGCCGGCGCCCTTCTGGCTTCGGCTCTTCGATTTGCTCCGGCTTCCTGCCATCGCGATCCCGAAGAGGCCTCTACGCCTTCTTCGACGCCTCCTTGGCGGTCTCGCTCACCTTCCTGACCCCGGTGGCGACGCTGGACACGCGCTTGCCGATCCGGTCGGCGCGGTCAGCGGCGTCGGTGACCTTCCCCGCGAGCTTCTGGGTGTCGCCGCGGATGCCGCCACGCTTCGGCATGAGGTTGCCGACCTTCGGCATCCGGCCGTTTCGCTTCGGGAGCGAGACGCCCAGCACCTTCGGCTTCCGGTTCGCACGCTGCGTCGCATACACGGTGGCCGCGAGGCCGGCTGCCGCAGCTCCGCCCGCGAGCAGGGCAGTCTTGCCCTTCTTCGCGACATCCGCGACATTCTGGGCACCGCTCGTCACGGTGTCCTTCGCCGACTTGGCCGCGCCGCCACTGTTGCGTGAAGCGTTCGAACGCGACTTCCCGGACGTCGAGCGCGACTTCGCCGACGTCGAGCGCGAGCGCGTGCCGCGTGTGGTGCTGCGGCCGTTTCGCGAGCCGCTCGAACGTGAGCGTGTGCTTGAGCTCTTGCTGGGGTTACTGCGGTTTCCGGTCGAAGCGCTAGAGCGTGAGTTCGAGGAACTCGACTTCGTCCGTGTGGACTTCCTTGTTTGTGTCTGGGCCATCCGGGCCCTCCTCTCTTCGATTCCGTCCGCAACCGGCGTACCCGCCCGCGATTCCGGTAATCGGCTTGGGGCGGATTGGGCAAAGTCGGCCAAGCTGGCCGAAGAACCCGCTACTCGTCGGATTCGTGGCGGAGGACGCGATAGACCACGACCGCGGTTGCGACTCCGGCGGACGCGGCCACTGCGGCCGCCCGCGGCGGCGCGGGGTTGTCCCCTGCGACGCGATCCAGGATGGCGTTCAGGCTCATCTTCCTCATGGGCTGCTCCTTCCTTGAAGCGAGGTCGGATGTCCGGACGATGCGACCCCAGTCCGGCTTCGACCTACGACTACCCACCGCGCGGCGCGCCACCCATATGCCGCGCCCACAGGCGCGGGAGGCGCGCCGGATTTGAAGACAGCTCGCCGCCGAGGCGAGCTAGGGAGCTTCGACCTCGATCGTGGCGGAGAGCTCCGAGGTCGCGCCGCCATCGTCGTTGGTGGTGGCCGTGATCGTCGCGCCGGGACCGGTGGGCCTCGCCTTGAAGTTGAAGTCGGCCTTGCCGTTGCCGTTGGTCTCGACGAGGACCGTGCCGATGAAGCGCTTGGCCTGCCTGCCTCCCTGCGGATTGGCGAAGAACTCGATGCCGTAGGGAGCGGTGGTGGGGAACGTCTTGAGGACGCCGGCGATCCTCGTGTGCCCGGCGTGGCTCGTGGCCCGCTTCAGCACCGGGAAGTTCAGCAACCGGTTCGGGCCCGGGTCGGCGTCGTCGGCATCGTTCGGGGTTCGCCCGTCGTCGCCGAGATCGATCGCCAGTCCGCCGTTGGAATGGATCCGGTTGCGGGTTACGTACGCGACCGTGTTCGGGTTGTAGACCGAGACCCCCTTGTGCTCGTTGAAGGCGATCACGTTCGCCGCGTCCCCGGGCCCCCCGACGGTGTTGCCGATCGTGTCGGAGGCGAGCTCGACCGCGGCGGTGGCCTCGGTCATGCTCTCCCCCCTGTTGCCGAGGGGTGAGCGGCCGTCGCTCGCCGTGCCGATGTAGTTGCCCTGGACGGTGGCGGCGATGTTGGAGATGATCGCCGAGCGCCCATTGGCGGAGATGACGTTCCGAGCCTCCGGCGTGGGGCCGCCGATGATGCGCGCGGAAGGGTGGATCGAGGACGAGGCGAAGACGCCGTCGCCCAGGTTTCCGCGGTCCTTGGTCCCGGTGGGATCGGTCCCGATGAAGTTGCCGGCGACCCGCGCGGGGTTCTGAAGGACGATCCCCGTCGCAAAGCGGTTGATGCACAGCCCCTTCACCTGGCTGTCGCTGGATCCGGCTACGAACATGAGGCCGTTGTCGGAGAACGGGTCGAGGTTCTCGCCGCTCAGCTCGATCAACAGCTCTGCGTTGTCTCCCTGACGGAGCTTCCGCGTGTTGACGCTCGCTCCCGGCTGTGAGTAGCCGTCGATCTCCGTCTCGCCGGTGATGCCCGGAAGGGGAGCGTCCGGCGCGATCCGGTGCACCCCGTCGCCGGGGATGTTGAACCGGATCAGATCGGCGTCGGTTCCCGCGTAGGCGTTCGCCTGCTGGATCGCCGCCCGCAGCGTGCACTGCGCACCTCCCGTGCCGAGGTCGGTGTCACACGTGTTGTCGGCGGTATTCGCGTCCGGCTCGTCCGACGTCTGGTTGACGGTCTCGATGACGTTGTCCGTGCCGGCCGCGGCGCCGCCAGGACCGACCAGCGCCGCCAGCCCGCAGAGCCCGAGGACCGCTGCCGCCATCGGGTTGAGCACCCTTCGCTCGCTACCTATTGATCCCACCTTGAACATCCCTGCGTAGACCGCAGTCTACGCCGGATCCCTCAGGCGTCCGGATATTCGTCCTTGCGCCAGCTGCGCGGCTCCTCGGCCTGCGGCTTCGGCGTACGGTCGAGCAGGAAGCTGAAGTAGGGGGCGACGAACGGGTCGGGCGCCATGACCGTGTAGGTGTGGTAGACGGTCCCGTTCTCGCGCGCGAACGCGATCCAGCCGGGGCCTTCGCGCAGGCCGTCCTCGAGGTTGGCCCCGACCTGGCGTCCCCACTCCTGAAGCCACTCCGGCGGATCGTCGATCATCCCCTTGACCTCGGCGGTCTCCTGCGCCTGCTCGGGCGTCATCGCGAGGCCGAAGTCGAATGCGAAATCGGTGTCGTACGTCGACACGTAGGGGAAGTCCCAACCCATCCGCTCCTTGTAGGCCGTCAGCCGATCGATCGGCGCCCGTGAGAAGCAGATGAGCGTCACGTCCCGGTGGTTCATGTGGACGCGTGAGCCGTCGAGCCCGTCGCCGAGGTTGGTGCAGCCGGGGCAGGCGCCGTTGGAGTAGTCGGGGCCGAACATGATGTTGTAGGCGAGGAGCTGAGAGCGGCCATCGAACAGCTCGGCGAGGGTGCGCTTACCGTCCTCGGTGTCGAACTCGTACTCCTTCTCGACGGGGACCCACGGAAGCTCCAGCCGCCGCTCGTTGATCTCCCGGCCTCGCTCCGCCTGCTTGGCCTCGAGCTTCGCGAGCTCGTCGCGGGCCGCCTGCCATTCCTCACGGGTTCCGGTCTTGTGCTGGGTCATTCGGATCTCCTCCTGTCGGTCTAGAGGCAAGGACCGACGGGGGGCCGAAAACTAATCGTTTCGACCTACGCGCACAGCGACTCGTCGGCTTCGACCTGGATCCCGTCCGGAACCGTCCGGCGGCGCAAGCGGAAGCGATTCGCCGGATGGCGCAATGAACCCGAGCTGGCCCCCCGCGGTAACACGGGACATGAGCCAGAAGAATCACGCGGGAAAGCACGGCGGAGGACAACTCGGATCCGACTGGCAATCGCTCTGGTCGCCGTCGGGAGGCGCAATCGCCTTGGCGGCATGCGGCAGTGACTCCGGCGCGAGTGGCCAAACGACGGCCGCGAGCGGCGGCAGCGGCGGCAGCCAAACCGTGTCGGCCGACTCGCTTGGCAACGCGGGCGACGTACTTGTCGACGCGAGCGGCGCCGCGCTCTACACACCGGACCAGGAGGCGAACGGAATGGTCGAGTGCACCAGCAGCGAATGCACCGCAATCTGGAAGCCGGTGACCGCCGACGGGGGGAACCCCACCAGCCCTTCCGACATCCAGGGTGAGTTGGGCACGTTGAAGCGCCCCGACGGCGACATGCAGGTGACCTTCGACGGCAAGCCGCTCTACAGCTTCACCCAGGAGGGCCCCGGCGAGGTGACGGGCGACGGCTTCAAGGACACCTTCGACGGCACGGACTTCACCTGGCACCTGGTGACGCCGACCGGCGTGTCCGGCGCGAGCGGCGGCGCATCCTCCAGCTCCAGCTCCGGCTCCGGCTACGGCAGGTACTGACTCAGAAGACCCGGCATTTGAGGGTCCAGCGCGCCCGGCACGATTCGAACGTGCGACCTTTGGTTTCGTAGACCAACGCTCTATCCAACTGAGCTACGGGCGCGGGACGGGTAAGGCTAGCGGTCCGGCCCGGCCCGGTTCGGCGGTATCGGATCCCCCTCCGGCGCGAACTCGGCCTCGATCGCGGAGTGGTCGCTGAGGCCCGCCTCGCGCCACTCGTGGACGTAGTCGCAGCCGGTTGCGCCGAGGCCCGGGGACGCGAGGACGTGGTCGAGTCGGTGCGCCGCCTTGCGCGCCCAGCGTGAGTGGAACACCCAGCTGACGTCGCGCCGGTCCCAGCCGTTGAGCGACCGAAAGACGTCGACGAGCCCCCATTCAGCCAGGCCGGTGAGGATCGAGCGCTCGGCGGCGTCCCAGCGCTCGGCGTGCTCGGGATGGTTGAGCGCGAACGTCTCCACCTCGCCCTCGGTGCTCTCCGAGCGCGGGGTGTTGAGGTCGCCGCACAGCACCCGGTGGCGGTTGGACGGCCGCGCGAGCCGGTGGTGAAGCGCCTCGCAGGTCTCGACCTTCACCAGCCCGTTGCGCGGCGCCGGGGGGATGTGGGCGTTGTGGAGCTCGAGTTCGTGGCCCGGCGACTCGATCACGCAGGAGAGGATGCGCTCGGGCTGGGGCGCCCCCAATGGGGGCTGCTCGCGAAGCGGCCAGCGGGCCGCGGTGAGGTTGAACAGCCGCCGCCCGTCACGGAACACGGCGGAGTCGAGCGCGAACCCGAGGCCATCGGCAGCGAGCGCCTCCCGCCAGGCCACGGCTGTGCTCGGCCGGACCTCCTGGAGGCAGACGACGTCGGCCTCACGGCGGCGGACCGCGGCGATCTGGCGCTCCAGCAACGCGGTGCGGCCGGCGACATTCCACGAGAGCAGGCGCATCGCTCCGAGGCTACGGCCAGGCCAGGCGAAAAGCGGCGTTACGCCTGGATAGTGACCGGCGCTCCCGGCGGGAGCTTGTCCACGAGGGCACTCACGTCGCGGTCGGCCGCGCGAACGCATCCGTGGGAGATCGCGACCCCCAGCGGGCCCGAGGTGCCGTGGATCGCAATCCGATCGCCGATCAGCGACGCTGCCCCGAGCTTCGACTGCTCGGCCGTCAGGGCGACGGCGCAGCAGCCATAGGCGGGATTGAGGTTGCCGCGGAAGGTGTCGCTGACCGCGAACTGGCCGGTCGGGGTCTCGGTGCCGGGGGCGCCGATCGCGACGGTGAACGAGCGGATGGCCTGGTCGCCCCGATAAAGCTGAGCGCGGTATTCCGAGAGGTCGATCACCATCGACTCTCGGGTATAGCCTGAAAGCAGTCGGTCGGGATCGAGACGAATCCATCCGAGGGCGTCGTTGCCTGTGAACTGATTCGGCACGCCGACCCACTCCCCCTCGACCCTCGCCACCGAGAACCTCCGCGTCGAGCCGAACTCCGTCTCGTCGCCGACCGTGCGCACCACGGGCCCGCCGGGCGCCGAGTGAATGTCGACCCTCTGGCCATCGCGCACGGTGAGGACCGGGTGGCCCTGTGCGGCCAGGTGAAGCTGAGGCTCCCTCGCGGCCGCCGGCTCGGCCGCTTCCTTCGAGTGCTTCGCCTCACGAGTCGGTAGCGCCGTAGTCGTCCCGCCCGGCTCAGAGGCCCGCGACGCCAAGAACACGACCGCCCCGGCGGCGAGTGCGATGCCCAGCGAGACGAGCGCAATGGTCCCTCTGAGGCCTTCGCCATTCATCATCTCGATTTTTCGCCATCCGGCGGCGGCGGCTTGAACATCCGTGCCTGCTCCGTGCCTGCTCCGTGCCTGAATCGAGGCGGAGAGGGCGGGATTCGAACCCGCGAGAGAGCTTGCGCCCCCTACTCGCTTAGCAGGCGAGTGCCTTCAGCCACTCGGCCACCTCTCCGCGCGCTCGGCCCGTGAAGGGCCTTGTGGGGATTCTAGGTACGCTCGCGCCGCCGTGAGCGAACCCGCCGAACTCGAGGCCCTGCGGGCGCGCTACGAGGCGATCTTCGAGGCCGCGCGGGCGCCGTTCGCGTTCGTGGACCTCGACGCGCTGCGCGCCAACGCGGACGCGATGCGCGCGCAGGCGGGAGATCTCCCGATCCGCATCGCGTCGAAGTCGGTGCGTTCGCTGCCCGTGCTGCGGCGGATCCTCGATCTCGATTCCGGCTTTCGCGGGGTTCTCTCGTTCACGCTCCCGGAGGCGCTGTGGCTCGCGCGCCAGGGGTTCGACGACGTCGTCGTCGCCTACCCCAGCGCCGACCGCGAGGCGATCTCCGAGCTGGTCGCCCTCGCGGCCGGGGACGAGGCCACCGCGCCGGTCCCGATGGTCGACGACGCCCCCCATCTCGACCTGATCGAGGGCGCGATCGGCGCGGGGCGTAGCGAGGTGGCCGTGTGCATGGACGTCGACGCCGGCTGGTGGCCGTTGGGAGGGCGCCTGGCGAAGGTCGGCCCGAAGCGCTCGCCGATTCACCATCCCGATCGCGCCCGGCGCTTCGCCGCCGAGATCGCGTCGCGGCCGGGCACCCGCCTCGCGGGGCTGATGGCCTACGAGGGCCAGATCGCCGGCGTCGGCGATCGCGTCGCGGGCCACCCGATGCGCAGCGCGGCCATCCGCTGGATGCAGGACCGCTCCGAACAGGACATCGAGGACCGGCTGCCGCGGATCGTCGAGGCCATCCGTGAGGCGACCCCGGCCGAGCTCGCGTTCGTCAACGGCGGCGGCACCGGCAGCCTGGCGCGGACCGCCGCGGCGGGGATCGTGACCGAGCTGACCGCCGGCTCCGGCTTCTACGCGCCCCATCTCTTCGACAACTACCGCTCGCTGGCCCTGACGCCCGCCGCGTTCTTCGTGCTCCCGGTCGTGCGGCGCCCCTCCCCCGGCACCGTCACCGCGCTGGGAGGCGGCTATCCCGCGTCCGGCCCGGCCGACGAGGCCCGGCTGCCCCAGCCCTACCTGCCCCACGGCCTGCGGCTCGACGGCCAGGAGGGCGCGGGCGAGGTCCAAACCCCCGTGCTCGGCACCGCCGCCCGCAACCTGCGCATCGGCGACCGCGTCTACATGCGCCACGCCAAGGCGGGCGAGCTGTGCGAGCGCTTCGAGTCGCTGTACCTGGTGGAGGGCGAGCGG
>Ga0126311_10001791_pt1 | contig 10535 bp, 9 predicted proteins | sample Plot61_FD_92539 | JGI IMG/M metagenome (GOLD analysis project Ga0126311, IMG submission 92539) | Serpentine soil microbial communities from UC McLaughlin Reserve, CA, USA - Plot61 | ecosystem: Environmental > Terrestrial > Soil > Grasslands | place: USA: UC McLaughlin Reserve, Lake County... | reverse complement strand
TCGGAGGTACGTGGCCGTGTGGCCCGACTATAGGAAGGTCCTCGACCTCTTCGTAGAGGCTCCTGGTCAGAGAACGCCTTGCCGGGTTCGGGTCGAATAGCCTGTCAGGGTCTAGCGTCCAGGACTTGCTCATCGGCTTCCTCCGTTCGCAAAGGGCTCGAGGTGGCGCAGGAAATGCTTCTCTAGATCAGCAGCGTAGTGATCGGGATGCTCGCGCAGGAGCCCCAGGAGTCGATCGCGGAAGCGTGCCTCCTTAAGTACCGATCCGAATGTAACGTGCAGGATCTCACGCTCATCAAAGCGTTCTAGCAAGGCCGAAAGCTCCTCATTTGGCACATCCTCGCGCTTAACCGCCCGCTCCAGACTTGCCGAGACGTGGTAACTACTCCTGTCCTCTTCGTAGCGTCCGCGGGAGAAATCGTAGATCTCACGGAATAGGTCTGGGTCGAGAGCAGCCACGGTGCGAAGAGCCTCCAAATAGCTTGTGCCCGCCGTCTTGAGGTGGGCGAGTCCCCTGGTTTGACGGACGAAGGCAGGATAGATGGAGAACTTGTCCGAGCCCGAGTGCAGGCTCAGCTTGTACGGCCCGTTCGGCGAGACCGTGCGGGCGATAGCGGCGTGGACCTCGATGTCCTCCTCAAACCCTGCGACGTCGCCCATGTAGTCAACACCCTTCTCGAAGCGTCCGACGTAGCGCGGGGCCAGGCTCACCCACCTGACCCCGAGACGCCGCAGCTCCGTGGCGATGTAGATGTGCTGGGCGTGAGTCGTAGGGCTCTCTGTCTCGTCCACGGAGACCTCGACTTCGAAGTCCCTCTCCCCCATCGCCGCCTGGAGGTGGCGGTAGAGACGCACCACACGAGCCACGGCTGCACCGTACTTGACCGCTGCCCGCGCCAAGGAGAGGTTGTCGAAGCGGATCTCGTGCCCATCAGCCTCGAATGCGCGGTCGAGGTAGCGCCTCTTCAGGTCGGCCGGAAGGACTTCGAGATCCTGCCACGGCAGATCCTCCAGCGCTGTGCGAAGCGCCGAGGCGCCGGAGGCTTCAGCCCCATCGTCGACGTACTCTCCGGGATCGAACGTAAAGAAGCCGTAGCCAGCGGCGACGCAGGTGTCTATATCTTCTGCGGTCTTGAGGTGATCGGCGTCCGCTCCGAAGCCCTCTTGCCAGCCTTCGGCGAAGACGCCCCAGGTTGCTTCGTCGAGAACCTCCTTGGGGCTTCTGCCTGTACGCTCCATCTCTCTTATGGACTGCTGGGCGAAGATGGGCGCAAGTCCTCCTCCAGCGGCGCGCAGGGCCATGACGTGGCCAGGGGTGGCGAGGCCCAGCCTGTCGCCGAAACCCGCAGACGTGCGTGTTCCGAGCGGCCGCGGACGCAACCAGGGCAGCAGGTCGCGCAGGGCGTTCAGGTTAGTTGCGTTCATCGGGCCGAGCAGAAGCGTACTGCCGCCGGCGGCGCTGCTCTCCCCTTCGAAGCCGGAGAGCACCCGAGATTTCGAAGGAGCCAGGACCGCGACGTTCTGGTCCGACCCTACCAGGCCGACCTCCGTGTCCTCGACGGAGACGGCCGAGTTTGAGCGAACGTCGAGGCTGTTCAGGGTCAGCAACGCGGCCGGCGTGTTCTCCGTCAGGCCCATTCGATGCCCTGCCTGCGGAGTAGAGCGGTCCATCGCCTTGACCCTCTTCCGGTCGCCCACTTTCTACTCCTTTGCATCAAACAGCATTGGTATCTCTGTCCGGCATTTTACAAGGCTCTCAGTCCCCTCCCCGAGTCTCTTGCCCTTCGGGATACTCCATTGGCGCCTCAGCAACACACTGTGGGCCGTCGGCGTCGGGACGCAGGCTCTCCGGCTCAAATGGTTTGCACGGTGAACGGCGATGCGGGATGCTGTACTAGAATCAAGCAATTAATAACCCTCTTAGGAACAGCGCGAGGTCTGGAGGGATGCGTTGGCGAGGCGTAGTAGATCGGGCCTCATAGGAGACGTCGGTGGGTGTCTCGGGGGTCTGGTGACATAGGAGTAGTCATGGTCATGAGCTGGGCCTGGACAATTCTCGATGACAAAGCAAGGAAACCTGAGTCAGATCACAAGCGTGCGGTCTTGGAAGAAGCGACTCCCTATGTTACGGGCGACGATAGAGGGACTTTCAATCTCGCTTGGGAAGTGTGGCCACCGGAACGCGTCAACGGTGAAAGAGAGAAAGTCACTGGGGTCATCAAACCAGACCCTATTCCCTACCACCTGAATCTCGACGCACTCGACGCCTCCTATTCGGTATCAGGGTGGTATCAGAAAGCCGCCGGTTCGTGTCCGGGTGCTTCCACTATTCCGAGTATTCGGCTTAGATAAGCTACTTAGAGAGCCGACGAGCAGACTCCAACCGCTTACCCCTGCTCTTTACGAGTGATCGGTCGGGCGTTGCAGGGGCTTGCCTAGGGTTGCAGAACTCGCATTCCTAAGGGGGTTTGCTTTCTCCGGGTTGCTCAGTGCTGCACCGTATGGCGTTCCCGATGGTGTCTAAAGGGTGCCGTAGCTCCTTCACAATCCTGCTCGCTCGTGGCACGCACCCGAAGCTCGGCCAAGCGCTGCGCTAGGCGGTCTACGCCTGTCCTTCGCCACCCATTGGTGGAGGGTCGGGGCGCAGCGGTCGCGACCAGCATGGCTGTAAGCGCACCGTAGACGAGAGTGCGGTTGATGATCAAGTCTATGTCGAAGAGCTTGCAGCGTAAGACCGCTACCACAATGGATATCATGAGGAAGGTTAGGAGAAGCAATGCGGCGGTGTAGCCGAGCAGGCTTACCGACCACCGCGTAGATCTCATGTAGCGAGATTGCCCAGCCAGTGCAGTCCCCGAAGACTTGGTATGAAGAGGTACTCGCCGCCGCGCAGCGCCAACCAATTACGGCAACAGCGCCAACCAATTACGGCAACACCTCCTCTGCACTGGTGGGCTCGGTTTGCTGCTGGTGATTTAGCGTCCGACGGACCTTGGCTGACGCACTATAGATGCGTCGTACGTCCATGATTTCGCCCAACGGTCTGTGATCGGAGGTGACACGCCACTGATTGAACGCGAGCGTGTCACCCTTCTCGAAATTTTCCGGCCCCGAGATGTCCTGGCGCGGAAGATGCACCCGTCCAACGGTTACAAAGGGAGACAGCTTCTCGGGCCATTCCACGGTCACGTCGTTGACTGGCATCGCGTCGAGGTCCGTGCATAGCTGGACCTGAAGATCGAAATCGAATGCGCGTGCTTGCAGTTCATCCACCAGCGTCGGACCAAACACGTCCGGTCTACTGCCTAGGTCGAGTTCGCCGTGTATCACCTGCGCGGCACTCTCCGCAGCGGGAGCCACACGTATCTTGGCGACATAGTCACCATGACGCACTGCGGCCATCGTCCAGTATGTGGTCAGCAGCGGATTGCGTACCGGCGTCTGCGTCGCGGTTCTCACGAACGCGAACAACTCCTCCCATGCCCACTCTGGCTGCTCGAGCGTGCCCTTGCCTGTGAGAAAATCCGTCAAGAGCTCGTGTAACCCTGTCACGCCGCGCACAAGGTACTTGGGGAGGTTGGTGGTGACCTCCTCGATGAACAGGTAGTGCTTCGCTGTATTGGCGATGAAGATCGGACTGTTCTTCAACACGAGGTCGAACGTGGTCGAGTTCGGCTCGTCTTCGACCAAGTTGGGTCCGTCGACATCGAAGATCTTGATCGCGAAGCCCAGAGCGGGTCCGAGTTGCGCATCCGGGCCTAAATGGCCGGAGGCGTTGGAGAACCGAATCAGGGCGCCGTGGCGGCCCGGCTTGGCATAGATGCCCTGCGCATAGGCCGCAGGCACATCGTGCAGGATCTCGACTTCTGCCTTGACCACGCCAAATGACTTCGCATGCGCGCCGCGGACGGCCCGCCCGGTGCCCTCGGTTCTCGGCGATTCACGGCCCTTCTTCTCCCAGAATTCGATGATCTGCGCCATCAGCTCGTCGATATGTGGATCGATGGTCTCGATCTCAGGGGTGTAACGCACGAAATCGGATGACATCTGTCAGCGCTCCTTCATGTCGGTCTAGCTTGTTCCGTTCGTTCATTCGTTGCGGCTCTGCCCTCAGTCGCTAGGCGAGGCTCCCATCCATCTCAATGCCGGAAGGGAGGGTAGGAAGAAGTACTCGCCGCCGCGCAGCACGTTGAACGTCTCGATGCCGTGGATGCGGCGCCTGACCGGCTCTTGCGGGATCGTGAACGTGGCCCCGTCCTCCTGCAGGCCGACGTTGGGATCGCGCTCCTCGCCCAGGCCCATGAAGTTGCCGTTGTTGATCCACTCCTGCTGCAGGAACTCCATCGTGGCCATCGCCTTGGCACTGATGAAGATGAAGTAGAGCCCGCGGGCGACTTCGTCGTCCTGCTTCGAGATCGCGTTCGGGTCGTAGGGCGCTCCGTAGGTCGTGCTGCGCCGGATGATGCGGTGGATGTTCACGTCGGTGAGGAGCGCCAGCTTGGTGTCGCGCGGGTTCATGCGCCGCATGTGTGCGCCGAGCGGCACTTGGTGGCCGTGCGGATCGGCGGCGTACGTGAAGTCGTTGTTCCGTAGCGGGTCCGCACCGAGCTCCGGGTCGTCTCGATCCGGAGCGAGCGTCAACGGCGCGCCGCTGCGCCAGCGCCCCACCAGCTTCGCCGCGAGCAGCTCCCGCTCGTGCTCTGTCCGAGCATGCGCCTGCAGGAAGCGGTTGAACGCCCCGACTCGCGACTGGTACTTCCGCAGCCCGACGAACGTCCCATTTCGTCCCAGCACGTCGGGCCGTGGCACCGGCAGTGGCACGCCGGCCTCCCCGGGGTAGCCAAGGATGAACTCGCCGGCTTTGATCGCTGGCCCCTGACCGGGCAGCGGCTCGACGCCGCTGCCCTCGATGGCGGGCTGACCGATCGAGTCCTTGTAGCCCAGCGCGTTGAGGTCGCCCGGCTGGGCTCCGAAGTCCTGCGCCGTAAGCACCGTCAGGCCGGGGCGTCCGTCGTAGTGCCGCCGCGCCGAGGCCATCGTGCGACGCCACGTCTCTTCCGAGTCGCTGAAGACGCTGACACCGATGTGGATGAGCCCGCTCCCGAAGTGCGGCTCCCAGTGGCTGGGGTCGTTCTCTCCGTAGTCGAGGAGCTTGTCGGCGCGCGCGGCCATCCCCACGCGGAACGCTTCCGGGAAGCTCTGGAGTGACCCTTCCGGCACGCCGAGCGCCACCAGCCCGGAGTAGGTGATAGCCACCGCGATCCAGGGCTCGCCGGCCTGCCACCAGTCGGCGGCGGAGGCGACATGTGGAGTCAGCCGGCGCAGGAACTCTCGACCGGCCCGCGCATCGTCCACGTGGAGCATGACGTGCGTGCCGTAGTACGGCTCAGGCCGGTAGCGCAGCACCGTCGCCTGAATGTCGTCCAGTTCGACGGTGACACGTCCGCGCGGAAGATTGCCGTCGACGCGATCGATGAGCGTCATAGGGCTAGTCGCCGACCTTGTCCAGGAACTCCTCGACCGCCTCGCCTATGCGCTTCAGCCGTCGCGTCTCCGCCACCGTCAGGTCATTGGCGACGTACCAGCCTTCTGCCGTGACCTGGTACTTGGCGAGGTAGTCCTTCGCCTCCGGGCTGCGGATCCCAGGCCAGCCCTCCCACGCAGAGTCGATGATGTCCAGGAAGTCGGGGATCTTCGTCGCGAAGTCATCGATGTAGGCGTCCCAGTCGCCGTCGTAGGCGGTGGCGAAGAGCATCCTCGTGTCGTTATCCAGGAACACGAAGCGCATGTCGTGGACGGTGCCCACCTCGTCCGCGCCGGCGAGGTTGCCGCCGAACAGCCGCAGGAACGCGCGCAGCCGCTCGGCTCCGCCGGGCGCGAAGGGGACGATGATCGTCAGCTCTGAGACCTTGCCCAGCCGGCTCCCGACCCGGCCGGCGCTCTCCACCGGCGGCGGTGGCGTCTTGGACGCGTCCGACGTCAGCCTTTGGAGAACATTCTCCAATGCCGTCTTGCCCACCTCCGGCGCGTCGGCGAACAGCTCCCGCAACCGCTGGATCTTCTGCTCGACGGCCGGATCCTGTTCAGGGCCGGTCTGTAGTTGCGCTTGCTTGTCCATCGTTGTCTCCTCCTTGCAATTACTTGCTCGGCACCTCGAGAGTTCCAGTGTCCCTATTGAGAGCTGTCTCTCTACTCCCTTCCTGTAGACTCCTTTTCTCTTCGCCAGGTTTGCTTGGTTAAAGCCTTGTTACTACACCTCCTTCACACACCGGGAAGCGACCGAGACCGGCTAACGGCTGGGTCCGCCCACCTACTTAGCCGACGGCAGCGACCGCGGTCAGAATCACGTCCGTGACAGCCTGCGGCTGAGACACCATGATTACATGTGAGCCCTCCAGCTCGGTGATCTTAGCCCCGGCGCGCTTGGCCATCGAACGCACGACATCGGCACCGGCAGCCTTGTCGCCCGTAGCGACCACTGCCCAAGACGGCAGCTTCTTCCAGGCGGGTTCCTCGTTCGGCTCGGAGAACGCCACCTCGGCGACGGGACGCTGGATGGCGGCCATCACAGCGGCCTGCTCGGCAGGTAGGTCGGCGGCGAAGGCGTCATGGAATTTATCGGGATCAATTGCAACCTCCACCGCCGTCTCCTCGCCCTCTCCGGTAGGGTACTGAAGCGGGACCTGGGCCGTCATCAGTACGCTGTCCTTGGAGTCGCTCTCGATCTCGCCCAGGCTCTCACCTTCGTCCGGGGCGAAGGCAGAGACGTAGACCAGGCCGAGGACGTTGTTGGCGTTTGTGGCGGCGTTGGTGATCAGCGCACCGCCATAGGAGTGGCCGACGGCGATCACTGGGCCTGGAATTTCGTCGAGCAGGCTGGCGATATAGGCGGAGTCGATGGAGATTCCGCGTAGTGGAACTGCGGGGGCGGTAACCCTTATCCCTTCTGCCTGCAACCGCTCGATCACGCCAGTCCAGCTCGAACCATCAGCAAAAGCGCCGTGCACAAGGACAACTGTGGGCTGGGATCGATCCTGCGGGTTCATGCTCATCGTGTTGCCTCCTTAGTTCTCGCTTTCTCTACCGTCCTGCGAAGGCCCTTTGCTGTGCATAAGTACGCTACTGGGATCTCGTCAGCGAAGAGTTCTGATGTATCTTGGTCCATCTATCTCTCCTTCAAGGTGATGAAGCCGATCTTGAAATCGTCGCGCGGCCTACGCAGCCTGACGCCGGTCAATAACCGTCGACTTCGACGAGGGCTTCGGTGAAGGACTGTGGCGCTTCCTGAGGCAGGTTGTGCCCAACTCCGCCCTCGATGATCCTGTGCGCATATTTGCCCGAGAATTTCTTGGCATAAGAACTGGCGTCCGGGTGGGGTGCACCATTAGCATCACCTTCAAGGGTAATGGTGGGCACGCTGATGATCGGACCTTCGGCAAGCCGCTTTTCCAAATCGTCATATTTCGACTCGCCTTCGGCCAGGCCGAGCCGCCAGCGGTAATTATGGATTACGATGTCGACGTGATCTGGGTTCTCGAAGGACGCCGCGCTGCGATCGAACGTGGCATCATCAAAGTCCCATCTCGGCGAGGCGATCTGCCAGATGAGCTTGGCAAAATCGTGCCGATATTCCTCGTAGCCAGCCCGGCCGCGTTCGGTGGCAAAGTAATATTGGTACCACCATTGGAGCTCGGCCTTTGGCGGCAGCGGCATCCTGTTGGCCTCGGGGCTGCCGATCAGATAACCGCTCACGGAGACGAGGGCCTTGCAGCGCTCCGGCCACAGCGCCGCGATGACGTTGGCCGTCCGCGCTCCCCAATCAAAACCGGCAAGGATCGCCTTCTTGATCCCCAGAGCATCCATCAAAGCGATGATGTCGAGAGCGAGCACCGACTGCTGGCCGTTTCGAAACGTTTCGCTTGAAAGAAAGCGCGTCGTGCCATAGCCGCGCAGATACGGCACGATCGCCCTGTAGCCTGCGTCTGCCAGCAAAGGCGCTACGTCGACGTAGCTGTGAATATCGTAGGGCCAGCCGTGCAGAAGAATTACGGCAGGACCATCAGTGGGGCCAGCTTCAGCGTATCCAACATTCAAGACGGCGGCGTCGATCTGCTTCAGTGAGCCAAACGAATGGTTCATTTCTTCGGTCATTTAATCTCTCTCCAGCCTGATGCGAAGCGATGGTGCTGGGTGGCAGCGTCGGGGGTGGGGCGCACGTCGTGCGCCCCACCCCCTCACTCCAGCTAGCGCAGTGACCTGAACGCCGCCTGGATCTCGGTAGCGAACAGCTCAGGCTCTTCCCAGGCTGCGAAGTGGCCGCCCGCCTCGGCCTCGTTGAAGTAGACGAGGTCGTGGTAGGCGCTCTTCACCCAGTGACGCGGAGCCTGGAAGAGCTCGCCGGGGAAGACCGTGTAGCCCACCGGGAGCATGACGTGCGGCGGCGGCTTCTTGATTGCAGCGCTCGTACTCTTGCCGGTCTCCCAGTACAGCCTTGCGGCCGAGGCCGCGGTGCTGGTCAGCCAGTACAGCGTGATGTTGTCGAGGACGTGCTCGCGGGTGAGGTTGCCCGAGGGCTGCCCGTCGAGGAAGGCGCGCGAGATCTTCTCGTAGCTGTCGGCGTCGTGATCCAGCATCCAGGCCGCCAGACCCAGCGGCGAGTCCAGCAGGGGGTAGCCGATCGTCTGCGGGTGCTCGCCCATCTCGGCGATGTAGCCCCGCATGAAGACCGCGACGACCTTGCTTAACTCCGCGCGGTCCCCCATGGAGAACGCGAGCCTGATGTTGAGGGCGGCCATCAGGAGCTCCCGCGGGGTCGCGTCCAGGAAGTTGAAGTGCAGGCCGAGAAGTCCTTCCGGTGCCTGGCGGCCCATCGCGTCGGTGACTCCGGCGCCCTGATCGCCGCCCTGGGCGACGTAGCGGTCGTAGCCGAGGCGGTCCATCAACTCCGCCCACGCCTCCGCGATGCGAGCGGCGTCCCATCCGACCTCCTTAGGCTTGCCGGAGAAGCCGTAGCCGGGAATGGACGGGACCACCACATCGAAGGCGTCCTCGGCGCTCCCGCCGTGGGCGGTCGGGTCGGTGAGCGGACCTATGACCTCGAGCATCTCGATGACCGAGCCGGGCCAGCCGTGCGTGATGATCAGCGGCAAAGCGCCCTCGTGATCCGACTTGACGTGTATGAAGTGGACGTCCACTCCGTCGATCTCGGTCATGAACTGCGGCAGGGCGTTGAGCTTCGCCTCGAGGCGCCCGAAGTCGTAGTCCTCCGCCCAGTAGCGCGCCAGCTCCCGTAGCATCGCGAGCTGCACGCCCTGGGAACTGTCGTCGACGGTCTCCCTTTCGGGCCAGCGTGTCGCGAGAATCCTTCGGCGCAGCTCGGCGAGTTCCTCTTCCGGGACCTCGACGCGGAAGGGGCGTATCTCGCTGGCGGTCTCGACGCCGGTGGTGCTCATGATGACCTCCTTTTCTCGGTGGGGCGGGGTTCGGATGAACCCTTCGGATTGGGGACTTGCGGTGCGGGTTGGCTCAGGTACGCACGCTCCTTTCGCGAGTCTCTTCCGGCGCTACCCCTCCGTCGCTGTACGGGTACAGGAACGTGGTCAGCGCGCGAACTACTACGAAGCCGGCGCCGCCGCCGGCGGCTCGGGCGCATGCGGGGTGGTAGAGGGACTGCGTCGGGCCAATAGGACCCGGCTGAAGGCCACAATCCACACGAGGCCGATAATGGGCGAGACGAACCGCGTATACTCACCGGACGGTGCCCAGATCCCGTTACTAGCCCACGTCGTGCCGCCCACCAGCACGAGTAAGACCGCCGCGACCCCGACCCCGAAGAGCGCGTTCGAGATCATCTTCGCCCGCCATAGCCCGAACGTCCCGGCCATGATCAGCAGCGCGCGTGGGAACGCGCTCACCACGACGCACGCCCACGCCAGGTCGTTCAGTCCGGTCGTGAGCGCGCCGTTTCCTAAGCCGGCGATCGAGTACGCCAGGGCCGAGCCCACCGCGACGAGCACCCAGAGCATCCCCCCTAGCGCCGCGCTGGAGGCGGTCGCTGCCGCCCCCCAACCGCCTTGCCCAGCATCGTGCAACACGCTCCTGATCGCCGCCGCGAACCACAGCAGGAACAGGACTGACGTGCCGAAGAGCATCGTAGCCATCAGGATCCGCATGCGTTGGCCGTCGTAGAACGAGACGAGCGTGTCCGCCGACGCCCCGACCTTCGGCTGAAGGCCGTAGAAGACGTAAGCGAGGACGAAGAAGATGCCGAAGATGATGCCGCTACTTCGCCACAAGCGATCCCAGAAGTTCACGGTGGTGGATGCGTCCATGACGATCTCCTTTCACACGGTCATCTAGCGAAGCGACCTGAATGCGGCCCGCATCTCCATCGCGAAGAGCTGCGGCTCTTCCCAGGCGGCGAAGTGGCCGCCCCTGTCGGCCTCGTTGAAGTAGGTGAGGTTGGGGTACGCCTTCTCGGCCCAGCTGCGCGGGGTCCGCCAGATCTCGCCGGGGAACGTGGTGAACCCGACCAG
>Ga0126311_10001790_pt1 | contig 10535 bp, 10 predicted proteins | sample Plot61_FD_92539 | JGI IMG/M metagenome (GOLD analysis project Ga0126311, IMG submission 92539) | Serpentine soil microbial communities from UC McLaughlin Reserve, CA, USA - Plot61 | ecosystem: Environmental > Terrestrial > Soil > Grasslands | place: USA: UC McLaughlin Reserve, Lake County... | reverse complement strand
CCCGGCCGCCCCGGCCACGTCCCAGGCATGGGCCGCGACCAGCCGCACCTGCCCGACGGCCACCCCGAGCCGTTCGGCCGCCATCCGGTACGGCTCGGGCGCCGGCTTGAGCCGCCGCACCATGTCGGCCGACAGCACCAGGTCGAAGCGGTCGAGCAGCCCGGCGTGCTCGAGCTGCGCCCGGGCGACCTCCTCGGTCGAGTTGGTCAGCGCGGCCAGCCGGAACCCGGCCTCCTTGAGCCGCCCCAGCGCCCCCACCACCTCCGGGTGCGGCGGCAGCCGCCGCAGCTGGTCGGCGACCGCCTCCCGGTCGCCGTCGCCAAGCTCGACCCTGGCCCGCTCGGCGGTCATCTCCAGCGCGGCCATGGCATGGTCCCCGAACCGTCGGTAGCTCCCCGTCACCGTGGCCACCAGCGCCGACTGGATCATCTGCTCGAACCACCCCACCCGAACCCCGGCATCCCCAAAGACCCGCTCGAAATGCGGCCCCATCGCGCCCAGGTCGAGCAGCGTCTCGTTCACGTCGAACACCGGCACCCGCCGCATCACGACCTCCCCACCAAGCCGACAAAGCACCACCATGGCATACGACGATGGCCCCACCACCAGGACCGGAAACTCCCTCGACTTTGAATTGTCGGCTCTGCCACCGTCGCGACTATGACCAGCCCAAGTAGTCGCCAGGTGCTGACCGAGCTGTTCGCTGGGCAGGGGTGGCCGGCCGCGGGGGAGGAGCTGCTCCAGACCAGCCTTGGGCCGCGGGGGCCGGGGCTGTTGCTGGAGGCGCCTGGCTGGTTGGGCCTGGACGCCGGCCAGCTGGTGCTGGACGCCGGCTGCCGCGACGCCACCCACGCCATCGAGCTGGCCCGCCGGTACGGCTGCCGGGTCCTGGGTGTTGACCTGGTGCCGGCCTGGCTGCCCAAGGGCCGGGACGACGCCGCCGCGGCCCGCCTGGACGCCCGGATCATGCTGATCCAGGGCGACCTGGAAGCCTTGCCGGTCGCCGACGGCGCCTGTGACCTGGTGTGGTGCCGCGATGTCCTGTCGTGTGTCGGTGACGCCGGGGGGATGCTCCGGGAGTGCGCCCGGGTGCTGCGACCTGGTGGTGGGATGGTGCTGTACGCGGTGTTCGCCACCGGCCAGCTGGGCCCTCGGGACCGGGCGCTGGTGGTCGAGGGGCTTGGGAACTCGCCGGCGAGCATGCACCAGGCGACGGTGGAGGCGGCCATCGCCTCGGCCGGGTTCGCGGTCGTCCGGCGCGAGCCGATCGCCAGCGAATGGTCCGAATTCCAGTTGGAGCACGATCCCGGGTACCTGACCCAGGACCTGCTGGAGATCGCCCGGCTCACCCGCGGGCGCGACCAGGCCGAGGCCATCCTCGGCCCCATCTGGTACCGGCGCGCCCTGGCGTTCGCCTCCTGGCGGCTGCAGATCGTGCTGGGCCGGCTCATGCCCGTGCTCTATGCCCTGCGCAAGCCGGCGCCCATGGGGTGACGGTTGACGGGGTTTCTGCCGCGACATACGTTTTGGGCCGTATCCAGGGACAAGGAGCCCAGCATGCGTCGACCGCTCGTTGCGCTTGTGGCTGTTGCCCTGCTCGGAGTGGTTGCCGGCTGCGGGTCGGACGAGAACGAGGCGCCCGCGGCCTCCGGGGGGATCAAGCAGGTGAAGGTCGGGGTGATCCCGATCCTGGACGTGGCCCCGATCTACCTGGGGAAGGAGAAGGGGTTCTTCTCCAACCGGGGGATCGAGCTGACCATGGAGACCGGGCAGGGTGGGGCGGCGATCGTGCCCGGGGTGGTCAGTGGGCAGTTCCAGTTCGGGTTCAGCAACGTCACTTCGCTGCTGATCGCCCAGTCGCGGGGGCTGCCGCTCAAGGTGGTGTCCAACGGGGTCGCCTCGACGAGCAAGGACAAGGCCGACTACAGCGGGGTGGTGACCAGGGACGACTCGATCAGGACGGCCGCCGACCTGGCCGGCAGGCGGGTCGCGGTCAACACCCTGAAGAACATCGGTGACTCGACCATCCGGGCCTCGGTGCGCAAGGCGGGAGGGGACCCGTCGTCGATCAAGTTCGTCGAGCTGGCCTTCCCGGACATGCCGGCGGCGCTCGAGGCGAAACGGGTGGACGCGGTCTGGGTGGTGGAGCCGTTCCTGTCGGCCACGCTCTCCCAGGGTGGGCGGCTGGTCGCCTCGAACTACGTCGACACCGCGCCCGACCTCACCGTTGCCGTCTACTTCACCTCCGAGCAGCTGACGAAATCCGACCCCGACCTGGTCAGGCGGTTCACCGAGGCCATGGCCGAGTCGCTGGCCTACGCCGACAGCCATCCCGACGAGGCCCGCAAGGTCCTCGCCACCTATACCCAGATCGACGAGGCCGTGATCCCGGACCTGACCCTGCCCAAGTGGCCGGCGGAGATCAACCGCGCGTCGGTGGACACCCTGGCCACCCTGGCGGTCCAGGACGGGCTGGTCGAAAAGCAACCGGACCTGGACGCCCTGCTGCCGTGAGGCCGGGCCGGCGCCAGCGCTGGTGGCTGGGGGCCAGCGGGCTGCTCGGCTTCCTCCTCCTGCTGGAGCTGGTGCCGCGGGCCGGGCTGGTGCCCGACCGGTATCTGCCCCCGACCAGCCGGATCGCCGGCGCCTTGGCCGACGAGCTGGGCGAGCCGGCCTTCTGGAGGGCGCTGGGGGACACGCTCCAGGGCTGGGCGGTCGGCCTCGCCCTGGCCGTCGGGGCCGGGGTTGGGCTGGGGCTGCTGGTCGGCAGCGTCCCCGCCCTGCGGGCCGCGACCAGCTCGACCATCGAGTTCCTGCGCCCGATCCCCTCGGTGGCCCTGATCCCGCTGGCCGTGCTGCTGTTCGGGACCGATCTGCGATCCAAGCTGCTGCTGGTCGTGTACGCGTCGTTCTGGCAGGTGCTCGTCCAGGTCGTGGCCGGCGTGCGCGACGTCGACCCGGTGGCGATGGACACCGCCCACAGCTACGGCCTCGGCCGCTGGGGCCGGATCCGTCACGTCGTCTGGCCGACGGCCCTGCCCTATGCCATGACCGGCTTCCGGCTGGCCGCGGCGGTGGCGCTGATCCTGGCCATCACCGCCGAGCTGATCATCGGCAGCCCCGGGCTGGGCCGGGAGATCGCGGTCGCCCAGACCAGCGGCGCCGTGCCGGCCATGTACGCCCTGGTGGTGGTGGCCGGCCTGCTCGGGGTCGGCGTCAACCTGGCCGCCCGGGCCCTGGAACGACAGGTCCTGGCCTGGCACCCGGCAACCCGCCGCGAGGCGCCATGACCGCGGCCCGGCGGGTGCTGGTGGCCGTCGGCCTGCCGGTCGCGCTGCTGGCGCTGTGGTGGGTGGCCAGCGCCGACAGCCAGAGCTTCTACCTGCCGCCGCTGCGCCAGATCCTGGAGGCGTTCGCCGACGTCTGGCTCGGGCCGCGGCTGGTCGACGACGTGCTGCCCAGCCTGGCCCGGCTGCTGGCCGGGCTCGCCCTTGCCGCCGTCGCCGGGGTGGCCCTCGGGGTGGTCGTCGGCGGCTCGCTCCGGCTGCGGGCCGCGCTGGAGCCGGTGCTCGAGTTCCTGCGGGCCATCCCGCCGCCGGTGCTGGTGCCGATCTTCATCCTGGTCGCGGGCATCGGCACCACCATGAAGGTGCTGGTGATCTCCTCCGGCTGCCTGTGGCCGATCCTGCTCAACACCGTCGAGGGGGTCAGGGCCCGCGACGAGGTGCTGGAAGACACCTGCCGCGCCTACGGCATCCGCGGGCCGGCCCGGCTGCGCCACCTGGTGCTGCGGGCGGCCAGCCCGCAGATCGTCACCGGGCTGCGCCAGGCCCTGGCCATCGGCATCATCCTCATGGTCATCAGCGAGATGTTCGCCGCCTCCAGCGGCCTCGGCTTCACCATCATCCAGTTCCAGCGCGGCTTCGCCATCCCCGAGATGTGGAGCGGCATCCTGCTCCTCGGCCTGCTCGGGGTCGTCCTGTCGTTGGGGTTCCGCGGCCTCGAACGGTGGGTACTCGGCTGGTATCACGGCCTGCGCCGCGCCCAGCGGGGACCTTCCTGAGGACCAGCGATGTCCAAGACGCTCGAGATCCGCGGCCTGCGCAAGGTCTACGACGGGCACGGCCGCTCGGTCGAGGCGCTCGCCGACCTCACCTTCTCGGTCGAGGCCAGCGAGCTCGTCTGCGTCGTCGGCCCCTCCGGCTGCGGCAAGACCACCCTGCTGCGCTGTGTCGCCGGGCTGCTGGAGCCGACCGCCGGGGAGGTGCTGCTCCAGGGGGACCGGGTCGCCGGTCCCCCGCCCGACCTGGCCGTCGTCTTCCAGGAGTACGGCCGCAGCCTGTTCCCGTGGATGACCGTCCGGGCCAACGTCGAGCTGCCGCTGCGGTCCAAGCGGCTGCCCCGCGACCGCCGCGACCAGCTGGTAGGCGGGGCGCTGGCCGCGGTCGACCTCGGGGACGTGCACGGCGCCTACCCCTGGCAGCTGTCGGGCGGGATGCAGCAGCGGGTGGCCATCGCCCGCGCCGTCGCCTACGAGCCGCAGGTCCTGCTCATGGACGAGCCGTTCGCCGCCGTCGACGCCCAGACCCGGGCCGAGCTGGAGGACCTGGTCCGCTCGGTGTGGCGGCGCACCGGGGTCACCATCGTGTTCGTCACCCACGACATCGACGAGGCGGTGTACCTGGGCCAGCGGGTGCTGGTGCTGTCGTCGTCCCCGACCCATGTCCAGGAGGACCTGGCCGTCGACCTGCCCGCCGAGCGGGACCAGCTCACCACCCGCTCCGACCCTCGCTTCACTCAGCTCCGCACCCACCTCTACGCCCAGATCCAGCGGGCCAAGCGCGGCGGCGGCCAGCCGTCGCCACCACCGTCGCCCGAGACCGCGGCCGCCCCGGGGACCTGACCGGCGGCCATGACCGCCTCCCGGCCATCCACCCGGCCACCGCCGGCCAGCGCCCCGCCCGGGTGGGGGGTCCTCGCCGTGGTCGTCGGGGTCGCCCTGAACCTGCGCCCGGCCATCGCCGCCGTGCCCCCGGTGCTGGAGGCCATCCAGCGCGACCTGGGGCTGTCGGCCACCGCGGCCGGGCTGCTGACGGCCCTGCCGGTGGTCTGCATGGGCGCGTTCGCCCCGGCCGGGGCGGCCCTGGCCCGGCGGGTCGGGCAGGAGGCGGCCGTGTCCTGCGCCCTGGCCGTGGTCGCCGCCGGCACCCTGGTCCGCGGCCTCGGCGCCTCGGCCGTGCCCCTGTACGGCGGGACCCTGGCCTGCGGGATCGGGATCGCCATGGGCGGGGTGCTGCTGCCCCGGGTGGTCAAGGCCTGGTTCCCCTCCCGGCCGGGGGCGGTCACCGGCCTGTACACCGCCGGCCTGGTCACCGGGGCGATGCTGGCCTCGGCGGCCACGGTGCCGCTGATGGAGGCCCTCGGGGTTGGCTGGCCGGCCGCGATCGCCGCCTGGGGGCTGCTGGCCGTGGCCGCGCTGGCCGTCTGGGTGCCGGCCACCCGGCGGCTGCGGACACCGGCCGAGGCGGCCCCGGGGCCGGCCCGGCTCCCCTGGGGCAGCGGCGTGGCCTGGCGGGTCACCCTCTACATGGGCCTCCAGTCCCTGCTCTACTACGCCGCCCTGACCTGGCTGTCGCCCCTCTACCTGGACGCCGGCTGGGCGGCTGGGCGGGCCGGGCTGCTGCTGGGCGTGTTCAGCTTCACCCAGATCTTCTCTGCCCTGGCCGTCCCGGCCCTGGCCGACCGCACCGGCGACCACCGGCCCTGGGTCGCCCTGTGCGTCGGCCTGGCCACGGCCATGCTGGCCGCCCTCGGCCTGGCCCCGACGGCCGCCCCCTGGCTGTGGGCGGTCCTGCTCGGCCTCGGCGTCGGCGGGATGTTCGCCCTCGCCCTGACCCTGCTGGTCAAGCTGGCCTCCTCCCCGGCGGCGGCGGCTCGCCTGTCCGGGATGGCCCTGCTGGTCGGGTACCTGCTCGCCGCCACCGGCCCGGTGCTGGCCGGGGCGGTCTACGACGCGGTCGGCTCCTACCGGGCCCCGTTCCTGGTGCTGGCCGGGATCGGGGTCGCCACCCTGGCCCTGGGCGTTTCGGTCCGCCCCTCGGCCCGGGTGGGTTGAAGTTCTCCTCTCCCTTCGGCAAAGCTGGACGCTCAGCGTACGCATCGACCACCCGGGGGGACGATGGCCGACGGCGGCCCGATCACGATCCTGTTCACGGACGTGCAGGGGTCGACCCAGCTCAGGGCCCGGCACGGTGACCGGGTGGCCGACGAGATCCTGCACGACCACGAGGCGATCGTCCGGCGGGCCATCGGCGCCTACGGCGGCGCCGAGGTCGCCTTCCTCGGCGACGGCTTCATGGCCACCTTCGGCACGCCCGCGGCCGGCCTGAGCTGCGCGATCGCCATCCAGCAGGCGCTGCAGTCCTACGGCCGGGACAACGCCGACCGCCGCATCCGGGTCCGGATCGGGCTGCACACCGGCGACGCCGTCCACCGCGACGGCACCCTCTACGGCCAGGCCGTCCACGTCGCCTCCCGGGTCATGTCCGAGGCGGTCGGCGGCCAGGTCCTGGTCACCGCGGCCGTGCGCGACCCGGTCGCGGCGACCGGGACCTTCTCGTTCGTGGACCGCGGGCTCTACTGGCTGCGCGGGTTCCCCGACCGCCGGCGGCTGTACGAGCTGGAGTGGGGACGCGACGACGCCGGCCGCGCCGCCGGGCCGGTCCAGACCCCGTTCGTCGGCCGCGAGCGGGAGCGGGCCGACCTGCGCCGGGCGGTCGAGGACACACGGCTCGGGCACGGCTCGCTGGTGCTCGTCTCGGGGGAGGCCGGGGTCGGCAAGACCCGGCTGACCCAGGAGATCGACGCCGAGGCCGACGCCCGCGGGCTGCGGGTCCTGGTCGGGCACAGCACCAGGGACGCGGGCCGGGCGCCGTACCTGCCCTTCACCGAGATGGTCGAGCAGGGCATGGTGACCCCCCGCAGCCCCGAGACCCTGCGCCACGCCCTCGGCGAGGCGGCCCCGGAGATCGCCCGCATCGCCCCAGCCCTGCGACTGGTCGTCCCCGACATCCCGGCCCCCCTGGACCTCCCCCCCGAGCAGGCCCGCCGCTACCTGTGGCTCAGCATGCGGGAGTTCATCGGGCGGGCCGCCGCCGATCGCCCGCTGCTGCTCGTCTTCGAGGACCTGCACTGGGCCGACGAGTCGACCCTGCTGCTGCTCGAGTACCTCTCCCTGCACGTGGCCGAGATGCCGGTGATGCTCGTCGGCACCTTCCGGGACGACGAGGTCGAGCCGTCCTCGCCGCTGGCCCGCATCCTCAACCAGCTGGTGCGGGAGCGGCGGGTGACCCGGATCACCCTGCGCCCGCTGACCCGGGATGGCGTGGCCGCGCTGGTCACCGGCCTGACCGGGCAGCGGCCGCCGGCGGCCCTTGTCCGCGGCATCTACGCCCAGAGAGCGAGGGCAACCCGTTCTTCGCCGAGGAGCTCTACCTGCACCTGGCCGAGTCGGGGGTGCTGTTCGACGACCAGGGCCAGTTCCGCGGCGACCTGCGCGTCGAGGACCTGGAGGTGCCCTCCAGCGTCCGCATGGTCGTCGGGGAGCGGCTGGCCCGGCTGTCGGAGGCGACCCAGCGGGCGCTGGTCGCGGCCGCCGTGCGGGGCCGGGTGTTCGAGCTCGACCTGGTCGAGCGGGTGGCCGGCGAGCCCGGCGCCGACCTGCTCGACGCCTTTGACGAGGCCGAGCGGGCGCGGCTGATCATGCCCTCCAAGAACGAGGCGTCCACCTACGCCTTCGTGCACGAGCTGATCCGCCAGACCCTGCTCGCCGACACTTCCACCGTCCGGCGGCGCCGGCTGCACCTGGCCATCGCCGACGCCCTCGAGCAGCTCCACGCCGACGACCCGGAGACGCACGCCGCCGACCTGGCCTACCACCTGGCCGAGGGCGGTGCCGGCGGGCGGGGCGGCCGCCTGGTGCGCTACCTGCGCATGGCCGGCGACCGGGCGATGGACACGGCCGCCTACGCCGAGGCGGCCGACCACTTCGCCCGGGCGGTGGCCCTGCTCGAGCGCGAAGCCGGCCCCACCGAGCGGGACCGGGAGACCCTGGCCGAGCTGGTCGAGCGCCTGGCCATGGCCCTGCGCAGCCAGGGGCGCTGGGACGAGGCCCTCAAGGTCATGGACGAGGCGCTGCGGCTGTACGAGGCGCTCGGGCGCACCGACGCCCTTGGGCGGCTCTGCGGCGTCATGTCCTACCAGCTGGGCTGGGCGGCCAAGTGGGAGGAGGCGGTCGGCGTGGCCACCCGCGGGCTGGCCGTGCTCGGCGACCTGCCCAACCCGGACCGGGCCCGGCTGCTGGCCGCCGCCGCCTGGGTGAGCGGGCTGGCCGGCGACTACGCGGGCGCGACCGGCATGTTCGCCGCGGCCAGGGACCTGGCCAGCCAGCTTGGCGACGAGGTCGCCCTGGCCGACGTGCTCCAGCTCCAGACCATCCACCACATGGCCTGGGTGGAGCTGGCCGACGGGGTGGCGGCCGGCCTGCGGGCGGCCGAGGTGTACGAGGCCGGCAACGACCTGTGGGAGCTGACCGGGGTCCTGGCCTTCGTCGAGTACGAGCACAACACGCTCGCCCGGCCCGAACCGACCGCCGCTCACGCCGCCCGGCTGACCGGGCTGGCCGGCCGGGTCGCGCCCCTGGCCGAACGGCTCGGCCACCTCGGGGCCGAGTTCCTGGTCGTGGCCAGCCGCATCCGGATCGAGGGGGTCTACAGGGCCGACCTCGCCTTCGTCGAGCGGATGGGCCGCCACGTGGTCGAGATCTGCGAGCGCGGCGGGCTGCCCTGGCTGTACGTCGGCCACCTGTATCTGGGGCTGGCCGCCCACTGGCGGGGTGACTGGGAGACCGCCGAGCGGGAGCTGCGCCTGGCCGACCAGCTCGAGGCGCCGGGGGCGATCGGTGGCCAGAGCGCCGCCCACCTGGCCCTGCACCTGGCCGCCGCCGGGCGCGGGGAGGAGGCGGCCGAGATCGTCGAGGCACGGCGGCCCGGGTTCCCTGTCGCCGGCCGGCCCAGCTCGATCGGGGCCTGGAACATGGTCCTCGGCTGCGTCGAGGCGCTCGCCCTGGCCGGCCGCGGTGAGCAGGTGGCCGCGCTGCGCCCCCTGCTGGAGGAGGCGCTCGCCCTCGACGACTGGATCGCCTTCGACGGCCGCCTGGTCGTGACCCGGGCCGCGATCGCCGCCGCCGCCGCCCGGGACTGGGAGGCCGCCGAGCGCCACCTGGCCGCCGCCCTGGCCGCCGCCGAGGCCCTCGGCAACCGCATCGAGCAGGTCGACCTCGGGTTCTGGCGGGCCCGGATGCTGCTGGAGCGGGACGGCCCGGGCGACCGGGAGGCGGCCGCCGCCCTCGCCGCCGAGGTGGCCGGCCGCTACCGCGACCTCGGCCTCCCCCGTCTCGCCGACCGCGCCGCCGCCCTCGGTTCGGCGGGCGGCTGATGGTGGTCAGGCCGTTCTGAGCCAGAGGCGATGGATGGTCACCAGCCCGGGATCGGTGGGGACCTGCTCGCGCTGCCAGCCGAGGGCATCGACCCCGGCCAGGAACGTCTCCAGCATGCGCCGGCCCGGGTCGGCCAGCCAGACCTCGCCGCCGGCCGTCACCAGCCGTGGCAGCAGCCACAGCAGGACCGGGACGTTGCGCTGCTCATAGAGCACGTCCGCGGCCAGGACCAGCTCCCAGGGCGCCTCCGCGATCAGCTCCTCGGGCTGGTCGAAGGTGCACACGGCGGTCCGGAGGGTCACGCCGTTGCGGGCCGCGTTGGCGGCGGCGAAGGTGATCGCCTCCGGCGACCGGTCGACCGACAGCACCCTGCCCCCGGCCAGGGCGGCGGCCACGCCGACCAGCCCGAGGCCGCAGCCGAGCTCCAGCACCCGCCGCCCGCCCAGCTCCCGGCCGGCGACCGCCCGGGCCAGGGCGGTGCCGCTGGGCCACAGCTCGGCCCAGAACGGCAGCCGGTCCTCGTCCGGGTCGTCGGTGGCCAAGAGCTCGTCCAGGATGGCGTCGCCGTCGCGGGGGCGCAGCAGCCGCACCGTGCGCCCAGCGACGGTGACGGTCTCCTCGACCACGTCCGAGGTCGCGCCCGCCGGCAGTCCCGGCGGCGCCGGGACCGGCGCGCGGGCTCGGCTCTCCATGCCGCCAACCTACCGCAGGCCCGTCGTTCCGGTGTTTGGATTGACACACCGCTGCCCAGACGAGCAGAGTCCGCCCGGCCGAGCAGCTCGGCCGACGGCGCTGACGTCGACAGAGGAGGCAGCCGCGTGCTCGTTCTCGGACTCATCCTGCTCCTGATCGGGTGGCTCACCGGCATCGGGATCCTGACCACGATCGGGATCGTCCTGCTGGTCATCGGGGCCGTCCTGTGGATCCTGGGGTCGACGGGACGCCCGGTCGGCGGCCGCCGCTACTGGTGGTAACGGCCGGCCCGCCCTAGCGGGCCGAGGCCTCCGAATGCCAGCCCGGCCGCCCATGGTGTCCTGGG
>Ga0126311_10001789_pt1 | contig 10536 bp, 8 predicted proteins | sample Plot61_FD_92539 | JGI IMG/M metagenome (GOLD analysis project Ga0126311, IMG submission 92539) | Serpentine soil microbial communities from UC McLaughlin Reserve, CA, USA - Plot61 | ecosystem: Environmental > Terrestrial > Soil > Grasslands | place: USA: UC McLaughlin Reserve, Lake County... | reverse complement strand
TGACGAGCTCGAATCGCAGTTTCGTGAAGTTCGCGATTGGAATGATCTGGCCTCGCTCGATGATGACAAGATCCGGGATCTTCTCGGCGAAGAAGAGGGCGAGCAACTCGATCAGTTGCGCCAGATCGCGCGCATGCTGGAAGAGGCAGGCTACATCCGGCAAACGCGCCGCGGCTACGAGCTGACCCCACAAGGCGTGCGCAAGATCGGCGAAAAGGCGCTCACCGACATCTTTGCCGACCTCAAGCGCGACCGGATGGGGCAGCACGACCTGCGTCGCGAAGGGGGTGCCGGTGACCGCACCGACGTCACCAAGCCATACGAGTTCGGTGATCCGTTCTTGCTCGATATTCCGAAGACGATCATGAACGCGGTGCAGCGTGGCGAACCAGGGTCGGAAGTCGGAAGTCGGGAGTCGGAAGAACCGACCGCCGACCCCCGGCCTTCATCCGGGGTGCGGCTCTCGCCCCGTGACTTTGAGGTCTACCGAACGGAGTACACCACGCGCTCAGCAACTGTGCTGATGGTCGACATGAGCCGATCGATGCTCTACAACGGCTGCTTCAACGCCGCCAAGCGGGTGGCTCTGGCGCTCGATTCACTGATCCGCGGCAAGTATCCCCGCGACCATCTCAGCATCATCGGCTTCTCCTACCTGGCGCAGGAGATCAAACCCGGCGACCTGCCCTCGATCGATTGGAATGAATACAACTACGGCACGAACATGCAGCACGGTTTCCAACTTGCGCGGCAGATTCTCGGCCGGCAAAAGGGGGCCAACCGGCAGATCATCGTCATCACCGACGGCGAGCCGACAGCGCACTTCGACAACGGGCACGTCCGCTTCAGCTACCCGCCGACACCGCGCACATTCCAGGAGACGCTGCGTGAGGTCATCCGCTGCACGCGCGACGACATCACCATCAATACCTTCATGCTCGAGCGCTCGCCATACATGGTGCAGTTCATCAACGACTTGATGCGGATCAACACGGGTCGCGTCTTCGTCGCCACGCCGGATCGCCTCGGCGAATATATCCTGGTCGACTACGTCTCCAACAAGCGCAAGTTCGTGGCCTGATGAGCGCGAAACGCGGTCATGGCTAGCGAAATTTCGAGAAAGGGGATCGCCGGTCGGGTCGCCAGGGCGCCAATTCCACCGCACTGATTGTTTTGCGGATAACAATGATTATGCGAATTTGCAAAATCGCGGGAGCCTCAGGCACGGGCGCCCTGAGGTTCCCACCATATGCGACTTAATCTGGATGATGCCACTCTATGGCGCGTAGGTGCTCAGCCGCGTTCGGCTCGACAATGACCGGGCGACCGATTTTCCTCGAGCCGTTCTCGTCGCTAGAATCCGCCGCGCAGTTGCTGTGCGAGCCAAGATCGGCAATTGCGGTTGCGCAGAGTGACCGAGACTTGCAGAAAAGAAACGGATAAAAAAAGACCGGCCCAATTTGGGCCGGTCTTTGGTTACGTCAACAGTGTGGAGCGACTATCCCAGTCCCTCGAGGACTATGGCGATGATTTGCGCCGCCAGATCATCACTCGTCGAGATGCCAGTGAGATCGATCGTCCCGCCGACGCTGCCGCTGCTGCCAGCGTTGCCGCCGTCGTTTGTGTTGCCGACGGTGACCGCTCCACCGTCGCTGTTCGCGTTCGAGACGCCACCGTTGCCGCCACTAGCGGTGTCGGTCGTCTGGGCTGACGCGACCCCCACGAACGCCGTCGAGGCAATCGCGGCGATCGCAAGACCGCTCATGAACTTCTTCATAGATACTCGTTCCTCCCCTCTCACGCTGTGCCCGCCGCTGGCGCGGAAGCGCGCTTCCCGCCCGGAGTCTCGCCGCGCCTCAGCCACCCCACGGCATGCGGCCACCTTCTAGCCTACACGCATCGCCGACGATGTCAAGACACGAACGTCCCAAGACCGCCGTGCTAACAAAGTCAACGCGCCGCCTTCATCGTCGGTTTCGCCGCCATGCTTTGGCCCGGAAAATCGCTAGCTGGCGACCAGAACTATACTCCCGCCGGAAGGCGCGTCATGATCGCAACAATGCACCAATGCGAAGAAACAGGACGGATTAGCCTCACCCGATGATCGAAACCGGAATCGCCGAGAGCATTGGAGCGCCCCGCGTGGAGGACCTCGCTGGCGAGCATCGCCGTGCCGTGCCGCGCGTTGCCGGTGCGCCATTCCTGCGCGTGCTCGTCTTTGCCGGCGGCTTCGCCTCGATCGGTGTGGAGCTCGCGGCGAGCCGTCTCCTGGCGCCGTTTTTTGGTAGCTCAACCTTCATCTGGGCATCGCTGATTGGCTTGACCCTGGCGTTCCTCTCGCTCGGGTACTTCCTGGGAGGACGGCTCGCCGACCGGCGACCTGAGCCGGACGTGCTGTACACGGTCGCCGCAGTCGCCGCGGTGGCAATCGGGATGATTCCCTTCGTGGCGCGCCCGCTGCTCACGGGGTCGCTGGAGGCGTTTCGCGAGCTTGACGCCGGAGCGTTCTATGGCTCGCTGGCGGGAACGTTGCTCCTCCTGGCGCCACCGGTCACGCTCCTCGGTTTCATCTCGCCGTTTGCCATTCGTCTCCAGTTGACAGATGTGGCGTCCGCGGGCAAGACGGCGGGATCGCTCTACGCGCTTTCGACCATCGGCTCGATCACCGGGAGTTTCATTCCGGTGCTGGTCTTGATCCCATTGATCGGCACGGCCGCGACGTTCATCGCGCTCAGCCTGGCGTTGCTCGTGCCGGCTGTCGCCGGTCTGGTCGTGACGCGTTCGCGACCGGTGGCTCTCGCGGCCGCGGTGGCCGCTCTGGCGGTTCCGGCGCTGGCGCTGGCGACTCCCGGGGGCGTGCGCGAGCCCGATCGTGGCGTCCTTCTTGACGAGCGAGAGTCCGCCTACAACTACATTCAGGTGGTCGACGAAGGTGGACGCCGCTCGCTCATCCTCAACGATGGGCATGCCGTCCATTCCGTCTACGATCCGGATGAATTGTTGACCGGCGGCCCCTGGGACTACTTCATGGTCGCGCCGTTGATGGCCGAAGACATTGAGGCGGCGCCACGGGCAGCGATGCCGGGACCCCGGGACGCCTTGCTCATCGGGCTGGCGGGGGGCACGGTCGCCAGGCAAGTCACCGCGGCGTACGGTGCGATCCCGATCACGGGCGTTGAGATCGATCCTGAGATCAATGATATTGCCCGCCAATACTTTGCGCTTGATGAGCTTGAGAACGTCGACGTCATCGTCGCCGATGGTCGCTACGCGTTGAGGACCTCCGATGCCGCGTTCGATATGATCGGCGTCGACGCGTATCGCCAACCATACATTCCGTTCCAACTCACCTCGCGCGAGTTCTTTCAGGATGTCTCCGCTCACCTGCGCCCAGGCGGCGTCGCCGTCGTCAACGCTGGTCGCACGAGCACCGACTTCCGGCTCGTGGATGCGCTTGCCTCGACCATGCGAGACGTCTTTCCCCACGTCGTGGCGATCGACGTCGCTCGGTACACCAACACCATCTTGATCGGGAGTGACGCTCCGCTTTCAGCGGATGCGCTCAAAGCCAACGTTGAGCGACTCCCCGACTCGTCGCCGGTACGCGAGGTCGCGCGCTGGAGTCTGACCTCGGGAAACATCCGCTCCATGCCAGCGGCAACGATGCCGGGCGGTCTAGTCTTCACTGATGACCGCGCGCCAGTCGAACTCGTAATCGACCAGATGATCTTCGACGCGGCACGGGAGATCGGAGGGTGATGGGGTGAATGTTCGCTACGCTCACGGTGATCGAGTCATGAGGGGAACGCGAGACAACTCCCTGTCACCCGATCACCCCATCACCCCATCACCCTCCGTTATCCCCTGGCAAAGCGAGCTGCTCTCATCCATTCCGGGGGTGGCGCACGGGCTGACCCGGCGCGTCGAAGGTCTGGGCCGTGCGGACGGCAACATCGGGTTCAGTGCACCTCGTGACCGGGAAGATGCCTGGGCGATGCGTCAGCGTTGGTGCGCCGCGTTAGCCTTCGTTTCAGAAAACCTGGTCACGTTGGGTCAGATCCATGGGCGAGAGGTTTATGCGGTCACCAATGCGCAGGCCGGATATGGCGCACGGCCTGGCTCCACTCAGATCGGGTTTGGCGATGCGCTCGTTACCAACCAGCCGGGCCCCGTGCTGATGACTTTGCATGCCGATTGTCAGCCGGTGCTGGTCGTCGATCCCGGCGCGGGACGTCGCGGCCCTGCCGTTGGAGTTGTCCACGCCGGATGGCGAGGAACCGTCGTCGATATTGTCGGTACAACACTCGAAGTCATGACCGCCGCATTTGGCACCCGAGCCGAAGACGTTCATGTTGTTCTCGGCCCAGGAATTGGCGGCTGCTGCTACGACGTGGGTGAGGACGTTGCCAACGCCTGGCGGGACGTAGCCGGGGCCGAAGCTGATGAGGCGCTCGAGGCGCACGGTGATCACTACCGGTTCTCTCTGACGGCGGCCAACGCGCTACTCCTAGACCGAGCCGGTGTGCACGCAGCCAACGTCGAGACGACCGCCATCTGCACAAAATGCAACGGCGACGAGTGGTTTTCCCACCGCGGTCAAGGCGCGCAGACCGGGCGTTTCGGCGCGATGATCTCGATCCACGGAGGGTGATAGGGTGATTGTTCGCTCCGCGGCTGCGCACGTAAGTGGTGATGGAGTGATACGGGGAACGAGAACGAACTCGCCATCAACGCATCACCAATCACCCACCACCCTCGCTGACTTGCAATCTCGCATCGACCGTGTCCTGTCAGTCGTCGCCGATGCGGCGAGGTCGTCTGGCCGGCAACCCAAAGATGTAACCATCGTCGCGGTCACGAAAACGGTCGGCCGGGACGCGATCGACGAAGCCTACACGCTCGGCTTGCGCCATTTCGGGGAGAATCGTGTTCAAGAGGCCGGGCGCAAATTAGCGGACTTGAGACCGCTGCCGGCCGGAGCGGTGTTGCACCTGATCGGACAGCTTCAATCCAACAAGGCGAGACCCGCGATCGCGCTGTTCGATATCATCGAATCGGTTGACCGCATATCGTTGATCGACGCGCTCGAGAAAGAGGCCGAGCGCCGCGGCCAGCCCGTCTTCGTGCTGCTCCAGGTCAACATCTCGCGCGAGTCGCAGAAGTCCGGGTGCGCGCCGGAGTCTGCGTCGCAGTTGATGGGGCGACTGGTTCGCTCTCCCTGGTTGCGACCTCGAGGGCTGATGACCATGGCGCCACAAGTTGCCAATGCGGAGGAGACCCGGCCGGTCTTTTCGGGGCTGCGCGCTTTGCGCGACGAACTGCAGCGCGAGCAGCCCGAAGTCGATCTCCAAACGCTGTCGATGGGGATGAGTGACGACTACCGCGTCGCCATCGAGGAGGGCGCCACCTCGGTTCGCATCGGGCGCGCGATCTTCGAAGGTATCGGCTGATGGCGCGTCCGTTTCTCTTCGGCACCAATTTCAAGATGAACCAGACGCCGGCCGAGTCGGCGGCGTTCTATCGGCAACTTGCCGCATCAGTGGAAATTCCTCCGCATGCGTATCTCTTTGTCATTCCACCGTTCACCTCCCTGGCGGCTGTCCGCGAGGTCGCCGGTCCGCAGCCGCATCAGATCTGGGTCGGTTCACAGAACGTGCACTGGGCCCCCGACGGTGCCTACACCGGTGAGATTTCGGTGGGCATGCTGCTTGCCCTCGACGTCGACCTGGTGTTGTTGGGACATGCCGAACGACGCCGCTATTTCCACGAGACGGACGTCGAGCTCAATCGCAAGGTGCTGGCGGCGGTCGGCGCCGGCTTGCGGGTGCTTCTCGCCATGGGCGAGACAGCCGAGGAGCGAGGGTTCGGCGTTAGCGGTGAGACGGTACTGCGGCAGTTGCGCATCGGCTTGCACGACGTGCCGCCTGAACACCTGGAAAAAATCCAGATCGCCTATGAGCCAGTCTGGTCGATCGGCGCTGGAGGCACCCCGGCCAGCCCCGAGGACGTTGAACCGATAGCCCGCCTGATCCGATCCGGGTGCCAAGACCTGTTCGGGGATCCCGGTAGCAAGATTCCGATTCTCTACGGTGGCAGCGTCGACCCAAGTAATGCCGGGACGTTCACCGCGCTTCCCGACATCGACGGCCTCTTTGTTGGTCGCGCAGGATGGACGGTCGAAGGCTTTGTCGCCACCTATCAGGCTGGTTACGCCGGCAAGTCGGAAAGTCAGTAAATCGGGAGTCGGAAGAACAAACCGCCGAGCTTGCCGGCGGCGACTATCCGCTGACGGTCGTTCTACTGACCGACTGAACGATATCGTCTTCGATCATACTTTCGGCTCTTCTCGTCCTTACCGACTGACTCGGAGCATTACGATGACACAGTACGAACGGAATCGACCGCGACCGCAGCGCCGAGTCGTCGTTACGGGTCTGGGCGCCGTCTCCTCGCTCGGACCCAGCGCCGAGGAGCTGTGGGAGCGGCTGCTGGCCGGTGAATCCGGTATTCGTACCGCGGAGAATCTCGATCCGGCAATTATCAATTGCACTGTCCGCGGCGACGTCGACGACGAGCGCGTTCCAAACCGATTCCTCGAAGGAAAGACCCTCCGCAACACATCGCGTTTTGCGCGGCTGGCGGTCGAAGCCGCCGGCGAGGCCCTGTTGGATGCCGGCCTGATCGACTGTGCATCGTTTTCACCGACGACCTCACTGGACGCTGCTGGCGCCGTGATCGGGACCTGTGGCGCCGGGGTTCACGATGATTTCCTCGACGCCTGGGAGTCGTACAAGGAGCGCGGCGTGCGCGGTGTGCCGATCCACCTCCACGTCTCGTTCCCGCACAACCTGGCCGGTTATGGCATCCAGTCGCGGTTCGGCATGAACGGACCCAGTCTGACATTGACCACCGCCTGCGCCACTGGTGCCCAGGCGATCGGCGAGGCCTTCGAGGAAGTCCGGGACGGCAACGCGCCGATCATGATCGGCGGCGCCACCGAGTCGACCAAGCACCCGATGTACGCGGCTGGGTTCGCGGTCATGAGAGCGCTGGTAACTGACAGCAACGACGATCCGGGCGCGGCCAGCCGGCCCTTCGACGCCTCACGGGCCGGGTTCGTGCTCGGCGAAGGCGCCGCGATGCTCGTTCTGGAAGATCTCGAGCACGCGCTGAATCGCGGTGCACAAATCTACGCCGAGGTCCTCGGTTTCGGCACGTCGAACGATGCCTATCATCCAATTGCGCCTCTGCCGGACGGTACCGGTGGTGCCCGCGCCATGCGCGCCGCGCTCAACGACGCCGGAATCGCTCCCGAGGAGGTCGATCACATCAACGCCCACGCCGCTTCGACGCCCGCGGGCGACCTCGCCGAATCGACGGCCATCCGTCTCATCTACGGTGAACGCGCGGCAACCATCCCGGTCACCTCGATGAAGGGTGCCCTCGGCCACTGCATGGGCGCGTCGGGTGCCCTGGAGACGATCGCGGCGGTGCGCACGATCTCCGATCAGACGATTCCGCCGACGCTCAACTACCGGACGCCTGACGAGACCATCGGGCTCGACATCGTGCACGGCGCCCCTCGGCCTGCCGCTGTCGACGTCGTCGCGAAGCACGCCTTCGGACTCGGCGGGCAGAACGCCTGCCTCATTCTCGGCCGTTACATCGGAAGTCGGGAGTCGTAAGTCGGAAGTCAGGAGTCCGACGCAGCTACCGGCACCCGGGTCAGCGCGGCGATCCGGTCGAACAGGATGGACTCTTCGCCCTCCTCGAGGAGCTCAGGAGTCATTGAGATCGCATCCGGGCCCTCGACCGCGACCGCGATCCGTGGGTCGCCCTCCCACAGCAACCTGGCCACCTCGGCTCCGGTTAGCCCGATCTTGGCGCCGAACGAGACACGGCATCGCGGCGTCGGCTGGCCAGCCTCGTTCGGGAAGCTGCGCGAGGCAGTGATGCCGGGCAGACCGCTGAAATGCTCGACCCACCGTTCGACAGTTGCCTCGTAGGATCGCGCACGATCTTGCCAATCCTCTTCGACATACCGCTCGACCGCCGCCAGCAGTCCTATCATCTCTTCCTTACCAACCTTCATCGGGCGGGCAAGGCGCTGGTGGGGCGAGCCATTGACGGCGACGGCCGCGATCATCGCTTCGGTGCCGACCAGCAACCCGCTGGACTGAGGACCATGGAAATCCTTCCCTCCCGAGAAGACAGCGAGATCCGCACCGAGCTCCCGGGTGAACCGCCACAGATTCTCTGTGGGTGGGAGTTGTGCGGCGGCGTCGACCACCACCGGAACGCCGCGGGTATGAGCGATCTCTACCGTCTCCGCCAACGGGAGCGCGCCACTCGCGAGATGAACGCCCGCGGGGTAGAAAACCATCGCCGTGCGAGGACTGATCGCCGCTTCCAGCTCCCAAGGGAACGTCTGCAAAGAATTACCGACTTCAACGATTCGCGCGCCGGCGAGCCGAATCGCCGGATCGTAAGGGATGCGGTGCCCACGGTGGATGATGACCTCGTCCTTGGGAGCCTCTCCCGTCTCGATGAGGCGGGCAATAGTCGGCAGATCACCTCCAGTCATGGCCGCCAGGGTAGCCAGCACGAGCCCCGCGGCAGCTCCGGTAGAGACGTACGCGGCCTCGTTACGGGTCAGATCGGCGAGGCGTTTGCCGACGGCCTGCTGCAGCTCATGCATGTCAACGAAGCTACCCGCGGCGTCACGCATGGCATCGAGCACCGGCGACGACATCAGTGACCCGCCGAGCCGGGTCAACGTCGCGTCGGCGTTGATCACGCGTCGCATGCCGAGTCGCTCGTACACACCCATCGCCGCCGTCCTTTCTCTCACCTCAAAAGTCTGGCTCTTCTTCGACCTAAATCGACCGCGGGCCGCTCACCGAGTACGAATGGGCCCGAGGGTGGGCCCAAACGGATCTTTGCCCGCTTGGCACGGCAACCGATCATACCTACATCGTCGATCGGTTCCCCTTCCCTCCCGATCGGCGGCCCGGTCCGCACACCGGACCACCCATCCCGCGACGCCCCGGCCCCGTCCGGGGCGTCTGCATGTGTCCAGGGGTCTCCCTCACTCATCTGAACTCCGGGGATATGTCGTGAAGAGGGCCGCGTGCGCGGGGTCGCAGAAGGTTCCTCCTCCCGCCGTTTTTGCCAGCCAGAATCTACGAGCAATCGGGCGGCCGCAGAACTTGCAGAAGCGGCGCGCCGGATCGACGTAGCTCACTGGAGGCGTGATCCACTCGCCGATGTCGTTGGCCCCAGTTAACGCTGAGTTCACATTTCCGCTACCGTGATCGACGCTCATTCCAGATATCCGTAGTCGGCGCGCGCTCCGTCTGGCGTGATGAATCCTTCGGCCAGGTCCCGGGCGATCAGCGCCCGATCTCGCCGCGCTGGGTCACCGTACCCTCCTCCTCCCGGCATGGCTAGCCGCACCTGGTCGCCCGGATGCAAGCGGATCCCGGAGAATTTCGACGGCGACATCGTGCCGAAGGCCTCGATGAACGTCTCCCATTCCTCGCTCCCGGCTCGCTTCACCCAGATGCCCCCTCGCGCACCATTGCCGCCACCGAGAATTCCCCATGGATCCGCTTTCATCCGGTTCAACAATGCGCTGACAGTGACTTCCGACACGACGGTGAGCAACCGCTCCCCACCCAGGCCGCCACGGAACTCGCCCGGACCGCCCGAATTGGGCAGCAATCGATACTCTTCGATCAAAAATGCGGGGTACCGAGTCTCGAAGACTTCGACAGGCGTGTTCCGGCAGTTGCCGTTGATGGTCACCACCATGTCATTACCGTCGAGCCCCTGCCGGCCGCCCCAACCGACTCCCTCGAAATGAAAATGCGCGTACAGCTCGCCATCCCGAGGGTCCACACCGCCAAACAAGAACGGCGAAGATGTGCCGCCGCACGCCGCGACCACTCGCTCCGGAATTGCCTGTTGCAGTGCACCAAAGACCATGTCAGTTATGCGCGGACTCGTTTCGGTGTTGCCGCCCGCGACCGGCGCCGGAAAGGTGCAATTGACGATTGTGCCGGGCGGGGCGATGACCGTGATGGGACGATAGCACCCTTCGTTACGCGGGATCGTGGGATCGGTCAGGTGCAGGATCGCGTTGTAGACCGCCGACGCGGTCACCGCGTAGATGGCATTGACCGGTCCGGCGGCCTGCGCTGCGGAGCCCGTGAAGTCGGCAATGACATCGTCGTCGCGGACTGTCAGGCGAAGATGTATTGGATACGAGCGGTCGCTGATGCCATCGTCCTCGATCACATCTTCGAATTCGTAGACCCCGTTCGGGATGGCGCGAATCTCCGCGCGCATGCGGCGCTCGGCGATCGCGATCAACTCGCGGCAGGCCACGCGGATGGTTTCGGCTCCATGCGCGTCGAGCAGCTCATGAAGCCGCTCTTCGGCCAAGTCGAGCGAGGCCAACATGGCCCGGAAATCGCCATACGTGACCTTTGGTGTGCGGTGATTGGCGAGGATGATCTTCCAAATGTCCTCGTT
>Ga0126311_10001788_pt1 | contig 10541 bp, 7 predicted proteins | sample Plot61_FD_92539 | JGI IMG/M metagenome (GOLD analysis project Ga0126311, IMG submission 92539) | Serpentine soil microbial communities from UC McLaughlin Reserve, CA, USA - Plot61 | ecosystem: Environmental > Terrestrial > Soil > Grasslands | place: USA: UC McLaughlin Reserve, Lake County... | reverse complement strand
TCCAGCCCTCGGTGTAGGCATGCCATTGGAAGGTCAGCGGGTCACTGGCGTAGACGGCCAGTGTTGCCGGGCCGAATGGCTGATAAATTGGCTGCACCTGGAACCCAGCGCCTTCCAGCGCTGCCCGGATGAGGTCGCCGACGTCGCGCCGTTCGTCCTCGACGCGGACGATGATCTTGAGCATCACCGGCCGGTCCTCGAACGTCCAGATTCCTTGATCGATCGTCGCCCCGGCCGCTTCCATCTGCTCTTTGATAAGCGCGTTGGCGAATTCCGGATCGTAGCGAATACCGGATTGGCGAACCGTCTCGAAGACGGTCAACTCGTCATAATCCAGTGGGCTAACGTGACTGATCATGGGCACAGCACGACCGCCGTAGATATCGCCGGTGATGAACTCTCGGTCGATGAGGTACTGCACGGCCTGTCGAATCTCGCGAATGGCGAATGGGTTGAGCTCTCCCTCGCGCGCGGGGGCAGGGTTGAGGATCAGCGAAAGCGTAGACGCCGGCGCCTGGATGACGCGGACTCCCTCGGCGCCGGCGAGCTCCTCGGCCCCGGCAGCCTTGAGACCGTAGAGGTAGAGGTCCATCTTGTTCTGGGTAATCTCGATCGGCGCCTGATCGACGTTGAACGCGGAGAAAATGAGCCGGTCGGCGGCGGGCCCGAGGCCGCCGGCCTCCTGAGCCGCGGCACGAGCAAGAGCGGCGCGACTACCGACGTCTCGGATGGCGGCCGCCAACCCCAGAGTAGCGGCGCCCTGCATGAGGCGACGGCGCGAGATACCGCCGGCCGCGGCGTCGACGTACGAGAGATCTTTCTTCGTCATGGCTGGACCTCCGGCGGCGCGGCCGCGGGGCCGCGGCCTCACCTCACGGAAGCTCGTTCGTCGCTACTGGAGTTGCCGCGCCGACGCTAGCGTCGCCACGGATCTCCTCGAGCTCCCGCGCGATCGAATCAAACCCGAACTCGGTAAAAAAGGAGGCGGTCCCCACGTTACCCGTCTCGTCGTAGGCGGTCACGTTGCGCGCGCCTTCCCCGGTGACCGGCATGTAGACATTGGTCTGAAACTCGCCCTTTTCATTCGAGCGCAAATTGGTGATGGTGATCCCACCGACGTCGATGGTGATCTCGGAGTCGGGTTGGAAGCCGAAGCCCTGGATCGCCACGTCTCGCCCGGCATCGCCGCTGGGCGGGTTCAGAAAGAGTGACGGGGGAGCGATGGCGCGCTTGCGGGCGAACCCGATCTGCTGGTTGGGTCCGGCGAATTCCCCAAGTCGGGTATCCGCCCAGACGAGATAGACGTCCTCATCGGTCGCCGCTAAGGCGAAGTAGTCGCCCAGAAAGCGCCCACCGGGGAAGCCTCGCAGCGAGTTGGATGCGAAGTCAGTGACACGCGTATCTGGAACGTTGACACCGGTTTGCTCGTCGTCAAACCCCCACGTCTCACCCTGATCATCGGATTCAGAATAGTAGATGTTATACCGAGCCTCTTTAGGATCGTCCCGCATGTCTCCCCACATGGCGTGCAGCGACCCGTCCGAGGCGACGTCGATCGCGGGGAAGAACTGGATGCGATCGGTGTCGTCGGCGTTGACGCGCACTGGCGCCTCCCAGGTTTGACCCTTGTCGAGTGAGCGTAGGAGGAAAATATCGCCATCATCGGTCGGCTTGTCGCCCGGCTTGGCGGTGACGGCGACGTAGATCTCGTCATCTGGTCCGACGGTCAACTGCGGGAACGCGGCGCCCCACCAACGGAAAAAAGTGTTGCGAGGCCGGAAGTGGATCTCGCGAAAGACGCCAGCCTGGATCGGCTCCGCGAAGGTGCGACCGCCGTCTTCGGACAGCGTCACCATGGTCGTCGCCAGGCCTTCTTGGACCCCATCGAGGGTCGTGTCGAGGTAGGCAATAACGACGGTGCCATCGGCCATGACCGCGGGTTGCGATCCTTGCACCGTCTGATCGGCTTCGGCGCCGGCGGCCTCGCCTTCCTGCTGGGCCTGCTGGGTGATTTTACCGTCATCGGTTTGGGCGCCGGCAGCAGAAGCGCCGCCTTCGCCCTCTTCACCCTCTTCGCTCGCGCCTTCTGCCTGGAACACAGTCGGGCTGACCCCGATCGGGTCGCTCCAGGTGGCCCCGCCGTCGCTGGAGCGGACGAGTCGGATCGTGGTCTCGGTGATCGGCGCAGTGAGGAACGGCAGCTCGTCCGCGTAGAGCGTGGTGTAGCGCGTCTTGAACTCGGTGTAGGTGATGTAGATGACATCTCGATCAGGATCATCAGGATCGGGGCCGATGGCGACCCACGGCTTATCCAGGAATTCGGCCGCGACCTCGCCTCGCTCCCGTCCAGTTTCATCAGGGAGCGAGGTCGTCTCGACTGTTGAGCGAGCGGTGGAGACCGGATCGCTCCAGGTCAGGCCATCGTCTTCGGACTTGGAGATCACGATGCTGGAGATCTCGGTTTCAGAGACCAGACTCCCTAGCCGGAACTCTTCAAAGCCAAGCGAAATGGAGACCATGTAGACATTGCCGTCCCGATCGAAGACCACCACGGGGTCACCGGCGGCGCCGAAGTCCTCTTGGAAATAGCGAAGCTGGTTCGGGCCTTCCCAGGTTTCCCCGCCATCGAATGAGACGTACGTCGACAAGGCCGGGAAGTTGTAGTCGATGACGCCGAGAACGAGATGCTCGGGATCGAGCGGATTGACCGCGATGTGCGGCTCCGTACTGAGTGGGAACAAGCCGAGCTGGCGCGTCACAATCTGGTTGCGGCTGAACGCCGGAGCGGCTGAGCGAAAGGGTACCTGGGGCGCCATCGCGCTCCCGCCTCGGGAGCCGCCGGGCACGACCCCGTAGGTGCCCCAGTCGACGCCGCGAGCGCTACCTCCAGTTGGGATATCGAGGAGACGAGGATCCTGGCCCGTTGTCATGACCCAGGACGAGGCGCTCAGCATGTTTTCGACCGGTTCCTGAAGTCGGAAGTCGCCAACCGGGATCGCTTCTTCTTCCTCGGCCCGGCTAGACGGAGGCGGAGCTACGGCCACCAGCAGAGCAGTCAAGATGAGCAGCGCCAGGACTCGTTGGCCGAGACGTCCGCGATTGCCGCGGCGCGGACCACTCCTTGATCGGGTAACGGTCATGGATTCCCCTGGGTTACGGAGACGCGGCGCGCTCGCCGCCGCGCGGCGTTGTTCTTGCAAGCTCCTGGCTTTCCGGTGAGGGTACCACGGTCGGAGGCAAGAGCATTGACTCGGCATTTCACCGCGGCCAGAGTCGGACGTGCTTGCGGAACGTGTCCCAACTGCCGTCTAATCAGCGTATTGGCATCGTTCGCCCATGTTTCCAGCCGGCGCGAATTGGCCGGTTCTCGGCTGGCCACACCGTCAGGAGCTGCTCATCATGACGCGTAGGAACGATTTTCGGCCGGCATGGCCGCGCCCGGCGGTAATTGCCGCGCTGTTCTCACTGCTGACAATGGTGGCACTGGCGATGCCCACCCGTGCCCTCTTCCAGGAAGATCAGGATTCACAGCCACTCTCAGGAGTGTTCACAGTGACGATCGCCCGAGACGATATCCCGCCGAACCTGGCTGGCGGACCCGCCCTCGCCGGGTTGTGGAACGTGACCTTCAGTGGCGACGGCAGCTTCAGCTTGGCTCGGCAGGATGTAGGCGAGGTCGTGACCGGCAAGTTTGAGGCCGCCGCGGCGACGCTGACCTTTAACGAGTGGAGCGGCTTGGTCGGGTGCGACATCACCACCGATAGCGGTGAGCCGGCGACGTACGCGTGGAGCCAGACAGATGATCGACTGACATTGACTCCTATCACCGACTCCTGCGTCGAGCGCTTGACGCTGCTCACGACGCGCCCATTGGGCGGTTTCGAAGCGTGCGCGGTCTCGCCGCGTTCGCTTGTCGATCCCTTTGCCACTGATTTTGCGCCGGAGGCCCTCGCAACACCCGTCGCTACGGAGGAAGTCGGGACCGGCGTCGCGGCGCAAGAGGGTCTCAGCGAGGGCGCCGATGCGGAAGAGGCGATCGACAGCCTGTTGCGCCAGGCGAACGGCTGTTGGGCCACAGGCGATCCGACTCGCTTCCTGGCGTTACATAGCGATCAAGTCGTCGCAGAGATCGCCTTCGTTGGACCGGTCGAGGAGTTCGCTCGCGAGCTTCGCCTGTTCATGGCGACACCACTTTCTTTTGAGCGAATCGGCCCGGTCAACCTGATCGACCCGGAGCATGCCTGGGCTTACGTCGAGGTTACATTGGGAGGTGACCCCGTTCCGCAGCGGATCGATTTCGTTTTCGAGAATGGCACCTGGCTCTTTGACACCTTCTTCCTCTTCGGACCGCCAACGCCTGGTGGACCCCCTGGCGGTCCCCCGGGGGTTGAACCGTGATGTCTGCCCCGGCACGACGTGGGGTCTAATTCCGATCCGGGTGGTGGGTCGAACGACAAGCCAGACGTCCCTTCACAGCCCGTGGTTTCCACGACTGTTGGCACCGGTAGCGTGCTGGGTCTTGGGTGCGTTGTTGCGGTGGTGGTGCTGGTGCTTGTTGCACTCGCGATCCGATGGTTCGGCGGCGGCTGGTAGTGCGTCTGTCCAGGATCCGCTGATAACCAATTGCTCTGCCCGGTCCGAAGATTGGCGGGACCTGCCAAAAGGTTGCCGACGGCTGCGGACTACACTTAGGCCGTGAGACCGACGATGTCGGGCACGCCGGTGTCCCACGAGGCGAAGGGAAGATCGCCCCTGATGTTCGGGGCAGACGCAAGCAATGAGTCCGCCAGGCGCGGAAATCTGATCCGACAGATTCTCTCGGTGGTGCTGGTGCTGAACCTCACCGTGGCCGGAGCAAAACTCGGATATGGATTCGTCAGCGGGTCGGTAGCAATGTTGGCCGACGGCTTCCACTCCCTACTCGACGGGTTTGCAAATGTCGTCGGCATCGTCGGCATCGGCGTGGAAGCTCGACCTCCCGACCAGGAGCACCATTTCGGCCACGGACGGTACGAAACGCTGGCCTCGATGGCGATTGGCGCGCTGATGGCGGTCGGTGTGCTCGAGATCGTCCAGTCGGCCATCGGTCGTTGGCAGTCAGGGAAGTCCCCGCAGGTTACGCGCCTCTCGTTTGGAGTCATGCTTGGCACGATGGCGAGCCACGCCGGGCTGACCATCTGGGAGCGCCGCGCCGCGCGCGGACTGCATAGCGACCTGCTGGAAGCAGACGCGCGACACACTGGATCGGACGTGCTCGTCTCGGCGGCGGTCGTCACGGCGCCTGGAGCCATTACCGCGCACAACCTGCGGGTGCGATCCTCCGGCGGGCGCAACTGGGTCGAAGTCCACGTCACGGTTGATCCGGATCTCACTGTCAAGCAGGCGCATGAAGTGACAACCGAGGTCGAAAGCGCGATTCGTAACGTCGTTGGTCCAGAGACGCAGGCAATCGTGCACGTCGAACCGGCGGAACCGCCTCATATGCGGCCGGACCCAATTTTTGGCCATGATTTTCAACTGACGACTGATGAGGCGACTGGAGCAGAGCGCGTCCGGCGTCCACGGGAAGGCATTAGGTGACGAAACCACGACGCAATGCTGAATTGAAATCGAACCAGGGAGGCTCGCGACCGCCACGGGGACAACAGTCATCTGACCAAGGCAGACAGCGCGGCGATCAATCTGACTCCTCGCGCACGCCCGGGCAGCGCCCTCCCCGGCCGCGCCCGGGGCGACGACCGCAGCGCGACTCACAAGGGCCGTCTCGCTCCCGGGCGGGCCGGGCTGGTCACACCCCGTCGGCGCCACAGCACCCGCGAGGCGGGAGAGGCGCCGCCCAGCAGCGTACCGGCGAAGGAGCAGACGGCCGGCTGCGGGTGGTTCCCCTGGGAGGAGTCGGCGAGATCGGCAAGAGCATGATGGCGGTCGAGTATGGGGATGACCTGGTCCTCATCGACGCCGGAGGCAAGTTCCCCGAGGAATGGGAGCGTGGCATCGACCTGATTATCCCCGACATTCGCTACGTAAAGAACCGATTGTCGAAGCTGCGGGGTATTGCCATTACCCATGGCCATGAGGATCACATCGGGGCGCTGCCGTACATCATTCCGCAACTGGAAGGGATCGGGAAGATCCCGGTCTTTGGGTCACCGCTGGCGATGGGATTCGCCGACAACAAGCTGCGCGAGGCGAGACTGGACGAAAAGGTCGAGCTGCACGCTATGGAGCCCCGCGAACGCGTCCGACTCGGCGATCTCGAGCTCGAGTTCATCAACGTCACACATACCATCCCGGCCTCGTATGCGATCGCGGTTCATAGCCCGGCCGGCACGATCATCGACACCGGCGACTTCAAGTTCGACCCGACACCGGTGATGGGCGCCCCTACCGACGAGGCGCGGTTACGGGAGCTTGGTGACCAGGGAGTCCTGGCGCTCTTCTCCGACACGACCCGGGTCGAGACACCAGGGCACACCCCGTCCGAGCGCGTGGTGATGGAGACGCTCGACCGGGTGATCCGCGATGCCAAGGGACAGACCCTGGTTGCGACGTTCGCCTCCAACATCAGCCGGGTCTACATGGTGCTAAAGGCCGCGGAGAAGTACGGCAAGAAAGTCGCAGTCGCCGGTCGCTCGATGGAGCAAAATGTCCGCACCGCTCTCCAGCTCGGCTATCTCGATCCACCGGAAGGGGTCCTGCTCCCACTCGACGCCGTGCTGCGGCTGCCTCCGGAGCAGCGGGTGCTCGTCGTGACGGGCAGCCAGGGCGAAGCATCGGCCGCGCTGGCCCGCATCGCGGCGGATGAGCACCAGAAGATCCACATTGGCGCTCGTGACGTGGTGATGATCTCCGCCACCCCGGTGCCCGGGAATGAGGAGACCGTTTCCGAGACGATTGACAATCTCTTCCGGCGCGGAGCGAACGTCGTCTTCAGCGGAACCGAAGGGCGGGTGCACGTTTCCGGCCATGCCGCCCGCGACGAGCTGAAGAAGATGCTGGAGCTGGTGCGACCGGTACACGCCGTGCCGATCCACGGTGAGTACCGGCATATGGCCCTCTACCGCGACCTGGCTCGGTCAACCGGCGTTCCAGACGAGCGCATCCTGATGACGGAGATTGGGAGCATCGTTGATTTCGAAGGCGGCAAGGGAGCCGTGCGCGGCCGAACAGGGTCTGGATCGGTCTTCGTCGATCGCCTTGGCGACTTTGAACCTGGACAGATCCGGTTGCGAACTCGTGACGATCTCACGTCGGACGGGTTGGTGACGATCACGATCATCGTTGACGCGGAGAGCGGCAAGCTCATCGCCGGCCCCGAGTTCGTGACCAAGGGATTGAGCATGGAGGCGCTGGCGGGACCAATTCGGCAGGCAGAACAGGAATTGAAACGGTGGCTGGAGCGGCGCCCCGATGGGGAGCCGGAGGTCGGCTACCTGGTCTCTCAGGCCAAAGGGATCACCGCCCGCTCGCTGTTCCGGAAAACGAAACAGAGGCCGATGATTTTGCCGATGGTCATGGAGCTCTGATCGGCGACCAGCCGTAAAAGGATATACTGCGGTCGTGCCCCGCTCACGACCCGTCACCGCGGCGACCGCTCACTTGGAGTGCGTCCGCTCGCGAGAGAAGGGGTAGGCATGTCTGCAACATCATTTGACACCGCCTTGCGAAACTTGGCTCTCTGGCGCTCGCGCCGGGCAGCTCTCGGCTCCATTGCCGCCATCGCGATCAGCGCGGTGGCGGCCGTCAGCGAAGCCAGAAAACGCGACCGGAAAAAGAAAAAGAAGAGCAAGAGCGGAAAGAACACTGGAAAGATTGGCAGCTGCACGAATCACTACAGCGAGCAACAGATCCTCGATTTCATCGCGAAGGCAGCCAAGCAATATGGGCAGTCCGAGAGCGTAATGGTTCGCGTGGCGCGGTGCGAATCGGTGCTCGATCCCTGCGCGATAAATCGCAGCGGGCCGTATTACGGGCTCTTTCAATATCTGAAATCGACCTGGCAGGCGACGCCATACGGGGATCGTGACATCTTCGACCCTGAGGCCCAGTCGCTGGCCACCGGCTGGATGTGGAAGCAGGGCCGCAAGAACGAGTGGGCGTGCCAGTAGACGAGTCGAGAGTCGGTAAGTCGGAAGTCGGGAGTAGACGGCGTGGAATTGTAGGGGCGACGCGTGTGTCACCCGCGTTGCTGACGCACCGAGGCGGTCTCCGCTTTACGTCCTTTCGACCCGCACGTATATTGCCGTTAGGCGTCCACGCCGCGTGGATATTCCGGAGGACAGATTTTCATGGCCCAAGCTTCCGTAACCACCACCATCGGTCAAGATTTTGCCGAGCGCTTCGCGGGCTCGTTGGCGATGTACGAGCGCTCGCGACAAGTCATCCCTGGCGGTATCAGCCACGACGGCCGCCACATGGAGCCGTTCCCTCCGTACATTGCCAATGCTCAAGGTGCCTACAAGTGGGACGTCGACGGCAACCGCCTGATCGACTACGTGATGGGTCACGGCTCGCTCCTGTTTGGCCATAACGACCCCGAGATCCTGGCCGCCATGCAGGCGCAGCTACCGCGCGGCACGCACTTTGGCGCCGGTCACGAGCTGGAAGTGCGCTGGGCGGAGCAGGTTAGCCGGCTCGTGCCCTCGGCCGAGCAGGTGAAGTTCACCGGCTCGGGCACGGAATCGACGCTGCTTGCCATCCGTGTGGCGCGGTCGTTCACCGGACGGCCGACGGTGCTCAAGCTGGAGGGGCATTTTCACGGCTGGCACGACTACCTGCTCAAAGGCGAGAAACCGCCGTTTGAGGCGTCGTCCAATCCCGGCATTCCGCCGGAAGTGATGGCAACCGTCGCGGTGGTGCCATCTGACGACCTGGGAATGCTCGAGGAGCGTCTGACCCAAGGCGACGTGGCCGCCCTGATCCTGGAGCCGAGTGGTGGCTCCTGGGCGACCATTCCGCTCTTCGAAGGCTATTTGCAGGCCGCGCGCGACCTGACGAAGAAGTACGGCGTGGTCCTCATCTTCGACGAGGTGATCACCGGCTTCCGCTGGGCTCCCGGCGGGGCGCAGCAGCGCTACGGCGTTACCCCAGATATGACCACGATGGCAAAAATCGTCGCCGGTGGCATGCCCGGCGGCGCCGTGGGTGGCAAGCGCGAGATCATGCAGATGCTCGCCTTTAAGAACGAGCCGGGATGGAATGCGACGAAGAAAGTACGGCATCAAGGCACGTACAACGCCAGCCCGGTCGTCTCCGCGGCGGGGATTACCTGCCTGCAAAAGGCGGCCGATCCGGCCGTGCAGGCCACCTGCGACGACCTCGCCACGCGCCTGCGCTCCGGATTCAATGCGGCAATGGTCGACCGCAACGTGCCCGGCTTTGCCTGGGGCGAAAGCTCGGTCTTCCACGTCGCCCTTGGCGAATCCGTCCCGAATCAGACCGGTGGCGACATGCGCGTGCCTCAGGGCGTCTCGGCCGAGGCCCTCAAAGAGAGCGGGCATGGCCGGCTGAATGGGTTGCTCCACCTGGGGATGATGCTGGAGGGTGTCGAGCTGTTCCACTCGGGGGGCATGACCAGCGTGGTGCACACGGAAAATGACGTCGACCAGACCGTTGCGGCGTTCGGTCGCGTGCTCGACCGGATGACGGACGAGGGTGCGTTCAACGGTTAGAGCGGCAGTCGCTCACCGTGTCATCCTGAGAAACGAAGGATCTCAGTTCACCGGCGACCAATTCGTGGGAGACGAGATTCTTCGCCTGCGGGCTCAGAATGACACCTGATTTGTAAGTTGTTGTAGTTCTCCTGCGCGCGCGGGAATTAGGCCGTGGTTATGGCGCCAGCGCGGCGAGCAGCGCGGCGTAGTCCGCTTCGGTGTCGACGTCGGGTGGGGCTTTCCCGGCGACCGGGACCACCTGCAGCTCGCCGGAATCATGATAAGTACGGACGACGGGACGCGCCCCGGTGTCACCCTCGAGTGCGGCCAATTCGGGAAAAACTCGCCGGTCGAACAGGACCGGGTTGCCCATCCGGTCCTCGTAGCGTGGGGCGGCGACCAGGGAACCCGATGCCCGCCAGGCAGCGATGAGGGCGTCGATGACGTCGGGTTCGATGCCTGGCTGATCGCCAAGAATGAAGGCGGCGGCCTCGACATCTGGGGACAGCGAGGCCAGGCCGGCGCGGACTGAGGTGCTCTGGCCGGCCGCAGCGTCGGGATTGACAACGCATTCTACGGGAAGATCCGCGACCGCGTCGTGGACCTCGTCTGCCTCATGGCCGACGACGAGAATCACCTGATCCAGCGACGACGCCAGCACGCGACGAAGCGTGTGCCGGATCAGCGGTTCGCCGTGGACGGGCAGCAACTGCTTGGGACGCCCCAACCGCGACGATCTCCCGGCGGCGAGGACGATACCGGCGATCACCGTGCCGCCGCGACTCCCTCGGCGTCCCCGCTCGCGCGATCCTGGTTCCCGTCCGTGGGGTTGCCTTCCCTATCCGTGGGGTCCTCTTCACCGCGAATACGACCGGTGGCGTATGTCAG
>Ga0126311_10001787_pt1 | contig 10545 bp, 11 predicted proteins | sample Plot61_FD_92539 | JGI IMG/M metagenome (GOLD analysis project Ga0126311, IMG submission 92539) | Serpentine soil microbial communities from UC McLaughlin Reserve, CA, USA - Plot61 | ecosystem: Environmental > Terrestrial > Soil > Grasslands | place: USA: UC McLaughlin Reserve, Lake County... | reverse complement strand
AGCTTTTCTGTCGCAAGAATATTGTTAATACTACCATCAGGCCCATAGCCAGGAACTCGCTCTCCCAGTTCTCCATAGTAGCTTCGAGGATGTGGCTGCTTCCGAGATACTCGGTATAGCTGACCGGCGGCCTCCCATGCTCCTGCTGGTTATCGTTGTATTCGTGACGACCGATCACGGACTGACCCACAATGAAGGTGAGGAAGGACAAGCCGAACAGCACTATCGAAAGGCCCTGTGTCGTGATACCAAAGTCTTCCAGCCGTGCTTACTTAGTTTCTCCTTATCAGGCCGCGTAATTCATTCTCCTCTGAGATCACGCGTCACCTATCTCTGCTCTTGCTCTTAATCTCCATCAGCCGCGCTCGCTGTTCGGGCGTTAGTTTGTTTTTGATCTGGATGAGCAGCGTAAATTGGGCGCGCTTTATCTCGCGCTCGAGGCTAAGTAGCTTGTCAAGCTGAGCAAGCGTCTGCTGCTCGTCCACTTGATCCTGTCTCAAAAGAGAGGCCAACCTCTCGGCCTCGTCCTGAAGCTGCCACTGCAAGTCTGTGAAGCGCACCTGCGCTTTTCGGATTTCTGTCTTGAGAAAATTCTTCTGGTCCTCGCTCAGCCCTATTGCCTGCTGGTGCTGCATCACAAGCTCCGGCGGGAAGAGGGTTTCGCCGATCGGATCATTTGGCAGTTGCTGCGCCTGAACGAATGAGCAGCTCAAGAGCAGGAAGACGCACGGCACGTACAGATTCGGTTTCATAATTCCTCCAGTTCAATCCTTTTAATCAGGAATGCTCGGCTTGATTTCAACTAATGACTCGCTCACTCGCGGGACCGTTTTGAGCAAATGCTCGCCCGGCGTTCTGAGCAGAAAGTCCGTAGGCGATTGCCACTCGGAGATAAGCATGGCTGGTTGATGAGACCGCGCCGCGGGTCGTTTGTGCCGGGCCGGTCTTGTTAATTCTCTCCGGATAGCTTCAAGTGCGGGAGCACGCTCAATTGAGCGGGCTAGCGGTTCGCCTGGCGACGGTTCCAATTGCGGGTATGGCAACTTGACAATCGGGGGAGACGATTCTGAATTCTCGGTTTCAGTTGACAGCGAAGATGGCTTCAGAAGAATGAAAACAAAGCCGCCAACCAGGATGAGCATCGCCGCCGCTACCGCGACTCTTAAAGAGAGGCCGGCCGGCCCGGCTCTCGCCGATGCTGCTTTCAGGACTCTGTCGAATGAGGGCGTGTGACGCTCGTCTCCCTGCCGCAGTTCATGGAATAGTTGCTTGATTCTCATGTCTACTAAGTTGTGTTTCATCTGCGATTCCCAGTTCCGCCGCTAACTGGCGAAGTTGTTTTTTGCCCCGGTCGTAATGGGTACGAGCAGAGCCTATTGAGACTCCCATCACGCGTGCTGCTTCCGCCAGGCTGAGGTCGTGATAGAAGACCAGTTGCAAGGTTTCTCGCTGTCGCGCCGGCAAACGGGCGAGCGCGCGTCGAAACAGCTTTTGGATCTCTGAGTGATAAACGGCGTCATCAGGGTTTTCGTCTTGAGAGAAACGGGCGTTGCTTTCCTCATACCCTACCAGCCTGAAGCGATGAAGCATCCGCCGACGGCGATGGTCGGCAGCCGTTTTTCTGATGACCGAAAAGAGCCATGTCTTGAATGCTGCCTTTCCATCAAACCGAGCCTTTCCTTCCAGTACCTTGACATAAACGGTTTGCAGTACGCTGTCTGCGTCCACAGGATTTCGCAGGCAGCAACTGAGCGCCCAGCCGTAGCTTTCTCGATGATATAGTTCCAATTGAGCGCGTAGCTGTGATGTATCCATCCGGCCAGTCTGCACCTGCTAAATTAATTTGTCCAAACTATTAGTCGTTATAGCTAACGAAATATATGACAGGGACTGCCGGGATTTTATTGAGGCGGCAACAGGCGGATAGCCTCCGCTACGGGAGCGATGAGTGAAATGAGAGGTTATCGATACCGCTTTGCGCTACGATTGCGGAATGTTCAGTCCTGCAATTCCGCCAGAAAAGCCGCCAGATCAAAGAACTCTCTCTCCGATTGAATTTTTCCCGCCTGGTCGAACTTAAAGAAGCCAATGCCTTCCAGGAAGAAGACATTTCCGGTCCTGGTCTCAAAACGTAACCTCCATTCGACGGCGGCTTCCTGACCGCACACCTTAACGTCCAGGGAGTAGAGTTTGATTCGACTGAACAGAGAAGGGAACGTTTCCAAATAAGCGGCGATAGCTTGTGTTCCCTGGATCGGCGGAGTTCCGACCGGGTCTTCAACCACGGCGTTAGAGGCGAAATTGTTTACGACCCGCTAGACGTCGAACGCAGCCAATCCGGCGAATACTTCCTCAATCACCGCCTCGATCTGCTCCGAGGTCAGACCTTGAGTTGCAGCCGCCTCAACGCGCACGACGCTCGAAGCGACCAAAAACATGAGCGCCGTCGCCAGCGCCGTCACCATTTTCAAAAACAGACTTTGGTTTCTCATTCTCTTTTCCTCCTGGATACTGGATTGATCCCCCTACATATAAGGACGGAAGGCCGGCCTCCCAGCTCCTTGACAACCTGGGGCTTTCCCGCCATCATCTCCTAGCTAATCTAGGAGGTCCACATGCCCAAGCAGGACGCGAAACTTCTTCAGGGCACTCTCGACATGCTCATCCTCAAGGCGCTTTCGCTGGCGCCGCTCCACGGCTTCGGCGTAGGGCAGCGCATCATGCAGATGTCGGCCAACGCGCTACGGGTCGAGGAGGGCTCGCTCTACCCGGCGCTCTACCGCATCGAGCAACAGGGGTGGATCACGTCAGAGTGGGGCGTATCGGACAACAACCAGCGGGCCAAGTTCTACCGGCTGACGCGCGCCGGGCGCAAGCAGCTCCGGGTCGAAGAGGAGAACTGGGAGCGGCTGGCCGCGGCCGTGTTCAAGGTCATGCAGACAAGTTGAGGGGGCACCGGCGATGTATTGGCTGAGGCTCATGCGTTCCCGCCTGCGCGGGCTGCTGCGCAAAAACAGCGTCGAGCGCGAGATGGAGGAGGAGCTGCGCTTCCACGTCAGGATGCGAGCCCGGGAGAACGTCCGCCTCGGCATGACATCGGACGAGGCCGAGAGTGCGGCGCTCAGGAGCTTCGGGCAGTGGGCGCGGATCAAGGAAAACTGCCGCGACGTAAAGGGAGGTGGATTAATGGAGACCCTGCTACAGGATGTGAAGTTCGGCGCGCGTACTTTGAGCAAGCGCCCTGGATTTGCGCTGGTCGCCGTCCTCACGCTCGCGGTCGGCATCGGCGCCAACACGGCCATCTTTAGCGTGGTCAACGCCGTGTTGTTGGGCCCGTTGCCGTACCCCGACCCCGAACGGTTGGTGATGGTGTTGGAGACGGATATGGCGCGCGGCACGGCCGACGTAGGCGCCTCAATGCCCGATTACCGCGAATGGGAGGGGCGCAATCAGAGCTTCGACCGGATAGCGGCATACGCCACTTATAATTACAACATCTCAGGCGTCGAGGAGCCGGAGAGGGTGGTCGGCGCTGCGGTGGCAACTGACTTCTTCTTGCTGCTAGGCGTCAACCCGGAGCAGGGCCGCGGGTTCGTCGAGGAGGAGGGTCTCTACGGCAAGCACCGCGCGGCGGTGTTGAGCAACGCCCTGTGGCAGCGACGATTCGGCGACGGGGCACGCCTCGAAGGGCAGACCATTCGGCTTAATGGCGAGACCTTTGCCATCGTAGGCGTGATGCCCCGCGGCTTCAGTTTTCCGGACACCGATGTCGCGCTGTGGACTCCCCTGGCGCTGCCCGATAACGACTCGCTCAGCAAGCGAGGCAATTACTGGCTGAATGTCGTGGCCCGACTTAAACCGGGCGTAACTATCGAGCACGCGGAGGCTGATCTCGGCAACATCCACCGCCAGTTAGAGCAGGAGAATATTACATTCGGCTTCAGCGCGCGCGTAGAGTCGCTCGCGGCGGCTACCGTCGGCGATTTCCGCGCGCCGCTGTGGGTGCTGCTCGGCGCGGTCGGCTGCGTGCTTCTAATCGCCTGCGTCAACATCGCCAACCTGTTGCTGGCGCGCGGTTCGGCGCGAGCCGCGGAAATCGCGGTCCGCGCGGCGCTAGGCGCGAGTCGCGGGCGGCTGGTGCGCCAGATGTTGACCGAGAGTTTGATGATCGGCGTGCTGGGGGCTGTCGGCGGACTGCTGCTGGCCTGGTGGGGCGTGGACGTGCTGGTCAGGCTCGAACCCGACCTGCCACGCCTCGACTCAGCGAGAGTCGATGGGCGCGTGCTGGCTTTCACGGCGGGGCTGGCGGTGGTCACTAGCCTGCTCTTCGGACTGGTCCCGGCTTTGCGTTCTGCCAGCACCGACATCAGCGGGGCGGTAAAGAGTGGCGGCAAGGGCGGCACGCGCAATCACCGCCTGCTCGGCGGGTTAGTAGTAGCCGAGATCGCCATCGCGCTGGTTCTGTTGGCCGGCGCAGGGCTGATGATCAACAGCCTGCTCCGCCTGCAGCGTGTGGACCCAGGCTTCCGCACTGACAACATCCTTACGATGCAACTGGCGCTGCCGGAGGCCAGGTACCCGGATGACCAGCTTGAAAAGGCCGTCGGGTTCTATCGGCAACTCATCGAGCGCGTAAAGGGTCTGCCCGGCGTACAGAGCGCTGGGGTGACTTCGGCGCTCCCGCTCACCGACAGCGGCTGGGGTAAACTGTTGACGCGCGAGGACCGGCCCGCGCCCAAGGCGATGGAAGAAATACCTGTCACGCAATACCGCCAGGTCAGCGCGGATTACTTCGACACTCTGGGCATAAGGCCCGTGGACGGGCGTTATCTGAACGAGCACGACGGGCCCGGCGGGCTGCCGGTGGCCGTCATCAACGAGACGGCGGCCAGGCGCTTCTGGCCCGATGAAGACCCCATCGGCAAAGTCTTCAAGCTCGGGCCGCCCGAGGAGATCATTCCGGCGGGCATCCTGCCGCCCAACTATCGCTTCATTCGCTGGACTGTGGTCGGGGTTGTGAAGGACGTCAGACACGGCGGGCTGGGCCGAGCCGTCAGCCCCGAAATCTATACGCTGCCGGAACAAAGCCTGGCAAACGACGGCCCGGCGCGCACGATGTTCCTGGCCGTGCGCACCGCCAATGACCCGACCGCGCTCACCGGCGCCATCCGCCGGGAGGTGCAGGAACTTGACAAAGAGCAACCGGTTGCGAATATCGCGACGATGGAAGAGCGGAGGGCCGAATCGCTGCTACAGGTGCGGTTCAACACGCTGTTGCTGGCCTTGTTCGCCGCCGTCGCGCTGGGGCTAGCCGTCATCGGCATCTACGGCGTGATGTCGTATTCGGTGGCGGAGCGGACGCGCGAGATCGGGATCCGCGTGGCCCTGGGGGCGCAACGCAATGACGTTTTGGGGCTGGTCGTCAAGCGCGGCATGGCGCTGGTGTTCGGCGGCGCGCTCATCGGTCTGGGCGGCGCGGTGGCGCTGACGCGTTTAATGGTCAGCTTATTGTATGAAGTGAGCGCGACCGACCCGCTCACTCTCGCGGCGGTAGCAGGCGTGTTGGCCGTGGCGGCGCTCGTGGCTTGCTGGATACCGGCGCGGCGTGCGACGAAGGTTGATCCGATGGTTGCGCTGAGGTATGAGTAGCGACGCTCAATTACAGTAATCTATGAGCCAACCCGGCCCTGCCGCAGTAGATCTACGATTGCCGAAAGAGAGAAATGTGGGAAAAGGGCAGCCCAGTTTCCACAATAATTGAGACTGAGTAGCCAGCATAGATAGCTCAAGCCTCGGCTAATTTACCATGTCCCCTCGCGCGGCGTTATTCAACAAGATCGCTTGATCGATTAAGCTCTGCCTGGCACCTCGGCTGTTAGTGCCGAGCGCCTGTTGATCAACCTCTACCGCCCTCTCGAGTTTGGACCTTATACTCTCCAGAGTGTTGCTCGGGCCGGGTCACGAGGTCGGCAGGTCTGCCGCGAAGAGGTCTTCCTGAAAATCGGGTGGGGCGAAAAATCTTCCGCAAACCCTCTTGTTGACGCTCCGAAATCCCTCTTTACAGCTAAGGTAACGAGGGGACTAGAATAGAGGGAACAAGGGGAGATATTTATGCAAACCGATAAACGGCAAGGGCAGCATAGTAAGGAGGGGCGCGACGGAGTTTTGCTGGCGCGCCCAGGACAGGTCAATATCACGTCGCCCACCGGAGAGCGTAGGCTGAATCTTGACGGTAGGCGTGACGGACTTATTTACGTGCCGCCCGGATACCGTAGAGACAGACCGGCACCATTGGCACTGATGCTGCACGGAGCAGGCGGTAATGCGCAGCATGGCCTGTCGCTTCTGCGGGACTTTGCCGATTCCCATAGCCTCATTATTCTCGCGCCAGAATCTCGCCGCCAGACATGGGATGTCATAGTTAATAAATATGGCCCGGATGTCGCCTTCATTGATCGCGCGTTAGAGCAGACGTTTAACCGGTACTCGGTTGATGTACGGCGCGTCGGGTTCGGCGGCTTTTCAGATGGCGCATCCTATGCGCTTTCGCTGGGGGTCATCAACGGCGACCTTGCTACACATGTTATGGCTTTTTCACCAGGTTTCATGGCCCCGACAAGGCAGCAAGGCTCACCGCGACTTTTCATCTCTCACGGGATACGAGATCAGGTGCTGCCGATTGGCAGGTGTAGCAGGCAAATCGTCCCGCAGGTAAGGAAGGCCGGATATGACGTTCGATATAGGGAGTTTGACGGCCCGCACACCCTCCCGCCCGAGATTTCGCGTGAAGCAGTGGCCTGGTTTTTAGAATAGAGGCCGGCCCCTGTGGAAGAAGTACTCTACCGTTGAGAGCCGATGGGCTAATGTCAATTCGTACCACGTTATTGAAGCGGAGCGCCTTCGCAATGAACTCGCCGAGTGACCCTCGAAGATTGCTCTGTACGTCAGCCGGGGATTTCCAGCTCAACGAGTATCGCCTGCGGACGGCCGGACGCGAGTGGGCAATCCTCCACTTCGGAGCCGTCCTCAGCTACGCGGACGAGTCGCACTTTCTGGAAGAGGTCACGAACCGCCTGCCATATGGGGTAGCCCTCTGGCCTGCTGCCATAGCCCTCGCCCACGACCTGGCTTCACGCGGTGATGCCTTCAACGGTAAGCGTGTATTGGAACTCGGCTCCGGCACGGGGCTGCCCGGGACCGTCGCCGCGTCGCTCGGCGGGCGGGTGATGCAGACCGACCGAAACGGGCTGGCGATGGAGGTCTGCAAGCGCAATGGTGATCTGAACAAGATCGAGATGGTCGAGTACCGCATCGCAGAGTGGGAAACGTGGGATGACGCGGGGCGATATGAGTGGATCGTCGGCTCGGATATCCTCTACGCGGAGGAGATGCACCCACACCTCCGGCGGATCTTCGAGTCCAACCTCGCGCCGCGCGGGCGGGTTCTGATTTCGGACCCGTTCCGAGAGGCGAGCCTGCGCCTTCTGGAGGCGATGGAAGAAGATGGCTGGCGGATCACACTGACTAAGTGGAGTGTGGGGGAAGAGGGGGCGCCTCGTCCCATCGGAGTCTACGAACTGGAGCCGCCCCCAACGGAGGCATACGCCTTCCCATGATCGTGACACTTCCTCAGCACCCGGAATACTTCTTTCATCTAGTTGTTCCGAGGTAGGGTACAGGGGCCTCTGGCGGCATATTCGATCCGATTGTTGAAGCGATTGCCCACTTATTAAATACACACCGCCCGAGTCGGCCCTGAAATTAAATAGACCAGGTACGCAAAATGGCCAAGATAAATGTACCACTTAATGCGGAAGCCGACGTAGTTCAGGAAAAAAGATGTGGCCATAGTTCACTCCGGGTCATTAAAATAGGATTCCCCTCTGATTAGAAAAAAGCACCCGCTGGCTGATCGCCTGATCTACCAGATATTGACCGCGTCATTTATCAGAACTCTATCGTTGAGGGTCGATGCCGGTTTATACCACCATATTGAAGCGGCTCCGGTCATGTGGTATAACTCGCCTGCGATAATCGGCTTCAGGTAAGCACCTTCTCCTGGTGAGCGATTCAGAGTCGTATCAGGGAACTGGCCTAACGCACGGATTTGAAGTCTCAGGCGGCTAACAGCCTCGGCGGAGCCTGAAATCAGGTTCCGTGGGTAGACTGATTCGCCAAAGCAGGTCGAGTCAGTCTTTCACCAGGATACAAGGCGGCAGCCAGAATGCGGACACTTATAGCTATACGACTACATGGCAAGCGACAAGCCGATACAGGCCTATTAAATCAGGTTGATAGTTTATTGCCCCTCGGAAATTATGGCAGCAAGGAGATGTGGAAATGGCTGAGAGCACCAGAGGAACATGTTTTGTCGTGATGGGCTTCGGCAAGAAGACAGACTTCGAGACAGGCCGTACCCTCGACCTGGATATGTCTTACCAGAACATGATCAAGCCCGCGGTCGAGGCGGCCCGGCTGAAATGTATTCGCGCTGATGAGATCGTGCATTCCGGCATGATAGATGTCCCGATGTACGAGCAACTCCTCACTGCGGACGTAGTTGTCGCCGATCTCTCAACCTCCAATAAGAACGCGCTATATGAACTTGGCGTGCGTCACGCGCTGCGCCCTTATACCACGGTCGTCATAGCGGAGGACGGGATCAAGGTTTTTCCCTTCGACTTGAGTCATGTCGTCGTCCGCCAATACCACCATCTGGGTGAAGACATCGGCGTCAAAGAAGCGATGCGTTTCAGCCAGCTACTCACCAGCGCCATCAGCGATGTCCTGGACAAGGAGCCCCGCGATAAAGATAGCCCGGTTTATACTCTACTGAGCAAGCTTGACCCGCCCGCTCTAGGTAAAGCCCTGGACGCCGCTGTCGAGAATGCGGGGAAGTTAGATGCGGCATCCGGTGGCGCGCCCGACGGCGTCTCGCCCGAAATGCAATCGGTTCACAGCATGCTGATGCAACAGGTGGACGAGGCGCAGAAGGATAAAAACTTTATCAAGGCGAAAAACCTCCTCTCTTCAGTCCGCGAGATGATGAAGGCGAGGCCGCCAGCCAAGCCGGGCGAACCGGTCATCGAAAGGCCCGAGGATCCATATATCATCCAGCGGCTCGCCCTCCTTACCTACAAGAGTAAATACCCGACGGAAGATGCCGCATTGAAGGAGGCGCGCGATTTGCTCACCGTCCTCAATCCGGCGACGTCCAACGACACCGAGACGCTCGGACTCTGGGGTGCGGTACATAAGCGGCTCTGGGAAACGAGTAAAGATTCCGCATATCTGGACGAAGCAGTGCGTAGTTGTGAGAGAGGCTTTTATCTGCGCAATGACTATTACAACGGGATTAACCTTGCCTACCTGCTCAACGTCAGGTGTGCGAACACCGCCGGCCGGGCTGAAGCCATCGCCGACTTCGTGCAGGCTCGGCGAGTCCGGCGTGAGGTCATCGATATTTGTCAGGACTTGTTGAAGTCAGAGAACCAGTCTCTTAATGCTAAATACTGGGTGAACGCAACGCTGGCGGAGGCCTATTTCGGAATAGACGATGAAGCACGTGGTCAGCAGGTACTTGAAGAGGCATTGTCAATGCCGGTTGATCAATGGATGAAAGAATCAACGCTGGAGCAACTCGGTAAGCTCAAGACACTGCTCGCTGATTCTCCTTTGAAGTACATAGAAGCGGACACCGCGTAGTATTGACGCTGTGTCTGACCGCATAGCCGAAGGCCCGTGGGGCTGAGTTACACAAGATTAGGTTTGCCGGTGTGGGTGATTACAAGTCACTCGCAAGACCGCCTCTATTGAGTATCGACCGATCGGGCCGGAGCCGCAGAGTCAGTCTTCATAGTTTCACGGCACTGTGTCGCGGCTCGGTCAGGCGGGGCATTAGTCGCATCATGCGCTGACTGACATCAGAGGCACGTTGCACAGTCTCTGCTTGAAGTTTGCCAGAGGTATGGCTCGCGGTCAGGAGGTGAGAGATGGCGATAGGAGCTAAGTTGACGGTAATTTCGGAGTACCTGTTCAGGCGCTTATTTAAATTCCTGTTCCGGTATGACGTTTTCATCTCTTACGCGCGCCGCGACGGGAAGGGCTACGCGCTCAAGTTGAAGGAACAACTGACCCGCTTAGACTTTTCCTGCTTCTTAGACTACGACGAGTTGCCGGCGGGCAATTCCCTCAACAGAACGCTGAAGCGCGCGATCAAGAGAAGCGCCGCAATTATCGTCATCGGAACGGAAGGCGCGCTCAAGTCGCGTTACGTGGAGTTGGAGGTTGGCGAGTTCGCCAGGACCGGGCGCGCCATCATCCCGATTGACTTCGAAGGGACGCTGGCGGGCGCACCATGGGAGGTCGTAAAAGAGCGCGACCTGGTCTGGGTGGACGAGACGAAAGAGGCGCTTGGGAAAAACATCCCCTCGCCGCCCGTAGCCGACGCTGTAGACAAACTTTTCAAGTATACACGCCGCAACGTTCGGGTGCGCGGGCAGGTTATCGCGACCGCCATGCTCTTCCTCCTGGGTGCCGCCGCTT
>Ga0126311_10001786_pt1 | contig 10549 bp, 4 predicted proteins | sample Plot61_FD_92539 | JGI IMG/M metagenome (GOLD analysis project Ga0126311, IMG submission 92539) | Serpentine soil microbial communities from UC McLaughlin Reserve, CA, USA - Plot61 | ecosystem: Environmental > Terrestrial > Soil > Grasslands | place: USA: UC McLaughlin Reserve, Lake County... | reverse complement strand
TGTGGGCATACATGCTGGCCGGGGTCCTCGCGGCTGGCCTTCTCGCGGCGACGGTCTTCGCTCCCGGTGCGGCGGCGCAGGACGCGGCCTGCAAGGGCGATATAGTGCTGGACCCACGTCACGGGGGGACGGACACCGGGGCGGTGAACAAGACGTATAACCTGAAGGAGAGCCAAGAAGTCCTGAAGGTTGCGACCCTCTTGAAAGGTCTTCTCGAGGCGGACGGCCATACGGTCTGCATGACGCGCACCACCAACTCAGAGACCCTATCCGACAACGACCGCTACACCTACGCCAATACCACGGGGCAGAGATCCTGGTCTCCATCCACATGAACGGCTCCTCGAACCCTGCCACCGACGACACGACTACCCTCTTCGGGAAGTGGCGCAAGGACAAGGAGCTTGCCTACGCGGTGTTCGACGGCCTCACAACCCCGCCTGTGGCCAGCGGTACGGGAACCATAGCCACGAGAGACCCCTACTCGTTCGCCTCCGGAGTGCTCCTCAAGAGCAACATGCCGGCGACCATCGCCGAGCCCGTCTTTATCACGAGCGACGCCGAAGGGCGGATCCTCTCCGACGGCACCGGGGCGCGCCAGCAGCAGATAGCAGAGGTGCTCGAGAAGGGGATCGAGGACTACCTCTCCACCCACTAGCGCCACCGAACCCGGAAACCCCCAGCCTTCTGCTGACCTGCTGACAGGCCCCAAAGGCGGCGTGCTGAAATGCTGACAAGCTGAAATGCTCTGGTAAAGTGCCGGTCTGTATGGAACGTGAGGAGATGAGCCGATTGCTGTTGCGCGCCCGCGGGATGGCGGTGCTGCGCGGGGTCCTCGCGGCGTCCGTCTCGAAGGACTTTCTGGCGTTGCTCGGGCTCCTCGCGGCGAGTCGGCCGGACCCGGCGGCGGTGGCCGAGACCTTCGGGCGGTTGTGGGAGGAGCTCGCGCTGGAGCGGGAGCCTCTTCTCCCTGACGCCTGGAGGTCCCACCTCGTGGGCCGCCTGCTGGACGACGAGAACGCCTTCTCTCTCGCTGCCGAGAGGGGAGAGATGAATTCTGCGCTGGCCGAGCAGACAAGCCGGGACCTCCGTACGCTCCAGCGGCTCTTCGATCTGGAGGCCGAGCCCTTGCTGAACGTGGTCGAGGACGTCGTGCCAGGGCTGGAGGGCGTGTGGGTTCCGTGGACGAACCCTGGACGCAAAGACACCTCGTCCCCGCGCCACGCGCTAGCCTGCAAGCTCGAGGCGGCGGAGGATTGGGGACGTTGCGCGGGGCTCCTCGCGGATCACTTCTCGCGCCACGGCGCGGGTCCCTTCGGGCGGCACCGGGCGTTCCGCTGGGGTGAGAACGGCCTCAGGGCGGTGGACGAGCCCGACCCCGTGCGCCTCGCCGACCTCGTCGGATACGAGCGGGTGCGCGAGCCGTTGCTCACGAACACAGAGCGCTTCCTCGCCGGCCTCCCGACGCACCACGCGCTCCTCTACGGCATGCCGGGGACGGGGAAGTCCTCCACAGTCAAGGCCGTCCTCAACGAGTATGCCGACAGGGGGTTGCGGCTCGTCGAGGTGGCGAAGGAGGACCTCGAGGCGCTGCCGCGGGTGCTGGAGAGTCTGCGCGCCCGCGCGCCACGCTTCGTCATCTTCGTGGACGATCTGTCGTTCGAGGAGAATGAGGTCGAGTACAAGGCGCTCAAGGCGCTGCTCGAGGGCAGCGTCGAGGAGCCGCCCGAGAACGTCAGGGTCTACGCCACCTCCAACCGCCGAAACCTGATCCGCGAGCGCTTCTCCGAGCGGGACGAAGGCAGAGCTGGCGATGACGTCCACGCCCGCGACACCATGCAGGAGAAGCTCTCCCTCTCGGCGCGCTTCGGGTTGCGCGTGACCTTCCCCACCCCCGACCAGAGACAGTACCTCGAGATCGTGGCCGGCCTCGCCCGCAGGCGCGGGATAGAGATGCCCGAGGAGGAGTTGAATGAGAGGGCGGTCCTCTGGGACCGCTGGCACGCCGGCAGGAGCGGGCGCACCGCCCGACAATTCATGGACGAGCTCCAGGCGGAGCTCTCCGGAGGCTAGCCCTCCTCCAGCTGCGCTCCTCCAGCTGCGCTCCTCCAGCTGCGCTCGTCCCGCCTGCATCTGCGCCTCAGCCACTAACCCTGTCCCCAGCATCCCGCCGCGCGCAGCGCGGGATTTCGGTCGCCGTATTTGGCCAGGCCAGCTCTGGGATTCCTCTAGCCCAGGTGGGCTAGAAGCCCCTACCGAAATATAGCTAGAAAAAGATGTATGGAATTGAAGGCGACAAAAACCTCTCCGCAAGCGACCATGTTTAGGAGCCCGTTGTGCCCGTGACGGCACGGGGCCGCAGGCAAGTTGCATGAGCCGGAAAGGGGCCTCGATGCTGCCGGAGTTTTCAAAAAGGTCACATAAAACACTCGCTCTCTGGACGATGCTCGTACTCGCGTTCGCGGCGCTCGCGCTCGGGTTCGCGGTAAAGGCGGACGCCCAGGAGGGCGGGACGGCCCCGCAGCCGACCATCTCCAGCGACAAGGCGGACTACCCGCCAGGCGGGACCGTGGTCCTCACCGGATCCAACTGGCAGCCCGGCGAGTCGGTCAACATCTTCGTCAACGACGACGCGGGCAAGACCTGGAGCCGTAGCGTCGACGTCACCGCCGACGAGAACGGCAACATCCGCGACGAGTTCCAGCTCCCCAGCTGGTTCGTCGCGCAGTACAGCGTGAAGGCCACCGGTGCACAGTCCGGCGAGGCGACCACCTCTTTCACCGACGCCGCGGCGCAGTTACAGGGCCAGTCCAACCCGCCCTGTAGCTCGGGCGGCCAGTGCGACTCCGGCTGGGAATCCGGGAACCTCAAAGGGTGGCAGGAGCTCGACGAGATCCCCCTCCGGCTGAAGTTCCCCGCGGCCGGCACCTTCACCATCGACATCGATTTCGACCACTTCCAGACCTCAAGCGGTTCTCCGGGCATCCAGAACCTCTACGGTTGGACTCCCGCCAACGGCGTCACCTTGCAGGACCAGCCCACGCTTACCACGGGCCTCTCCGGCGGCAAGTGGAGGTACACGCTGACCGCCAACGTCACCAACCCGAACGCGATCTTGAACTTCAAGGGCAACCTCGCTGCCGGGGCGCACAACTTCACCGGGAGCAGCCTCGCGCTCGGCGGCAGCGACGTCGGCGGGACTGTCCAGGTCTCGAAGCCCGCTGCCAGGCCCGGCAACCCTGACCTCATCGTGGACAAGACCGGCCCGACCACTGCGGGACGGGACGAGGTCGTTACCTACACGCTCAACTACCAGAACAAGGGTACGGCGACCTCCGGGGCCACCGGAGTGCAGCTCACGGATGTCTTGCCAAGCGGCGTCACCTACGTCGCCGGCAGTTGCTCGGGTAGCTGCACCGTCGCGGGCAACGAGGTCGTCTGGAACCTCGGGTCGCTGGTCGTGGGCGCGAGCGGATCCCGCACCCTCCAGGTCCGGATCCCCGCGGACGCGGCCTTCGGAGCCCAGTTCACGGACCAGGCGCGCATCCGAAGCGCTGAGAACGACGTGACCCCGGCCGACAACGACGATTCGCTCACCACGACCGTCGCCTTCAACCGCAGCCCCGTCGCCGTCAACGACTCCTACACCGTAGACGAAGACCAGACCCTGACCGTCTCAGACGGCCCGAACGACGTACTCGCCAACGACAGCGACCCCGACAATGATCCGTTGACTGTGACGGGCAACACTCAGCCCCAGCATGGATCGGTCGTCGTCAACGCGAACGGCTCGTTCACGTACACGCCGAATGCGAACTTCAACGGTAGCGACTCGTTCAACTACACCGTCTCCGATGGCAAGGGTGGAACCGCCACGGGTACGGTCAGCATCACGGTCAACTCGGTCAACGACACGCCGACGATCACCCCCAACATCGGCGACAAGACGATCCTTGAGGATACGGATACAGGCGAGATCTCCTTCACGGTCGGAGATGCCGACAGCGCGGCGGGCGACCTCACGGTAACCGCCAGCTCCTCGGACACGACGCTGGTCCCCAACGACAACGCCAACCTGATCCTCGGTGGGACGGAGGCGAACCGCACCATCAAGGTCAAGCCGGCGGCTGACCGCTTCGGCGGGCCGGCCACGATTACCCTGACGGTCAGCGACGGCAGCCAGAGCGCCACCGAGACCTTCGACGTGAACGTCATCCCGGTGAACGACGCGCCGAGCTTCGACGTTCCGGCGCTCGCGCCCCCGGTGAACGAGGACGCGCCGGCGCAGACGGTGCCGAACTTCGCCACCAACATCTCCGTCGGACGGTTCGAGACGAGCCAGACGATCACCGCCTTCCAGGTGACGAACAACACCAACCCCTCGCTCTTCTCCGCGGGGCCGGCGATAGACCCGGCCAGCGGCGACCTCACCTACACCCCCGCCGCCAACGCCTTCGGCACGGCTGACGTCACGGTCAGGGCCCACGATAGCGGTGGTACCGCCAACGGAGGGTTCGACACAAGCACCAGCAAGACCTTCACCATCACGGTCAACAACACCAACGACGATCCCAACGCGGTGGATGACACGGCAAACGCCGAGGAGAACGGTCCTGCGGTCACCATAGACGTGCTCGCCAACGACGACGACGGCCCGGACACGGGTGAGACGCTGAACGTCACATCCGTGACCCAGCCCCCGGCCGGCGAGGGTAGCACGGAGATCATCTCCAGCGGCCCCGACGCGGGCAAGGTGCGCTTCACTCCAGACGCAAACTTCTTCGGACAGACGAACTTCAACTACACGATCTCCGACGGCAACGGCGGCACCGACACGGCCACCGTCACGGTTGACGTTGCAGCCACCAACGACCCGCCGGAGATCGGCTTCACCGACCCCACGGGCGAGACCCAGACCGTAGACGAGAGCGTCACCGAAACCAGGACGTACTCCTACAGCCTGGACGACACCGACGGTCCAGCCTCCGAGATCACGGAGAGCTGCGGCGGCGCCACAAAGGTGGACACCCCCGAGCCTAACAGCTTCAAGTGTGTATTCCCCGACGGCCCGAACGTCTTCACGGTCTCCGTCACAGCAGACGACGGCCAGGCCTCCAACAACACGGCCTCCGACTCCATCGTGGTCACGGTCAACAACGTTGCGCCCACGGCCGATGACGACTCCGCCAGCGCCAACGAGAACGGCCCGGCGGTCGAGATAGATGTGCTCGCTAACGACACAGACCCGGCCAACAGCCAGAACGAGACTAACGACCCCCTCACGATAACCAACGTCTCCGGCCCGCCCAGCGGCGAGGGGAGCGTCGAGATCATCGATAGCGGCAAGAAAGTCCGCTTCACCCCGAACCCGAACTTCGAGGGCTCTTCGACCAGCTTTAGCTACACGATCTCCGACGGGGACGGCGGCAGCGATACCGCCGACGTCACGGTCGACATAACCCCGTTCGACGACCCGCCCGTGATCGACGCCGTCACCGTGACGAACACCGGACCGGTCGAGGAAGGCTCGCCGGCCACCATCGAGGTGACGGCCACCGACCCTGACACCCCGAGCAGCTCCCTGAGCTACTCCTTCGACTGCGACAACGACGGCACCTTCGAGAAGGGGCCGCAGGCCTCCAACACCGAGACCTGCACCTACTTCGACAACGGCACCTTCCCCGTGCAGGTGAAGGTTACCGACGACACGGAGAACTCGGACACCGCTTCCGCGAACGTCCTCGTCGTCAACGTCGCGCCCGCCGCGACCTTCGACGCCGCCCCAAACTCCGTCGATGAGGGCGATGACGTGAACCTCTCGCTGACCGGCGTGGTAGATCCTGGCACCGAGGATACGCACGAGTACCGCTTCAAGTGCGGCGACGACCCCTGGACAGCCTACGGCCCGGCCAGCACGCACTCCTGCCAGACCACCGACAATGGACAGACCATCGTCAAGGGTCAGGTCAGGGACGACGATGGCGGCGAGAGCCCCGAGTATGAAGAGACCGTCACGGTCAACAACGTCGCTCCCAAGGTGACGCTGCTCTCGGGTCCGGACCTCGTTCAGGAGAGCACCACGGCTGAGAGGCTCTACACCTTCACCGCCAACGATGCCGGCGACGACGGGCTGACCATAAACGTCGGCTGCGGCGACAACGGCGACCTGGTGGACACCAACGGCGCAGATCCCGGCGGGACCTTCGCTTACGATCCCACCACCGGCGAGGGCAGCTTCAAGTGCATCTTCCCCGACGGCGGGCCGGACGGCTCGACCAAGTCCAACGTCACCGTCAGGGCCACCGACGACGACGGCACCTCTGACGCCGACAACCAGATCGTGATCGTCACGGTCGAGAACGATAACCCACAGGCGACGTTCAACGCGCCCGGCTCCGTCAACGAGGGCGATGACATAAACCTCTCCCTGACGGACGCCACCGACCCGGCGGGCTCGAACGATACCCTGGAGTACCGCTTCAAGTGCGGCGACGACCCCTGGACCCCCTTCGGTCCTGCCAGCACGCATTCCTGCCCGACCACCGACAACGGCGAAGTGATAGTCGAGGGCAAGGTCAGGGACGAGGATGGCGGCCTGAGCGACGTCTATGAGAAGACCGTCACGGTCAACAACGTCGCGCCGAAGGTTGTCCTGAGCGGTCCGAACACTGCCGATGAGGGCGACACCAAGGAGTACACCTTCACCGTCACCGACCCGGGCACCGCCGACACCTTCACCATCGAGGATGACTACCCGACGTGCGGCTTGAACGGCCAGCTCGTCGCGGCCTCGCTCGAGACCAACGCCTCCGGCGGCAGCTTCAGGTGCCTCTTCCCTGACGGCGACTCGATCACCAACGTGGAGATCCAGGTTCGAGACGACGGCGCCGCGCTCGACGCCGACAGCCAGCGGGTGGTGATCGTTGAGGTCGCCAACGTCGCGCCGGCCCTGACCGCCGCGGCCGACCAGGCCGCCGAGGAGGGCAGCGGCAAGGACTTCAACCTTGGCTCCTTCACGGACCCCGGCGACGACAGCTCCTGGAACGTAACCGTTAACTGGGGCGATGGCTCCGCCGACACGACCTTCGATAGCGCCTCGACCGGCGCCCTCCCGCAGAAGCCTCACACCTACGCCGACGACGGTACCTACACCGTCACGGTGACGGTGGCCGAGGTCAGCGGCGCACCCTCCGACTCCAAGACGTTCACCGTCACGGTCGCCAACGCCAGGCCGAACGTCTCGCTCACCGGCCCGAACGCAGCCAACGAGGGTGACACCAAGGAGTACACCTTCACCGTCACCGACCCCGGCACCGCCGACACCCACACGATAGACAGGGACTGCGGCGCCAACGGCCAAGAGGTCGCAAACTCCTTCACCTACGATGAGGTCGCGAAGACCGGCTCCTTCGAGTGCCGCTTCCCCGATGGCCCGGCAGAGACCAACGTCACCGTCCGCGCCACCGACGACCGCGAGAGCGACCAGGACAACCAGCACGTCGTGGTCACGGTCGCCAACGTCGCGCCGACGGTCGAGCTCACCGGCCCGGACGCAGCCAACGAGGGCGACACCAAGGAGTACACCTTCGCCGTCACCGACGCGGGCGACGACGGCCAGACGGTCGATTGGGACTGCGGCGAGGGCGAGAAGGTCGCTGGCTCCTTCACCTACGACGAGACCACCAAGACCGGCTCCTTCGAGTGCCGCTTCCCCGACGACGGTGACATAACGGTCTCCGTCACCGTGAACGACGGCGACGGCACCGGCACCGACTCGATCCTCGTGAGCGTCGCCAACGTGGCGCCCACGGCCAACGACGACCAGATGAACACGACAGAACTCGTGGCGGTGACGTCCAACCTGCTCGACAACGACACCGATCCTGGCGGCGACCTCGACAGCGCGTCGCTCAAGATCCTCGACACTCCGCCCTCCACGGGGCCGCTCGGCGGCGTGGTTACGATCAGCGCCCTGCTCGATGGCAACGTGACCTACGCACCCAACCCCGGCTTCGTCAACGTCGACTCCTTCCGCTACGAGGTGTGCGACGACGACGGGGACTGCTCCTCGGCCAACGTCGAGGTCACGGTTGGGCCGGTGGACTGCAACGCCCAGGGCGCCATCAGCGGCACTCCAGGCAAGGATGTCCTGCGCGGCACGGCTGGCAACGACGTGATCTGCGCCTTCGCCGGCAACGACACGATCTACGCCAGTGGCGGCAACGACCTCCTGATCGGCGACGCCGGACTGGACAGGATGTGGGGCGAGTCCGGAAACGACGTGCTGCGCGGCGGGGCTGACACCGACGCCATGGACGCCGGCCTCGGCAACGACTATGTCACCGGCGACACGGGCAGGGACGTCATGATGGGCCGCGGCGGCACCGACTTCCTTGAGATGCGGGACGGCTCCGCGGGCGACGCCGGAAACGGCGGCGCGGGCACCGACACCTGCGCCAAGGATCAAGGAGACAGGACCGTGAGCTGCGAACGGCAGTAGGGAGGCCCAGGGTAAGCGGCAAAAGGGACACAGAGAACCCGCCGGGCGATAACCCGGCGGGCGGAAGGAGCAGAAGATGCCAAGAGAGGAGATCGGGATGAACAGATGGAAGGCAGGGAAGAGGGTGGCGCTGATGGTGGCCGCTGCGGGGACGATGCTCCTCCTGACCTGCGGGGTCGTACTGGCGGCGGAGGCTATCAACTGTGAGCCGAACCATGCCTGCAAAGGCACAAAGAAGGCCGACACGATGCGCGGCTCGCAGGCCGGCGACAAGATGCAGGGCCGGGGAGGCAAGGACGCCATGCGCGGCAACCAGGGCGCCGACACCATGAACGGGGGCCTGGCGCCCGATATAGTGCGCGGTGGGTTCGGCAAGGACACGGTGTTGGGTCTCACCGGCAACGACATCCTGAAGGGCGATTCCGACGACGACACTATAGATGGCGGCCCCGGCAGCGACACCATGGACGGCGGCCCCGGCAACGACACCATTCTGGCCGACGACGGGGAACTGGATTCGATCAGCTGTGGTCTCGGGGAAGACGTCGTCTTCGTCGACCAGGAGGATCTGGACGCAGAAGGCACAGACTTTGAGGACTTCGTGCGCCTCACCAGCTGCGAGACCATCAACGAGCCTGAGCCGTCGGTCGAAGGCTAGCTCTGCACAACCCTCGGTAAACAAGCGTTCGGCCCGCGCAGCGACGCGGGCGAACCAAGGAGGGCCGGACCCCGCGCGGAGTCCGGCCCTCCCCCGGTCGTTAGTCGCAAGGAGAGCTTTGGCCGCGACCGTGAGCTACGACCCCGCCACGAACAGCGCGCTCCTCGATTCCAACGTCAGGCCCGGGACGATCTACGCCGCCGCCGTTCTCTAGAAGGGCATCCCAAGAACAAGCAGCGGAGCTTCAAGGTCAGGCACACAGCACTGCGGGAAGGGCCCTCGACGGGTGGAGCCGAGGCCCTTCCCGTGGCGGTACCGCCCGACTGGTGCTGGCTTGTGCACCTGAATACGATTACAATTGATCCAGAGGTTTTGCGCTTTCGTACTGGCTAGTGGATAAGGTGAGACCAACGGCGCAACGGCGGCGCTACGGTCGTAGCTACTCGCGGGAGGAGCCGGCGGGGTAGCGCCGCTGGCCCGAGAGGGACCGCGCAGCGTGGTTCGCGGGATCGAAGGTAGGGAAACGGACGCCGTGAGGAGGACCGCGATCAGGGAAACGCTGCTCTTCTGGCGCAGGCAGGAGGCGCCCGGGCGAACTAGGGAGGCATCCGGGACGGACGAGGGAGGGGTTCGCGCTCTGGCCGATGTCGTGTTCGAGGGCGTCGCCGTCGTGGAAGATGGGGGCAGGATCTCGGAGGCGAACGAGGTCTTCGCCTCGGTGTTCGGGTACGGGCGGCCGGAGGTCGTGGGCAGGCCCCTGGCGGAGTTCGTGTCCCCCGAGTCCCGCGGCCTGGTAGAAAAAAGCGTCTCGGCAGGACTTGAGGAGGCGTATGAGGTCGTCGGGTTGAAGCGGGACGGCACGCTTCTGAACGTGGAGATAAAGACTCGGCCTTCATCGTACGGGGGCCGTGCCGTCCACCTGGTCGCGGTGAGGGACGTCACCGGTGGCAAGGAGGTCGAGGGGCGGCTCAGTCAGGCGGAGGCGGGTTACCGCGCCCTGGTGGAGCAGATCCCGGCGGTCACCTACACGCAAGAGCCGAAGGCTGGGCACCACTTCGCCTCCCTGTACCTGAGCCCGCAGGCGGAGCGGATGCTCGGCTACGCGCTGGAGGAGTTCGCGTCCACCCCCGGGTTGTGGGTGAGGCTGATCCATCCCGAAGACCGCGAGCGGGTGCTGGCCGAGGACGCCCGCACCGACGAGACCGGCGAGCAGTTCAGCGCGGAGTACCGCCTGTTGACCAAGGACGGCAGCGTGGTGTGGGTGTGCCACGAGGCGACGCTCGTGAGCGACGAGGAGGGCCAGCCCTTGTGCTGGCAGGGCGTCCTGACCGACGTTACCGGCAAGAAGCAGGCCGAAGAGGCGCTCAAGGAGAGCGAGCAGCGTTTCCGCT
>Ga0126311_10001785_pt1 | contig 10556 bp, 8 predicted proteins | sample Plot61_FD_92539 | JGI IMG/M metagenome (GOLD analysis project Ga0126311, IMG submission 92539) | Serpentine soil microbial communities from UC McLaughlin Reserve, CA, USA - Plot61 | ecosystem: Environmental > Terrestrial > Soil > Grasslands | place: USA: UC McLaughlin Reserve, Lake County... | reverse complement strand
GGCTCGACCAAAAACTTCGAGCGCGCCGTCTCGCTCTGCGAGGGCGCGCTCATCGCGCTGAGCGACCAGGACGACGTTTGGCTCCCGCACAAGCTCGCGCGGCTCGAAGAGGAGTTCGCGCGCGACGCCTCGGCGCTCGCGGTCTTCTCCGACGCTTCAATCGTTGACGAAGAGACGCGGCCCACGGGTCGGGGGCTCTGGGAGAGCGTCGGCGTCGGGCGCGAAGAGCTCGCGCGTATAGAAAGTGGCCGCGGCATCGGAGACCTTCTGCGCGGCGCGACCGTGACGGGCGCGACGTTGGCCGTGCGCGCGTCCTTGCGCGAGTTCGCGCTACCGTTCCCCATAGACCTCCCGCTCATACACGACGGTTGGATGTCGCTGCTCGCGGCGTGCGTCGGCGGCGTGCGCCCCGTCACGGAACATCTCGTCCGCTACAGACGCCACGGCTCGCAGCAGGTCGGCCCGCGCGCGCGCCCCGGAGCGTCGGGCGGCGTGAGCGCGGTCGTCGCGGGCGAGACCCTTGGCGCTCTCTCTCGAACGAACGATTACGACTCGGTTCTTGCCGTCGCACGCGCCGCGCGGGCCAGACTCGCAGACGCACACGCACGCGGCTCAAGCCTTGCGAAAAGCGCGCAGGCCGCGCGCTCGATTGAAGAGCTCGACGCGCGCATCGCTCACTGGGACGCCCGCCGCACGCTCCCGCGCGCGCGCCTCGGCCGCGCCGCGCCCGTGCTCAGGGAACTCGTCACGCTCCGCTACCACCGCTACGCGAACGGCTTCGCGAGCGCCGCCAAAGACCTTCTGTCCTGACTTTCGTTCGCGGCTTCAGCCGCCGAGCATGAGGCGAAGGTTTTCGGCGAGCGCGCCGGGGTCTGCGCGCAGGTGTGCGTAGTGCGGGTCTTGCGTGGGGTCGTCGGAGGGGCAGGTCTGGTAGAAGTATTCGAGGCCGAGCGCGGAGGCCATCGTGAAGTAGCAGTTGTTGACGTTGTCGGTCTGGTGCCGAAGCTCAAGTACGCGCCCGCCCTCGCGCACGAAGAGCATGTTGGTCAGCCCCGCGCCGTGGTTCGAGACGAAGAAGCGCGCGCGCGAGGCCATCTCCACCTGCTCCTCGAACGTGTGATCCTCGGCGTAGACGACGCGGAAGCCGAAGCCGCGCAGGACGGCGACGACCTCGTCCTCGTTCGCGATGCGCCGCTTCAACGCGCGCCCGCGGCTTATGTACAGGCGCTCGCCTACGCCTCCGCCGTCGCGCGCGCCGTACGCGTCGAGCAGTAGACGGCGCACGCCGCCGAGAATCTCCTCGTCGTAATGTCCTGACGGCGCGGTGTGCATCGGCACGACCAGACGCTCGCAGGCGAGTGTTTCGTCGGGCGCTATGAAGCGCACGTCGCTCACGCCGAAGGGCGCGAGCGACGGCATCACGAAGCCGAGCGACGCGTGGAGGTGCGGCAGCAGGAGCGTCATCGAGCGCGCCTCCTCGCGAATCGCGTAGAGGCGCGTCAGCGAGTCGGCCAGCCAGTGGAAGTAGCCGCCGCCCCAGTCGTCCGTAATCCACGCCGCGCGCCCTTCGACTTTTCGTTTACTGCGAAGCAGGTAGTTCGTGACGAAGAACTTCAAGACGCTGCGCGCCTTCCACTGGTCGTAGAGGAAAGGGAAGGCGAACGACTCCGGCAGAATCTTCAGGCCCTTGTAGAGTAACCCGTCCGAACTCACGTGCACGCCGCGCATCTCAAGCAGCTCGGCGGGCGGAATCTCGCGCTCAAGCTCGTGGCCGAAGAGTGGGAGGTCGTCCCGGCGGAGGTTCACGGGCAGCCTGCGCCTCGCGACCCTGCGCGGGCGCAGCACGCCAACCGCACTCGGGTGGGAGCTACCGTCCATAGTCCTTAATTCAGAGTCCGATTTGCCACGGGGACACGGGGGCACAGAGGGTCGTAAGAAATTCCGGGTTTAATCTCCGTGTCTACGCGTCTCCGTGGCTAATGTTACAACGCGCGCGGCGTTAACTAAACCGCCGCGGCGTGAGCGCCGTTTAATGCGCCGCGCGCGTTGATGGTAACATGGCGCGACCTCGACATGAGCGCAGAGCTGTCCGTCATCATCGTGAATTGGAACGGGGGCGAACTCCTGCGTCGCTGCGTCGAGAGCGTCGCGGCGTCGCCGCCCTCCGTCACGTACGAAGTCATAGTCATCGACAACAACTCTTCGGACGAAAGCGTCGCGCGCCTGCGCGAGAGCGAGGCGGCGCGCGCTCTGGGCGAAAGTCTTCGCGTAGTCGAGAACGAAGAGAACCTCGGCTTCGGCCGCGCCAACAATCAAGCCTTCAGGCTGACGGGCGCGCCGCTCATCTTCCTCCTGAACCCGGACACCGAAGTCACGCCCGGAAGCGTGGACACGCTCGTCGCGGCCGTGCGCTCAAGTGAGAGCGTCGGGATGGCCGGGCCGAAGCTCCTGAACGCGGACGGCTCCGTGCAGGTGAGCGTCTGGCGCGGCGACCCTTCGGCGTGGGAGGCGCTGCTCACGGGCTTCCGCCTGCACAAACTCCTGCCGCGGCGCGCGCGCGGCGAGCTGTTGCTCGCGGAGCACTGGGACTACTCTCGGCGTCGCGAGGTCGGGATGCTGAGCGGCGCGGCGATGATGTTGAAGAGGGAAGTCCTGGACGAGGTCGGCGGCTTCGACGAGCGCTTCCACATGTACGGCGAGGACAACGAGTGGTGCTTGAGAATCAGGCGCGCGGGCTGGCGTCTGCTCTTCGTCCCCGAGTCGGTCGTGATGCACCTCGGCGCGGCCAGCTCGCTCAAGCGCTGGGACTCGCTCGAAAAACTCCGCGTGCAGTCCGAAGCCTTCCTCGACGTTCAGCGCTTCTGCCTCCCCCGCCGCCGGCGCATCACGAGCCTCGCCGCGCGCTGCCTCATGCTCTCCCTTCAATCGACGGCGCGACGCCTGCGCGGCCGCGAGCGCCGCGACGTTGACCAGACCCTGCGCCTCTTCGCGGCAGACCTCCTACGCGCCCTGCGCGGAGACTAAATCGGAACTAACAGAGGCGCGCCCTCACGCCGGGAGCGCGGGCAGGGATGCCCGCGCTCCCAGGGCGAGCAGGTTTGACGCTTCGCTCGGCAGGGCTTTAAGCTTCGAGGGTGGACGCGGGAGGCTTGAGAACGCCGGAGGGGCGCGGCGTGAGCGTCGTCATCCCCACGTACAACCTCGCGCAGTTTCTGCCCGAGGCGGTCGAGAGCGTGCGCGCTCAAGGCTGGCCCGACTTCGAAATCATCGTCGTTGACGACGGCTCGACCGACGACACCGGACGCGTGCTCGAACGTCTCGCACGCGACCGCGAAGTGCGCTGCTTCCGGCAGGAGAACGCGGGCGCTGCGTCGGCGCGCAACCGCGGCATAGGGGAGGCGCGCAAGGCTTGGGTCGCGTTCCTCGACGCCGACGACTTCTGGAACGCGGGCAAGCTCGCCGCGCAGTTCGAGGCGCTCGGGAGAAAGCCTTCGGCGCGGTTCAGCTACACGGACGAGCGGCTGCGCTTCGAGGACGGGACAGAGGCCGACCGCGCGTCCAGAGCCAGGACCGGGCCGCTGCTCCCGCAGTTGCTCGTCGGCAACATCTTCGCGACGCCGACCGCGCTCGTCCGCCGCGACTGCTTCGACGCCGTCGGGCTCTTCGACACGCGCCTGCGCACGGGCGAGGACTGGGACATGTGGATGCGTCTGGCCGCGCACTTCGAGTCGGTGCGCGTCGCGCAACCTTTGACGACCGTGCGCGCGGCGTCGCGCGTGAAGTTCTCTCTGGAAGTGATGGAGCGCTGCACGCTGCTCGTGCTCGAACGACTGTTCGCGTGCCCGCACGTCGCGCGCGAGTGGCCCGAGGTTCACGCGAAGCGCGGCGCGGTCTACGCGTGGCACTACGCCGTGCTCGCGCGCACGTACCTTCGCTGGCGTCGGCCCGCGGACTTCTGCCGGCTCGCCTACAGGGCTCTGCGAGCGCACCCGACGGGCTTACGCTATCTCGCGCGCGCGGGCGGCATGAGTCTGTCCGAGGTCACCTTCGACTGAACGGCGGTTTGAAAGTTTTAAGATTTAGCCACGGAGACACGGAGGTTTTGAGGGTTTGAAATCTCAAAGCTCAATTCCTAATCCCAATCTCTGTGCCTCCGTGTCTCCGCGGCAATTCTGAAAAGCTCTGAGTCTTATTCGTCGTCATGCAGCCTTCGCTCACGAGCGTAATCATCCCGACCTACAACCGCGCGGGCTACTTGCCCCTGACGGTCGAGACCGCGCTCGCGCAAGCGGGCACGGAGGTCGAGGTCGTCGTCGTGGACGACGGCTCGACCGACGACACGGCGGCCGTCGTCGAACGACACAAAGCGACGTGGGGCGAGCGCGTACGCTACGTTCGGCAGGAGAACGCGGAGCGCTGCGTCGCGCGCAACCACGGGCTGCGGCTCGCGCGCGGAGAGTTCGTCGCCTTCCTCGACTCGGACGACTTGTGGCGTCCGAACCACTTGCGCACGTGCGTCGAGGCTCTGGTTAAAAACCCGAGCGCGGCGGCGGCGTACGCGGAGCACGGACTGATTGACGCGGAGGGGCGCGTGATACGCGCGCGCGTCGAGCGCCCGAAGTACGCGGGCGACGCGTTGAAGCGCGAGCTTTGTCTCAAGCGTTTGATACTCTTCCCGACCGAGGTCGTCGTGCGGCGCGCGGCGCTCGACGCGGCCTACGGCTCGGCCGACGTGTTCGACGTGGAGACGATGATAGGCGAGGACTGGCTCGTCTGGGCGACGCTCCTGCGTGAGTCGGAGTTCGTCGGCACGGGCGAGCAGACCGCGTGGCACCGCCTGCACGGCAGCAACACCTGGGGCGACCCCGAGAGGTTCGCGCGCGAGAGCGTGCGCGCGACCGAGAAGATAATCGCGACCGACCTGCCCGCGTCGCTCGGCATACCGGCGCGCCGCATCAAGGCGATAAACCTTACGCACTGCGCGTACGGCTACTACCTCGCGGGCGAGTGGCCGCGCGCGCGACATTACCTCTTCGCGGCGGTGCGCGAGAACGCGTGGGTCTTGCGCGAGTCGCACTTCTGGGCCGTGGCCGCGCGCCTGTGCGTGGGACGCCGCCTGTCGCGCGCCGTGCGCGGCGCGCGTCACCGGGGCGGCGAGGAGTTCGCGGCGGGCGCGTCGCCGAAGCGGGCAGACCTTTGAAGACTCTCTACATCTGCTACTTCGGCCTGCGCGAGCCGCTGGTGCAGACGCAGGTGCTGCCATATCTGCGCGAGTTGGCGCGCGGAGGCGTGGGCGTCTCTCTGTTGACGTTCGAGCCGGAGATGAGCCGCGCGTGGGGCGAGGGCTCGACGCGTGAAGCGCGCGAGAGACTTAACGACGACGGCATCGACTGGCACGCGCTTCCGTATCACAAGCGGCCTTCGGCGCCGGCGACGGTGTACGACATACTCGCGGGCGCGTGGAAGGCCGCGAGGCTCGTGCGGCGGCGCGGCATAGACGTGCTCCACGCGCGCGCGCACGTGCCGATGGCGATGGCGCTCTTGGCGCGCAGGCTCGCGCCGTGCCGCACGGTCTTTGACGTGCGCGGGCTGATGGCCGAGGAGTACGCGGACGCGGGCGTGTGGCGCGAGGGCTCCGCAATCTACCGCGCCGTGAAGTGGCTCGAACGCGCGGGGCTGCGTCGTGCGGATCAGGTCGTGGTGCTGACGGAGCGGATGCGCGCGTGGCTCGCGGAGGGAGGGCTCGCGCGCGCCGAGAAGATAACAGTTATCCCCTGCTGCGTCGGCCTCGCGCGCTTCGCGGGCGGCGCTAATGTTGAAGGCGTGGCTGTACGGAACGAACTTGAAGAGACGGGCGCGCGTGTTGACGAAAGCTTCGAGGTCGTTTACGCGGGCGCGGCGACGGGGTTGTACCTGTTAGAAGAGATGGGGCGCTTCTTCCTCGCGGTGCGCGAGCTTAGGCCGCGCGCGTTCTTGCGCGTGCTGACGCGCTCGGACGCGGGGCACGTGTCGGAAGTTCTGAGGCGCGCGGGGCTGTCGGATGAAGAGTTCGGCGTCGGGCCGGTCGAGCCTTCGGAGGTTCCCGTTCACCTGAAGCGCGCGCGGCTAGGGCTCTCGTTCCGTAAGCCGACGTTCTCGCAGATGGCCGCGTCGCCGACGAAGATACCGGAGTACCTCGCGGCCGGGCTGCCCGCCGTCAGCAACGCGAGGATAGGCGACACGGACGAGCTGTTGGAGCGCGAGCGCGTGGGCGTCGTCGTGCGCGGCTTCACGCGCGAGGACTTCGCGGAGGCCGCGGCGCGCGCCGTCTCGCTCGCGGAAGACAGTGACGCCCGCGCGCGTTGCGCCGAGGCCGCGCGTCGTCACTTCGATTTAGTGACGGTCGGCGGCGCGCGTTACCTTTCAGTCTACCGGCGCATCGCGGCAGAGTCGGGGGCGCGCGTCGCTAACGGCGGCGCGCGCGGCGCGCGAAGCGGCGGCGGGGCGGGGCGTTAAGGCATGGGCGGAATGAACAACGGGTGCGAGCCGCGCGCGTGTCCGTCGTGCGGCTCGGACGCGGGCGTGCGCGTCGGCGAGAAGGACAAGTTTGCGATGTCGCGCTGCCGCGCGTGCGGCACGCTCTACGTCGCGGAGCTTCCCGGCGCGGGCGAGCTGGAGGACTACGACAGTTACTACGGCGCGGAGAACCTCGCCGTGCCCGAGTTCATCAACCGTAGGCTCGACGAAATCATCGCGGGCTTCGAGCCGTATAAACAGAACGGACTTCTGTTAGATGTCGGCTGCGGCGCGGGCACGTTCATGCAGGCGGCGAGGCGCGCGGGCTGGGAAGCGGTCGGCGTGGAGGTCTCCGCGACCGCGGCCGAGCACAACCGCGCTGAAGGTTTCGAAGTCTTCAACGGGGAACTCGCGGAGGCCCGCTACCCCGAGGGGCGCTTCGACGTGGTCGTCCTGAGCGAAGTGCTCGAACACGTCGCCGAGCCGCGCGAGATGCTGGGGGAAGTTTTGCGTGTGATGCGGCCGGGCGGGCTGCTTTGGGCGACGACGCCGAACGGGCGCGGGTTCTCCGCGCGCTCGCTCGGGCTCAAGTGGAGCGCGGTGAGCCCGCCCGAGCATCTGCACCTCTTCTCGCGCGGCGCGGTCGAGTCTCTGTTGGAGGAAGTCGGGTTCGTGCGCGCGCGGGTCGTGACCGAGGGGTTCAACCCCTTCGAGATAGTCGGCGCGCTGCGCGGCCGCCCCGCGCCCTCGGTTCACGCGGCGAGCAACGAGCGCGTCAAGTCCGGTTACGAGCTGAACGCCTTTCTGACCGAGGGCGGCGCGCGCCGCGCGGTGAAGGAGTTCGCCAACGGCGTCCTGCGCCTCTGCCGCCTCGGCGACTCTTTGAAGATACGCGCCGAAAAGACAAGGACTGAGGACTGAGTACTGAGTTAAAGGCGCTCGCTCTTAACTCAGTACTCAGTACTCAGTCCTCAGTACTACTAACCCGAGAGACATGCGAATACTCGCGATAGTACCGAGCATCTACGACACGAACCCGAGCCAGCGCTACCGCATCGAGCAGTGGGAGCCTTTGCTCGGCGAGCGCGGCGTCGAGATAACGTACAAGCCCTTCGAGTCGGAGGCGCTGCACGACGTTCTCTACAAGCAGGGGCACGTCGGCGAGAAGCTCAGGCACGCCGCCGAGGCGCTGGTGCGTCGCGCGGGCGACGTGCGGGGCGCGCGCGAGTTCGACGCGGTCTACGTCCTGAGGGAGGCCGCGCTGCTCGGCCCGGCCTTCTTCGAGCGCTGGCTCGCGTTCGCGGGCGTGCCTTACGTCTTCGACTTCGACGACGCGGTCTTCGTCCCGTACGTCAGCCCTTCGAACGGGTATCTCAGCTACCTCAAGTTCCCCGGAAAGACTCGCGCCATCTGCCGCATGGCCGCGCACGTGATGGCGGGCAACGAGTACCTGGCAGACTACGCGCGCCGGGTCAACGACCGCGTGACCGTCATCCCCACGACCGTGGACGTAGAGAAGTACACGGTCGAGCCGCGCGCGCCGAACGACGTGCCCGTCATAGGCTGGAGCGGGAGCCACAGCACCGCGCCTCACCTCTCGACGCTGAAGAACGCCCTGCGCCGTCTGGCGGAGCGCGAGCGCTTCCGCCTGCGCGTCGTCGGCGTCCCGGACTTTAAGATGGAGGGCGTGGAGGTGGAGGCCGTGCGTTGGCGCTCTGAGACGGAGGTCGAAGACCTGCGCTCGTTCGACGTGGGCGTGATGCCGCTGCCGGACGACAAGTGGAGCCGGGGCAAGTGCGGCATGAAGGCGCTTCAGTACATGGGGCTCGCCATCCCCGCGGTCTGCTCGCCCGTCGGCGTCAACTCGGAGATAATCCGCGACGGCGAGAACGGGCTGCTCGCCTCGGCCGACGACGAGTGGGTAGAGAAGCTCTCGCGCCTCCTGCGCTCGCCCGAGGAGCGCGCGCGTCTGGGGCGAGCGGGGCGCGCGACCGTCGAGGCGCGCTACTCCGCGGCCGTGCAGGCGCCGCGCGTCTACGACGTGTTCGAGTCCGTGGTTAGCCGCGCGAAGGGTGGACGGCGCGAGTCCTTAGTCGCGAAAGCCGGAGGTGATGCCGCGCGCGGCGCGCGCTAGAGTCCGCCGCGCCCGTGTAGGACTTAGCGCGCCGCGGCCCTGAAAGCACTCGGCGGGGCGTCCCTGTCCGCCGCGGCGGCTGCGAGTCCGCGCCCGCGAGCCCGGAGGTCGCTACCGCGGCGCGCACGCGCCCGTAGCTGAAGCGGGAAGCCCAGCGTTGCGAGGGCAACTCGACCGTCAGGTAGAGCGCGTAGGCCGCGGCGATGCAGACGGCGAGCGATACGAAGATGACGGCGACGCGCGCCGCGTCCGACTGCGCGTCGAGCAGCTTGAGCCCGAGCAGGCTGAGCACGAGGTGGCCCACGGGCCAGTGGAGCAAGTAGAGCGAGTAGGAGATTTTCCCGAGGAAGTCTGTGACGGCCGTCCGCCGCTCGTAGAAGTTTATGACGCCCACGGCGAGCAGCGCCGCCGCGGTCGAGTGCGAGCCCACGGTGACGAGGCAGAGGCACGCGGCGGCCGTCACCATTACGACGTACTCTGCGCGGCCCGCGATTCGCGCGCGCCGCTGGAAGGTCGCCGCGCCGAGCAGGAAGAGCGGGACGAAGCGTAGGATGAAGTTGTTGTAGAGCGGGACGCCGTCGCTCAGCGCCCGCTCGGCCGTCAGGGACGCCGCGCCGAAGCAGGCGAAGGCGAGGAGGCGCGTCCAACGGCCGCGCGCCACGAAGAGTGGGTAGGCGAGCCCGACGAGCAGGTAGTACTGCAACTCTATGGCGAGCGTCCAGTAGCTCGGGTTCAGCCAGTCGTAGTGGAAGAAGATGTTTGCGTAGCCGAGGTGCAGCAGCACGCGCGCGGCGTCAACCGGCTTGCCCTCGACGAGCGGCGCGTGCCCCTTGAAGAGCCCGTAGGCGACGGCGAGCGCGAGCACGATGAGGATGGAGGCGAGGTAGGGCGGGTCGAGCCTCACGAGCCGCTTCGCGATGAAGTTCGGGTAGGAGCCGAGCCCGTAGCCCGCGCGGTGCAGGGAGTACGGGATGACGAAGCCCGAGATGACGAAGAAGACCTCGACGCCGAGCCAGCCGTACGTGCCCGTCCGCCTGAGCGGCGCGTAGAACCAGCCGTCGGGCGAGGCGTACGTGAAAGAGGTCAGGTGGAACCAGCAGACGGAGAACGAGGCTACGCCGCGTAGGAAGTCTAGGCCGTTAATCCTGTCGCTCGCTTCTTTCGCCATGTGAGGCTCGCCTGAGGGTCGAGCGTTACGAAGTGTGCCGGGTGTTACGATGTGTCCCGGCCGTCGCGTATATCCGGCGGCGGACATTAAACATCAGATGGGACGCGCGCTGCAATCTTTTTGCGCCGCGCGCGTTGAATTTTCGTTGACGCGCGTTCTAAAGTTTTTACGCTCACGATGTCGCGCCACCACAGCAGCAAAGCACGTCTGGCCGCGCTCGCGCTCGTCGCGGCGATGCCGGGCTTCCTGAAGCGCCCGCTCTACCGCCGGCTCTTCGGCTACCGCATAGGGCGGCGCGTGCGCCTCGGCCTGAGCCTGATAGACGCGCGCGAGTGCGAGATAGCGGACGACGTGAGCATAGGCCACCTCAACCTCGTCGTCGGCGTCGGCAAGTTCACGGTCGGGGAGCACGCGCGCGTCGGCCACCTCAACGTCATACGCGGCGGCGAAGAGGTGAGCCTCGGGCGCTACGCCGAAATCCTGCGCATGAACGAGATAAACTCCATCCCCGACCCCGTCGTCGTCAACCCCACAGACCCGCGCTTCTCTCTGGGCGACGGCGCGGTCGTAACCGCGGGCCACAAGATAGACTTCACGGACCGCGTACAGATAGGCCGCCGCACTATCCTCGGCGGGCGCAACTCCTCGCTCTGGACTCACAACCGCCAGCGCACGCGGCCGATAGAGATCGGGGAGTTGACCTACGTCGGCTCTGAGATTCGCGTCGCGCCGGGAGGCGTGATACCATCCCGCTGCATC
>Ga0126311_10001784_pt1 | contig 10560 bp, 9 predicted proteins | sample Plot61_FD_92539 | JGI IMG/M metagenome (GOLD analysis project Ga0126311, IMG submission 92539) | Serpentine soil microbial communities from UC McLaughlin Reserve, CA, USA - Plot61 | ecosystem: Environmental > Terrestrial > Soil > Grasslands | place: USA: UC McLaughlin Reserve, Lake County... | reverse complement strand
TCAACTGCGGCGCGCTCCCCGAGACGCTTTTAGAGTCGGAACTGTTCGGCCACACCAAGGGCGCGTTCACCGGCGCGACGCAGGCGCGCCCCGGCCTCTTCCGCTCCGCCGAAGGCGGCACAGTCTTCCTCGACGAGATAGGTGAGATAAGTCAGGCGCTACAGGTGAGGCTTTTGCGCGCCGTGCAGGAGCACGAGGTGACTCCGCTCGGCTCCAACGCGCCCGCGCGCTTCGACGCGCGCATCATCTGCGCCACCAACAGAGATTTAGAACGTGAGGTGACCGAAGGCCGCTTCCGCGAAGACCTCTTCTACCGGCTCAACGTCATAGAGCTCTACCTCCCGCCCCTGCGCGAGCGCCGCGAAGACATCCCCCTCCTCGCGCGCCACTTCGTCAAACGCACCGCCCGCGAGCAGGCCCAGGACGAAAAGCCCATCGAGCCCGCCGCCATGACTGCCCTCATCAACTACGCCTGGCCCGGCAACGTCCGCGAGCTTCAGAACGCAATCGAGCGCGCCTTCACCCTGAGCGGCGAACGGCTAGACCTCGACAGCCTCCCGCCACGCGTACGCGACGCCGCCGGCCACGCCCCCGCCGTCCGCGACCCCGACGGCCTCCGCCCCACGCTCGAAGAGGTCGAACGCCGCCACATCCTCGACACCCTCGCCTCCGTCAACCACGACAAGGCGCGCGCCGCCAACATCCTCGGCATAGACCTCTCCACCCTCTACCGCAAGCTCAAACGCTACGACGCCGTCTGACACGTCGAACTATTGTTCGCTATTAGCTCCGGCATAAAGTGCTAATCGTTCGGCATAAATTGCTATAAATTCCGGCATAAACTGCTATGCCGGAATTTATCAACAGTTTATTTCAGCGGGTTGTAAGCCAAGTATTATTTGATACTTCGCTTCTGGGTACGGTAACTGAAAAAGGCAGTGCCAACTCTGGGGGTATGTTGAACGCGTTATGAACCCTGTGAGCACGCTAAGCAGAGCAAGAATACCGAATAGGAACTAAGGCTCCCGCCCCGGACCGGCCGTTCGGTGCGCCCGACCGTCGAGCCGAGTGGTCGAAAGCGGCGCCGGAGATCCCGGCATTAGGTGCGGTCTCTGGATTCGCCGCCGCCGCTCAGACCGCCCGAACTTCGGCGAGCCGCTTGACCGCGTGCTCGTCGTCCCAGCAGACGGCGGCCTCCCACGCGGCCGACGCCTGCGCGGCGATGTCGTATGCGCCGTCGTCGAGGCTGGCGGCGTTGTGGGGCAGCACCAGGTCGAGGTCGGGGGCGTCGACGTGCGCCTCGTCCCAGTCGATCAGCGCGACCCCGTCCGCGGTCATGCGGACGTTGCCGGGGTTGTTGGGGTTGCCGTGGACGACGCAGGTCTGACGCCCGGCGAGCCGCGCCCACGCCGCACGGCATCGGGCGACGGCCTCACGCGGCATCGCGCCGAGGTCGATCTTCGTCCCGGTCTCGGCGTGCAGGAGGTCTGTAGACGACCGCCACCCCGGGCGCTGCGACCAGCCCCGCGTCAACCGGTGGAGACGGCGGAGCGTGTCCGCCACGCGGTGCCAGTCGTCCCCCGTCTCGGGCGGTCGGCCCTCCACGTAGGTCATCACCACCAAGCCGTCGGCGAACAGCCGTCCGTCCGTCGTCGGGATCGGCGCCGGCACGGTCAGACCTTCGTGGTCGAGGTGTCGGAGGAGGTTGGTCTCCCACGCGAGATCGGCGTCGCTCCTGGCGCCGAGGCGGCCGACCGCGAGGCGCCCGTAGACGCGCACGCTCCACACGTCGTTGGCGACCCCGCCGGCGAGCGGTTCGATGCGAGCGACGTCGCGACCCCACTGCCCGAGTGCCTCCCATCCCACTGGCCTCATCATGGTCTCCAATCCGTGCGGCTAACGCCGCGCAGCCTGCTGATTTTACATAAGAGCCCGCGTATCCGCGGTCGGGTGCATGCGCTCGTTATGACGCTTCGAGTCGCCATGCGACTTCACAAGCCAGGTACTCAGCGACAATAATTCTAATCACCAATCCGCCAACATCATCAATTGCGAGGTAACGATACCGGTCATCCTAAACGTCGACCCAATCATTGATGAGCATTCCAACCTGCTGTTGCTCGCCCGACTCAGATTGAAGAGTCATTTGCGTGACGAGCATGCGCTGCAAATTACGCGATCCGATTTCACCGATCATCTGTTGAAAGTGAACCGAATCGAATGCTTCACGATCTTCTTGCTGTAGTGACGCAAGGGGACCGCACCAGAAATGATCGGGCTTTGTGCGACAAGGTTGGCTGAGTTCAAAAGCCGCGTGCCCGCGAGCGAGTTTTAGCATTACGTTGGAAACGCGTTCGCCCTCGGGGGCGAAAGCGATTTGACCATCCACTTCTGTTCGGGCGGATTCAATTCGCGCCCAGGTGGGGAGGCAACTGAGGCGGCTTTAACCGCCGGGGCGTGCGACGCGGGCCGCCGCGCTCGGGGCGCGCGCGTCGTCGAGAAGGGTGGGCTAATAGAAACGTCGGCGCGCGGTGCTCACTCAAGAGCACCGCGCGCCGACGTTTCTCGTCCCGCAGAAGGGGGCTTAGTCCTTCTTACCGCCGAGCATGCTGCCGAGGCCGCCGAGCACGTCGCCCGCGGCCCCGGCGATGCCGCCGGCCGCGCCGGAGGCTCCGCCGACGAGGCCGTCGAGTTGGCCCGCGAGTGGCTCGGGGAGGCGGTTCTTGAGGAAGCCGAGCACCGTGTCCACCGCGCCGCGCGCCTGCTGCTCGCTGATGCCCGTGCGCTCCGTGACCTGTTTGATTAGCTCTTCCATGTCAGGTTCTCCCGTCCCGGTGTTGCCGAAATAAGTCGCCGCCTCAGATGAAGACGACGGTCTGGAAGTTGGGTATGTCGAAGCGGCGTCGGCAGCGCGCGCAGGTGAGCATGTCGTCCACGCGCACCATGTAGTCGCGCGCCTTCGCGAACTGCGCCTTCTGCTGCTCGTTCATGCCGCGCGGCGGCTGCTGCTTCTTGGTGCGGCGCAGCCAGCGCACGTCGTAGTCGGCGCGCTCGCGGCAGTTCGGGCAGGAGTAGTTGGCGCGCTTCGTCTCGGGCCTCTCGTCGAAAAAGTCTCTCTCGTTCATGCCGCCATGATAGCAGATGCGCGCCCGAGTTTGTTCAAGCGCGCGGCTCGCCTCCGCCCTTTCGCTCACGGCGGCGGTGGTGCAGGACTATCAGGAGCCCGAGCAGGCCGTTGCAGAGCATCAGTGCGTTCGTGACGACGAAGACCCAGTTCGAGACGAGCCAGCTATAGACCGTGAAGCCGAGCGACGCGGCTATCTGGCCGACGAAGAGCCACTTCGAAACGCCCTCGCTCGAACCCTCCTGCCACTGCTTGTAGACCTGCTTCGCGATGGTCAGCACGAGAATCCCGGAGCTGACCCAGCCGACCGCTTCCGCCCCCATCCTGTTCCCCTTGTCGTTAACTTCCCCGGAGTGACTTCTCAGCCGGCCGCGCCCGCGAGCAGCCTCCGCACGCTCTCGCGCAGAGAGTCCGGGTCGAGCGGCTTCGGCTCGAAGGCGTCCGCGCCCTGACCCAGAGAGACGCTCGCGCTGCCCGTGCCGAAGCCCGTGGTGACGAGTATCGGCGTCGAGGCCAGCTCGGGCGTCGAGCGCACGCGGCGTATGAGGTAGACGCCGTCGGCCGTGGGCATCCAAACGTCCGTGACGATGAGGTCGGGCCTCTCCTCCAACGCCAGCTCGAAGCCGCGCGCGCCGTTGTCGGCGACCATGACGCGGTGCCCCTCGCGCTCAAGCGTCATGCGCACCAGCTCGCGCTCAACGTCGTCGTCCTCGACCACCAGAATCTTCTTCATCGGTTAAGTCCGGACTCTTCTTCGCAGACCGCGCGCAGGTAGCGGAAGCTGTATATGCCGGAGTCGTGGCCGTCGCTCCAGCGGAAGTTGAGCGCGTAGCGGCCGACGATGCTCACGTCTTCGATTGTGAGCGTGTCGGGAACGGACTCGGGCTTCAGCACGCGCTCGCCCGTGAACTCGTTGACGCACTGCGCGCAGGGGCAGACGCGGCGCAGGCGCGGGGCCTCGTAGACGCACGCGCGCCCGTCGCCCCACGTCACGCGCAAGACTGAGTCGGACTCCTGCATTATCTCGCGCGGCTCGACCGCCGGCCCGCGCCTCGCTGCGTCGCTCATCGGTAGTTTAAGTTTTAAGCATTCTCGCGCACGGCCTGTTCGACGGCGTCGGCGGAGATGTCGAAGTGGGAGGCGGCCCAGACCGCTTGGCCGTTGCGCAGGACGAGCGCCTGCGGCGTCTCGTGGCGCACGCCCGTGCGCGTCGCGACTTCGCGCGAGAGGTCTCGGTCGTCCTGCACGACGATTATCGAGATGGGGACTTTGACCTCCTGCATCTGTCGGTAGGCGCGCGCGCTTATCGGGCACGAGTTGCTGTGTTTGAAGAGAAGCACGGGCTCCGCGCCCGAGCGCTCGAAGAGTTGTTCGAGCGCCGACGCGTCTGAAACGGGGCTGAAATTGTTCGCCATCAGACTCCACCCTCTGCGCGTTACGAATTTTTAGGGGACTGCGTTTGAATCGATATTAGCCCAGCGCTTCGGCTAAGGCAAAAGTAAAGCGCGACGAGTGTCCATCGCCTGAGGGTCGCCATGACCTCTGCCGTTCGCCCTTGGCGGGTGTTAGGACGGCGACCGGAAGTCCGGCACGGCGGAACCCGACAGAGGGGGGCGGCCGCCGAGCATAACTCGGTGGCCGCCCCCCTCTACATCGAGCCGCGGCGACGGAATCGCCTCCGGGTCTTAAAGGTCAGAACCAAGTCACCCTTACCGCGTGAGCGTTTGACCAACCGCCCTCGGCCGTGTAAGCCCAGAGGTAGTACGTCCCGGTCGCGCCGAACGTTATCTTGCAGGTGAGTTTTTCTTTCGAGCGGCCGACGATTTGACCGGGGGGGTAGATGTAGGCCGTGCCCCCGTTCGGGAACTGCACGTACACGTAACGGGTCGTGGCCAAGTTGTCCCCGTAGAGGTACACGGTCTGATCCCACCAACGGGCGTGTACCGAAGAGGGCGAGTGCCTCGTAAGACTAGGGGGCGCGGTCTTCTCGACCGTCAGGCTCACGGAGTTGCGCGCGCCGTTCTCGGTGTCTACGTTCGTCACCCAACTGCCGTCGCCCTTCATATAGGACACGAAGTAAGAGTAGCTGCCGGCGGCGTCCATCGTCCGCCAAGCCCCGTAGTTGTAAGACTGGCCCGGCTGGAGTGTCACGTCGTTGGCCGCCGGGAAATCGGGGCAGCAGTTGTTGTTGAGCCGCCCCCCCGCGAGCACGCGCCTGAGCGTCGTGGCTTGCGACCCCCTGTTCGTGATCGTGAAGCTCGCATGCACGGACTGCCCGACTCTGGCCTTGCTCCCGCTCGACAGCGTGAGCGACGAAGTGACCACGGGCCGCGCCTGAGCGCCGCAGACGTTCTGGAAACGGTAGACCGTCCAGCCGTCGAAGCGCGACCAGCTCGACGTCAGGTTCATGACCCGGTTGTATCTCTCCGTCAGCGACTCGAGCGTCGACACTTTCGACCCGATGCTCTCGATCATTGCGACGTGCCTGACGCGATTGTCATTCCTGAGAATCACGTCGCCCGGCTGCGCCTGCGATCTGGTGATGGCCTGGGAGACGCCGGGCAACGTGCTGGTAGACTTCTTCTGGGCGGCGGAGTAGCCCCACGCCCTCGTCACGAGGCCAGAACAGTCAACCCCGCGGGAGCAGGACTCGCCGGAGTCCCTGTCAGTGTTGATGTCGCCCGCGGCCTTATCCTGCTTCATGTAGTCGTTGAACTCGCTCGGGCTGTCTGCGCCGCCCCAGTCGTAAGGCACGGAGTCCCAGTTGCCCGCGTTTTTGATGTACGGGGGCGCTTTGCGCCAAGAGCAGGAGGCGCCTTTGATGCTCTTCGCGGATATGTACGTCTTGTTCTTAACGTAAGACCAGCCCACGCTGACCATGTCGCTGCGCGAACGGCAGGGACTCGACGCGGCTGCCGTCTGATGGTCTCCGGCCTTCATGTCGGCCACGTCGGAACCGGCCGACGGCTCGGTCGCGGCCGCGGCCGTCGGCAGAATGGGCTCTAGCCGCGGGCTGAACCGGAGGCGGACAACGTCGGCGCGGTCGGGGCGCGTCACAAGCGCGTAGACCGAGCCGTCCGGGGCGAGCGCCACGCCGTTCTTTACGTAAGTGTATCGCTCCGAGAGCGGGACGCGCGCCACGCCGAGCAGATTGCCCGCGGCGCTATACTTGCGGACGGTCTGGTCTACGCGGATGACCTGTGTGTCGGAGACCTCCTCGACGAGGACGAAGGTCTCCTCGTTCGGCCCTTCGCCGATGACGCTCAACCCGCCGAGAGCGTTCTTCACCTTCACCTTGACGCTCGGCCCTTTACCCGTGAGCAGGCCGACCGATTGGTCTTCGGATTTGTCGCTCAAATCGGGCGCTCTGGTTGTGAGTCGCTTCTCAGAGAGCTTATCAAATGCGCCTCGGTCTAACCTTGTGGCGTCGCCCGCCGACTCCGCGAGCAGTTCGCCGCCGCGCCCTACCCTAATCCCGCTAACCCCCTTCTGTCGTAATTCCGTCGGGAGGGCTAACGTCTCCAAGTGCGCCCCGTACGTCGTGAGACGGTGAACCGCGGGCTCGGGGGCGGCCTCGTCGAGCACGTAGAGATCTCCGCCCCTGACCGCTACGTCCGTCACGGCCTCGGCTTCCGCGACCTTCACGGCGTTCGTCATCGAGCCGTCCGGGCTGTATTGCAAGACCTTATTATCCGCCGTGTCCGCCACCAGGAAGGAACCGTCCGGGGCGACCCGCAGGCTCGCCGGCCCCCAGACCGAAGTGTCCTCGGCCTGCCCACCTTCGTAATGAATGCCGTAGTCGGCGACGGGGATTGAAAAGACGACTTCTCCATCGTAGGGAGAGTTCGGGGACGGCCGTTGTGGGCCGCCTTGGCTCTTAACGGCCTCCGCGGGAGAACTACCGGCTTCGCCGGTGTTCCGTGCGGCCCCGGCGCGGTCTTCCGCTCTTTCAACCCGTGTGTCTTCGGCCACTCTATCCCCTAAACGCTTCTGCGCAGAAGACCCGAAGGGCGATAAAATTAATAGGAGGCCGCAAGCGACTAACAGGAAGGTGAACAACGCTCTCATAGTGATTCTCCTTGCTTTTCAGGGCACATCAATAACCCGATGCCTTAGGGCCACTGATGACTTTGGAACAGGTGCCAACCTGAGTGTGCGGCGGTAATACATGCCGATGGCAGTTTATCTTGAAATATAAATTTTTGTCAAATTTATATTTGTATTATCAATCATGAAACTGTCTCCCCCTCTTCGTCACGTGTAAATGAATTTAGGTTTGTGTCGATTAAAAAATGAGCCCCGGCAGTTTCCTACCGGGGCTCATTGCCTTTGGGGTGGCGACGTTAGAGGCGATTTGGCTCTATTCTAGGCGGCCTCGTCGGGTCTATTTGTCGCCTTCGCAGGTATTCGTCTAACGCCTCGCGGACGATGTCGGACTGGTCTTTGCCCTCCAGAAAGGCGAGCGCTTGCAGGTTCATTTTGGTGGCTTTGTGCAGCTTGTAGGTCGAAGGCACCATCTCACTTGTCTGGCCTTCACCGGCATCTCTTTTCGGACCTCTCTTCAAAACGCACCTCCTATCATCAAGTCGTCTCGGCGGATGTCTCATCGTGGTATAATGCCCTTAACAAATAAGGGGCCACATCACAGGCCCTTATTCGTAATATTAATTTTTAACAACTCTTCAGTCAAGTGTAAATTTCACTCGGGTGAAATATCTCCTTGTCGGAAGATTGTCCTATCAACTATCATGCTCAGCTCGAAAGGAGCGGAGCATGGAAGAACAACGTCACCTCCCTTGGGAAGTTTTTCGGCTCGCGTCAGCGCTACTTCCTCACCTCGATCGCATCTTCGAGCAGACGAGGCTGAGTCCGACGGATCTGTTTGTCCTGTCACACCTCAAGCACTTCGGCAGGCAGCACGAAGGCGAGCAGAGGATAATCCTGAAGAACGAAATGCTCGACATGCTGAAGCGCGTGTATGGGTATTCGGCACCGGGCGCGACCAGAATTGTAAGTAAGCTGCACGAGGAAGGGCTAATAGAGATTGAACCCCTGACCGAGGTTCAGAAGGAAAAATATTTCGGCGAGCGCACGGGCTACAAGCATGCCTTGATATTGCAGCCGCACGGCCTCGGCGAGCTCAACAGCTTCAACGAGAAGCTCAACCGGCTGTTCGAGCAGCTCACCGCAGACATGTCCGGGAGGAGATTCACCATACTCTCAGGCGCCTTAGCTTTCTTTTCGAGGCACGCTTACGAAAGACTCCCGCTCATGGCGTTATCTAACCTCTGAGGCTAAGAGCCAGCGCGGCCCTCACGTACCTTTGAGGATGAGGGCCGCGCGGCCCCCGTTCTCAAATTCACTACGTCACTTCCAGTCGCCTACTAGTACGAAGGGCGCCCAGTAGTAGGGCGTGCTGAAGCGTTTGCCCTCGATCATTCGGAGGCGCGCGCGGCGCATCGCGTCGGAGGGGGCGGGCGTCGAGCCGCCGAGGAGGTTCTTGTAGAAGTCTGTCATCAGCTCCGACGTAGACCTGTCCGCGACCGACCAGAGCGTGACGCCGACGGTCGGCGCGCCCGCGTACATGAAGGCGCGCGTCAGGCCCATCACGCCCTCGCCCCGCCTCTCGCGGCCCAAGCCCGTCTCGCACGCCGAGAGCATCACGAGCGGCGAGGAGAGCTTGAGGTTGAAGACCTCGTCCGTGCGCAGGAAGCCGTCCGAGCCTTCGGGGTTCCCGACGAGCGAGAGTACGACGCCCGTGAACTGCGGCCGCTCGGCGTCGAGCAGCCCGTGCGTCGCGAAGTGGAGCACGCGGTACTGCCTGAGGTCTCTATCTTCGACGTTCGACTCGGTCGCGTTCATGTCGAGCAGGAGGTCTGCCCTGCGTCCCGACGCGCCCGCGAGCTTCTCTATCTCGCGCGCCTCTTCGCCGGTGCCCGGCAGGCGAACCAGCACGCCGCGCCGCGCCGACGCGTCCGCCGACGTTCCCTCGTCCGAAACGTCGGCGAGCGCGCTGTCGAAGCTCATGCCGCCCTGCGCGGCCTGCGCGTCGGGCCGCGTGCCTGCCGCGGGACTCGCGGCGCGGGCGCGCGAGTCTGAAGGGTGGAAGACCGGGTCTGCGACGACGAGCATGTCGCCCGACGCGCCCGCGCCGCGCGCGCGCGCCCGAATCGCCGCGACCACGGAGGCAGAGGGCGCGAAGACAGTCTCGTTGCTCTTTATCAGGTACGGGAGCGTCGAGAAGTCCGCGCCCTGCGCCGGAGCGTCGGTCAGCAGCGCGTCGAAGGGGACGTAGTTGAGCGCGCCGTCTGCGACGACTAAGAGGCGGCTCGCTTTGAAGAGCGGCGCGGCGGGCTCGACCGCCGCCTTGTACAGCGCGTGCGCGGCCTGCGCGTAGGCGTTGACGAACTCGGGGCTCGGCTTCGGCGGCTGCGTGCGCCTGATTCTAAGTCCGCGCTCCGCGTCCACCGCGTTGGCGACGAGGTCTGTTATCGAGCGCCGCTGCGTCGAAGGCACGAGGAGCCTTCGGAAGGCCGTCACCTGCCGCTCGACCTCGCCGCGCGCGGGCAGGCGCGAGACGGTTACACCGGCGCGCGCGACGGCGAAGAGGTACGAGCGCTCCGCGCCGAGGCTGTATTCGAGCAGCGCCGTCTGTTCGTCGAGTACCAGGCGCTGTATCTCTTCGGCCGAGAGCGTGGGCGGCGAAGTGAGCGCGGCGTACGCGGGGTTCGCCGCGCCTATCTCGTTCTCGATGCTCTCGTACGCGGACTGTAGTGTGCCGAGTTCCTTCTCGGCGTCGTCTATCTTGTCCTTCGAGATGTCCTGGCCGAAGCTCACGCCCGTCAGGAGCGCGGCGATCTCCTGCTGGCGTTGGAGGTTCCCGCGCTTCTTCTCAAGGAGCTGCGCGGGCACGCCGCCCGTTATCTCGCCGCCCGACTCCGAGAGCATGTCGAGGAGCGAGCGGGCGCGCCCGCGCTCCGCTATCTTCAGAGCCTCGGACGCGTACGCGAGCGCCTGCCCCTGTAGCGGCCGGGTCGAGGCGGGCCCGCCCGACTCGTCGGGCACGGTGTTGTCGGCCTCCGCAATCGCCATCTCGGCGAGCGCGCCCGCGGCCTCTTCGAACACGTCTTTCGTCGTCGCGAGGAAGGTCGTGCGCGACTCGTCGGCGCGCACGCTCCCCTCGCGTATCCTGTCGATTGTCGCGAGCGACTCGCGGTACGAGTCGAGCGCATCGACGCGCAGCTTCGTCGCCTTCTTCGTCTCCTTCTCGGCGGCGGCCTGCTTCCAGAGGCTCCGGCCCTCGCCGCGCTGCGCGGGCCACATGAGGTCGAGCCGGCCGTCGGACTTCGCGCCCTTGTACGCCTCCTCGTAGAGCTTCGCGGCGTCCTTGTAACGCGCCTGCGCGAAGGCCACGTCGCCGAGCCCCGTGCGCGCGG
>Ga0126311_10001783_pt1 | contig 10560 bp, 9 predicted proteins | sample Plot61_FD_92539 | JGI IMG/M metagenome (GOLD analysis project Ga0126311, IMG submission 92539) | Serpentine soil microbial communities from UC McLaughlin Reserve, CA, USA - Plot61 | ecosystem: Environmental > Terrestrial > Soil > Grasslands | place: USA: UC McLaughlin Reserve, Lake County... | reverse complement strand
TGGTACGACAGCGCCGACGACTGCGCCGAGTGCAAGAAGGGCGCGCCCGAAGAGCACGTCCGCTTCTAACGAAGCGGCGTAAACCGTTAACCGTAAACCGTGACGAGATAAAATCACGTCTTCTCTCGTCACGGTTTACGGTTAACGGTTTACGGCTTTTAGATTTCGTGGCGGTTGGTGAGCGCCTTGTCCATCGTGACTTCGTCTACGTATTCGAGGTCGGAGCCGACGGGCATGCCCATGGCGATGCGCGTGACGCGCACGCCGAGGGGCTTGAGGAGTCGGCTGACGTAGCTCGCGGTGGCCTCGCCTTCGGTGTTTGGGTTGGTCGCGAGTATGACTTCGCGCACCTCGACGCCCTCGTTGTTCTCGGGGCGGAGGCGCGGCAGAAGGTTCGCGAGGCGCAGGTCTTCGGGGCCGAGGCCGCGTATCGGCGAGAGCGCGCCGTGCAGCACGTGGTAGAGCCCGTTGTAGCTGCGCGTCTTCTCGACCGCGACGAGGTTGTAGGGCTCCTCGACGACGCAGACTATCGAGCGGTCGCGCGAGGTCGAAGAGCAGAAGCGGCAGGGCTCAACGTCCGTGAGGTTGTTGCAGACCGAGCACATCACTATCTTGCGCTTCACCTCTTCGAGCGCCGCCACGAACCGCGCCACGTCCGCCTCGGTCATCCGCAGCACGTGAAACGCCAGCCGCTGCGCACTCTTGTGCCCCACGCCCGGCAGGCGCTTGAACTCGTCGATGAGCTTCGTCACGGGCTCGGAGTACTCAAGCATAAAGAAGTACTGAGTACTGAGTACTGAGTGAAGAACGCGCTTCCACTCAGTACTCAGTACTCATAACTTTTAGAGAAGACCGGGCGGGATCATGCCGCCGAGCTTGGACTTCATGGCCTCGTCTATTTTGCGGCCCGCCTCGTTGACGGCGGCGACGATGAGGTCTTGGAGCATCTCCACGTCGCCGTCTTTGACGGCCTCGGGGTCTATCTTTATCGACTCGACCTCCTTGGTGCCGCGCATATGGACGGTGACGACGCCGCCTCCGGCCGTGGCGTCCACCACCATCTCCTCCATCTCCTTCTGCATCTTCTCCTGCATCTGTTGCGCCTGCTTCATCATCTGTTGCAGGTTCATGCCGCCGGGAAATTTCATCTCTTCACCTCGCTTGGCTCGCCCGAAAATTTTTTAAGGGATGCGGCGAACATCGTAGCCGCGAAGGCGCGCAAATGCAAAGCGGCCGCCGCGCGCGCCCCTTACGGCGCGGCGCGCGCCGTTCTATAATCCGCGCGGAGGTTTAGAAGATGGGCATTCGAGGGCTGAACCATTTCAACGTCACGGCGTCGGCCGAAGTGATAGAGAGGGTTAGGGACTTCTACGTCGAAGTGCTCGGGCTGTCCGTCGGCGACAGGCCCGGCTTCAGGCGCGCGGGTTTCTGGCTCTACGCGGGCACGGAGCCGGTCGTGCACCTCACGACGTGCGACGGCGACGACACGCGCACGCCTGACGCGCGCTCCACGTTCGACCACGTCGCCTTCTCGTGCGAGGGCCTGCGGGAGTTCGTCGGACGCCTAGAGCGCGCGGGCGTCGAGTACGAGGCGGACGAGGTGGCGTCGCCGCGGCAGGTGCAGCTATTCCTGCGCGACCCCGCGGGCGTCGGGCTCGAACTGAACTTCGAGGGCGAGTCCTTCGCGCGCGAGTGAGTCCGCGTAGACTCTCGTTGCCGTGATTCACATAGACACCGACATCGGCGGCGACATAGACGACCTGTGCGCGCTGGCGCTCGCGCTCAGTTGGCCGGGCGCGGAACTGGTCGGCGTGACGACGGTCGCGGAGCACTCGGGGCGTCGCGCGGGCTACGTGCGCCGCGTGCTCGAACTCGCGGGGCGTTTAGACGTGGCCGTGGCGGCGGGCGCAGACGCCGCCGAAGGTTTCTACAGAGACTTCCCGCTCCTGCCGAAGAGGGAGGAGGCGTATTGGCCCGGCGGCGTCGAGTCATACGCGACGCCGCCCGAAGACGCGCTCGACCTTCTTGAGCAGAGCATCAGCCGGGGCGCCGTCGTCTGCGCGATAGGCCCTTACACGAACCTCGCGCTGCTTGAGAGGCGCACGCCCGGCATACTTCGCCGAGCGCGCCTGTGCCTGATGGGAGGCTTCGTCTACGCGCCGCGCGAAGGGTACCCGCCGTGGGATTACAAGAGAGACTACAACGTGCAGGTTGACGCGGAGTCAGCGCGCGTGGTCTTCGACAACGCCGCGAGCCCGACCCTCGTCACGCTCGCCGTGACGGCCGAGACCGCGCTGCGCGCGTCGCAGCTCGACGCGCTCAAAGAAGGCGACGCGCTCGCGCGCCTCGTCGCGACGCAGGCCGAAGTCTACGCCGCCTCCGAACACAGGACGGCCGAATACGCGCACGGGTACGGAGGGCTGCCCCGCGACTTTATAAACTACCAGCACGACCCGCTCGCCTGCGCCGTCGCGCTCGGCTGGCGAGAGGGGGTCGAGACGGAAGAGCTGCCGCTGAACTCTTCAATCGAGGACGGCTGGCTCGTCCAGCGTGTCGAAGACGGCGGCCGTCCGGCGAAAGTGGTCACGCGCGTTGACGGCCGAGCCTTCGACGACTTCTGGCTTCGCACGGTCACGGGTTGACGGCCGTGCTACCGCTTTAGCGGCGTGAGGAAGTCTCTCTTGAAGGTTCGCTTCTCGCCGTTCTTGAAGCTCACGGTCACCTTGTCGCCTTCGACTCCGGCGACGCGGCCCGCGCCGTAGGTGGGGGTCTCGACGGCGTCGCCCCGCTCGAACTCTATTCCGACAACCACGGGCGCGGACTCGCCGGAGTCGCCCGGCTTCTCGTCACGGGCGGGCTCCTTCTTCGGCGTTTCCGCCTGCGCGAGGCCGAGCTGTGCTTCGAGAGGGTCGGTGCAGTTGTCGCAGGTCTCGCAGCGCTCTTCGGGGAAGTCCTCCGCGAAGTATTCGTGCAGGAGCTTCCAGCGGCAGTCGGCGCTCTGGCCGTAGCGCATCACAGTCGCGAGCTTCTCGCGATCCTTCTCGCCCTTCTCCGCGCAGCGTCGCGAAAGCTCTTCGACCTCTTCGCGCGTCAGGTCTTCGCGCGCCGTCGAGAACCGAGAGTAGCGGCCCTCGCGCACCGCGCCCGCCTCCTTGAGCATCGAGAGTATGACGCGCACCTTCGAGCCCGCGACGCCCGCGGCACGCTCCTGTATCTCCGTGAGGCGCGCGTGGCCGCCGCCCGCGTTCAGGGAGCGCAGCGCGTCGTAGACCGACGTGATGTCAGACTCCTTCGGGTAGCGCCCGCCCATGAAGAAGAGCTGCGTGCGCCGGTCGTCCAGTTGGTAAAGGAGCACGCAGCGCGCCCCCTCGCCGTCGCGCCCCGCGCGGCCCGACTCCTGATAGTAGGATTCGAGCGAGCCGGGCATCTGGTAGTGAATGACGAAGCGTATGTCGGGCTTGTCGATGCCCATGCCGAAGGCGTTCGTGGCGACCATGGCCTTGAGCGCGCCCGACATGAACAGCTCCTGATTCTCTTTGCGCTCGCGCGCGGCGAGCTTGCCGTGGTAGGGACGCAGTTCCAGGCCCGAGCCGCGGAAGAAGTCCATAAGCGACTCGACGGCCTTCACCGTCGCGCAGTAGACGACGCCCGCGCCCTCCGTCTCGCGCAGGATTTGCGCGACGTGCTGCCGCTTCTCATGTTCGTTAGTGACGCGCAGGACTTCGTAGCGAAGGTTCGGGCGGTAGATGCCCGTGTTGATGACCTCCATGCTGCGGAGGCCCAACTGCTTCTGTATGTCCGCGACTACTTCGGGCGTGGCCGTCGCCGTGAGCGCGAGCACGGGCGGCGAGCCGAGCGCCTTTATCGCGGAGCCGAGCGAGAGGTAGGCCGGGCGGAAGTCGTGCCCCCACTCCGAGATGCAGTGGCTCTCGTCCACGACGACGAGGTCTACCTCGGCCTTCGAGAGCTTCGAGAGGAAGTCGGGGTCTGTCAGGCGCTCGGGCGTGGTGAAGACGAACTCGCCGCCGACGTTGCGCTCAATCTGCTCTACGCTCTCCCTCTGCTCGCGCTCGGTGAAAGAGCTGTTGAGCTGTATCGCCCCGACGCCCGACGCTTCGAGCTTGTCCACCTGATCCTTCATCAGCGAGATGAGCGGCGAGACGATGACGGTCGTGCCGCGCAGGTGTAGCGCCGGGAGTTGGTAGCAGAGAGACTTGCCCGCGCCCGTCGGCATGACCGCGAGCGTGTCTCGGCCCGCGACTATCGAGCGAATCACGTCCTCCTGCCCCGGCCTTAAGCGGCGTATGCCGAACACGTCGCGCATAGTCCGCCGCATCTTCGTCAACTCCTGTGTGACGCCCATCGAGCCACCCCTTCATGAATACACTTACGATATGAAGACACCCGCGCCGTTCACGCCCTCGGCGTCGAATCAACGGCGCGGAGACTCTCGCACGCAAATCTCCCGTATTTACTCTCTGCCTGTGGCTTTTCGTTTGCGGCGGGAAGGGAAGGAGTTGTTGACGGCGTGCGGCGTCAGCCGAAGATTTCCGAGACCTTGAGGCGCAGGGCCGCGAGCGAGCGCGACTGAACCTCTTCGCCGCTCGCGTGAGAATGGGTCGCGCGGTAAGCGCTGCCTGAAGGGTCTGCGAAAGTCTCAACACGCTCGTCCACGAGATTGACTACCCACACCTCGGGGACGCCTGCGCGCGCGTAGAGCGGAACTTTTACCAGTCGGTCATACGCCAGCGTCGAATCGGAGACCTCAAGGACCAACAGAACGTCCTCCGGCTGGGGCTTCCCCTTCTTATAAAAATCGTTCCGCGGTTTAAGAACGAGCACGTCCGGCTGCGGCTCCGAACTGTCGCTGAGCCGCATGGGGTTTTGCACCCAGACGAGTGCGACGTGTTGCAGCATGAGAGTGAGTGTGTGGTTAAGCCACCCGACGCACCAAGCGTGCCGGTCTCCTATTGGCGACATCTCGACAATCTCCCCTTCGATGAGCTCTAGCCGAGCGCCCATCGGAAAGATGCCGGCTTCGCCCATCCGCCTGTACTCTTCGACCGTGAATCTGTGTACCGTGAAAGTGTCTCTGGCTACTTGAACTGACATGGTTTTTGTCTCCGGTGCGTGAGTTGGCGGTCTCCGCAGGGGTCGGGCAAATGATAGCACGGGGCGGCGCGCTCCGGCTCCAATTTACGCGCCGCGAGCGCGCGTGCTATAAGGCGGGAGGCTTATGAAGCGATACGTGATAAAGAAGCCGGCGGGGACGCAGTTGCCCGACAGGCTCGCGCGCTACCGGGAGGAGTTGAACGCGGAGCAGTTCGCCGTGGCGACCGCTCCGGCGGGCGCGGCGCTCGTCATCGCGGGCGCGGGGTCGGGGAAGACGCGCGCCATAACCTACCGCGTCGCGTACCTCGTCGAGCACGGCGTCGCGCCCGCGCGCGTGATGCTCGCGACCTTCACGAACCGCGCCGCGCGAGAGATGCTACGCCGCGTCGAACAGCTCACGGGCGGAACCTCCGACGTGGCTCGCCGCGTCTGGGGCGGCACCTTCCACCGCATCGCGAACCTGATACTCAGGCGCCACGCCGAAAGTCTGGGCTACACCTCGAACTTCTCCATACTCGACTCCGAGGACTCGAAGGATTTTCTAAACGTCTGCGTGGACGAGGCGGGCGTGGACACGAAGGCGCGGCGCTTCCCGAAGGCCGAAGTCTTACAGGACATCATCAGCTACGCGACCAACACCGACACTCCCATCGCGGACGTGGTGCCGCGCCGCCACCCTTACTTCGAGCCGCTCTCGCAGCAGATAACGCGCGTCGACCGCGTCTACATGGAGCGCAAGCGCGAGCGCAACGTGATGGACTACGACGACCTCCTGCTCAACTGGAAGCGCCTCCTTGAAGAGCGCGAGGAGGTCGCGCGCATATACACGGAGCAGTTCGAGCACATACTCGTGGACGAGTACCAGGACACAAACAAGCTACAGGCCGAGATAGTTGACCTCCTCGCCGTCAAGCACCGAAACGTGATGGTCGTGGGCGACGACGCGCAGTCCATCTTCGCCTTCCGCGGCGCGTCGGTCGAAGGCATATACGAGTTCCCCAAGCGTTACCCCGAGGCGCGCACCTTCCGTTTAGAGACGAACTACCGCTCGACTCCCGAGATACTCGCCGTCGCGAACGTCTCCATCGCGTCGAACCGGCGCCAGTTCACGAAGACCTTGCGGGCCGCGCGCCCTTCGTTGGGACTCAACCCCGCGCTCATCCCCTGCCGCGACGCGGATCAGCAGGCCGCCTTCATAGCCTCGCGCATACTTGAGCTTCGCGACGAGGGCGTGCCCCTCGCCGAGACGGCCGTGCTCTACCGCTCGCACTACCACTCGCTTGAGCTACAGCTTGAATTGACGCGGCGCGGCATCCCCTACCGCGTGCGCTCGGGGATGCGCTTCTTCGAGCAGGCGCACATCAAGGACGTGGTCTCTTACCTTCGGCTCGTCGCCAACCCGCGCGACGAACTCGCGTGGAAACGCGTGCTTCGGCTCATCCCCAACGTCGGCCCGGCCACGGCCAACCGCGTCTGGGAGCGCATAGGCCACGCGCCAGACCCGCTTGCTCTAGTCTTGAGAGGAGACGCCGACACCACCGCGTCGAAGCGCGGCGCGGGCTGGCAAGAGTTCCGCGCGCTCCTCGAAGAGTTGGCGAGAGAGGAGACGCGCCACAGCCCCGGCCGACAGATAGAGACCATACTCGCGCGCGGCTACGCGGACTATCTTGAGAACACCTACGAGAACGCCGAGGCGCGACTCGAAGACCTACGACAGCTCGCGCACTACAGCTCGCGCTTCACCTCTACCGACGAGTTCTTAGCCGAACTAGCGCTGCTCTCGACCGAACGCTACGGCGCGCCCCAAGGTCTCACCGCCGAAGACGTAATCGAAGGCGGCGACGAAGACGAACTGTTGACACTCTCATCCGTCCACCAGGCCAAGGGCCTCGAATGGCGCGCGGTCTTCATCGTCTGGGCCGCCGACGGCAAGTTCCCCTCGCCCCGCTCCCTCCGCGACGCCGAAGGCGAAGAAGAAGAACGCCGCCTCTGGTACGTCGCACTCACACGCGCACGCGACCAGCTCTACATCGCATATCCTTTGATGGTCACCGACTACTCCTCCCGCCAGACCATTCTCCAACGCCCCTCCCGCTTCGTCACCGAAGTCCCCCCCGACCTGTATGAGATTTGGAGTCTCGAAGAAGAGAGCATCACGCCGCCCGCGCTCGCAGCACCCACAACAGACGACGAAGGCGGCGACACTGAAGGCGGGAGCGGTGAGCCGGACAGCTACGTCAACTAAAACTTGCCCGCGAAGCTTCTCAAAAAGGCCGAACCCTCATCGTTGACACACGCACACCCCTCGCATATATTCCACGCGCTTTACACCAGCCCCACAGGAGCTAACCGCGATGGCTAATCTCGAACATCTTGAGATTCTGAAACAAGGAGTAGATACATGGAATAAGTGGAGAGAGGAGCATATAAATGTTCGGCCAGACCTCAGCGGCGTAGATCTTAGCGAAGCAAACTTCAGCGGTGCGGATCTCAGTTTCACAGACTTCAGTGATACAAACCTCAACGACGCAAATCTCGCTAACGCATTTTTTGGCGGTGCAGACCTCAGCTATGCAGACCTCGGTGGCGCAGACCTTGGCGGCGCAGACCTCTCTAGGGTAGACCTCAGCAGCACAAACCTCGGCGACGCATATCTCAACGACGCGTACCTCGGTGGCGCAACCTTCAGCCGAGCGAATCTCACCGATGCAGACTTCACAAATGCCGGACTGGCTTACACTACATTCGCGAACAACGACCTCAGTGAAGTTAAGGGGCTAGAGACAGTAAGACACCATGCGCCCTCAAGCATCAGCATTGACACGCTCTATAAATCGGCCGGGAAGATACCCGTAGTCTTCCTGCGCGGGTGCGGCGTCCCCGAAGATTTCATCACCTACATGCGCTCGCTCACCGTGCAACCCATACAGTTCTATAAGTCTTTCATTAGTTATTCCAGTAAAAACCAGGAGTTTGCCAATAGACTCTATGCCGACTTGCAGAACAAAGGTGTGCGTTGCTGGCTGGCTTCTGAGGATTTAAAAATCGGGGCTAAGATTCGCACCGGCATCGATGAGGCTATCCGATTACACGACAAACTATTGTTGGTTCTCTCGAAACATTCAGTTATCAGCGATTGGGTAGAACAGGAAGTTGAGACGGCACTAGAGCGCGAGCGCAGGGAGAGGCGGCTCATACTGTTTCCAATTCGATTAGATGAAACTGTGATGAATGTAGAAGGCGGTTGGCCCGCGCTGATAAGGAACACCCGCAACATCGGAGACTTCCGTAAGTGGAAGCAGCACGACCCGTATCAGAAGGCGTTCGAGAGACTGCTACGCGATTTGAAGGCCGAGGAGGCCAGACCATAAATCACTCGGCGAGACTCGCGAACGAAGATGCGGCAGTGTGCTAGACTGCGGGCAAGACGGTGGCGGAGCACACTGAGACACGTTCGGGGCGTTTGAGGCGGAGCGTGCGTTACGGGCAGAAGCGTTTGAAGCGCCTGTCTCGTACGGCGACGCTCGGCGGCATCTTCCTCTCATTCCTGCAAGTAGGTACGACGGGCTTCGGCGGCGGGTTGGCCGTCGTGGCGCAGTTGCGCACGCTCGCGCTTCAGAAGCGGCGTTGGTTTACGGAGCACGAGTTCGCGGAAGGGTTGGCGCTGGCGCAGAGTCTGCCGGGGTCGATGGCGAACAACGTGGCGGCGTACATCGGGCTGCGTCTGCGCGGGTGGCGCGGGGCGGCCGTGGCGGTCGCGGGGCTCGTGCTGCCGTCGATGCTTTTGATGATTCTGCTGGCGATTCTCTACAGACACCTGCGCGATTTGCCGGACACGGAGAAGCTCTTCCACGGGCTGAACGCGGCCGTCGTCGCGCTCATCGCGGTCACGGCGTGGCGCATCGGGCGCAGCACGCTGTCGAAGTCGTGGCAGTGGTACATCGCGGTCTTCTCGGGGCTCGCGGTGATTGTGTTCGAGGCGACGGTGATAGAGGTCGTGCTCGTCGCGGGGCTGACGGGGATATACATAGACTCTTTCGCGGAGCGGCGCTGGCAGCGTTGGCGGCGCATACGCAGACGCGCGGCGCTCCGGCGCGCTTACCTCTCCGAGATTGGCGCGCGCGCCTTCGTCGGCGGCTACCTGACGCGCGCGATAGCCGACGAGCACGTGCGCGAAGCGGGGTTGGAGTTTGTGGACACGGCCGCCGCGGAAGAGAAGGGGCGGGGCCGCGGCTCGCGTCGCGCCGCGAAGGTGAGAGAGCGCGTACGCGAGCGGAGCCGCGCGAGGAAAGAGGCCGGGCAGAAGAAGGAGACGGGGCAGGGGGACGAGGCGGAACAGCGGAAGAGTTCCGACGTGCGCCTGCGCTCGTTCGCGCCGCTGGCGGCGGCGTCCGTCGTGCTGGCGGCGATGCCTATCATGGCGAAGCTCGGGCTGCTTCTGACCATCGCGTCCATCTTCCTGCGCATAGGCGCCGTGACCTTCGGCGGCGGCTACGTGATGGTCCCGCTCATAGAGGCCGAGGTCGTACACACGCACGGCTGGCTCACTCACCGGGAGTTCGTGGAGGCGTTCGCGCTGGGGCAGGTGACGCCCGGCCCCGTCCTGATAACTGCGACCTTCATCGGCTACAAAGTCGCGGGCACGCTGGGCGCGCTCGTCGCGACCGTGAGCATCTTCCTGCCCTCGCTCGTGCTCACAATCGTCGCGGGCTCAAGCCTCAGACGCTTCCGCGCCAACCGGCAGGTGCAGGCATTCCTGCGCGGGGTGACGCCCGCGGTCGTCGGCCTTCTCGTCGCGGCCGCTTGGAGCATGGGGCGTGTGGGTATTCACACTTGGGTCGGACTCCTGCTCGCGTGTGCGTGCGCGTTCGTGCTGTTGCGCTTCCGCGTCAACGCCTTTCCGGTCATACTCGGCGCGGCCGCGGTGCGCTTCGCCCTGACCCTCTTCGGGCTGTGAAGGACGAGAGCGAGCCTGATGGAAACGAACGCAGTCAACACCGAGACCGACGAACGCACGCTCGAAGCGCGCGTGAAGCTCTACTACGACCTGCACGCGCCCGGGCGGAAGCCCGCGCCGCTGCTCGTAGCGCTGCACGGCTACGGCAGCAGCAAGTCGCACATGATGCGCGAGGCGAGGCGGCACGCGCCCGAGGGCTTCGCCGTCGCCGCGCTGCAAGGCCCGCACCAGCACTTGAAGGAGCCGCGCGAGCCGGGCGGCCCGCTGCGATTCGGCTTCGGCTGGCTCACGAACTTCCACCCGGAAGAGTCCGTCGCACTTCACCACCGCGCCGTTTTAGATTTAATTAACGCGCTCGTCGCGGAAGGCGTCGCGCGTCCCGGCGGAATTTTCCTCCTCGGCTTCTCGCAGTCCTGCGCGCTCAACTACCGCTTCGCCTTCACCCGCACCGAAGTCCTGCGCGGCGTCGTAGGCATCTGCGGCGGGCTCCC
>Ga0126311_10001782_pt1 | contig 10563 bp, 12 predicted proteins | sample Plot61_FD_92539 | JGI IMG/M metagenome (GOLD analysis project Ga0126311, IMG submission 92539) | Serpentine soil microbial communities from UC McLaughlin Reserve, CA, USA - Plot61 | ecosystem: Environmental > Terrestrial > Soil > Grasslands | place: USA: UC McLaughlin Reserve, Lake County... | reverse complement strand
TGTCGGGGTACTCGTCCTTCTTGTCCGGGAGCCCGAAACGTTCGAGTAGCGCGCGGGCATTTTTCTCGGCCTCGGCGCGGTCCGTCTTCAGGGCCTCGCGGGGGGCGAGGGTGATGTTGCGCATGACCGTCATGTGCGGGAAGAGGTTGAAAGATTGGTAGACGATGCCAATGCGGCGCCGGATGCGGTTCGCGTCGACGCCTCTTTCGGTGATCTCTTCCCCCTCCACGACAACCCGGCCAGAATCTATCGGCTCGACGAGGTTGACGCACCTTAGTAGCGTGGATTTGCCCGAGCCCGAGGCCCCGATCAGGCAGACCACCTCGTGCGGCTCGACCGTCAGATCTATCCCCCTTAGAACCTCGTTCTCCCCGAAGGATTTGTGGACGCCTTCGAGGAGGAGGGCGGGATGCTCGTTCACGCCAGTGCTCCTGCCTCGCGGCGGCGTTTGTCGCGGGCGATCAGGCGGTCCGTAAAGCGGGCGAGGGGGATGGTGATCAGGACGAAGAGGAGGGCGGCGACCACGTAGCTCGCGTAGTTGAACTCCGAGGCGCCGTAGATCTGGGCCGCCCGCGCCGCCTCGATAGAACCGAGGACCGAGACGAGCGCGGTGTCCTTCTGCAACCCTATAAAGTCGTTGAGAAGAGGTGGTATGACGCGCCTTATCGCCTGCGGCAGGACCACGAACCTCAAGGACTGCCAGCGCGTGAGTCCGAGAGAGCGGGCCGCCGCGTTCTGGCTCTCGTGCACGGATTCGATGCCGGCCCGGTAGACCTCGGCGACGTAGGCCGAGTAGACGAGTACGAGCGAGATCACACCGTAGGTCACGTCGGGCAGGAAGGAGATGAAGCCGAGGTCCAGACCGGGCACGCCGAACCCGATCATGTAGAGGACCAGGATCAAGGGCACCCCCCTGAAGAGGTCCGTGTAAGCCACCGCGACGAGCCTGAAAGGGAAGAACACGGGTCCTGGTATCCCCCTGACCACGGCAATGACGAGGGCCAGGACGAGGATGAAGACCTCAGAGACCGTAAAGATCTTCACGTTGAGCAAGAACGCCCCGAGGACCGAAGGGGTGCCCTCGAAACCGACGAGAGATTGCCAGAGGTGCGACGGGTCGAAAAACCGTTCGGCCACGACCCCGCTCCCCGGCGCGAGCACCACGACCACCGCGATGATCGCGAAGAAAAGCACGGTGCTCGCGCTCGAAACGAGCACCCCCCGGTTCCCGAGGGCCCGCGAGCCCCGGCCCCGAGGCGCGGAGGGCCCTGGGGCGGCAGGACCTCCCTCGGTCACGCTACTTCTCGAGGGTGGGGACGTTCAGGTACTGTTGCAGATGCTTCTTCTGCAGCTCCTCAAGGGTCCCGTCGCTCTTCATCTCGCCGAGGACCCGGTTCACACAGCCGACGAGCGGGTTACCCTGCTCGAAGAGCATCCCGAACTGCTCGTTGCGCGGGTACTGTCCGATCACGGTCGAGCCGTCTATCTCGAAATCGCGCAGGTAGACCGTGGTCACCAGGTCGGTGACGAAGACGTCGATCTGGCCGCTCTCCAGCGCGGACTTCGCGTCGTTCGTGGTGTCGTAGACCTTGGGATCCTCGGTCGGCTTTAGCGTCTCGTTGACGAAATCTAGGGCCGTAGTGCCGACCTGGGCCCCTATGGTCAGATCCTTCAGGTCGGAGACGCTCTTCGCGTCGGCGGCGGGGGAACCTTTCATCACGAGCACGCCCTGGGCGTTGTCGAAGTAGCCATCCGAGAAGTCGACGACCTTCTCGCGTTCCGGGGTTATGGTGATCTCGTTTATGTCGAAGTCGTAGTCCTTGGCGCCAGGGGCGTAGGACTTGTTGAAAGGCTCCACGGTCCATTTTATCGGGAGGTCCATGCGCTTTGCGATCTCGCTTGCAATGTCGCCCTCGTACCCCGAGTAGTCTTTGGGGTCTCCTTCGAACCACGGCGGGTAGGCAGGCTTGTCCGTGGCGACCGTCAGCACACCCTTCTCGAAGAGCGGCGGGTCGTCCACGTCGCACGAATCCTTGGAACCCGACTCCGCCGAGGATCCGCCGCACCCGACGAGCAGCAGAACCGCAAAGAGGAGCCCGATCAGGATACCCCGCTCTTTCATGCCATCTCTCCGATCTACTCTCCAGACGAAAAGCGGTGGCCGGTTCGGTGGTTCCCGGACCATCGTATACCGTACCAAGTATAGGATCGCCCGGGGAGCGTTGCAATCGACCCCCTTGCCCTTCCCACCAGGCAGCCTTCGCGGTGCGGATGCTGGTATCCTGGTTGCGGCGGGGCTGTTCGGGGAACACTCTAGAGGACTTGGTCGACGGAGGAGAGTGAGAGATGAGTGAGTCGGAGCAGCAGAGCGGTGAAAGCCCACTCCAGAGCGAGCGTGGAGCCACGATCATCAGCGACACGGTGGTCTCAACCATAGCCGGCATGGCGGCCCAGGAGGTGGAGGGCGTCCACATGGGCGGGGGCGCCTCGAGGACCGCCGGCGGGGTGCTAGGGAGCCTGACGGGTTCGGAGAGCAAGACCAGCGGCATCTCCGTCGAGGTCGGAAGGACGGAGACGGCCATCGACCTCAAGATGGGGATCGAGTACGACAGGAACATCCTCCAGGCCGTAGAGGAGGTCCGGCGGAAGATCACCGACCGCGTCGAGACTATGACGGGGCTCAGGATCACCGAGCTGAACGCCACCATAACGGACATAACCTTCCCCGAGAAGGAAGAGCGACGCCGCCTCGGGTCGAGGAGCGCGACCGAGGAACGCGATGTCCCTGCGGAGGAATCGGACGCCACACCCGAGACGCGGACGATGCCGAGGAGCGAACTCAGACCCGGGGCCAGCGAGCGTGAGACCACGGAGGTAGAGGCAACCAGCCGGACCCACACCGAGGGCGCGAGCGGACCGGTCCCCGAGGAAGAGGTCCGTGTGGAGGGCCGCCCACTGGAGGGAGACGAGACCGCGAGACTGCGTCCCGACGATACACAAAGCGAGGAGCGGGTGACGGACGAAGCGTCGGCGACGTCGGGGGAGGCCGAGACACGCGAACAGACCGAAACATCCGAACCGTCGGAGACGAGTGCAGAGGCACGGCGGAGGCGCCGAGCGGAGGAGCGCACCAGGCGACGCAGGGGCGCCGAAGATAGCTAGAACCCTCGCGGTGAACGGGATGGCCGCGGATCTCTTGCGACCGAACCTGGATCTCTTGTTCTGCGGATACAACCCGTCGCTCGCCTCGGGCCAAACAGGTCACCACTACGCCCACCCGGGCAACCGCTTCTGGCGCGTCCTGTACGCCTCCGGTATCACGGACCGCCTCTACGCGCCGCGGGAGGACGCAAGGTTGCTAGACTCCGGCATCGGGTTCACCAACCTCTGTCCTCGTCCGACGCGCCGGGCGGACGACCTTACCCGCGAGGAGATAAGGGCAGGAGCGGCAGCCCTGCAAACCAGGCTCGAACGTTACAGGCCCCGCGCCGTCGCGTACACGGGTATTGGCGTCTACAAGTGGTTTCGTGCCACCTCCAAGGCCACCTGGGGTGTCCAGCCGGTCCCCACCGTAAAGGACGTGACCGACGTGGTGGTGCCTTCGCCCTCGGGCCTGAACCGAATGCGCTTCGAGGATCTGGTGGACCACTACCGCGTCCTCGGGCCCCTCTTGCAATAGCAAGATCGGGCAGGCGTTAACGGGTAGCCCGGACGGGTAAAGGTTTGCGTAGAAGGAGCAACAGAAGCGGGCAAGCCGGATGGATCGGACAATGCACTCTCCACGGATAACGAAGCTCTCCTGGGGACGCCTCGAGACCGAGGGCGGCGTCTTTCGGGACGCCAGACTCTACCCCGGAGGCGCGGAAGAGTGGGACTGGAACGAGACGGGTACGAGCCACGATCCCGGCATTCAGCCGGCCGACGTACAGAGATTGCTGGAGTGGGGCGCCACGGTCGTCATCCTCTCCAGAGGCTTCCACGGACGCCTCGCCGTCGCGCCCGAGACCCTCAGGATGCTGGAAGAGAGGGATGTCCCCGCGCATGTCGCACAGACCGAAGAGGCCGCCTCCCTCTACGAAGGGTTGCGGGAGACCGAGAGAGTAGGCGCACTGATCCACTCGACCTGTTGATCATGCCAAAGAAGCGCATACGTGCGAACTGAGGAGATACTAGCGCATGAACGAGAGGAGCACGGCACCGGACCGAGCAGGCGGGTGCATGTGCGGCGCGGTAAGGATGCAGGCAGTCGGTGAACCCACGGGAGTCGTCTACTGTCACTGCCGCGACTGCCGAGCCTCAAACGGTGCGCCAGTCTCTCTGTTCGCCGGCTACCGCGCCGGGCAGGTAGAGTGGTCGCGGGGCGAGCCGAGAGGTTACCGTTCCTCCACGACGGTGGTGAGGTCTTTCTGCCCGGATTGCGGGACGCCGCTCTCCTACGAGGACGAGAAGCTGCCGGGGGAAGTTTACGTGCCGGTAGGCATCTTCGACGATCCGGTAGCCTTCGAACCCGAGGCGCACAGTTGGGTCTCCCAACGGGTTCCCTGGTTCGACGTTCGCGACGACCTACCCAGGCTCGAACAGAGCAGCAGACCCCGCTGACCTTCGGGAGGATCGCACGGTGGCGTCGATCGAAGGATAGCTTGGGAAAAGCCCGGCTGATGCCGTGGGGCAAGCTAAGGGTTCTACGGCTGTGCCGGGTTGCGAACTGTGCCATCATCGGTCGGTAGGAAGTTTCGGATAAAGGGGAGGAGAATATGGGGTCTTCGGGGCTCGTCCGGTGGGGTGCCATAGGGCTTATGCTCGGCGGAGCGACGTGGCTCGTTTTGGGCCTTTCGATCAGATTCGGCTACCTGCAAGCGATACCGGGTCGTGAAGACGTGGTGTTGTTCGTCGTCGCGCTGCTGCTGACGGCAGTGGGATTGGTAGGGCTACACACCTTGCAGAGAGGAAGCTACGGTCTCCTGGGGCAGGTGGGTTTCTATCTCGCCCTCGTCGCAGTAGCGGCCCGTATCCTGGGTGCGGCGGTCTTCTTGGCGGGAAGCTCGGCCCTCGAGTGGATCTCGTTGCCTGCTACCTTGGGTATGTTCGTGGGGCTCGTGCTCTACGGCGTTGCTACGCTGCGGGCGAGGGTGCTGCCGCGCTGGTATGGCCTGGCATTGATCGTTTGCATGCCCGTTTCGCTGCCCCTTGCGGTGTACGGCACCGCGTTGTTCGGGCTGATCATGGTGGTGCTCGGCTACGCGCTTTGGTTACAAAGGGGAGCCATCACCGGGCAGCCCTCGCGCGTGAGGTGAACCCCTTTGAGAAGACCCAGCCAGCCAAGGCTTCGGCCCGCATCGGCCCTAACAATCCGGCTACATTCCTGACGTTTGCCGGTTGGGAATGGGGGGTATCCCCGTAGACTTCTGGTACGGCTTTCTGGCCGCTCCGAAACGGCGGAAAAGGGAGAAGAACCTATGGGCAAGAGGGAGTCTTACGAGCCGGGGACGTTCTGTTGGGTGGATCTGGCGACCACGGATTCGGAGGGTGCGAAGGCTTTCTACAGCGGTCTATTCGGCTGGGAGACCGAGGACACGCCTGCCGGGCAGTCGGGGACCTACACGATGCTGCGTCTCGAGGGCGACGACGTGGGTGGTCTCTACGAGATGGGCCCGGAACAGCGCGAGCAGGGTGCGGGGCCCTACTGGCTCTCCTACGTGAGCGTCGAGAGCGCCGACGCGACGGCCGAGCGGGCCAGGGATCTGGGCGGCACCGCTCACGGAGACGCGTTCGACGTCATGGAGGCGGGCCGGATGGCGATCATAGCCGACCCAGCAGGCGCCACGTTGGCGCTGTGGGAGCCACGGGCGCACGGCGGCGCGGGACGGGTCAACGACGGCGGCTGCATGTCCTGGAACGAGCTCCAGACTCGCGATTCCGAGGCGGCGGGCGACTTCTACAGCGGGCTCTTCGGTTGGCGGATCGAACCCGTCGAGGACGATGGAGCACTGGTCTACACCACGATCAAGAACGCAGGCAACCAGAACGGCGGCTTCATGCCGATGACGGAGCAGCACGGCGATGCGCCATCCTTCTGGATCCCCTACTTCACGGTCTCCTCGCGCGACGGTGCCATCGAGCGGGCGAGGGAGCTTGGCGGTGCGTTGCTGGCCGGACCTCTTGACCTCCCTGCCGGCAAGATCGCCGTCCTCGCCGACCCCCAGGGCGCAGCGTTCGCGGTCTTCGAGGGCGAGACCGACGAGTAGAGGCGCGCAGTAATATACTTGCTTCGGATGTGTGAACCTCCGTTGCGTCCGCCGAATTTTCTTGTTTGATCAGTGGACGAGTATCTCACGGGCCGCGAGAACCTGGAGATGGTCGGACGGCTCTATCACCTGCCGAAGAAAGCGGCCCGCAGGAGGGCCGACGAGCTACTCGAGCGCTTTGACCTGGTCGACGCCGCCTCGCGGCTGGTGAGGACGTACTCGGGCGGCATGCGCCGATCGCCTCGAGCGCGTTCGTGCAGACGGAAAACATGCCGGGATGGCTCGAGGCCTTCGCCAAGCACCAGCCGATGACGCAGGTTATCGATGCGGTGCGGGCCTTCCTGCTCGACCAGCGCGTCGGCACCCACGGCTGGCAGGCCCTCGCCTGGTGCTTGGGGATACTCCTCGTCTTCATCCGCTCTCCGTCTCCCTCTACAGGCGCGTCGCCGCACGTTAGCGTTCCAAGCGCGGCCGTCCTACGCCCGACGATCTGAGGGATAGCCGGGCGCGAGTACGAGGGTGGTATCGGGGTCGGTCTTCCTCCTCACAGCTCCGTGCATGCGTCTTGAGCCTCGGATAAGACGAGCCATCAGTTCCTCTGCCTCTCAGCAACCAAAACCCGCTGTCACAGCCACAGGCGTGGCGGGCGCGGCGCGATGAGGTACAAGAGCGCGAAGAGCTCGAGGCCGAAAGGCAGGTAGCCGAGGAAGCCCAGGAGCGGCATCTCGAAGACGTGCAGGAACCCGACACCGGGGGTGTGGTAGGTCCACTTCGGATAAGAGTAGAAGTTCCAGAACTCCCAGAAGAGGCCGCACACGAGCGCGCCTAGCGCGAGCGCAGCGGCGGGCCGCCAGTCTCCGCGTGCCAGGTATCCGAGGAGTGAGGGACATCCGCGCCACGCGTTGACCGGCTCCGCGAGAAAGAAGGCCGAGCCCCAGAGAAACGGGTAGAAGTGCACAGGCCAGGCCATCGAGAGCGCAACCATGGCGAGGCCCACGCCGATCATGGTGAGTAGAACGGGCCGGGTGGGATTCAGGCGCGGACCGTCGGAAAGGCCTCGCAAGGGTGCCGCGGAACGTACCAGCTCTGCCGTCTCGAAGACCGCGGGCATCACCGTAGAGAACGAGAGGGTCGTAAGCAGGAAGTAAGTAAGTGCGCCGAACCGGTCGCCGCCCAGGTAGTGCCAGTTCTGGGTGCGCCAGTTGAGGGCCTCGAACAGCCACCACGCCGGCGCCGAGCAAGCGAACAGGAGTACGAAGTCCCTGCGCGAGCGCGCCAGGATGGAGGTGCCGCGCCGGCGCAGCACCAGCGCGTCGACCAGGAGGACGTAACCGAGCCACAGCGGGAAGAACAGGAGATGCGTACGCAGACCCGGCAGCATCCAGTTGAGCGGCCAGGCGAGGGCGACCAGAGACGCGCCGGCCCAGCCGTGCGGGGCCAGCGTCTCAGGGTGCCGAAGGCGCTGGGCGGAAAAGCGACTCACGGTCCCATCCTATCCAAACCCAACCCAGAAAACGATCGTCTTGTTCAGCCGCGGCGCCTTCGTCCACCGCCGCGGGCCGATCGACGACCAATCGGTACGAGACACCGCGAGAACGGAGCGCTGCACAAGGTCTTCGCGTTGCTTCGAAGAGATAGCTCGTTTGGGGGACGTGCCTTCTCTACCCTCGGACGTTAGGCTGCGTCCTGTTCTCCGAACCGGCCGGGAGGAATCGGCCTGCCGGCTCGCAACCGTGAGAGGGCCGCCTTCGAGAACGTCTGGGCCAAAGAACCCACACCTTCGCTTCTATTGACTCTCCTCGCCGCGGAAAGTAGTCTGCCGGTTGTGGGGTAGGCGTCACCCCGGGGCGAAGGGAGGTCGCGCGTGTACCAGATGATCTTGCGCGGGGCGCGGCTCTCGGACCGGGTCGTCGACGTCGGTATCGAACGAGGTCGGATCGGTCGGATAGCCGCGAGGATAGAAGAGCGGGCCGAACGCGAGATCGAGGCCGGAGGACGGCTCGTCTCCCCACCTTTTATCGAGTCCCACGTGCATCTCGACACGACCTTGACCGCAGGTGAGCCCCGTTGGAACGAGTCGGGGACGCTCTTCGAGGGGATCGGGATCTGGTCCGAGCGCAAACAGAGTCTCACCCACGATGACGTGGTGGAGCGTGCCACGAAGCTGCTCAGGTGGCAAGCCGCCCAGGGCGTCCTGCACGTGCGCACCCACGCCGACATCACGGACCCCGAGCTTACGGGCCTTAAAGCCCTGCTCGAGGTTAAGGAAAAGGTGCGCGACTGGATCGAGGTCCAGATCGTCGCCTTCCCGCAGGAAGGCATGCTCTCCTACCCGCGGGGCGCCGAGCTCATGGAGGAGGCGCTCACGCTCGGGGCCGACGTCGTCGGTGGCATACCCCACTACGAGCACACCCGCGAGATGGGCGTCGAGTCCGTAAAGGAGAGCTTCCGCCTCGCCGAAAAACACGACAAACAGCTAGACATCCACTGCGACGAGACCGACGATCCGCACTCCCGCTTTCTGGAGGTCATGGCCGCCGAAGCCACAAAGACGGGGATGGGACGCCGCGTCACGGCGAGCCACACCACGGCCTTCGGCTCCTACGACGACGCCTACGCCTTCAAGCTCATGGGCTTTCTGGCCAAGAGCGCCATCAACTTCGTGGCGAACCCCCTGATCAACATAACCCTGCAAGGGCGCTACGACACCTACCCGAAGCGGCGCGGGATCACGCGCGTCAAGGAGCTTTGGCAGAACGGCCTGAACGTCTCTTTGGGCTACGACGACATCATGGACCCGTGGTACCCGTTAGGCACGGGCGGGATGCTCCAGCCGGCGCACATGGCCATGCACGCCTGCCACATGACGAGCCGCAAGGAGGTCACGGCCTGCTTCGACATGGTGGCCAAGAACGCCGCGAGGACGCTGGGACTGGAGGACTACGGGCTGGCCGAAGGGAAACCAGCCAACCTGGTCCTCGTCGACGCCCCCGATAGGTGGGACGCGATCCGGCGCCTCGCCACGACGACGTTGGTCATAAAGGGCGGCGAGGTCATCGCCCAGGCCCGTCCGCCCGAGGCCAGGCTAATGGGCGAGGCCGTGGATTTCGAGAGAGGGGAAGGGTAAAGGGTCGATCCGGCGGCGTGAGCGGTCGGTAGAAGGGAGGAGCAGTGGACAGACAGCCCGGCGTCGAGGAGCCGGTAGGGCACGAGCGGGCGGAGCTCGAAGAGGCCATGCACGTCGAGAAGCACAACGCCATCGGGGTCGCCATCTTCGGCGCGTTCGTGTTGATGGGCCAGAGGACGGGGGTTACGCAGATGGTCCTCTCGCGCAGCGCGTTAGCAGGAACACTGACCGCCCCCGATCCTCTGTGTCGGCCCACCACCTAGTAAAGGAGTCGCTATGACCACAGAAGCTAGCAGCACCGAGAGTCCGCACCTGCGGCGTGAGTTGCATCTTTGGGAGGCGGTCGGTATCTCGCTGGCGCTTATGGCGCCTTCGATGGCCGCCAACATCAACCCGCAGGGCACGGCAGGCAGCGTCGGGCGCGCCGTTCCGCTCGCGTTCGCGCTCGCGACGATCGGGGTGCTCCTGATCGCCTGGACCTTCGTCCGGCTCACCCAGCGCTTCAACCACGCCGGCAGCGTGTACGGCTTCGTCGGGGCGACGCTCGGTTCGCGGACCGGCGTCATCTCGGGGTGGGCGCTGATGGGCACGTACACCTTCTACGGCGTCGTCACGTCCATGGCGGCCGGTATCTTCGGCGCGGACTTTCTCGACAGCCTCGGCATCTGGACAGACCAGCCCGGGTGGGCGCCGTTCGTGGTCGGTGCGATCGCCCTCGCCGGCGTGTGGGCGCTCGCAGCCTCGAACATCAGGGAGGGCACCAGGGTCCTGCTGCTCATCGAGGGGACGACCGTCGCGCTCATCCTCATCGTCAGCGTTATCATCCTGATCCGGCTCGCGACCGGTACTGCCCCCAACGGCAACACCGTGGACTTCTCCGTGTTCTCGATACCGAGCGGGACGGGCCTCTCGGCGGTGTTCCTCGGAGTGGTGTTCGGGTTCCTCTCCTTCGCCGGGTTCGAGGCCGCCGCGACGCTCGGCGAGGAGGCGCAGGAGCCTCGCCGCGACATACCGCGCGCTATCCTCGGCGTCGCCATCTTCGGCGGCCTGTACTTCGTCTTCGTCACGGCCGTCGAGGTGATGGGCTTCGGGACCGACGCGAAGGGCGTCAAGGAGTTCATCGCGTCTGGCTCGCTGCTCGGCGACCTCGGCAGCCAGTTCGTCGCAGGGTGGGTCGGCGAGCTCATCACC
>Ga0126311_10001781_pt1 | contig 10565 bp, 11 predicted proteins | sample Plot61_FD_92539 | JGI IMG/M metagenome (GOLD analysis project Ga0126311, IMG submission 92539) | Serpentine soil microbial communities from UC McLaughlin Reserve, CA, USA - Plot61 | ecosystem: Environmental > Terrestrial > Soil > Grasslands | place: USA: UC McLaughlin Reserve, Lake County... | reverse complement strand
TCCACCCCCCTGTCTATGCCGGCGCCGATCTTGCGGCGGCTAACTACTATCGCCGCGACGATGGCGACAAGGAGGAGAATGGAGGCAACCTCGAAGAGCAGGACGAAGACCTCCGAGCCAGCGCTCACGCCGAGCAGGTCCCGTCCGAAGGCCGCTACGTCGCGCGGTCCGTTACCAGGCCTCGTCGAGCCCCAGTCCTCGTTGTAGAGGACGTAGGCCAGGAACGCACCGACGCCTGCCGCGACGAGGAAGCCGGCCCATTGCTGGCGGTTCAGGATCGTGCGGTAGCGCCTTACCTGCGGCCGCTGGGTGAACATGATGCCGAAAAGGATCACCACCGTGACCGCCCCGACGTAGATGAGGACCTGGAAGGCCGCGAGCGCGGGGGCGTTGAGCATAACGAAGAAGCCGGCGATCCCGAGGAAGGAGCCCGACATGAAGAGCGCAGAGTGAACTACGTTGCGGCTCAGGACTACCCCTAGCGCCGAGACGAGCGTCATCCCGGTCAGAAAAGCAAACGCTACCGTCAACTCGCTTCGTCCCTTCCGGTTCTGGGACGCTCTACGGTCTTGGGTGCCTCTTTTCCTGTGGGCTTTTTCTTCGTTTTGACGGCGGGCTTGGGGTCAACGGTAGGGTCCACGGGGCGCTCGCCGAACTGGCGGGCGAGCTCGAGGCGGTTGTAGGCCTGGGCCTCGAACTCCTCTGTGTGGTAGATGCAGTTGACGGGGCAGACCTCGACGCACAGCGAGCAGTACATGCAACGCGTGTCGTCTATCACGAAGCCCACGGCGTAGGGTTTGGCCTTGCCCGAGCCGTCGATGTCGCGCTTCTCCTGCTCGATGGAGATGCAGTGGTCGGGGCAGATCCTCATACACTGCAAACAGGCTATGCAGCGGTCCATGTCCACGGTGAGCATCCCGCGGCTCCGCTCGGGGAGGTCGCGCTTGTACTCCGGGTACTGGCGTGTGATCTTCTGCCCGAAGAGGTGCTTGAGGGTCACCCCCATCCCTTTGAGTATGCCCTGTCCTACCTGTGGCATCCTAGAAAACCTCCTGTAAGATCAGCATCGCCGCCGCGACGATGAGTAGATAGATCAGCGTTATGGGGACGAGCACCTTCCAGCCGAGGTCCATGAGCTGGTCCATCCTGAGCCGCGGGATGCTCCACCGGATCCACTGGAACGTGAACATGATCAAGGCCGTCTTGAAGCCGAACCAGATCCAGTTGAACGCGCCGAGGTCGAGGAACGGGAGGGGCGGCTGCCAGCCACCGAGGAAGAGGGTGGCTGTGATAGCGCTCATCAAGCCCATCGATGCGAACTCGGCGGCCTGGATCAGGGCCCACGTCATCCCCGAGTACTCGATCATGAACCCGCCGACGATCTCGCTCTCCCCCTCGGGCAGATCGAAAGGAACCCGCTTGACCTCGGCGATCCCCGATACGTAGAAGGTAAGGAACATCGGCAAGAGCGGCAGGAAGTACCAGGTCCAGAACGTATCGCCCTGGGCGGCTACCACGTCCACGAACGAGAGGCTTCCCGAGAGCATTACCACCCCGAGCAGGCTCAGGATCAGGGGCACCTCGTAGGAGATCATCTGCGCCGCGCCCCTGAGCGCCCCTAGCAGCGAGAAGGTAGAGCGGCTCCCGTAGCCCGCCATCACGACGCCAAGGGCGCCGATGGAGGTGATCGCGATGAAGAAAAGGATCGCGACGTTTATGTTCGCGATAACCGCATCCGGGGAGAACGGTATGACGAGCCACACCGCCGCCGCTGGCAAGAACATGGCGATCGGCGCCCCCAGAAAGACCCAGAGATCAGACCTCCCAGGCGAGACGTTCTCCTTGGTGAAGAGCTTGAAGACGTCGGCCGCGGGCTGCAGGAGCCCCCTCGGACCCACCCTGTTAGGCCCGTAGCGCAGCTGGATGTAACCGGAGACCTTGCGCTCCGCCATGGTGAGGACCGCGGCGAGGTTCAGGACTAGGAAAAGCACAGCCCCGAAGGAGAGGAGGAACCTGAAAGGCTCCTGGTCGAGGTACTGGAGAACCGTGCCCACTACTTGTCCCACCCGCCCGATACAGGGTCAACGAGGCCCATTATGGGCATGATGTCGGGCAGGTAATGTCCCGGAACTATCTCCTGCAGGAGCTGCATGTTGACGAAGCTCGGATCGCGGTAGTGCACCCTGTATGGCGTATCCGAGCCGTCAGAGACTACGTGCACCGCGAACTCGCCCCTCGGGCTCTCGACCCGCCCGAAACCCTCGCCCTCTGCCGGGCGGATCCTCCGCCCCAACTCGGCCATGACGGCGCCCTCCGGGATCTTCTCGAGACACTGCTTGATGATCCTGATGCTCTGCAGACACTCCCCTATCCTGACCCGGTATGAAGCCTCGACATCCCCCGCCGTATCGGTGACTATGTCGAAGGTCAGCTCGGGATATACGCTGTAGGGGTAGTCGATGCGGATGTCGAAGTCCACGCCCGTGCAGCGCAGGGGCGGCCCCGTCAGGCCCATCTCCACGGCCTTCTCCTGCGTAAGCTGGCCGACGCCGCGGGTGCGGGAGATAAAGATCTCGTTGCCCTCGATCAGATCGACGAAGTCCCCCTTGAAGTTCTTCTCCAGGTTCTCCACGAACTTCCAGATCTGCTCCGGGATCTCCGGCGGCAGGTCGGCCTTGACGCCCCCGATGCGGATGTAGTGGAACATCATCCTTGCCCCCGTCACAGCCTCGAAGATGCTCTGTACCCGCTCGCGCTCCCTGAAGGCGTAGAGGATCGGGGTAAACGCCCCCAACTCGAGCATGAGGAACCCTATGGACGGGATGTGGCTGGCCAGCCTCATGAGCTCGCACATGAGCACCCTGATGTACTCGGCACGCGGCGGAACCTCGATATCCAACAGATCCTCGACCGCAAGGACGTAGCCGTGCTCGTTGTGCATGTTGGCGAAGTAGTCGAGACGGTCCGTCATGGGAATAACGGCGGGATACATTCGGTTCTCGGCGATCTTCTCCTGGCACCTGTGCAGATACCCCATCACTGGGTCGCAACGCACCACGGTCTCCCCATCGAGCTCGAGGATCAGGCGCAGGAGCCCGTGCATAGCAGGGTGCTGCGGGCCCATGTTCATGTCTATGGTCTCGAGCCCGAACTCGTCCCGTACGTCCGGGCGCATGAGCCGGCTCGTAGCCGGCTCCGTAAGGGCGCTTGCTTCCTCTTCGGTAGGGCGCTGCTCGCCTAGCATCTCTTACCTCAATCCCTCGAACGTACGCTTGGTGCTGATCTCGAAGCTCTTCAACAGCGGGTGGTGGTCGAAATGGTCCTGCCACATGTACGTCCGCCGCAGGTCGGGGTGCCCCCTGAAGGCGACCCCGAACATGTCGTAAGCCTCCCGCTCGTGCCAGTTCGCCGTGGGGTAGATGTTCGTCACCGTGGGGACGACGGGCTCAGTACCCTCAACGACGGTCTTGACCCTCACGCTGGCCCCGCGCAGGTCCATAAGCTCGTAGGTCAACTCGAAGGAGCCAACCCTATCAACTACCGTTATGAACGAGAGATGGAATACCCCAAGGGTCTCCCGCGCCGTCGTCAGCACCGCTGGCACCGAGTCGGGGTCGGTCAGGATCCGCACCACGTTACCCTCTATCGCAGAGTCCTCGAGCCCGTGGCGGCTGCGCAAGCCCTCGAGGTAGCGCTCCAGGCGGGACCCGAGATCCCCCTCAGGCAAAGTCACAGCCACTTCAGGCGTCCTTCTTAGCGCCGTCGGTCTCGCCCGCGGGCTCGTCCTCGGCCTTGGTGTCACCGTTCTCCGCGGCGGCCTTCGCAGCCTTCTCTTGTTCCTTGAGCTTCTTCTTTACCTCTTTGGGGACCCAGCCTACGTCGGTCTGCGCCGCTGGCGGCATTCCCTTGCGCTCGAAGACGTAGGTGCGCTTGAGGGGCTTTATGCCGTCGAAGCGCGGGGCCTTGCCCTCGCTGATCTCCCCGTACTCGCGCTCGGGAAGGTACTCGTTGATGGACCCGTCCTCGTTCACGAGCGCTGGCCTTGGCTTCTCGTAGCCGACCTGCTGGTCGCGCTCTATCTTCTTCTGGAGGGTCATGATGCCGAAGATGAGCGCTTCGGGCCTCGGAGGACACCCTGGCACATAGACGTCAACGGGTATCACCCTGTCAGCCCCCATGAGTACCGAGTAGCCGTCGAGGAAGGGACCACCGGAGATAGCGCAGACCCCCATCGCTATTACCCACTTGGGCTCTGGCATCTGCTCGTAGAGCCGCGTCATCCGCTCCGCCATCTTGGTCGAGACGGTGCCAGAGACGATCATGACGTCGGCCTGCCTCGGAGAGGCAGCGAAGAACCCAGCCCCGAAGCGGTCGAGGTCGTTGTGCGCCATCCCCGTTGACATCATCTCTATGGCGCAACACGCCAGTCCGAACTGCAGCGGCCAGAGCGAGTTCTTGCGCGCCCAGTTAAAGAGTTTGTCCGAGCTGGTGGTTATAAGGTTGGGCTCGTTGAACTGCTGCATCACACCCACTTGAGGGCCCCCTTCTTCCAGGCGTAGGCGAGACCTACGCCCAGGATCAACACGAAAATGACCATCTCCACAAACCCGTAGATACCAAGCTCACGATAGATTACGGCCCACGGATAGAGGAAGGCCGCCTCTACATCGAAGATCAAGAACAGAAGCGCGAATACGTAGTAGCGCACAGGGAAAGGCCGCCACGGGTCGGTGACGGTAGTCTCGCCCGTCTCGTAGGTCTGGGCCTTCGTGCGCGAGGGCTGGCTCGGCGAGATAAGACGCGCCAGCGCCAGCACGGTGGCGACGAAACCGGTTATCAACAGCATGAAGATCCCGACGTACAGATATAGCACCCCGTAAGGTGCATCCTGCTGCAAGAGAGCTAGCGCCAAACTAACCTTTCTTCCCGGTAACTGTGCGAAATATACCTTCGCCAGGCGCAACTTTCAAGTTGCTACTAATAGTAGCAAAGAGCGATTAGCTGCCCCGCCGATCCCGGCGCCGAGTCATCACTACCGTTATCCATCGAGGGTCAACTCGTCTAGTTGAGAACGTTTTGCTAGACTGACTTTCGTTCGAGAGATGTTAGTAACTGTCGTTGCTATAGAAGTTGGCACCGGCGCAAAGCGACGGCCCAGCGGAGGAGAGACGGTAGTGACATATGTGATAACCGAGGCGTGCATCGGGACGAAGAACACGGCCTGCGTATCGGCCTGCCCTGTTGACTGCATCTACGACGCGGGCGACCACTTCATAATCAACCCCGAGGAGTGCATTGACTGCTCCATGTGCATGCCGGAGTGTCCTGTGGAGGCGATCTACCCTGACGACGAGGTCCCTGAGGAGATGCAGAGCTACATTACCAAGGCAGCGGAGTTCGACTATTCGGGGATCGCTCCTGGCGTCGAGGTCAACTAGGCGAACGGCTTACGCATCATGACCGAGATGAAGCAACGCAGCATCGAAGAGGTAAAGGCGCTGAGCGTCGAGGATGCCGTGGAGATCATGCGCCAGGCCGGCATCGTCGGGGCGGGGGGTGGTGGTTTCCCCACCTACTTCAAGTACAAGACCCCCCAGCCGCACCTCATCGTCAACGCTACCGAGAGCGAGCCGGGCTACTGGGGGGACAAACTGTTGCACAGAGAGTACCTCGAGGAGTTCCTAGAGCTTTACGAGGCTTTGAAGGCGATCTTCGGGTTCGAGCAGATCTCCATGGGCGTCCACGAGAAGGACAGGGAGTGGTTCGCCAACTACGCCGAGCACGCGGATGACGGCGTCTTCGACATACGCTACGTCCCGAACACCTACGCCCTCGGCGAGGAGAAGACCCTCGTCAAGCACACCACCGACACAAGGGTGCCCCGGTTCGTCGACAATCCCGACGGCTCCAGGCGCCCTGGGATGCCGCCGGACGTCGGCATCCTCGTCAACAACTCGGAGACCCTGCTCAACGTCTACAACGCGCTCTTTTTGGGCAGGCCCCTCACCACGAAGTTCTTCTCCGTCTACGGGCCGGAGATGGACATAAAGGTCTACGAGGTGCCGATAGGGGCCTCGGTGAGCGAGGTCCTCGGGATAGCGGGGCTTGACCTCGAGAACTCCAGCCACCTCTCGGTTCTGGACGGCGGCCCTTACCTGCACGATGTGAGCATCGAGGAGCTGGGGGTTGGTGACGCCTACGTGCGGCGGATGACGAACGCCCTCTTCCTGATCCCAAAGGACAGGCAGGGCAAGGAGTACGCCGAGATAGAGACAGACCCCCCCGAGGAAGGTATCGTCTCTCTGGTAGGCAAGATCTCGGGCGTGAACCTGCCGTTGGGCGGCGGTCTGTTGAGGTCGGCCACGCCGCTCGTCTCCGAGGGCGAAGAGGTGGAGTACGGGCAGAAGGTCGGCGAGCCCGTCGAGGAGGGTTTCTCCATAGGCCTCTGGGCGAGCGTCGGGGGAAAGATATCCTCTATAGAGAACGACATCGTCGCCATCGCCGGAGGCGCAGTAGCTCAGGAGGAGGCCGAAGCCGAGGCCGAACCGAGCATGGGTGGCGGCGCACCACCTAGGGGGGAGGCAGAACCCTTCCAGGAAGCCGAGACCAAGACGAGTAGCACTTAGCCCGCTCCGGCTAACGCCTCCGCTTTCAGCTCGCTTTGCCCTTTTAGGACTCCGCTTGTCAGCACGGCAAACTGCCTTGTAGCCAGGCGCCTTGTCAGCTTGTCAGCTAGTACGGTGCGGTTCGTCGCTCCGCTGCGCTTGAGACAGAGCTTCAACCGAATGAGCCTCTCGCAAGGCGCGGCAGGGCAAGAGCCGAACGGGAGAGCAGGCTGACAAGCTGGCGTTGCCAGCGTGCTGCTAGAAGCCCTTCCCGATGATCTGGACGTACTGCACGAGCATCCTTCTGTAGATCTCGAGGGAGGAGGCAACTACGTATTCGTTGGGTCCGTGGTGGCCGCCCCCGATAGGGCCGAACTCGACCCCTGGAACGCCGGCGCGCTGGAAGTAGACGATGTCGCTGGCGCCGTGGCGGCCGACGCTCACTGGGTTGCCGTGGTAGTGGCGTTGGGCTACCTCGCGCAGGACCTTTACGTATGGGTTCGAGTGGGAGACGTAGGTAGGCTCGCGGCAGAACAGGATCTCCACCTCTGCTGGCAGGTCGAGGGCGCGGATCTGGCGCACTATCTCGTTAGGGTCCTGGTTCGGCAGGAAGCGGATGTCGAGGTCGTAGGTGCAGCGGTCGGGGACGCGATTGAGGACGTCACCTCCGATGATACGCGCCAGGTTCATGCTGGGGTATGGGAATAGTTCGTTGCGCGCCTGGGCGAAGGGCAGGCTCGCTACGCGACAGTAGTGCTCGTTGGCCAGCAGGACGGCGTTCTTGCCGAGCCATGGCGTTGAGCCGTGGGCGCTCTTCCCCTTGAGGGTGATGCGGAGGTCGAGGACGCCCTTGGACTGGGTACCGATATGGAAGTCGGTTGGCTCGCCGGTGATCAGGAAGTCGCCGACGTGCCCGTTCTTTATAAGCACCTCGGCGCCGGTGCGCGCGCCGTGCTCCTGCTCTTCGTCTGGGACTATCAGGAGCTCTACGGTGGCATCACACCCCAGGGTACCGAGATCCTCCACGGCGTACATCATAGCCGCGAGGGCGCCCTTCATGTCGTAGACGCCGCGCCCGTAGAGCTCGCCGTTGTGCTCGTAGGGCTCGAACTGCCGCTCCTCGCCAGGGACGACGTCGGCGTGCCCGTGCAGCAGTATGCGCGGCTCCCCCGAGCCCACCCGCACCACGAGGGAGGTCAGCTCGCCGTCCGGTCCGGCCCCCTCGTAGCGGATACCCTCCAGGCCCCGCGCCTCGAACCATCCGTGGATGAAGTCGATCGCTGTCCGGGCGACGCCGGGCGTGTAAGACCGGAAGCGGACCAGCCTTCTCGTGAGGGAGAATACCTCAGTGCTTTCTTTCGTTACCGCCAGATCCCACTCCGTTCTCTTAACTACTAGGAACTACTAGGCCCGGCCGTGGGCAGAGCTCTTACTACTATATTAGACGGAGCCTATTCCGGTGGAGGAAGCGAAGGTTTTTGGGAACCATTTTCCAGAGTAGGTGAGTTTCGTTCCGGTCGGCAGGGACCGTCCGCAAGCGCGCCGCATAGATAAGGGCTGAGGCTCTAAGCAGCCCCGGCCCTCCGGATGTGAACCCGTCCATGGGGCTAGCGAGTCTAAGTTACTTGCTAATTGTTTCCTTTGCCGCAGAAAACTCCGAGGTATCCGTGGGGATCAAGGCCGTGGGATTGTTCGGGTCAGGCACGAGGCTGGTGGCCGTAGCGGTCACGAACATGCCCCCGAGGTCCCCCGTCGTGAAGGTGAAGGAGGCCCTCCCCTTGCGGTTGGTCGTCACGTCTTTCCGATCGAAGTACCATTCACCCTCCCCGAAGCCGGAAGGATCATTTTGGGGGCTGTAGTAGACCTGGATTGCGAAGGTTTTCTTAGGGGTGCTCTTTAGCGTTCCCTTGATGGTGGTCGTGCGCGTCGGCGGGGTGCCTTCGACCGTGGCGGAGGAGATGACGGGGAAGTTCTGCAGGTTGTTGGCGCCCGTATCGCGATCCTTCGCCCTGCCATCGTTCTTGGTGACACCGTTCATGTCCTCGTTGCCGCCCATCAGGTCTATGCCCAACTCTCCGTTGGTGTGGATGGAATTATTGAGGATGCGGTTGCCGGTGCTAGCGACGAGTATCCCTCGATCGCCGTTGAAGGCGATGAGGTTGGCCTCGGCATCATTATTTCCGGCAGCACTCCCGACGATGTTGTTGGACGAGCCGATCGATATGCCCTGCGTGGCGTTGCCCAGGTTGTTCGTGCCGGCTTTGTTCGTCCCTATAAGGTTGCCCTGTATCGTGTTTCCCGTGTTGCTACTGATACTGATGCCCCTGAAGTTGCCGGAGATGAGGTTATGCGCGGCAGCCACTTGGCCCCCGATGAAGTTGGCGCCGGCATCACCAAAGAGGCTCACGCCTTCGCCGTTGCCCAGAGCAGTGGTACCGGTGGGATCGGAGCCTATGAAGTTACCCTCCACCCTGTTGTCTTTTGCGCCGGAGCCGCTTATGGAGATGCCGTGCCCGAAGCGGTTGATCACGAGTCCCTTGACCACGACGTCCTCGGTGTTGATCACTAGCCCGCTGTCCGACGGCCCAGTGCTTGCTCCGTTCAACTCTATGAGCAGGTTCGCGTTGGTACCCGCCCTGACTCCAACGAAGGTGTTCGCTGTGGCCCCACTCTGGGAGTAGCCGTTTATGGTCACAGGCTGGGTGATGGGCGGCAGAGGCTGACCGGCCGCCGTGGGGCTGCTACCGACGCTGATCGTCTTGACCCCGACGGCGCCACCGATGTTGAAGTTGATGGTGTCCGCATCCGAGGTGTGGTTGGCCTCCTGTATGGCCGCCCTCAAGGTGCATTGGTCCCCTTGCGCCAAGGCATCTGAGTCGCACGTCCCATTGAGGGCCGCGTCCCCGCCGTCGTCCGTGGAGTTGACGGTGAAGGTCACGGGGTCTGACCGGGCCGGCCCAGCGGTTACAAGCAGAGCCAGCAACAAAGCGACCGCAATCGCCGCACGATAGCTTAGCAGGGCTCTGGCCGCCCCTACCCATGTCACTCGGGAAAATCCGCTCCTCAGCATGCCTTCTCACTCTTTCTCGCGCTCGTTGGGTACGTGGCGGAGCGCAGAGCACAGACGCCCCGCAACGTTACGGGAGTAGCATACACCCGGGAGAGGAGAGAGCGCATACCCCAAATGGGTGATTTTTGCCGTTACTAGAGAGCTACTTGCGTGTTACGAGTCGCCTGTTAATTGCAAGCGGCTAGGCCGGGTCCCCGGAGACCGTGATCACGGGAGGCTTGTGTCGCAGCGATGGTTGCCGGGCCTCAAGGGACGACGGGGGTGCCGGCCTCGAGGGCAACGGTAGCGCCCAGCTCGCGGAGCTTCGTCTCGAAGCTCTCGTAGCCGCGCAGAATGTGTCTGGCGCCGTCGACTACGGTGGTGCCCTCGGCCACGAGGCCGGCGAGCACGAGTGCCGCTCCGCCGCGGAGATCAGGCGCCTGCACGATGGTCCCGGAGAGTCTCCTCGGGCCCCGGATCAGGGCGCGGTGCCCGCCGAAGAGGTCGATCCCCGCGTTCATCCGGTTGAGCTCCTCGGCCACCTGGAGCCTGTTCTCGTAGACGTTCTCGGTGATGATGCCGGCCCCCGTCGCCTGGGTGAGGACTACCATCATCTGGGCTTGCAGGTCCGTTGCGAAGCCGGGGAACGGCAGGGTCGAGACGTCAACCCCCGAGAGCTGGGCCGGGTTCTCTACCCGCACCCTGACGCCGCCGAGCGACCCGCCCAGGGCGCTCACCTCAACGCCCATCTCCCTGAGCTTCTCGAGCTCCATCTTCAGGTGCTCGGGGCGGGCGTTGGTGATGGCTACCTCTCCGCCTGCCGCCGCTGTCGCTATCATGAAGCTGCCGGCCTCGATGCGGTCGGGCATCACCGTCCACTCGACGGGCGAGAGCTCGTCGACGCCCTCGAT
>Ga0126311_10001779_pt1 | contig 10570 bp, 5 predicted proteins | sample Plot61_FD_92539 | JGI IMG/M metagenome (GOLD analysis project Ga0126311, IMG submission 92539) | Serpentine soil microbial communities from UC McLaughlin Reserve, CA, USA - Plot61 | ecosystem: Environmental > Terrestrial > Soil > Grasslands | place: USA: UC McLaughlin Reserve, Lake County... | reverse complement strand
GTTGTTGCACGCGTTCGTTCCCTACGCGCAGGTCGACCACACGCACCCCGACGCGATCAACATGATCTGCTGCGCGGAAGGCGGCGAGGGGCTGGCGCGCGAGTGCTTCGGGGAGGAGGCGGTCTGGATCCCCTACATCCGCCCCGGTTTCGCGCTCAGCAAGCAGGTCGGCGAGGCCGTGAAGAGCAACCCGAACGCGAGGTTCGTCCTCCTGGCCAAGCACGGTCTGGTCACATGGGGCGATACTCACGAGGAGAGCTACGGGAGAACCATCGAGGCCATAAACCGGGCCGCCGAGTTCGTCGCGAGCCGCGCCGGCGAGCCCTTCGGCGGCAGGAAGGTCGAACCGCCTGCGCCGGATCGGAGGGAAGAACTGCTCGCCGAGATCCTGCCCGCACTACGTGGGGCAGTATCGTCGGGTACCGAAGGAACGGCTCACAAGATACTGAGGGTGGATCACACCTCGGAAGATGTCCTCGCCTTCGTCTGCGGGCGCGACTCGAAAGAACTCTCGCAGGTCGGCGCGGCCTGCCCCGACCACCTGGTCAGGACGAAGGTCAGACCGCTTTGGGTAGACTTCGACCCCGAGAACGAAGGCGTCGACGAGCTTGGGGAGAGGCTCAGGGAGGGCGTCGCCCGCTACAGGAGGGACTACGAGGAGTACTTCTCGCGCCACAAGGAGGCCGACGAGGAGATGTTCGACCCCAACCCGAGGGTAGTCTTCGTCCAGGGCGTCGGACTCGTAGCCGCCGCGAAGAACGCCAAGGAGGCGAACCTCTCCAGGGACTTCGCCTACAGGGCCATAAACGTCATGCGCGGCGCGCACGCCTTAGGCGGCTACGTCTCGCTCACTGAAGAAGAATCCTACGCGGTCGAGTACTGGCCTTTAGAGCTCTACAAGCTAACCCTCGCCCCGCCACCTGACGAGCTCGCCGGCAGGGTCGCCTTCGTCACCGGAGGCGCGGGCGGTATAGGCAGCGCCGTAGCCCGGTCGCTCGCATCGAAGGGGGCCTGCATAGTGGTTTGCGACCTCGACGAAGAGGGTGCGGCCGAGGTCGCGGGGGATCTCGCTGAGTCCGGCATCCCCGCGCGAGCCGACGTCACGAACGAGGATGAAGTGGTCGGCGCCTACCGGCGCGCGATACTCGAGTACGGCGGAGTCGACGTCGTGGTCTCCAACGCAGGGCTCGCCTCCAGCGCGCCCATTGAGGAGACGAGTGTCGAGATGTGGGACAAGAACCACGCCGTCCTCGCCAGAGGCTACTTCCTCGTCGCGCGCGAGGCGTTCCGCGTCATGAAGGAGCAGGGCGTCGGCGGGAGCGTCGTCTTCGTCGCCTCCAAAAACTCCATGGCAGCTGGCAAGAACGCGGGCGCCTACTCCTCGGCGAAGGCCGCCGAGCTGCACCTCGCGCGGTGCCTGGCCGAGGAGGGCGGTCCCGAGCGCATCAGGGCGAACACCGTTAACCCCGACGCGGTGCTGCAGGGGTCCAGGATCTGGGGTTCCCAGTGGCGCGAGGAGCGCGCCGCCGCCTACGGCATAGAGCCGGACGAGCTCGAAGATTACTACCGCAAGCGCAACGTGCTCAGGGTAAACGTGCTGCCCGAGAACATCGCCGAGGCCGTACTCCACTTCGCTTCCGAGGAGCGTTCGTCGAGGAGCACCGGCAATATCCTCAACGTCGACGGCGGCGTGAAAGACGCCTACCCGAGATAAAGGAACTAGAGCCGGGGGAGGAGAACGGATGGCGCAGTACGCGTGGGTTCTCGGAGTCAGGCCGGGCTACGAAGAGGAGTACAAGAGGAGGCACGATGACATCTGGCCCGAGATGGTCGAGGGGCTGCGCTCGGCGGGCATAAGCAACTACTCCATCTTCCGCCACGGTCTCACCCTCTTCGGCTACTTCGAGACCGACGACCTAAAGAAGACCCAGGCTTACCTGGCAAACAGCGCGACCAACCGCCGCTGGAGCGAGTGGATGGACCCTATCATGAAGGTAGACATAGACCCCATCACCGACTTCCCATACCTCCTCCCTTTGCAATGGCACATGGACTAGCAGCCTTGTTTGTGTGTAGCGTTTGCTCGCCGACTCCGACGTTCCTTCGCTATCGAAGATAGCCAGAGTAGAAGTGCCACGGCGAGATAGGGTACCAGCGAGGAAGATAGCCGGCGTCTATTGAGCATGTAGCAGCCACAATAACGGCCCTATCGGGCATGGAGCGATCTACTGGAGCCTCGACCGCCCCGGGGTACGCGGGATCTTGCAGGTTTGCTTGACTTCCCCAGAGGAACAATGCTTCGTAGCGGAAGTCAGTCAGAGAAAGGTCGGTCCGGCGAAAGTACGGGTTGTGAGCGCAGGAACCTACATCGGCACGTCAGGTTGGCATTACGAGCAGTGGAAAGGCCCGTTCTATCCATCGGGTCTTCCCGAGAAGGCCTTTCTCGAATATTACGCCGGTAGCTTCTGCACCACGGAGATCAACAACTCCTTCTACCGGTTGCCGGAGAAGAAAACGCTCCTTCGGTGGCGCAACGCGGTTCCCGAAGGCTTCGTCTTCTCGGTCAAGGCCTCGCGCTACCTCACCCACATGAAGAAGCTCAAAGGTCCGCGGGAGCCGCTGGGGAGACTTCTCGACAGGGTGAATGTACTAGAGGACAAGCTCGGGCCCATACTGTTTCAGCTCCCACCCAGGTGGGGCTCGAACCCGGAGCGGCTGGAGGGCTTCTTGGAGATACTACCGGAAGGCCAACGCTACGCCTTCGAGTTCCGGGACCCCAGCTGGTTCGACGATAAGAACTACGAACTCCTAAGAAACTACAAGGCGTCGTTTTGCACCTACGATTTGGATGGCAAGACCTCCCCGAAGGAGACCACCGCTGACTTCGCGTATGTGAGGCTGCACGGACCAGACGACGCTTACCGGGGACGCTACGGAGCACAGCGACTTGCCGGATGGGCTAGCACATTCTCCGCCTGGCTGAAGGAGGGGCTGGACGTCTACTGCTACTTCGACAACGACGAGGCCGGCTACGCGGCGCAGGATGCCCTCGAGCTCGCGCGGATGATGGAGGAGGTTTGAAAAGATATCGATTGAAGACCCGGACGTGGCGGAAATCATCAAGAAGGTGGCGGACATACTAGAGATCGAGGGCGAGAGCCGGTTCAAGGTCAAGGCGTACCGAGACGGCGCGCACTGTGGGCGGAAACTCGCACACGGCGACTTCGGCGCGAGGCTGACGTGATGCCGGCAGCGGGGACCTTGCTCGTCATCTTGGGGCTGGTTGGGGTGGGCTACCGCTAACCGTACTGCGAGGTTCCCTGGACACCCCTCGGCAAGCCGCTTGCTCAGGCGACCGTCGCACTCGTTAGCTCCGCCGCCGTGGCGATGCGCGACGACCAGCCCTTCGACCAGGACAAAGAGCGACGTGACCCCTGGCACCCGGATGAGAGCTACCGCCTCATCTCGCGCGACGCCACCGAGCAAGACGTGCCCCCTTATCATCGTACGCTCATCCCGATTGCGTCGGTCAACTCCTCAGACGACACAAGATCAAGTTAAAGACCGGTCGCCCTCGCCACGAGCAAGCAGACTACGAAGAGCAGGATGCCTTCAAAAAAACTTCGCGGCCAACATCGAGGAGGTAAAAGAGCGCCACTGCGATACGATAAACCGCTAAAGGTTCTGGCTTTCAACGAGGCGCGATTCGGAGTGATCAAATGGCATAGGAGGCACTACTGCCCGATGGGGTTCCGTCCACCTTATGTCGTGAAACGCGCTTACAAGTGGGCTTACCTGTACGCGGCGGTCGAACCCACGAGCGGGGAGAGTTTGTGTATGTAGCTGCCCGGGATGGATGACGGATACCTTGAGGTATTCTTGGATGAGCTCTCAAAGAGATACCCAGATCAGCACCTTCTCGTCGTCCTCGACGGCGCGCCAAGCCATCGCTCCGAGCAAAGCTAGTGCATCCAGAGAACGTCAGCTTCCTGCGGCTCCCACCAGACTCGCCAGAGCTGGACCCTGTGGAGAGATGGTTTCGAGAGTTCCGGCGAAGTTTGTCCAACAAGGCGTTCGAGAGCGTGGCCCTAATACAAGATGCGTTGACGAAGACGCTGCGCCCGTACTGGGAGACTCCTGCCCTCCTCAAACGGCTCACCGGCTACTCATGGTGGGTAAAGGCAGTGGAGGAGATTCTATGACATCAATAGACCGGAACCGTATAAGAGGTTCGTAGATGTGGTCCGAAGATGTGCAATCTGACATCTACAATTCATGGACTAATTTGCCTTAAGAAGATACAACATAACTTTGAACAATATGAAGTTCGTAGGTAAGATTTGAAAAGCTGTTGTTGAACAGGTACAGTTCTGGGACAGATATGAGACAATAGCGAAGCGTGCTTGACGGTTCGCACAAAAGAACGCTTCGGCAAGAACCGCAAGATTGAGGGGGGTAGGTAAAGAGACATGTCGGCCCGTTGGTTGATAGGGGGTTGCAGCGCACTCTTTACATCATCGTCACCCCATCCTCTAGTTGGTGATGCTCTCGGCTGCGGCCGGCGGTGTCTACACACAACCCAAGTCTCTAAGGGGATGCGCGCCGGAGCTTCCCGGCTTGCGAACCGACCGATGAAGGAGGGAATGGGTAGCGATGAGCACTAGACGCTTGAGGATCTTATTCGCCATCGCCGAAGCCTATCCTTTTATCAAGGTCGGCGGTCTGGCCGATGTTGGAGCTTCTCTGCCCAAGGCGCTGGCTCTGCTTGGCCACGACGTGAGGCTTGTGCTGCCACGTTACCCGTGCGTTGGAGCTGGCAGGCCAATCGTATCGCTTGAGATTCCCATGGGGTCCCACACGGAGCTGGCCCAAATTGACCATCACGGCGTGCACGCTGGTGTGAGCGTCTACGCAGTGGGTAACGAGAGCTACTTCGACCGGGAGGCGGCGTACGGCGGCTACGAGGATGACGACGTCGCCCCCTTCGTGCTGTTCTCCAAGGCCGTTGCGGCGTTTGCTGCTCGCTCGGAGTGGAAGCCCGACGTCATCCACTGCAACGATTGGCACGTAGGTCTGGTCCCGCAGTACGTTCGTTATGGCCCGGATCAGGCGGCGTTGGGTCTTACGAAGACGGTGCTCACCATTCACAACCTCGCCTATCAGGGACACTTCGGACCGGAGACAGAGGCGCTCGCCGGGCTGGAAGCCGGTGAGGGCAGCATGCTGGCGCGGGGGATAGCCTTCGCCGATGCCGTGAACACCGTCAGCCAGGGCTACCTGGAGGAGATCCTCACCGTCGAGCACGGGATGGGCATGGACGGCTTGCTGCGCTCCAGGATGGGCGACCTCTACGGCATCCTAAACGGCGTAGACTACGAGGAGTTCGACCCCCACACAGACCCCTACATCGCCGCGCGTTACGACGGGTCGTTCGTCGAAGGCAAGCGGACGAACAAGGCCGTTCTCCAACAGTTGAGCGATCTTGAGCCGAACCCGGAAGCACCCCTGCTAGGCATGGTTGCCCGCCTAGTGGATCAGAAAGGCGTGGACCTTGTGTGTAGGAGCTTGGACGAGCTGGTCGCCCTTGAGGCTCAGGTTGTGATCATGGGCCGGGGAGATGAGCATTACGAGCGGGCGCTTGAGGAAGCGGCCTCCCGTCAGGCAGGCTCCGTAGCCTACCACGCCACTAGCGACGAAGCGCTGGCCAGGCAGGTGTACGCCGGCTCGGACTTCTTCCTGGCCCCTTCCACCTTCGAGCCTTGCGGCCTTGGACCTCTGATCGCGCTGCGCTATGGCTCCATCCCCATCGCCCGGCGCACCGGGGGGCTGGCGGAGACCATCAGGGACCAAAGCCGCCACCCGCGATCCGGGTTGGGCTTCACCTTCACCCGTCGCTCTGGGGGGTCGCTGGTCAAAGCGGTGAGCAGAGCCCTTAAGACATATAGCCGAAAGAGCGAGTGGCATGCTCTGCAAGGGCGGGCCATGGGCGCCTACTTCTCGTGGGAGGAGGCTGGGCGGGCCTACGAGCGGCTCTACCGGCGGGCCCTCGCCGGAGGACGCCGGACGAGCGCCCTGGCCACAACCAAAGGTGCGCCTCTCACCGACTTTGGATTGCGGAGCAGGAGACGGTCCAAGCGGGCCGTGCCGCTGGCTCTAGTGCACCACGCCAACCAGTACCTCATCACTGACGGCTACGACAACAGGGAGGGGATCACAGAGATAGTGGAGGGCTACGCTGCGGCGCTCAGGCTGCACGAGAAGTACGCCATCCCCGTGAGTCTCCATCTGAGCGGAACCCTCATAGAGACGCTCGCCTGGCACAACCCGTGGTTGCTGGAGCTGGTGAGGGACTTGCGGGAGAAGGGCCTCATCTCCCTGATAGGCGGAACGTACTCCGAGAACGTGATGCCCCTGTTCGATTCCTCCTTCAACCGGAGCCAGTTGGAGGAGTTTTTCTGGCTGAGCCAACATCACTTGCACTGTCGGCCAGAGGAGTTGGAGATCTGCTGGGTGCCTGAACGCGTGTGGGACACGGAGAAGCTGGCCGCCACCCTGACAAGCAGCGAACTGGCAAACGGTGGCTACCGCTTCGTGCTGCTGGACGACCGGCTGCTATACCCCACCAATGGCTCCTATCCGAGTAGCCCGCGTGCACGATTCGACTCGATCGGACCGTTTGACTCGAACGCCAGACGGTCCCATTCGTACGATACGCCCGCTATGGCTGAAACCTACAAGGTCTACCGAATCGCCGAGGCGAGGGGACTGGTGATGGTGCCCATCTCGGCCAATCTGCGCTACTGGGTACCGCCTAGCTTCCCCGAGCATTGGCGACGTCTGGAGAAGACGGTCAAATCGCTCAGCCGGAATGGCGGAGACGATACACTCCTCGTCTACGCTGACGACCTGGAGATAACAGCGGGCGTCGGGGGTTGGGACGCCAGCGCCCTCGGACGCTACGACGCTTTTCTGCGCTGGGTAGCATCCCGAGAGGATGTGGCTCCTGTCTTGATGTCCGAGTGGCTGGCCGGACACCCGCCGCGAGAAGAGCGGAGGCTGGAGCCCGGCACCTTCTTCGAGGTGGCGCAGCAATGGGAGGCGGGCGAAGACTACCGGGGATGGTGGGAGAACGCCGCGTGGTCGCCCTACAGAGAGCGGTTGGTCCACGCCCAGAAAGCGCTGCGCCAGGCGCAGAGTGAGGGCGCAGACCGGCGGCTGCTGGATCTCGCTTGGAAACACCTCCTCGCTTCCACCTACGAGACCGCCTGGTACGACCCCATCGAGGACGGCTGCGTCGCCGCTCCCTGGGCCAAGGCGGTTGCCAGTCACGCCCGCGCCTGCCTGGTAATGGTAGAAGCCGCACTGTGGTTCGCAAGAACGGAGCGGTCTCCGTCCGCGGAAGTCACGGACATAGACGAAGACGGCGAGGACGAGCTGATCCTGAAGGGTGAGCACCTCTACGCCGTAATAGCGCCCGAACACGGCGGGAGGCTCATCTACGTCTTCACGCTAACCCCGGAAGGCGGCGCCCTAGTCGTCGGCAACCCCACCGACGACTGGAACTTCCAAGAGGAACTCAACCGGTACATGGACCATCCGCCCAACCATCCGGGTGCCCTGGCCGATGCGGGTTTCGAGCACGACCGCTACATGGTTTCCGCCATCAGCGAGGGCACTCACGCCTGGGTGGAGATGACCAACGTCGAGGAGGACAGCCGCCTGTTCGGGACTCGCAAGAGCGTGCTCCTGGCATCCGGCCACCCTGCCCTCGCGATCTGCTACCGGATGCCCGGGGAGTCCGGCGACCTCGCCACAGAGACGTGCCTCGCGCCGGACTATTACCGCCTGCTACGCGAAGGTCGCTTGGGCCTGAGCCCCTACAACGGCGAGAGCTGGCGCGGTTTTCGCAACGGAGATGTCGCCGTCTGGCTGGGGCTAGCCGGCGACGAAGAGACCGGCTGGTCAGAACCGGCCCGAGCAGAGGCGGGCCACGGGATGAACGTCCGCGTGCAGGCCGACACCTCCCATTTCCACCTCCTGATCTCCTGCGGCGACACGGACGAAGACTCCTGCCAGCAACTCCTCCAGGAGCACAGGGCTGCGCTCGACGAGATAGGCGAGAGAGCGAGTACCGTGCATCTCAGACACAATGGGTTCCCGCCTGCCAGGCGACGGCCAATCCGCATTCCATCGAACGATTCCCTGATGTGCTCCGGAAGAAAGGGCGCGCGTGGTTAGCCTACGCAAAGAATATTACCCGAAGGCGAGCAGAATGATAGTTTTGTTACTAAATCCTTTCGGGACGGCGCTGGTGAGTTGGGCTATCTCCTCTGTTGCGAAGTTGGGTGGACCCGTGCAGGTTAGTCTCGTGGGCGGTGTCCTGTCATGTGGTATAGGGGAGAGGAGATGCTGAGAAGTATATTCGGACGGTTCACCACTTCGAAGGGTCAGGGCGAGCGGTCTGCGCTCGTGGCCGTGCGGACCTTTTTGCCTTTCATGCGGCCTCACTGGCGAGGGTTCGTCCCGGCGGTGATCGGGGTCATCGCGGCCAGCCTGGTCGCCCTGCTAAAGCCCTGGCCGCTGGGGTTCTTGATCAACCACGTTCTGCAGGTCGGGCAGCCGGATACCGCCAGGCTGGCTTCGCCCGCCGTGCTGATCCTCGCCGTCGCCGGCGCGATAGTGGGCATCGCCGCGCTACAGGGGCTGTTCAACTTTCTCAAGGAGTTCTTCCTCTCGGCTACGAGCGAGCGGGTGGCGTTCAGCGTACGTCGCGCTCTCTTCGCGCACATGCAGCGCCTATCGCTCACCTTTCACGACAAGCAGCGCACCGGGGACATGATCACGCGCGTCACCAGTGACGTCACGAAGGTGCAAGAGCTGGTTACAGACAAGCTACTCGTGGACGGTATAAGCAGCATGCTGCAGTTCATCGGCATGCTCACCGTCATGTTCGTCATCGACTGGAGAATCGGCCTGATCGCCACGGCGTGGGCACCGCTCGTCGTGATCGCCTCCTCGTACTTCCGGCGGCGCATCAGGGACGAGGAGCAGGACGTGCGGGAGCGAGAGGGAGACTTTACGTCCCTGACACAGGAGACGATCTCCTCGATACGGGTCGTCAAAGCGTTCGCCCGGGAACGCTTCGCGGAAGAGAGATTCGCGGAGCAGACTGGCGAGATGGCGGAGGGCAACGTGAACGTGGCGCGCCTGGAGGCTCGTTTCTCCTGGATTATGACCATCCTGACGGCGGGCGGGCTGGCCACAGTCGTCGCCTTCGGCGCGCACCAGGTCCTCGCAGGGGCGCTCTCCGTAGGCACGCTAGTCGTCTTCACCCAGTACATGAAAGACCTCCAGAGCCCGCTGAACACGCTTTCGAGGCTCTGGGCCAAGCTCCCGAGAGTCGCGGTGCGGGCAGAGCGCATCATGGAGGTGTTCGACGAGCACCCGGCGGTGGAAGAGCGACCCGGCGCGCAGACCGCGCCCCGCTTCCGAGGGGAGGTGCGCTTCGAGGGCGTCTCCTTCGGTTACGACCCGGAACAGCCTGTGCTGCGGGACATCGAGCTGGAGATACAGCCGGGCGAGGTGGCTGCGGTCGTGGGGGCTACCGGCGCGGGGAAGAGCACTCTGTCGAGCCTGATCCTGCGCCTCTACGATCCCGTGAGGGGCTCCGTGCTCATAGACGGGCGCGACATCCGCGACTACAAGCCAGACTCGCTGGTCGAGCAGATCGGGGTAGTCCTCCAGGAGTCGCTGCTCTTCCAGACGACCATCCGGGAGAACATCGCGTACGGCAGTTCCAAAGCGACCTTCGAGGAGATCCAGGAGGCCGCCCGTGTCGCTTACTGCGAGGACTTCATCCGGAAGTTGCCGAACGGGTTCGACACGGTGGTGGGGGAACGAGGCGGGACGCTATCGGGAGGACAAAGGCAGCGCATCGCCATCGCCCGCGCCGTGATCCGGGACTCCCCGATACTCATCCTGGACGAGCCGACGACCGGGCTCGACGCCGAATCCGAGGAGATCGTGATGCGCGCTTTGGAGCGACTTATGGAGGGTCGCACGACGCTGATGATCGCCCACAAGCTGTCCACCGTTTACCGGGCCGACAAGATCTACGTCCTCAAGGAAGGCACGATCGCCGAGGAGGGGCCGCACGAGGAACTCATGGCGAAAAGAGGTATCTATGCGCGCGCCCATCAACTGCAAACGATATAGCCGACGAACAGCGGGTGGAGAATTTGTCGTGGCGCGATCCTGCAACTCGAGAGGAAGGTGGCCTCATGTCTAAGTCCGCAGAGAACGCTCTATGAGAGCCAAGCAACAAGTTGTTCTGACCGGAGCAGACGTTGATCTGCTGCGCCGAGTCTACGATATAGGTGAGTGGTTCACCTGGGATCGCACACCTACGGGATACACCAACCATAGCTTCTTTATAGCCACCTCTACTGGTAAGTACGTGCTCAGACGGTCAAACATGGACTGGAAAATTCGCAAGGGCGCCGATGCCATGAGATTCGAGGTGAGGCTTATCGATCACCTGCGGGAACGCGGTTATCCGGCACCTCAGATC
>Ga0126311_10001778_pt1 | contig 10577 bp, 11 predicted proteins | sample Plot61_FD_92539 | JGI IMG/M metagenome (GOLD analysis project Ga0126311, IMG submission 92539) | Serpentine soil microbial communities from UC McLaughlin Reserve, CA, USA - Plot61 | ecosystem: Environmental > Terrestrial > Soil > Grasslands | place: USA: UC McLaughlin Reserve, Lake County... | reverse complement strand
GATCTCGGCCTCTCCGGGAATCGTGGTCGGTGCGGCCGGGCTCCAGTTGACGGAGACGCGATTCACCTTCAGGCCGACGTCGTTGAGCGTCGCGAAGAACGCCGCCCCGTTGCCCGTCTTCCCCGCGTCCTCGGTGACGCCGACGTCGAGGCCGGCCTGCGCTCCCGCGCTCAGCGTCAGCGCCGCACCGGCGCACACCATGAATCCCCTGGCCCTCGTCACGTCCGCTCCTCCTGGTCTCGACCCGTCACTACGTTCTCACGTTCTTCGGCGGACGGGAAGAAGCTCCTTAGTCCGGAAGTGCGACGAGCACGGCCTCGAGCAGCGGCCCCGCCCCGAAACGGACGGGGTCGTCCGTGACCAAGCCCGTCTGCGCGGCAGCCGCCGCGATCGCGGCGCGCGCCGCCGCCTCGTCCAGCTCCCCGGTGTTGAGCGCGACGCAGGCCACGCGGGCCGGGCGCAGCGGCAGCGCGATTCGCTCGTGCAGCTCGACCAGCTCCGGAAGGCTCGGCAGCGGGTGCCCTGGGTACCCCTCGACTTCGGTCATCCCCGCCTTGTGGCAGAGCACGAAGACGTGCGGCGCGGAGCCGTGGATCAGGCCGAGCGTGACGCCGGAGTAGGCGGGGTTCACGAGGGAGCCCTGCCCCTCGACGAAGAGGAGCTCGCCGCCGCGACGGTGGCCCTCGACGACGAGCCTCTCTGCCGCGCCCGCGAGGAAGTCCGAGACGACGGCATCGACGGCGATCCCCCAGCCGGCGATCGCGATTCCCGTCTGCCCGGTCGGGACGAAGACCGACGCGACGCCGCGCCGGCGCGCCTCGAGGTCGAGCTCGAGCGCAACGGTCTTCTTCCCGATCGCGCAGTCCGAGCCGACGGTCAGGGCGATCCGCGCCGGCAGCTCGAGGTTCTCGCCGGTCGGCACGTTCAGGTCCGGCGGCGGCTTGCGCAGATCGCGCAGCTCCACCCCGTGCTCACGTGCGAGCGCCTGCAGCTCCTCGTCGTCGCCGATGAACTCGTGCAGACCGCTCTCGACGTCGAGGCCCGCAGCGATCGAGTCCTTCAGCAGCTCGCGCCACGTGGGCGGAAAGCGGCCGCCCTGCGTGGCGACGCCGACGACGGCGGTGGTCGGCTCGAAGGCCAGCGCCTCCGCCACGTTTGCGACCACCGGAACCCCATCGTGCGTCTCGCCCGCGCGCGTCGAGTCGAGCAGCGCGACCGTCGGGTCGCGCGCGTAGCGCATGATTCCGCGCGCGGTCTTGCCGTAGTGCGGGTCGCCGGAGCGGCCCTCAGCGAGGATCAGGTACCGCTTCTCGGACACCGAGCCCGGGCTCGTTCGAAGGGAGCTGGACGCCGTCGACGAGCTCGACTCCCGGCCACGGGTCCTCGACGAGGAGCAGGTTGCCGTCGAGGTCGACGTGGTCGAAGAGACTCGCGCAGGCGGCGCCGGCCGCCACCGCCAGGCCGGACTCGTTCATGCAGCCGAGCATCAGGCCGAGCCCGAGCGCACGCGCGGCGTGCACCATCCGCACCGCCTCCCGGATTCCGCCCGACTTCGCGAGCTTGACCGTCAACCCGTGCGCGCGCTCTGCGCACGCCGCAACGTCGTCGAGCGTGTGACAGTCCTCGTCCACGTAGATCGGGAGCGGCGAGCGGCGCTTCAGCTCCGGCCCGTTGGGATGGGCGGCCGGCAGCGGCTGCTCGCAGTACTGCACGCCGAGCTGCTCGAGTTGCGGCAGCGCCTCGAGCGCCTCGTCCAGCGACCACGCCTCGTTGACGTCGACCTGCAGCGGCACGTCCGCCACTGCGCGGACGGCGCGCACGCGCTCGACATCGCGGCCGTCTCCGGCGCCGAGCTTCAGCTTCAGCCGCTTGAAGCGACCGCGCACCTTCTCCGCGCGCCGCGCCATGTCGTCGGGATCGCCGAGCCAGATCGTCCACGACGTCGGCGGCCCCGCGCGCTCGAGGCCGAGCAGCCGCCACACGGGCAGGCCGACGAGCTTGCCGCAGAGGTCGTGTAGCGCCGCGTCGATCGCGGCCTTCGCGGCGCGCTCGCCGGGCCGCTCGCGCAACCGCGCCTCGATCGCCTCGAAGGCGAACGGCTCGTCGCCGAGCAGCTCGGCCGCGTCCTGCGCGAAGGCCTGCGCGGACGCAGCCGACTCCTCGTACCGCTCGATCGGCGCCGCCTCGCCGAACCCGCTGACGCCGTCGTGGCGGATTTCGACGACGAGCGTCTCCGCCTCGTCGGCCGCGCCGCGCGAGATGACGAACGTCTCGGCCATGCGTACCTTCGCGACCCGGGCCTCGAGCTGCATGGCGGATACCTTAGAAGCTCCTGATGCGGGCGCTGGGGGCTCCCTCCGCGGGCTCGACCCGCACCTGCCGCGGGCCGTCTGGCTCGTTCAGACGGCAGCGTCGTCAACTCGCTCGGCAACGGCGTCGTGATCCCGTTCGTGGTCATCTACCTGCACAACGTGCGCGGGACTCTCGTTCGCGCTCGCGGGGCTCGCGCTCGCCTTCGGCGGTGTCGCCGCCCTCGCGCCGGGGTCGTCGCAGGGCCAACGGTCGACCGGATCGGCGGCCGCAACACCCGTCTGCTCGGCCTCGCCTGCAGCCCGTCGCGTTCGCGCTCTTCCCGCTGATCCGAGAACCGTGGGAGGCCTTTGCGCTGGTCGGGCTCGAGGGTGTCGGCACTGCCTGTTTCTGGCCGGGGCAGTCGACGCTGCTCTCGCGCCGGACGCCCGCCGAGGACCGCCATTCCGCCTTCGCGCTCCAGCTCATCAGCATGAACCTCGGGATGGGCCTCGCAGCCTTGGCGGCGGGCTGATCGCGACGACCTCCGACCCGGCGAGCTTCACGCGCCTCTTCCTGCTGGACGCGGCGACATTCCTCGTCTTCATCGTCGTCCTCGCCGGCGTGGGCGAGGACGACGCCGAACCCGAGAGCGAGGACCGCCGTGGGCGCGGCTACCGGGCGTGTGCGCGACCGGAACTTCGTCGCCCTGCTCGGGCTGAACGTGCTCTTCATCGCCGTCGAGTACGAGGTCTTCGCGCTGCTGCCGCCGTTCGCCAACAACTACGCAGACGTCAGCGAGCGCTCGATTGGCTTGATCTGGCTCGCCAACACCCTCTTGATCGTCCTGATCCAGCTGCCGGTCTCGAAGGCGCTGGAGGGACGGCGGCGGATGGCGGCGCTCGCGGTGATGAACGTCCTCTGGGCGATCTCGTCATTGATCGTGCTCGCCGCCGGTGCTCTCCTGACCGCGACGACTGCCGCGCTCGTCCTGATCGGCGCGACGATCGTGTTCGGCCTCGGCGAGACCTTGCAGGGGCCGACACAGGCGCCGCTCGTCGCCGACCTCGCGCCGGAGCGACTGCGCGGCCGCTACTTCGCGCTCGGCTCGATGTCGTGGAGCGCTGGAGCGATCCTCGGGCCCGCGATCGGCGGGCGCTCCTCGACTGGCACCCTCTCGCGGTGTGGCCGGTTGCCGCAGCCGTCTGTCTCTTCTCTGCCGTCGCCTGCCTCGCGCTCGAGCGGCGGCTGCCGAACGGCGTGCGCCGCACGCCGAGGCCGGAGCCGGTGACGCCGCTCACCCCGCCGCTAGACTTGGCCCACGAGCGCCTGTAGCTCAGGGGATAGAGCGCGCGCCTCCGGAGCGCGAGGTCGCAGGTTCGATTCCTGCCAGGCGCATCACCTCCCCGATTTGCAGGGATTTGTTGGAAGCTTGGCGGGAACGATTCACTGTTCCTCGCTCTCCTGAATCGCGCTGAGGGTTGCCTCAAGCTGCGAGATGTCCCAGTCGACGTAGATGTCGGCGGTCGTCGAGATGGACGAATGCCCGAGCAGTTTTGAGACGGCCTTGATGTTCCCGTCCGTGGCGTCGACGCGCTGCCCGCCGTGTGGCGAGCCTTGTGCATCCGCTCACCGCGACGGGTTCCCTCTGCGACGACACCGCCGCATTCGAGGCAGCGATACCACCAGTTGTGGAGGCCGTGTACGCCCATCTGCTGATCGCGGTACTGCACGCGGTCGATGCGATCCGGCGGCAACTTCTTCCGCTTGCGCTCGTCCGATTCCCACCTTGGGATCGTGTGCTCGCGACAGACGAGGTACTCGTCCGGTCGCGCCTCCCACTCGAGGATGTGCCGCTCGAGGTCGTGCCAGAAGGCGGGGTCGACGATCGGCACTGTCTGCACCTTGCCGCCCTTCCTGAACACCGTCAGGCGCTTCTGCGCGTGGTCGAAATGGCGGACTGGACGCCCTGGAGCTCGCCCTTGCGGATCCCCACTTTCAAGAGCAGGTGAAGCGCAAGGGAATCGCGGCGATGGTTGTTGGCGAGGATCGCCTTCTCCTGGTCGCGGGAGAATGTCGTCCGATGGACTCCGCGCTTCTTCGGCGACTTGATCGGTCGCGCGTGCGGGGTCGCCGTGTAGACGGCCGCTGAGCGTCGCCCACTCGAAGAACCCCTTGAGGACCGAGATGTTCTTCGCTCGCGTTCGCGGTGCCGCATCGCCCCACAGCTCGTCGATGAACTCCTCTAGCCGCTCCGTGCCCATCGGCTACCCGGAGTCGCGTATCCGGGTCCGCCGGCGCCGACTCGAACGAGGGATCCTCTCAGCCCCTCAGCGACCGATGATCCTGCCGCGGGACGAGAGGCAACGGAAAGGACTGCGGTGACTGCGGCAGAGTTCGAGCTCTTGACGGAGGCGGACGCGGAGTGCCTCCTTAGGCGTCGTCTGAAGACGTTTATTGCGACCGGCGCTGATCCTTGCGAGGCACTGATCCTTGCAGCGCAGGTTGAGTTGCCTGAAGCCGCGGTGGTCGAGCTGCTGCAGCTCGGGTTCGCTGGCGGCCTCATTCATCGACTCTTGTATGCGGTCGAGCGTGCCGCCTAGCCGGAGGAACCGCCCGCGCGTTATCTAGCCTGGCGCCGATCGTCCCTCCTCCTAGAGTTGAGGGGCCGGGCGACGAGCCGAACGTCTAGAACGCTTCCCGAAACCCGGCCGCGCGGTGAGGCTACGACCCCGCGTCGATTCGCGCCAGTGGCTCAAGCGGCCGTGTCCTCAACGATCAGCCGCCCGTGCTCATCGTGGAAGAACCTTGATCCGGCATTCGTCCTGTACGTAGGACGGTGGGGCCGAGTGGCTAACCGGGCCCGACCGGAGCTGCGGCACTCGCGGTCAGGCGCACACCCGGCCCCACCTCTGCGACGGTATCCGCTCGCACAACGGGCTGACAAGGCCGCGCGCGAGCTCCTGCGAACCTAACTCCGCGGCGAGCGGGACAACTGCGCGAAGCAACGCTCACGACGGCACCCTTCGAGCTTTCCTGCTCGTGACCGCAGGCCGAGCAAAGCATTCGCGTCGCCTACGCGAATCCCCCAATCGCCCCGGTAGCCGAGGTTGGCTGGACCCGCAGCTGGGCGTGAGGCGCCGACGTGCAGACCTATGCCGTCATGGTCAGATCCGGCGAGATGGTCACGGCCGCGGGTTTCCATTCCTTCGAGGAGCCCCTCATCGAGGGTGCAAAGGTCACTTGGAACGACGAGCCGTGGATCATCGATCAGGTAGATGAGGTCTGGTCGAACCCGCCGATCGTGACGCTTCGGCGAGCGCAGCCGCGTTGAACATGAAGGCCCGAGGCGGAGCGCAAGGCTCAGCGCCCTAATGCGTCACATTCGTCGTGCGAGAGCTTCTGCGGATCGAGGCGCAGCAACGGCGCGACGCCGAGTGCATCTGGGACGCGCTTCAGGAACACGGCCCCGTACTCGACCCGGACGGGCGGGCGCTGCTCGTACCGGATAACGGTAATGGCGAGGTGCTGAAGGCAGTTCTGTGCGCTCTGCATGCGTGCCTCGAAGAGCATCGGATCCCGTCTGTGAAAGTCACCGTGAGCGAGACGACCTACGTGATGCCGGGCTCAGCCTAAGAAGCAAGGTACTGCGCGGCGAAGGGATCAGTAGCTGCGGCGTCCGAGCACCGCCTGTGTCCCTTGCAAGCGTAAGAACCGGCCGCTGAGGGCATCTGCTTAGAGAACGTCAGAGCACAAAGGGGTCCGGTGCTGGCCCACCGGCCCCTGGTGCTCTTAGCCGCGAGGATTACAGCTCCTGCGCGAGTTCGCCTCGTAGTTCACGCAGCGTTGCATCGTCGTTGAGACCAGGAGAGTTGGGGTGCGGTGGCGACGTCGTTCTCCTGATCGAGCGCAGTGCCAACCGCCGCAGAAAGTGCGACCGCGGCGCAAGCGCGGCGCGGGCCGAGCGTCTAATGGGTGATGGTCGGGAGTCGCCGCCTGTATGACGGCAAGTCGCTGCACCTCGCGCTGACGCAGTGGAACAATCCAGCTGGCGATCTGCTCATGCCGTGGCTCCAGCGCTACCTGCATATCTCCGTGCGACGAGAAGGTCGACCACTTAAGTGGCGAGTCACCGTGCCCCTCCGGCGGGAGAAGACCGGCCGGGTGGCTCTGCTCTTGCGCCTGACGATCTATGGCAGGCAGGCGGCGGAAGCTGCGCCGGCGTCTGCACCGGACGCGCGGCTGACGAGCTTCTCTGGCAGCCCGGTCCGACGACGCCCGACTCCCGACTAACGCGTCGAGTCGCAGCTACGTCCGCGACTCTGGGGTCGCTGCAAGCGGCTCGAGCAGGGCGCTGGAGATTTGCTGGAAGCGGGACACGAGCAAGTGGCACCGGTCCGAAACAGCCACCTCGACGGACGCAGGCACCTAACGTAGTTTGCTCCGCCTGGTTCCGCTGTTTAGAACCGCGATGTCCGGCAAATGCGTCTGCAAGTCCGCGGAGCTAGGGGGTAGAGAGCAGTGCAGAAGAAGAAGCGATTTCTCCGACCGGCGTTCGTGCTGCTGCTGCTGCTCGCGATGTGCGTCGGTGCGGCGGTTCTCGCTCGTTCCAGCTCGGGCAGGGTGGTGGTCGACGAGGGAGATGCCCCTCCCCAAGCAACGACTACCGCCGCGAGCTGGAATCCGGACGTCAACCGCCTGGCCGTAGTGACGAGCGTCGAGCGGATACTCGGCGACCGGGTCGGATCTTGTGGCGGTGCCACCGAGACCGGTGGAGGCTTCCTCAACCACCTCATCGGCACCGAGGGCGAGAGTCAAGGACAGCCCATTCCCGCGGAGGTCGACCCGAATATCGCCTTCGTCGAGATCGACGGGCTCAAACTCACGGGGACGAACCGAAAGCCTTGGGCCGACGGCACCGACGGCGACGCGACGACGAACGCGATCGATCCGGGTCGGCCTGACATCGCGAACCCCTACATGAAAACGATCCATCTCGAGCTGTCGCGCCGGTGGGGCACGATCAGGATGGCGGATGGCAGCATCCGCGGCCCGTTCCTGCACCCCTACCGGGAGCAGACAGTCTGGCCGGTGCCGGGGACGCTCGTCGACGTACAGGGCTTCGTGAGATGGGACGCCGGTCATACGGGCGAGCAAGGCCACGCCTGCTCCGGCTGGGAGATCCATCCGGTGTCTGCCTGGCGGCTGCACGCATCACACTGACTTACGGTCTGGACGCCGATCAGGCGCCCGTGCTGATCGTGGATGGATCGTCGTAGACTCTGCGCATGAGCGCCGAACTGTCGCTCTGATACCTCAATGCACGGAGTGCCGGCGAGTGTGGCTGCCGGAGGACGAGGATCTCTGCAGGCGTATTGGATCGACGACGGCGCCGGCGAGCAGCTCGTGTTCTACTGCCCGGAGTGCGGGGAGCGCGAGTTCGGTGACGCGTGAGCCGCCCCGTCGGGCAGCCAGGAGGTCCTCTCCGGCGATCGCTCACGGCGAAGTCCGATCAGCGCCCGCTGCTCGGTAAGGAAGCGGGCGCGGTCGGCCCGCAGGTCATCGGAGACGAACTCGCCCGGAGGCTCAGGCTTGCGGGATGGCGACGATTCAGGCGTGGCTCGATACAAGGGTGACTCCCCACGTGGGCTGTGGAAACTCTGGAAACTCAGGAGTAAAACGCAGGCCTCGGCGGACCGGCCCGCGTCTCGCGACCTTAACGAGGGTCGGGCCACCGTGGGGCACTTGAGAACCAACCTCGCAGAGTTTGCTCGGAAAGAGCGCGAACTGTCGAGGCGCCGAACGTTAAAGATGGTTGCGGTCGTCAGCGCTTTCCCCGATGCGCCCGGCGGCCGTGGCTGACAGGGTCAAGACCGGAGCCGGGGCGCAGGAACCCCACGCTCTCCCCGGTTGATCTGGACGCCCGAACGGGATTGGCAGGGGCGTCCTGGCGGCCTCTCTTGTGGCCCCGGCTCTGAAGCTATCCGCCAGACCCTCGTCTTTGTGATGTCGGTGCGTTCACGAGGAAAGCGGGCTCACCGTTGAACGCGACGAGCGTCCGTTGCAGCTCGCGCTCGAGCTCCCCGAGTTCGGCCAGCACTCCGACTAGCCGATCGTCGGAGCCGTCGAGGGCGTGTCGTTCGCGCTCGACGAACGCGAGCAACACGTTCAACTGATTTCGAATCACGATGCTTCCGATGTCGAAATCCATACGGTGTGCCTCTTTTCATCGCGCGTTCCTAAAACGAGCCACGCCGACAAGATCGGGAGTCGCGGAGGGCACCCGTGCGGCGCCTGCCTGGACCGGGGCCTGATCCTGTCGACGTGGATCGCTGACACCCGAGCCTAGGCGCCCTTACCGTGTGGAACACGCGTATTGCGCGGGTGCCCTGTGTGCGTTTGCCGATGTCGGCTCGCACAGCGCAAGCGCGGGTCCCGGCGTGCTGTCTCTTCGGCGATGGTCAGTAGTCGCCAGAAGTCGCCGGGGCCGCTCTTGCCTCTTAGGGGAGAGGAGGAACCGTCCGGCATCCCGGACGACGCGATCCACGGATCGGATGCAGACCACAGGCGCCTGTACGACAGCACGTCCCTGCACGTCGCGCTGACGCGCTGGAACAACCCAGCCGGTGATCCGCTCATGCCGTGGCTCCAGCGATACCTACGGATCTGGGTACGACACGAGCGTCAGTCGCACAAATGGCGAATCACCGTGCCGCTGCGGCGGTGCCAGGTCGGTCGAGAGCTTCTGTTCCTGCGGCTGACGATCTATGGAAGAAGCGCACCGAGGGCCGTCTTGCGCGTTTTGAGGCAAAGGCACTGACAAGGGCGCCGACAGATAAAGATGGGTTGCGACCGTCAGCGCTTTCCCGATGCGCCCGACGGCCGTGTCCTGAAACGGTCAAGACCCGGAGCCGGGCGCAGGAACGGCCTCATTCCGAAGTCGGAGGAGACACGATGGGCGAGGACAGAGACACAAGCGCTGCGCGGGTTGGCCAGAACCAGGCCCTCTACCGCGAGGTGAACGAGCGGGTCAAGGAGCTGAACGAGGCCTTCGACGCGCTCTTGCCGCTCGGCGAGTGGATCTGCGAGTGCGCCAACGAATCCTGCTTCGAGAAGATCGAGATGACGCACGAGGAGTACGAGGCGGTGCGGGCCGGCGAGCGACGCTTCTTCGTCAAGCCCGACGAGGCCCACGTCGTTCCCGAGGCCGAGCTCGTGGTCGAGCGCCACGAGCGCTACTGGGTGGTCGAGAAGGTTGGCGTCGCGGGCGCGGTCGCAGAGCGCGCAGACCCTCGCGCGTCGGCCGACTAGTCGTGCGCGCGTTTCCGGGCGCGGCCAGCGGGCAGTCGTTTCTCGGTGAGTCGAACCGTTGCCCAAGCCGTGGCGATCGAGTCGGCCTTCCGCGACGCGAACGAACAGATCCAGGCGAAAGCGGACGAGCTCGGATTCGGCGTCCAAGCGAGTCCCTACCTCTGCGAGTGTGAGGACGGGGGCTGCACGGACGTGATCGGCCTAACACGTCTCGAATACGAGGAGGTTCGTGCCCACCCGAAACGGTTCGTGATGGTCTCGGGTCACCAGGAGACCGACTCCCGCTTGGTGCTGGAAGCGCCTCGTTTCACGGTGATCGAGAAGACCGGCGAGGAAGGCGAGCTCGTCGAAGCGCGGGATCCTCGCGCCCCCTAGGAGCTACTCGCTCGTTGGCGGCTGCGAATGGCTCCCTCGCGCACGAGTTGTACCGCCAGTCGGCACGGTCTTGACCTTCAACCAATCCCGCTCGCCCGAAAGGCGATCGGCATGTGCCGGGACGAGCGCCCCGGCACAGCCTCGACATCCCACCTACCGATCGTTGCGGTTGAGCGGGTCTTCGCCGCCGACGTACTTGCTGCCTGACTTGGCCAGGCCGCGGCTGAGCATGTACCCGATCGCGACCGCGGCGACGAGCGTCCAGGCGCGCACGTCGTTGAGCGAGTCGGATACCCAAGCGGCGATAAGGATCGCCGCGATCACGCCGACCATCGCGAAGAACTCCGTCGTCTTGAGCGCGTTCTTGGTTTCGTCGCCACGCGCCAGGCGAGTGTCGCTGTAGGGCGCGGTCCTGACACGCCGCTCAGCGGTCTCTGTTGCAGCCATCGTGCCTCCTCGTGCCAATCGCTGGAACTGGACCCTTCCTCGCACGTAATCCGATCCAGTAGACCCCTGAAAGCCTCCGACCAGATCCGTGGCCAGACCGGTCTGTCCCTCGACGGCATGCCTAAACATTCACTTGAGCCAGCGCCTCGCAAGGG
>Ga0126311_10001777_pt1 | contig 10578 bp, 10 predicted proteins | sample Plot61_FD_92539 | JGI IMG/M metagenome (GOLD analysis project Ga0126311, IMG submission 92539) | Serpentine soil microbial communities from UC McLaughlin Reserve, CA, USA - Plot61 | ecosystem: Environmental > Terrestrial > Soil > Grasslands | place: USA: UC McLaughlin Reserve, Lake County... | reverse complement strand
TCCTATTCCGCATGACGGCTGAAGTCCTTCCCTCAATCTGCCAAGACGCGCGGGCAGCCGTCCCGTGCGGCCCGCCTTGGCAACCGTGAGAACGTACCTTCCGGCACTCCCCTGCGTCAACGTGCAAGACCAAGCGTGGGTTTCATCCCGCACCGGACCTGACGTGATTTACCCACTTCAGTACTTCACCCCATCCTCGGACACTCCTTAGTTTCGGTTGGCATGAAAACTGCTGGCAGGCAACTGCCCTTGATGGGCACACGTGCATCTCTATTGAAGGAGGGGTCCATGAAATTCGGAAAGATGATCGTGACAGCCGGGGGAGCGGCCGCGCTTGCCGGCATGGTGGCCTTAGGGGGACCCGCCGCGTGGGCCCAGGACGCCACGCCGCAAGCGGAAACCATGGTGCCGCGCCCCGCACACATTCACACCGGAACCTGTGACGAGGTCGGCGAGGTGGTGGGCCCGCTCACTGATCTCACCGGCGCCACTGGTGGAGACCGCGTCGGTCAGGCGCGCCGTGCCATTTCCGCAGAGAGTTCGTTTACCAACGTGCCGTTGACCCTCGATGCGATCCTGGGGGCCGACCACGTCGTCAATGTCCACCTCTCTGCCGAGGAGATTGACACGTACATCGCCTGCGGCGAGATCGGGGGCATGCTCACACCCGAGGGCGCCGTGATCATCGGCCTGCATGAGTTGAATGATTCCGGTTTCACCGGGATCGCTTACCTCGCGCCCGGAGCGGACGGCGCCTCGACCGATGTTTCGGTCTTTGTTGCTCCGACTCTCAATCAGGGCCGGGATCGCAACCGCAACGCCGAAGAGGAGGAGGAGTACGCCACCCCAGGCATGGGGGGCATGGACATGGGCACGCCTGAAGCCAGTTCATAACGGCGAGGAGCGAGCCTGAATTTTTGGGCTCGCCCGCGGCATTTACCAGGGGAGGTTCGGGTGCGTCTATCGCACCCGAACCTCTTTATCTACAGGGGGTCCCCTGCCCGGAATCGCGAGGAACCACCATCCATCGCCGGGTGCTCATAGCGTCGTTGACAATGCGACACTTGCCAGACCCCAGGCGGGGTTCGATCCGCACATGGATAAGGAGGTTCCCGTGACCGCCTGCCGGCATGCACGAATTGTTGCAGGTTTTGCAATTGCGCTCTTCGCGACAGTGGCCCCGACAAACCCAGGTGCCATCGCCCAGGATGCGACGCCGGTTGCGCAGGCGGTTGCACCCGCTCGTCCCGCCCATATTCACTCTGGTGACTGCGTTGAGCTGGGTGACGTAGTTGTCCCGCTGACTGACCTCACGGCTGCGATCGGTGAGGGCGCCGGGCAGGCAGACAAGGCGATACCGGCGGAAAGCTCGTTCACTAACGTCCCGATGACGCTCGACGCCATGCTTGGCGCTGATCACGCCATCAACGTTCACCTATCTGCCGAGCAAATTGATACCTACATCGCCTGTGGAGAGATTGGCGGTGCCCTCGACCCCAGCGGGGCGCTGGTCATCGGTCTGCGGGAAGAGTCAGATTCCGGCTACACGGGAATAGCGTACCTGTCCCCGGGCGCTGACGGCGTTTCGACTGACGTATCTGTCTTCATCGCTCCCGTGTTCGGCGCCGCCGGATAACCGGCGACGAGAGAGGTCGCGGACACGATCTGTAGCCGCGACCTCTCTCCCTGCGCTGCCTTCCTGGCCCCAAATCTGCGTGGCTATCTGCAATGCGAGATGCAGACGCGTCGCCAGGCGGTGCGGGCATCGGCATCGTCAACCGCCGCGGCGCTATCCCGGAGGGTTCGATGCCTGTCCCATTCCGCAACCGTGACGACGCTGGCCAGCAGCTCGCGTCTCACTTACGCGAGTATCAAGATCGTCCCGACGTCATCGTGCTCGGACTTCCCCGTGGCGGCATCCCTGTCGCCGCCGAGGTCGCCGCGGCACTTAACGCGCCCCTCGATGCCTTCCTCGTCCGCAAGCTCGGCGTCCCCGGTCATGAAGAGCTGGCCATGGGCGCCGTTGCCTCTGGTGGATTGCGCGTCTTGAACGAGGATACGGTCCGCGAGCTCCATATTCCGGCTGAGGTCATCGACGCGGTCGAGGCCAACGAACGGCGCGAGCTTGCCCGTCGCGAGCGCCTTTACCGGGGATCCCAGGCGCCCCCCGACGTTACCGACAAGACAGTCATTCTCGTCGACGATGGTCTGGCCACCGGGTCGACGTTGCGGGCGGGCGCGCTCGCCTTGCGCAAAGGGAACCCAGCGCGGATCGTCGGCGCGGTGCCGGTCGCATCTCGCTCGGTCTGTGAGGCGATGCGCGACGTCGTCGACGAGATGGTCTGCGCCGAGACACCGGAGCCGTTTTACGCCGTCGGTCTCTGGTATGACGATTTCGGGCAAACAACAGATGATGAGGTGCGCCGCCACCTCGCCCGCGGCGAGAGCCGGGTGGCCGCCGCGCCGCCGAAGCAACAAGTCGATTCGCCGTCGGCCGTCCCGGCTCCAACCGCGCCGTCGGAAGCTATCGCCCATGCCGCACTCCCGCTGCGAGGCGATGTAGCCGACACCGGTCCATTGCTACAGCGCCTCGATGGAGCGGAGATCGTCTTGCTCGGCGAGGCGTCGCACGGCACCCACGAGTTCTACGCGCAGCGCGCAGACATCACCCGCCGTCTCATCGCGGAGCGAGGCTTCAACGCCGTCGCCGTGGAAGCGGATTGGCCTGACGCCTACCGCATCAACTGCTTCGTCCGCGGTGAAAGCGATGACCCTGACGCGGAAACAGCGCTCGCCGACTTTCACCGATTCCCTCGCTGGATGTGGCGCAACGCGGATGTTCTCGAGTTCGTGCAATGGCTACGTGAGTACAACGACGCTCTGCCTGCCGGCAAACCGAAGGCCGGCTTCTACGGCATAGATCTCTATTCGCTCTCACGGTCGATTGAGGCGGTCGTCACCTACCTCGACAAGGTCGACCCGGAGGCAGCGACGCGCGCCCGCGCTCGTTACGCCTGCTTCGACGATTTCGGCGACAACCCGCAAGTCTATGGGCAGATGGTTTCTCTCGGACTAGCCGAAGATTGCGAGAATGAAGTCGTCGGACAGCTGCTCGAGCTTCAGCAGCGGGCCGCCGAGCTGACCGAACGCGGTGGGCGCTCCGGCGCGGACGAGCAGTTCTTCGCCGAGCAAAATGCGCGAGTCGCCCGCAATGCCGCCGCCTACTACCGCTCCATGTTCCGCGGTCGCGTCTCCTCGTGGAATCTGCGAGACCAGCACATGGCGGACACGATCGACTTCCTGATCCCGCACCTGCACCAGCAGGACGGTTACGCACGGATCGCCGTCTGGGCGCACAACTCCCACCTTGGCGACGCCCGCGCCACCGAGATGGGCGTCGTTGGCGAGCTGAACGTGGGACAGCTCATGCGGGAGCGCCATCCGAAAGAAACCTACGGTATTGGATTCACCACCTACGAAGGCACGGTGACCGCCGCCGCAGAATGGGACAGTCCGGCGCGCCGGCGCCGTGTCCAACCCGCTCTCTCCGGATCATACGAAGACCTGCTGCATCAGGCGTCCGCGATCGCGGAGACGGACCTCATGCTCGATCTGCGGAACCAGGGAGCGGCGACCGAAGCCCTCACCGAACCGCGTCTGGAGCGTGCTATCGGCGTCATCTACAAGCCAGAAACCGAGCGATTCAGTCACTACTTCCATGCCATCATGCCCAGGCAGTTCGACACCGTGCTGCACATCGATCGCACCTCCGCCGTGCAACCCATCGACGCCGACCCTGGATTCGAATCAGCGGACGAAACGCCCGAGACCTGGCCATTCGGGGTCTAACGAAGGTGGCAGAATCATGGGTGATCGGCTGTCGATCGGGAGATGAGACTCGTGCCGGAACGAGCCACCTCCTCGAGGAACCAGGTACCCTTGCCGCGGCGTCGGCCGCGGTGCGCGACTGAGTTTCACGCTCGAGGCTACTAGCGGCTCGTCGCGTTCCGCGCAGGAGCAGATTGGGTGACCGTCGTTCTTGCTCCAGTTGATGGATCGACTCGTGCCCTCCGCGCCGTGCCCTGGGCCGCGAAGCTGGCTGGTTCGGGTGGCACAGTCGTCCTGCTGCGGGCGGTCCCACCGCGGCCTGATTACGCCGAAACGCTCTTCTCGCTCGTCGGCGCCGGGGATACTGTCGAGGATATTCAGGACGCCTGGATCCAGACGGCCAAGGCCGACATGGATGAGGCTGCGGCACTGCTCTCAGAATCGGGCGTGACAGTGGAGGAAATGGTTGGCGAGGGCGAGCCGGACGAAGTGATCGTGGCCGGCGCCGCGCGACGCGGGGTCCAGATGATCACCATGGCCAGTCATGGCCGGGGCGCCGTTGGTCGTGCCATCTTCGGCAGCGTTGCAGACCGTGTCGCTCGCACCGCACCTGTGCCCGTCCTGATCCTGCGTACGCCAGACGAGAATGTAGATCCCAGCGTCGTCGTCTCTCGCATTGTCGTTCCGCTCGACGGCTCGGAAATCGCAGCAAGGGCACTCCCAGTCGCCAGCGAGGTCGCCAAGCAGCTCGAGGCGCCTGTGCACATCGTGCGCGCGGTGGACGCGGCAACGGCGCTCCCGATGGCGCCAGGTATCTTCGGCGCGGCGCCTGCGGTCGACCCAGAGGTGGCCGACCAGATCTGGCAGGAGGCGGAAACTGAGGCACGGTCGACGGTGACCACCGCCGTATCGCGACTGCGGGCCGAAGGGGTCGATGCCTCTGGCGCGATCGTCAACGGCTCGCCCTTCTTCGCTATTAGCGAAGCCACCCAACCCGGCGACCTTCTCATCTTGACCTCACATGGCCGCGGCGGGGTCCGGCGCTGGCTCCTCGGCAGCGTCGCCGAAAAACTCGTGCGCGAAGCCAATGCGCCGGTGATGCTCGTTCCCGCGGTGGAACGGGGCGAGGCGTTGAGGAGTCGAGAAGTCGAGGAGTGAGGCGGCTAGACAGCAAGCAGGAGCATGAGGTACGTGACCACGACCGCGCCAATCGTCGCCGACGCCATCGCGGAGGCAAGAGCTCGGGGGCTGGGCCCGCTCGAGTACCTCCAATCGCGTGGCTATGTCCAAGACGTCTCTGACCCGGATGGATTGCGACAGGCGTTCGCTGCCGGCGCCGTCACTGCCTACGTGGGATTCGACCCGACGGCGCCCTCGCTGCACGTCGGCCACATGCTCGGCATGATGATGCTGGCCTCGTTGCAGCGGTTCGGGCACCGGCCGATCGCGCTTGGCGGCGGCGGCACCGCGCTGGTCGGCGACCCCTCCGGCAAGACCTCGACCAGGGCTATCGTCTCCGAAGGGGAGATTCGCTCCAATTTGGAAAGGATCCTGCCGCAGTTCGCGCGTTACCTCGATTTCGAAGGGAACCGCTGGGGCGACAATCCGCCGGCATTGTTACTCAACAATGCCGATTGGCTTCTCGAACTGCGCTACATTCCATTCTTGCGCGATATCGGCCGCCATTTCTCTGTCAACGAGATGTTGGCCGCAGAGACGTACCGCACCCGGTTGGAGTCGACCGGGCTCAACTTCGTGGAGTTCAACTACCGGCTGGTGCAGGCTTACGACTTCCTCCACCTCTTCCGCACCGAGGGCTGCACCTTGCAGATGGGCGGCTCCGACCAGTGGGGAAATATCGTCGCCGGCGTGGAGCTGATCCGAAAGGCCGACGGCGGGCACGCCTTTGCCCTCGTCTGCCCCCTGCTCACGACCGCCTCCGGCGAAAAGATGGGCAAGAGCGAAGGCAATTCGCTCTGGCTCGATCCGGAGCTGACATCGCCCTACAACTTCTACCAGTACTGGATCAACGTCGATGACGCCGACGTGGAGCGCTTGCTCCGGCTCTACACCTTCTTGCCGGAGTGGCGCATCGAGGAACTGGCCCGCGTCGAGGGAGTCGGACTGCGTGAGGCCAAACAGACTCTGGCCCGCGAGGTTACCACTCTGGCGCACGGTGAAGCGGCGGCAACTGCCGCCGAGGCGGCAACGCGCGCCTTGTTCGGCGGCGTCCCGGACGTCGACGACCCGAATATCCCGACCACCGAGATCGCGGCGACTGATGCCGCTGCCATGTCCCTTGCGGATCTGTTCATCAGGGCAGGGCTCGTTCCGTCACGTGGCGAAGCTCGGCGTAAGGCCACGGAAGGCGCACTCTGGTTGGACGGGGAGCGGCTCGAGGACGTTGACGCGCCGTTCCAACCGGCAGGCAACGACACGCTGCTCCGCTTCGGCAAGAAACGCTACCAGCGCATTCGCATCCTGCTCTGATCGCAAGCGTTCCTCGAACAATCAGTCGCCCAAGCCCGGGATAGCGCTCCGAATGACGTCGATATCGGGGAGCGCGTCGAGCAATCCGGCCAGTAAAAGCAGGTCGCCGGCGATGACGAGCACGAGGAGCGCCAGTGGACCGGCCGGCCCGCCCTGCCGTAGCAAGCGTCCCATGCCGAGGAAGTTGACGCTGGCGCCGACGAAGATCACCCAGATCAGTCCCACCAGAAACCCGCCCAGGAGCTGCGCCTGCGCTTGCGGCAGATCCCTCCAGAGCAACACGGCGACATTGAGGATGCCGAGCACGATACCGGGCAGAAGTAGCAACGCCACGGCGCCCCACGCGCCTTGGGCAGAGCGTGCCTGGCGCGCCATACGAGCTGGGCGCCGTTGGTGCGGCCACGCGCCCTCGGTCGCTGTCTCGACTGACTGGATGGTGTATACCAGGGCAACACAGAGCCCAATCAGGAGCCAGACCCGACTATCGTCGAGCCGGAGCACGTCGCGGACTTCTTCGAACGACACCCTCTACTCCCAGGTCGCCGGGCGACGACGCGGCGCGAGGGTAGCACACGATCCCCCATGCAACCGAGCGTCACGTGACCGCGGGTGGCTCACGGCACGTCGATCGCCGCACAATGGATGCAGGTTGTCTGTCAGCGCACGATTGATCGCTACACGATTCGAGGCGTGATCCCGCACATGAACGAGATGTTCTATACCGACTCCGAGCACGAGCCGTTCCTCTTCGAGGCGGGTCCCTCCCGCGCGCTCCTCATCCACGGATTTCTTGGCTCGCCCCGTGAATTGCGCCCTCTGGCACGGGAGCTCACCGACGCGGGCGTGACCGCTCGCGGCGTGCTCCTGCCGGGTTTTGGCGCGGATATCGCTCGGCTCGGGACGGTGCAAGCCAAGGAATGGCTGGCCGCGGCTCGCGGGGCCTGGGAAGAGACCCGCGAGGGCGCCAGCCGCACGACTTTGATCGGGTTCTCGATGGGTGGCGCGGTCGCGCTGCGGCTTGCCACGGAGACCGGATTGGCGCCGGATCAGCTCATCCTGCTAGCGCCGCACTGGAAATTCGCCGACCGGCGCGCGGTCGTCCTGCCTATGGCCAAGTATCTGATCCGCGAGTTCAAACCGTTTGGCCGCATCGACTTCGATAGTCCCGACATGCGCCGCATGCTCACCGAGATGGCTCCGGGCGCCGACCTCGATGATCCCGAGGTGCGCCACAAGCTACGCAACTCCGCCACCATTCCTACGTGCGCACTCGATCAGTTGCGCCGGGTCGGCGTCAGCGCGGCCGCTCGCGCATCGCGGATTTCCGCTCCCACGACCATCGTGCAAGGCTTGCAGGACTCGACGACGTTGCCCGCGTATTCGCGTCACCTCGCCGCGCGCATGGGCGCCGACTTGCGTGAAATTCCTGGCGATCACCTCATCGTCGATCCGGAGAGACCCTCCTGGGGCTCGGTGAGGGACACCGTCATCACGCTTGCCACCGGAACGGGACCGGCCCGCGACGCTTCAGCTAGCCGCTCGTAACCGTGGCAGCGTATCCCGCGTCCCGGAGCTGGGCCAACTCCTTTTCGCCGCGCTCGCGCAAGGCGGCCATCCAGTCGTCCCGATGGGGCCGCAGCGTCTCCGCTAGTACTTGCGCGACTGCCAGGTTGCGGTACCACTTGCGGTCGGAGGGGATCACGTACCAAGGCGCCCAAGTGGTGGCGGTCGCGTTGATCGCCGCCTGGTAGGCCGCCATGTAGTCGTCCCAGCGCTGCCGTTCCTGCCAGTCGTCGAGCGAAAGCTTCCACCACTTCTCGACCTCTTCCTGCCGCGCTAGCAGACGTTCCTCCTGCTTCTCCTTGCTGATGTGGAGGAAGAATTTCACGACGACGGTCCGCGACTGATCGAGCAGCAGCTCGAAGTCGTTGATGTGCGGGTAGCGGCTGACGGCTACCTCGGGCGTGACGATTCCTTTTACCACCTCGACGAGGACCGCCTCGTAGTACGAGCGATTGAAGACCGCCACCGACGACAGTGCCGGAGTGTGCAGGTGATGACGCCATAGGAAGTCGTGCGCGCGCTCTTCCGCAGTCGGAACCTTGAACGACCAGACGTGAATGCCAGACACGTTCATATCGCTCAGGACGGCCCGGATGGTGCCGTCCTTGCCGGAGGTGTCCATGCCTTGCAGGACGATTAGCAGCGCGTCGGTCCCGGCAGCGTACAACAACTCTTGAAGCTCGCCGAGCTCCTTCACTAGGGCATCGAGCTCCACTTTACCGGCTTTTTGGTCGATATCACCGTCGCTCCGGGTATCGACGCCGGCAACATCCACGTGCTGGCTTCCGTCGCAGCGGAGCGCATATCCCATGCTTCCCATCCTGAGTCCCATCACGATCTGCCAGTTCGCGGTTCGCGCCGCTCCTTGGCAGGGTAACAGCGATGATCAGATCTCAGGTGAGGGTGACACCCTCGATGGTGAGCAGGCGGTGCTTGATTCCTAGCCCACCCGTGTAGCCACCAATCGTGGCGTCGGAGCGGATCACGCGGTGGCAGGGCACGATCACCGGGATCGGGTTTCGGCCGAGGGCATTGCCAACCGCGCGCGTCGCGCCCGGCTTGCCGATCTTGCGCGCGATGCCCGCGTACGTCTCGACGTGGCCGAAAGGCACCGATACCGTCGCCTCGAGCACGGCGCGTTGAAAGGGGGCCATGCTGCCCCAGTCGAGCGGAACGTCGAACCGCGCACGCTGACCGCCGAAATACTCATTGAGCTCAGACGCGGCATGCCGGAGGATCGCCTGAACCTCGGGCGAAGCGTTCTCGATCCGCTCGAGCCGCACGGGCTCCAGGCCGCGCTCTTGCTGCCGCGTCACGAAGTCAGATTCCGACACCTGTGATCCGAACTCGATTTCCCGCAGTCCTTCCGGGGTCGCCGCCAAAATGAGCTCCCCGATCGGGCTGTCGATCCTCGTGTACCAGACCCTGTCTCGCCGCGGCAGCTTCACCGGCGGCGGATCGTATGTCTCGGCATCGATCGCACCAACGGCGGTCAACGCTTCGCCCAGCCGGTCGTACCGTTTGAGCTCGTTCGCACAATAGTTGCAATCGTCGGTGTGTTCCAGCAGCCAGCTCACATCGTTATCCGAGAGATCGCCGACAACGCGCGCCGGCATCGCCTCGCACGCGACGTCACAAGGATCGGCATCCGGCTTGCTCGCCGCCGCCTTGAGTCCATTTATCCTCATTCCTGAACCCTGGTCCACCGGAGTCTCCATAGTATTCATCCTTCTCAAACCCGGGATAGCCATCAGATCCGGTCGCCGAACCGCTGGCGTAGCTTTCGCAGGGCTTCATGGACGCTGCGGCGCGCCGCCTCTTCGGAGCAGCCGAGCGTAGCCGCGATCTCCGGGTAACCGATATCTAGATACTTGCGCTGCACCAGCGCGATACGTTGTTTCGGTGGCAGGGCTTCGATGAAGCCCTCGACCTCATGCAAGAGATTACCGGCGTCGAGCCGTCCGTCGTCGTCCCGGCTCGCGGCCGGAATGCTCTCCACGGCCTCCTCAGCGTCCAGTGAGCGGAGGCGCGACGTCTTGCGCTTGTCGCTCAAGAACGTGTTCGACGCAATGCGATAGAGCCATGCGCGATGGTTGGCATCACAGGGCAGCCGGTCCCAGGCCCGATAGGCCTTGAGCGCGGTTTCCTGATAGAGATCGTCCGCGTCAGACCGGTTGCGCGTTAGGTGCAGGGCAAAGCGATAAATCTCGGCGCCATACCGCGCCAGCGTCGCGTCGAACGTCGCCTGTACCGCCGGTTCCAACACAGCCGCACGTGCTGGTCTCGCGGCGGTCATTAGCGCAGCCGCCATTGCCGCCTCCGCCACTATCGTCCCTCCTGATCTTAACCCGCTCTTACATGATCGCAAACAATTCCCAGGTCCGTACAATGGAACGCGCCACGCAGGAATCTGTGAGATCTCCCCAAGGAACACCCTATCACCTCAACACTCCATAACCCCGTGGTAGTATCCGCTGGCGCGGCTCGCGCGTTATGGTCGAAGTGACCGCCCGCGCGGTGCCTCCACCTGCTCCGCTGCAACGAGGTGAGACAGCCAGTCCATGGCGTACCGATATAGCTCCAGCACAAACGGCAACCATCGCACCGTCAGCCGCACGAGCGTGCTGCGGGGGCGCAGATCTGCCGGAGACCGGCGCAAGACGCTGCCGCCGCACTTGTTGCCAGGTGTGGCCCGAC
>Ga0126311_10001776_pt1 | contig 10579 bp, 6 predicted proteins | sample Plot61_FD_92539 | JGI IMG/M metagenome (GOLD analysis project Ga0126311, IMG submission 92539) | Serpentine soil microbial communities from UC McLaughlin Reserve, CA, USA - Plot61 | ecosystem: Environmental > Terrestrial > Soil > Grasslands | place: USA: UC McLaughlin Reserve, Lake County... | reverse complement strand
GTGCGCCGCTCGACGACGCTGAGACTCGCGCGGTGGAGTATGGGCGTCGCGGGGCGGCCCAACACGCGGTAGCTCTCGGCCGTCTGCGCGAAGTACGCGACCTCGGCCGCGCCGCCGAAGTATGCGACCGTCGGCAGAAGGTAGTCCTGCACCACGGCCCGCAGCGTCACGTTCGGGCTGAAGCGTTCGGGCTCTCGAAGCGCGAGCGCGGCCAACTCTTCCGCAGTCCACTCGTGCTCGGTTCCCTTCGCCCTGTAGTTTCCGCCGTCGGTGCGAGTGAGCGCGCGCCGCGCGCCGTCGTCGATGAGGAAGAGCGGGAAGGCGTCCGTCGAGGTGTGAACCTGGGCGTGGTAGCCCTCGGCTTCCAGCTCGCGCGAGCGCGCGTCGGTCGCGGCGGCAATCTCCGCGCCCTTGCGCGCGGCCTCGGAGTAGAGCGGCGCGGCGAGGCGCTTGACGCGCGCGTCGGTCGGGTCCAGGAGGACGAGGCCGTACTTCGACGTGAGCGCCGAGAGCATTCGCGCGAAGCCTTCGGCGAGCGTGCGGCCGTCGTGGTAGCAGTCGCGCACGAGCCGCTCCACGTCGGGCAAAAACTCGCTCGAAGGCAGAAGGTCGAAGAGACGTTTCGCCGCGTCCTCGACCGTCTCGTCGAGGACGACTCCGCCGACCTGCTCGGCCTCCTTGTGGAGCGCGTCGGGGATTGAGACGGACGCGAGTCGGCCGTCGCACGCGAGGAGTTGCGCCTCGCGCACCTCCTCCCAGTCGTGATCCTCCGAGGCCATCCAGAAGACGGGCACGGCGTCCGTGCCGCGCGCCGTCAGACACGCCGCGAGCTTGACGGCCGACAGAGCCTTGTAGAGCGTGTAGAGCGGCCCCGTGAAGAGCCCGACCTGCTGGCCCGTGACGACGGCGACCGAGTCCGTAGAGCGCAGGCGGCGCACGTTCTCAAGCGTCTCTGCGCCGCCGCCCCACGAAGCATTCATCTCTGCGAGCGCGTCGCAGAGCGCGCCGCGGTCGGTCGTGTAGTTGTCGAGTACGCGCGCGCGCCTGTCTGCGAGTTCGTGGTGGAAGCGCACGGCCTCGGGGTAGAAGCGCCGGAGTCGTGTCGGGTCTTTGAGGTATTCGAGGAAGATACGAGACTGTCCGGGGACGCGCTCGAACGGAAGCCGCTCGACGCTCAGGCCGGCGGCTTCGGGCGTGCCGTGACATGCAGATTCGGTCGTCGTCAAGGGGTTAAGGCTCGCTCCCGGTTCCGTGTGCTGGTAGTTAACGGCCGGCGTGCCCGCGGAGTTTCAGCCCAGATGTAAATTTAAGCGGGGTGGCCTAGACGTTAGCTACGACATTATCTGCCCGCCCCCCGACTTCCTCAAGCAGCCGCGCTATCTCGCGCCGCGCCTCCTCGCCGGGCGCCGAGAGCGGCGCGCGCACCGGGCCGCCCGCGTAGCCGAGCACGTCGAGCGCGTACTTCAGGCCGCCTATGCCGAAGCGTACGGTGACGGCGCGCGCTACCGGCGCGAGGCGTCGTTGCAGTTCCCGCGCGCGTTCGTGTTCGTTGGCGCGCGCGGCGTCGTAAATCTCGACGCAGAGCCGCGGCAGCGCGCAGCCCGCGGCGAGTATGCCCCCGACCGCGCCCGACGCGAGCGACGCGTAGAAGACGCCCGCGTGGCCCGTCAGCAGCGCGAACTCTCGCGCGCCGCCGCCCACGAGCCGAATCATCTCGACGAAGTTCGCAACGTCGCCCGAGCTGTCCTTGATGCCCGCGACGTTCGCGTGTTCACTCAGACGCGCGACGGTCTCGGGCGCGAGCGCGACGCCCGTGTTCTGCGGGATGTTGTAGAGGATGACGGGCACCGCCGAAGAGTCCGCGATGGTCTCGAAGTGCGAGGCGAGCGCGGCTTGCGTCATGGCGCCCTTGTAGAAGTGCGGCGTGAGCACGAGCACCGCGTCCGCGCCCTGACGCGCCGCGGTTCCGCACTCCTCAATCGTCCCGCGCGTCCCCTGCTCGCCGACGCCCACGACGAAGGACAGCCCGCGCGGCACGCACTCGCGCGCGGTCTCGACTACGGCCGCCCGCTCGCGCGCGTCGAGGTGAAAGCGCTCGCCCGTCGAGCCGAGCGCGACGTAACCCGCGACGCCCGACGCGTTCCAGCGCGCGAGGTTTGCGCGCAGCGCTTTTAAGTCTACTGACTCGTCCGCGGCGAAGGGCGTGGTGAAAGGCAGGAGCACGCCGCGCAGCCCCCCCGGCACAGTGGAGAGTTGCGAAGCCGCGCGCGCGCCTGTCTCTTTTTTCAGGGAGTTCAAGCCGGGCGATTATAGCGAGCGCGTCGGACGGCGCGCAAACCACTCGGCACGCGACGCGCCGCGAACGGCCGCACGCGCCGCAGGCCGCCCGGCCGTTTTACCGGAGTCGGGATGAAATGTTCCGGCGCGCCGCGTCATACCGGAGTGAGGGGACGGCCCGCGGAGTCGGCGGCGCGTGGACTGCGTGTCCCTCAGGCGGCGGGGTCTAAAAGTTTGTTGACAACCGCGGGCGCCGAGACTATTTTTCCGTTGACTTCAGAATGCACGGCCTCCGGCACGAGCCCTTAGTGAACGGCGGGCCGCCGTCCCAAATCTCTTTCACGCCGCGCCTCCCGTACAGAGCCATGCCCGATAAGCTACACATCCCGCTCCACCTCTTCGAGATAATGGAGGAGGAGTACGTCAACCTTTACGGCCAGCCGCCCGGTGCGTTCGGCGCGGAGGCCGACGCCGCGCCGAACGCACCGCCGCCCGCGAGCGACGCCGCGGCCGCGCGTCGCAATGGGATAAAAGTCTGGCTGCCGGATCGCGGCGGCGTGGGGACGGGCGCGGCGTGCGAGGCCGCGGGGCGGACTGTCATGGCGGGGCGCGACTGGTACTTCAGGCCGGGGCACCTCATAGACCCCGCGGGGCTCGCCGCCGAAATTTTGCCCCCAGAGACTTTGCAAGTTAAAGCGGCCGGGGCCGCCGCCGCGCCGAGTCACATCTACGACGAGTGGGCAAAGAAGAACCTTCGGGAATACCTCTTCCAGCGGATGGACAGAAAGGTTCTCGAAGACGCGGCGGGCGCGCGTCAGAAGTTCAAAGAGCTTCGGCGCGAACTCTTCGAGGCGCGGCGCGTGCTCGCCGAGGCGGCCAAGTCTCGGCCCGAGCGCGAGGCCGAGTTGCGGAAGCTCGAACTGGCGAGCGGCGACGTGGACGAAGAGGCGCGGAAGAAGTTGGACGACCTGAGCGCGAGGCTGGAAAGCCTCGACGCGAGCATCCCCGACCTGCGGAAGAGGCTCGCGGAGTTGCAGTCGAGTCTCGACGGTATGGACGAGGCGCTGCGCAGAGAGCTCGACAAGCTTCTGGACAACAGGGGGCTCTACAGCGGCGACCGCTTCCCCTCCGAGTGGCTGACCTCGGCCGCCATGATCGAAGGGCTCGTCAGCCTGCACGAGAGGGCGAGTCTGGAGGGCGACTCGCTGCGGCAGCTCAACCGCCTTCTGTTGGAGAGGGCATTCCCGAAGTACGTCGAGCGAATCCACCACATACGCGTCGCCGCCGCGGTCGAGCAGTTCCACGCGCGCAGGCCGACCGCGCTGAGTCTCTCGGGCGGCGGCATACGCTCGGGCACGTTCGCGCTCGGGCTGCTGCAAGGGCTCGCGCGCCACGACCTGCTCAAGCGGTTCGACTACCTCTCCACGGTCTCGGGCGGCGGCTACGTCGGCGCGTGGCTCACGGCGTGGCTCAGCCGCCACCCCGAGGGGCTCGAAGGCGTGACGCGCGACCTCGCCAATCAGGGGCCGGTCTCGAAGATAGACCCCGACCCGCGCCCCATACAATACCTGCGCGAGTACAGCAACTTCCTCACGCCGAAGGCCGGGGCGCTGACGGCGGACACGTGGTCATTCGTCGGAATCTACCTGCGCAACCTGCTGCTCAACTGGGGCGTCTTCCTCCCGCTGTTCCTCGCAGTACTGATGCTCCCGCGCATACTGCTCACGTACACGCTCTACCAGCCGACGGAGACTGCGCGCCCCGCGGCCGAGGTGCTCGGCCTGCGCCCCGAGCAGCTCGACTCGGTGCCGAAGATGAAGGAAGTCCCCGAGCACCTGCGCGTCGTCTATCAGGCCGAGCCCTACTCTTGGGGCAGAAACTTCTTCGACAAGCCTATCCTCAGAAGCGTCTTCTGGGGCGGCGCCGAGCGCGACAAACACCTCTACCCGCGACACCTCCTGCTGCCGCTCGGGTTCCTGTTCGGCGTGTGGGCGCTCGGCTACGTGGGCTTCAACCGGCCGGGGCTGCGCGAGACCTTACGCGAGCGCAGCAAGTTCTGGCGCGACAGGTCTGACCAGAGGTCTTTCCTCTGGGCGTGCCTGATGCCGCTCATCCTCTCCGCGCTGCTTCTGACGACCTACTGGGCATGGACTCAGGAGGCTTCGTCGGCCGTGAAGGGGCTCGGCTACTTCCTCGTCTTCGGGCTCGCCTTCACCATCGGCGGCTCGCTCATCGCGTCGCTCGTGCTGCGGCGCTGGCGCTGGCGCGGGGCATGGCGCTTCAGGGAGAACAGCCTGCGCGAGTTCCTGAGCGTCATCGGGGCGGGCCTGCTCGCGGGGCTCCTGTTCTGGGTGCTGGCCGCGCCGCTGGGCGACCCTATAAAGGGCTACGGCATCGGCGCGCGCAAGGTCGGCGAGGGGAGCGGGCCGCTCGACTGGGCGGTGACGAGCGCGCCGCTCGCGTGGACGGACTGGACTTCCTGGCACTGGTGGAACTGGACGACGGAGCTATACATCTGCCTCGCCGTCCCCTTCTTCCTGCTCGTCTTCTGGACGGGCGTGACGATCTTCGTGGGGCTGACGAGCTGGAACCCGAAGGTCAGCGACGAAGACCGAGAGTGGTGGGCGCGCTTCGGCGCGTGGCTGCTCATCGCCTCGATAGTCTGGGTGGTGCTGAGCGGGACGGTCATCTTCGGGCCGCTGGTGCTGCTACAGTTCCCGAAGCTGCTCGCGGCCGTCGGCGGCGTCTCGGGCCTCGTCGCGGTGCTGGTCGGGAAAAGCTCTCTGACGCCCGCGCGCTCCGGCGCGTCCGACGAGAAGGACAAGTCGAAGGCGGGGGCCGCGTCCAGACTGCTCGCGGGCGCGCTGCCGCTATTCGGCCTCGTCTTCCTGCTTTCGGTCGCGGCCGGGCTCTCGCTGCTGACGACCGGCATCACGCGCTGGGTCGCGCTGAAGGCCGCGGAGGTCTGCCAGTCGCGGCTCGACAACTTCGACGCGTCCGTGCGCTTGCAGGGCTGGGGCTGGGACTACAAGGTCTCTCCGCACGCGCTCGAAGAGGCGATAACCAACGTCCCGAGCTTCCCGAGCAACGGGGAGTCGGCCCGGCCCACGCCGTCGCCGCTGCCGACGCCCTACGACGGCTTCGGCGTGGGGCTGCCGCGCGGCCCCATAGACAGCTACAGCGAGTTCATCACGCCCGTCGTGCCGAAGCTGGCCGCGCCCGTCGTGCGCCCTTCGCCTCTGCCCGGCTCGACGCTCTGCACGCCCGCGTGCCCCTCGCCCGCGGAGGCCGACGCGGAGATAGTCGAGCACACCGCGGACGACTACGTGGGCGCAGGCATTGTCCACATGAACGTCCTGCACCACACCTCTCACTGGTTCACGATTGCGCTCGCCGCCCTGCTGTTCGTGGTCGGGCTGCTCCTGTCGTGGCTCATGAACCTCAACTACTTCTCGCTCCACGGGGGCTACCGCAACCGTCTGATACGCGCGTTCCTCGGCGCGTCGCGCCCGCCGGGTCAGCGCAAGCCGAACCCCTTCACGGGCTTCGACCCCTCGGACAACATGTCCATGCACGAGCTGCGGCCCGCGCTCCTCGACGAGGACGACATACTCGACCAGACGGCGCTCTACGAAGAGCTGCTCAACCAGTCGAACCCTATGTCGAAGTACCTCACGGATCAAGAGATGCTCGCGAGCGTCGAGAACGAGCCCTCCTCGACTCCCTCGCCGAGCCTCGTCCACGCGCTCCGCACAGACCTCAACGCGATACTGGAGTCCGAGGCGCTCGACAAGCTCGACTTCGCGGAGGCGGTGTTCGAGAAGGGGCGCGCGAGGAGAATCCGGGAGAGCATAATGGCCGAGCAGGGCTCGGGCGCGCGCGGCGGCGTGCGCGGCAGCTACCGAGTCCTGCTCAACCGCCTCGTGCTCGAAAGTTTCTACCCGGAGATGCTCAGGCCGTGCAGCTACCCGCCGCCGCCCTACAAGCTCCTGCACGTCATCAACACGTCGCTCAACCTCGTCGGCGGCGAGAAGCTCGCCTGGCAGCAGCGCAAGGCCGAGCCGTTCAGCGTCACCCCGCTCCACTCCGGCTGCTTCCGCCTCGGCTACCGGCGCTCGCGCCTCTACGGCGGCAAGGACACGGGCGGAATCTCAATCGGGACGGCGGCCGCCATCTCGGGCGCGGCCGCGAGTTCGAACATGGGCTACTACACGACCTCGCCCATCATCTCGCTGCTGCTGACGCTCTTCAACGTGCGCCTCGGCTGGTGGCTCGGCAACCCCGGCCCCGCCGGGCAGAAGACCTACGAGCTGGCGAACCCGACGCTCTCCGTCGCGCCCGTGCTCTACGAGGCGTTCGGCCTGACGAACGACCGCTACAAGTACGTGTACCTGACCGACGGCGGCCACTTCGAGAACCTCGCGCTCTACGAGATGGTCTTGCGCCGCTGCCACCTCGTCGTCGTCAGCGACGCGGCGGCCGACGGCGATTACCGCTTCGGCGACCTCGGCAACGCCGTCCGCAAGATACGCATAGACCTCGGCGTGCCCATCGAGTTCCAGTGCTTCGACATCTACGGGTGGGACGCGGCGCGCGCGAGGGAGTCGAAGGGGAAGCCTTCGAAGGGCATGTACTGGGCCGTGGGAAGGATACGCTACTCCTGCGTGGACAAGGCGGGCGTGGACGACAACGGGATGCCCGTCGCCGCCGACGACGGCATAATCATCTACGTCAAGCCCGCGCTCTACGGCGACGAGCCGCGCGACGTGCTCGAATACCGCGAGAACTTCCCCGCCTTCCCGCACCAGTCCACGGGCGACCAGTTCTTCGACGAGCCGCAGTTCGAGAGCTACCGCGCGCTCGGCTCACACGTCATGGACAGGATGTGCGGCTCGGCCTTCGAGCCGCTCGACCTCTACCGGATGGCGGGCCTCGCCTTCTCCGCCGCGAGGGAGCACTGCCCCGACGTTTTCAAAGGGCTGGGCGGCGGCACCGAGATGCCCGACCCCAAAATCGGCGGGCAGGCGTTAGAGACCTGGCTCAAAGGGATAAAGGACGCGGGCCTGCGTAACTGGCTGGGCGAGCTGGCGCGGGGCGAGGGGTTCGCGCACGACGGCGCGGCGCGACACCCGCCGCCGGAGTAGAAGGCCCGCCCGGAGAGGAGGTAGTAGCCGGGCCACTTCGCGTGCGACGACGCCTCACGTGTTCGGGCCCGGACGGCTCGCGCGGCCGCGGCGACGTGACGCCCCCGCCCACCGCGCGCCCCGCGCCGCGGGTTGAAACCTTCGCCGACGCGTGCGAGGATTTATCGCATGCCGGATAACGTGCGCGGTAGACTCGACCTTTTAATCGTGGGCGCGGGGCCTGCGGGCCTCTCGGCCGCGGACGCGGCGGCGCGCGAGGGGCTCGACTACCTCGTCGTCGAGAAGGGGCTCATCGCCGACACCGTCTACCACTACCCCGTCGGGCTCACGGTCTTCTCGACCACGAACGAGCTTGAGCTGCGCGACGGCGAGCTGCGCCCCTGCCGCGATAAGCCCACGCGCGAAGAGCTACTCTCCTACTACGTGCGCTTCACGCTGGAACACGACCTGCGCATCAACACCGAAGAGGCCGTCACGAAGATAGAGCCGCTCGACTCGGAAGGCTTCCGCGTCGAGACCGCGCGCGACACCTACACGGCCTCGCGCCTGCTCGTATGCACGGGCGCGATGGCCCGCCCGCGCCGCCTCGGAGTCCCCGGCGAAGAACTCCCGAAAGTTCGCCACCGCTTCGTCGAGCCCTTCCCGTACGTGCGCAAGGACGTGCTCGTCGTCGGCGGCGGGAACTCCGCGGCGGAGGCCGCGCTCTTCCTCGCCGAAGGCGGCGCGCGCGCGACGTTCGCGATATGGCCCACGGACTGGGAGAACCGCGACCCCAAAAAGGGCTGCATCAAACACTGGGTTCGCGGGCCTCTTGAGCGCGAAATCGAAGGCGGGCGTCTGCGCCTCTTCACCTTCTCCGAGGTCGTGCGCGTCGAAGAGTCGCGCGTGCTCATAAAGGACGAACGCGGCGAGACGCACGCGCTCGCGAACGACGCGGTCTTCGTCCTCATAGGCAGCGACGCCGACTTAACGCTGCTGCGCGACGCGGGCGTCCGCACCGAGAAGTCCGGCCTCACGGAACTCCCCTCCTACGACCCCGAGACCTTCGAGACGAACGTCCCCGGCCTCTACGTCGCGGGGCACTTCACCAACTCCCGCCACATCAAAGAGGCCATCGCAGTCCCCCGCCGCGTCGTCCCGCTCATCGCACAATCCCTCCGCGCCACGGTCTGAGACGCGCACGCCGAACTCGTCCGACTTAACGTCCCCCCGCGCCCCTTCACTTACCGCCGACGCGCCACTCGTCCCGGTGTATAATCCCCCGCCGAACGTCACCCCACGCGGCCTTTGCCGCCCTGTTACGCAGCTTGACCGAATTATTCGGCAAAATAGTAGTTAGACACGCTTCGGACAAAAGGGAGAAAGGCCGGGCGTGTGTCGCGGGTGTCGAGGTCGCGCGAGTTGAATGATTGAATCAATCGGCGGTCTAACAAGCGGTTGAACGCGACCGCCCACGGCGCGGCTCTTATCAATCTTGCGCGGGGCGGCGCGTTATCCGCGGCGTTAGGCCCTGCATCATTGCTTGGCAGTCCATTGACATGTTGGCCGTCGAAAGCATACTTTGCCGGAGTTCTACCACTCGCCTGCCTAGCTCAAATCGTGAGAGCAAAAAGGAGACATTAATGTCCGTACAAGTGATCGTCCAACAAGCCGGCCCCCTGCCGATAAAGGCGACCTTCCAGGCCCTCGGAGACTTCCCCATGTACCTGGAGGTCAACGGATCCGTCTGGAGCCAGACCGCAAACGTGCTCATCGGGATCAAGGTTAATCTCGACGGCCAGGACGTGGGGCACGCAAAAATCTTCTCCAACGGGACTGCCACCCACCGGGCCGTGGTGCCGGCCTACGTCCCCATCAAACTGAGCCAGGGAACGCACACCATTACGCTCTCCGCCGATACCACTCAGACCGTATCCGACTTGAACGACTTCTACACCGCGGTCATTCACTACTAGAAGTCCGACAGATAGAGGAAAGGGCGGCGGCCACGCAGGCCGCCGCCCGATTAACCTTATACACACGGGCGTTAGCCCGAGGCGCACAGGCATGCAGTTCGGAGCGATTTTCGCGCCGTCACGGGCCTGACAACGGCATGCGCCCGACGCCCTTCAAGGAGTGTCTCATGTATCTTGAATGTGCTCGCGTGTTACCCGCGACGTTAGATTTGTTCTCCCATGAGCACGAATAGAGATTTGCTCGAAGAGGTTAAGACTTTCGTGGCCGAATTTTGGGGCGAGCCGATAGATCGCCTGACGGCTGAAACGAGCGTCAACGAAGACTTGGGGATGGACGGGGATGACGGCGTGGAGTTCATGCAGACGTTCGGCGAGCGTTTCGCCGTCGATCTCGACGCCTTCCCGCACGACAAGTATTTCGGGCCGGAGGCGGGCGCCACTCCGCTCTCGATACTCGTGTGTGTCGTCCGGCGCGTGACCACAGGCAGGTGGAATGGCCTGACCCGACTGACGTTGCGCGAGTTGACGGATGCGGCGGGACGGCGGAGGTGGGCGGATGCCAGGGTTAAAATCGCACAACGGCAACAGGGCTAGTTGATATCTTTTCCGTTATGAATGATGATACATCGTCAAAAGCTTTTTCAATCTTAGGAGAATGAATGTTATGTCTATCGCACGCATCACAGAAATCAGCTCTACCTCAAAGAAGAGCTTTGAGGACGCAATCCAAAGCGCCGTAACTCGCGCGACTCAAACCCTGCGCAACGTACGTAGCGCGTGGGTCAAAGAACAACAGATACAGATTGAGGACGGTAAAATCTCCGAATATCAAGTTAATTTAATGATCACTTTCGTTCTGGACGAGGCTGATCAAGCGAACGTGGCATAGGCCGTACCCGACTCACAAGAATAGTCTTCCCGCGAAACCTTTGTTTGTAAGAGCAATCAGAGGGTCTGGAATCTCGGGTGTCGGAGTTCGGGTCTAATAGCTTCAATATAACGGCATTCACATGGATGCGACTGTTAAGGCTGGGAGCGCGGGCATCCCTGCCCGCCAAAGCGTGCGACGGCGCGCTTCGAGCGATTCGCTTTAACTCTACGTCGAGTTAAAGCGTCTCTTAGCCTTCGCGCCTTGCGGCGCTCAATGCGGGCAGGGATGCCCGCGCTCCCAGGGGAAGGGCGCGCCCTTGTGAACGCCGCTGT
>Ga0126311_10001775_pt1 | contig 10580 bp, 10 predicted proteins | sample Plot61_FD_92539 | JGI IMG/M metagenome (GOLD analysis project Ga0126311, IMG submission 92539) | Serpentine soil microbial communities from UC McLaughlin Reserve, CA, USA - Plot61 | ecosystem: Environmental > Terrestrial > Soil > Grasslands | place: USA: UC McLaughlin Reserve, Lake County... | reverse complement strand
CGATTGGGCCGAACAGGGAATCAAGTCTTTTCCGCGAGCCGATTCGCGACTGGTTGAGTTTCTCGCCGTCGAATATCACCGCCGCTCTCGACACGACGACGCAATGACTTTGATCTGGAACCAGTTTGTCGAATCGCCCTACCTGCAAAACTACAAGGAGTTGAAGGCGCACGCACTTAAAGTGCGCCCGGATCGTGACTGGCCTGCTTGGAGAGACAAAGCGCTGACACATCTGCGAGGTGTGATTGAGAGAGAAAAGCAAGCAGAGAAAACTTCAAAGAACCATTGGGATTGGGCGCGCCATGCTGATAACTCGCGTTTGGTTGAAGTCTTTCTATGGGAAAAGCGCTATGACGAGGCGTGGCAGGAAGCCTGTGCGGGGGGCTGTTCTTCGGGTCTTTGGCTTCTGGTTGCAGCCGCGCGAGAAGAAAAACACCCCGGCGACGCCGTACCGATTTACCAGGAGATGATCGCGCCCACTCTTAAGCAGGCAAACAACGCCGCCTACGAGGAGGCCGTTAAGCTGCTGCAGAAAATCCGCGAGCTAATGGGGCGACTGGATCGCGTAACCGAGTTTGAGGATTACCTTGGGGCGCTACGCGTCGAATACAAACGCAAACGCAACTTCATTAAGCTGCTTGATGCAATTGAAAGCTCGTGATTCGAGAGAAATGATTGAGAGCAATAGAGCCGCAAATGGTAGCGACGCTATTGGATTAGGTGATCGGATCGTCACACATGCCGAAATGTTTCAGAACGGCGAAGGAATTCCAAGAGCGCGGCAAATGCTTCGAACTGTTCCCTGGGGAATCTCTCGATGACGCGGCACGGCGGCGGATTTCCTGGTTTGTCGGTTGATGTAAAGGCTATGCTGTCTTCCTTCGCGCATGAGCTGGCAGCCATGACTCTCAAGATGTCGAATTAAATCGATTCGCTTCATGCTGCGCGAAAGGCGATTTCTTCACTACTGATTTTTTCCCTGGGAACATCTTCGGCCAGCAAGCGGTTTCCTTCCAGGACCATCTCGATTGCTTCATCCAGATTTCGCCGCGCCTCATCGACATCAGCGCCAAGCGAGATCGCTCCCGGAAGCTCAGCGACCGAGGCCTGAATCAGCCCATCGGCCTTTTCATAGATTATGGTCATCTTAATTTCCATAGTCCCTCCGGCCACATCATAGCACGAGGCAATTATGGTGAGACCCGATTCGATTGCGCCGAACGATGTTAAGATTCTCATGCCACTGGTCTCTGGGTTGACCGCCGAGATAGTCTTTTGGCATACCCTTGGTTTGGAGGTCTTGCTGGTTAGTAAACTTTCTTGTTTTTCGAACCAGCGCTCTATGTCACGCAGTTCGGTCTTTATTTTGTTTCCATCCTCAAGCGTAGTTTCCTTAATCCGACTTTTCAGAAATGCCATTTTTGCTTCTTGCTGTTCTAGATTGTCTAGATATTCTGCTAGGTCGGTATCGAACAGAAACGGGCTTTCTTTTATCGTCAAGTTGAACTCAGTGTAGTGCTCGTACGTGGGGCCGTGTTCTGTTTTGCACAATGCGACAAATCGGCTTGCAGCTTTATAAATACTCATTCGTTTGTCATATAAGTCGTGTCGTAGTTTAGCTCTATTGCTGCGGTATTGTTGAATTGCTATGTACGTTGTAACTATCGCTATGAGTGGCGTCAGCGACGCTGAAAGCAGTTGAATGTATTCCATAGGCTTAAAACCAAAGCCCCGGTTGGACCGAGGCTCTCAAGGTTGGCGCGAGGCATTCAGCCTCTTTGATTACTGTCCTCACCCCAGCAGAGCAATGCAGATTGGAGAGGATATGTAGCCTGTGTTACTTGCAGTAAACGATATCTCTGGAACTCAGGAGAAATACACGCTGGCCACTGGATTCACGACAAGCTAGACTACGACCCCAGGAACGTTCACCCTCAATGCCGGAACTGCAATTACAAATACAAGAAGAATACTAATACAGCCTATGCCATTTACATGGCTCGAACCTATGGACCAGACGAGATGGAAAGAATTCGAAAGTATGCTTATGAAAAAGGCAATCAGTATTCACGCGAGGAGCTTGAAGAAATCATTCAAAAGTACACTCTAACTAAATGAGCAACTTCAGTCTCACAAAACCGCAGCATTGGCGTAAGGGACAAGTCCTCTTTAACTTTTTCCAATGGCTTGCAACTGAAAAAGGATTCGACACCATACCAGCTAATCGAGTGGGAGAGTCCAAGTGTTAACGCGCTTTCGCGCGTCAAACCTAGTCCCGTGCGTAAATCATCATGAGCGGTTTGTCTGACCCCAAGACAGCAGCCTGATTCCTATCAAGCAAAGACAACAATAAGAAAGCAGCGATTGACAATCAACAATTTTCTGGGCAATGGTAAGAATAGAAAAGTTCAGCCCGGTTTCCGCATCGAACTTTGTGCCTTAGTTGTGACAGGCTATGTTGGCTCCGTGAGGTAACGTCTTTCTTTCCAAACACCTACAAAAATAAATTGGCTCCCCACACTGGACAATCTTCGCAACTTTTTCTTGACGCCAACCACAGAAGTGCTCAGTTTCTTCCAACAGTTGCGAGAAGTGCCGTAAATTTGCCAGTTACTCGGACTCACGAGTATTGGCGCATAAGCGCCTGCAATGCAATGTCCGATCGTGGTTAGCCCACACTGGACAATCTTCGCAACTTTTTTGACGATGACAGAATGCTCAGGTTCCTTCAAAAGTTGCGAGAAGCGCCTTAACGCCTTGGTCCCATTGACGCTTTGCAACAAGAAGGCAGCTAACGCTTGAGTTGACGCGGCGGCGCGATTTCATTCAAGCATCGCCAGACCAGTCATGATGCGAAACACGCTCCCGCCGCTCGCGTCCAACGATTTGTTAGGCGGCGGTCGATGTGGGAATTAGTGTTAAGGGTTCGGAAAAATTTCTTCATTCTATTCCCCATTACACGGGCATATCATAGACCTGCAGCACAACGGGCGCATCGTCGTCGTCGAGGCTTATCGAGACGTCCCGATCCCAGGACTTGATGTAGTGCCACGATATATCGACCCTCCAATCCTCCGCACCGGAGGCGGTCTCGACCACGCGGAATTGCTTGATGTAGAAATCGACGTTGTCTTTTATCCACATGTTGTCGCCGTCCGTCTGCAGGCGGATAACCAGATGTCCTTCCAGATCGTTTGAAAATTCAAAGCCGTACGGCGGATACGGCATGGGATCGCTTTGGACGCCCGGCTGCAGTTCCAATGTCTCATCGGTTCTGCGCGGCAGGTTTGAAGCGCCCTCGAAATCGTAGTTACGTTCATCCCCGCGCTCGTGATCGTCAACGCCCGGTTTTGCGAGATCGAAAGTGCCCAAGCGTTCGCCGTCGCGCTTGAAGATCGCCTGTACCAAGTCGCCCGTGCCCGCGTATGGTGCGTCTTTTGTTTTGACAGTCAACCGAATCGCTGCTATCCACATGTTTTTCTCCTGTTTGTGAAGGATATGTTCCAAGGCGCGTGATGCGACGCCGTATCCTGTTCGGCGTCAGCCGCCTAACTATGTATATCTTGATCCGAATAAAATCAGGAAGCGGTGTTAGCCCTTCATTTCCTTCCGGCTAAATTAGCGGCTCCATTCCGCCAATCTGTTTATTCATGGCACTTGTGGCGTCTGAACCACCTGCCTCGCTGTCTTTTTCGGTTCCACAATAGAATCAGCTTTGCTAAAAAGGACCTGCTGTCTGCTTCGCCTCAAAGAACGTGAGCGCCATGGTACACGTCATCAGCGGGCCGCATTCAAGGTTGTTAGTTAGGAGTATTTGCGAGTTACCAGCAGAGAAGCGTGTACGTGGTAAGGCTATGATTGTGAGCTTCCTTGTGCAGTGGGAGTCAGGAAGAACACGGCACAATCTATTACACGCCGTCAGGAAAAGCAAAGCAAAAAAGGCGGACCACTTCAGGCATTCTCTCGAGCGTCCTGTCCCCAAGTTTTTTCGGCCAATGTCTCGCCACACTGGACAATCTTCGCAACTTTTTGCTGACGCCAATGACGGAAATGCTCAGTTTCTTCCAAAACTTGCGAGGGCAGTAGTTTGGCACACAAGGCACAAGAGCTTCAAAAGACTCCTGAGGCAGCCCACAGTGGACAATCATCGCAACCTTTTTGGCGACTGCGACCGGAGATGTTGGGTTTTTTCACCAGTTGCAAAGCGCTTAGTACAGCACGCGGTGAACGGGTCCAATAGATCGTGGCCCGCCTATCCTTAAGGTTTTACGCACATCCCTATGAGTAAATGCACGAACTACTGTAGTACCTACAAACTGCGCGATTTGATAACCCTGCCAAAGTTCGCTTGGAGTTTTATCCGTACCTTTATACCTATCACCGATTTCTGGAAAGCAACTTAAACCGGGACGGATAACCTGTAGCTCGGATTGATTATCTACAGCCAAACATCTATCAAGAGCTTTCTCAATGTTGTGACCAATTTTATCTTTTGCTTCTTTCTCAGTAAGACTTATCTTCCCAGCTAGATAAGCCTTCAGGAACATTTCTGTAGCCATCCTTGCGGATTCCATTGACTTTGGATTCGGTATGTCTTCGTGAAGAAGAGTTACTGTTGCATTTAGTTGCTGGTTCCCACTTCTAAACAACTCTTGGCCGAATGCGCCAATGCTATTGTTTTTGATTACCTCTTCGATGCCGAAACCGTAATCTGCGCAATCAGCCCAAAAGGCTGCAAAATTTATGAATGAATCACGATCTCGCATAAGACACGCCTTGATAGAATCCGGCATCGTTCTTAAAGATTTCGAGGCATCAAGGTAAGGGCTACCTAAGACAACAGGAATTACTATCGGCCAGAAGCATGAATCATAATAAAGTGACCCTACATACATTGGGTCAATATATTGGGAACCTGCTTTCGCGTTTTTCTCGAACCACTCAAATATCTTCTTTACATCTTCATCCGCTAAAGAAGTTGAGACGCCAACATGCTTAGACCATTCCCTCCAAGCATCCCAAGGTCTACGCTTGTGAGGCACATCTTTTTTTCGCAAATCTTCGTTAATCTGCTCTAACCACTCATCAGTTACGTCGTAGCCTTCTCTCTTTGCCATATCTCACACATCCTTTCTCAACACGCAGCCACATAACGCTTGAGTTGACGGGGCGGCGCGATTTCATTCAACCTTCGCCGCACCAATTTATCTTGCGAAACATTCTGTACTTCTCAGGTTCGTTTACGTCACAAAGCATGTCAACAAAAAAAGCGGACCCAATGCACACGGCCAGGTTACGATCTAAAAGTCGAAACCCGCGCTGCATTCACGCCCATGACGGGAGTCCGATCTTTGGTGTGAGAGTTTCGGGTCACCCGTCATACATATAGGCGAAAACAAAAAGACTTGTTGGTTTGACTTCAAACTAAGACCTTGCCTCAAAGCGGAAAGCCAAATAGACTCCCTCCACGCTTGTGCCTTGCACTCTCTCTGAAACGAATCGCTCAACTTCGATGACTTCTCACAGTGGAGTGAAAAACATATGGAAGAGCAAACGGAGAGGCTTAAACTGCCCATCGTTGAAACCAGCCCATCAACAAACCACACCTGGTATCTGCTTATTTCCGGCTTGTTCATTGTGGCAGCAATAATCTTTGCCGGGAAAGGTTGGTACACCGTCTATGACAATAGCTACAGTGCTCAGATTGTTGGCGGTGACGCGTACAATTTCATCATTTACGCTACACGCGGGACTGCTCTGGTTTGTGTGGGAATCGTGTGTGCGATCCTAAGCGTAACCTTTGCTGTTTTCGCGCATATGGCTAGACAGAACTGAAGCGAAATCAGCACGGGCAGACATGTAACGCCTGTCTTTGAAGAAAACGCCGCTTGTTGCGCGCGCCGTGCGGGGAAAAATTAGATGGCCGATACTCGTGAATACCGACGAACGTGCTTGGCTTGTGGCAAGGTGTGGCATTCACTTCTTGCGCGGGAATCTCAAATATCGATGAATCAGAAGTCAAACGCTTGCAATGTCATCGCTCAATGCTGTAATCCAGCCGCGCAGTTACAGGCAAAGCGTAACTTGGAAGCCAATCAGTCAGAAATAGCGAAGCTGCGCCAATGCCCGAATTGCCTTTCAACGCACTATCAAGAAGTGATTATCACGCATGCGCAACCACCGCAAATACCTAGGTGAAATAGCAGCGTTTATTGTTCAGGAGATCTGGAAGAAACGGCTAGGTGTCTTCTACAACAGCAAGACACATACGTACTGTCGGTTTTACCCTTCATGTTCAGATTATGCTGTCCGGGCCTTGCAAAAGTACGGTTTACTTCGCGGCACGTTTCTCGCGGCCATGCGTATCAAACGGTGTAATCCGAGCAACACAGAGTCTTGCGTCGATTACCCATGACCGTCCGTTCCCGCTTCCGGGTGGCTACTTTTTAACAAAGACCGTCTTGATGGGTTTTCGATCGAGCAAAGTCTCAAAGGTCACGTCACACTTTACTACTCGTTCCTTAGTATTGAACGATTCTATTAGTTCGGTCTCGATCGCTGATTCTGCTGGCACCGTGCCCAGATACCTGGGGTGTCCACTAAGTGATGTTCCAGTTGCGGTCGTACACGTCATGACAGCTTGTGCTGAGTCATTGTCCGCCTTGGTTGGATTCCGCACCGTAACTGTAGCGCGGACAAATCCGAGTTCATCTGCTCGATAAGTCCAATCCAGAACCTCCAGAGCAAGCGACACATCGCCTAACCCTTCGACCATCTTGTCAGCAAATTTCTTGAACTCGCTTTGCTGCTCGGGTGTGAAGCTGCACTCTATGTCACCGACACGCATTCTGATCGAAGAGCCATTCGCCAGTTTGGTAATGCCGTCTCGCGTTGTAAGCATTCTGAGTTCTTCCGTGATGAGCCCGGGAATCGGCATGTTTTTTGAAACCTCATATCGCATCTTGCCGAAACGCTCTCTCTGACCGTCGATAATTACTAACCACTCCGGCGCCATTTCAAAATTGCTAAAACTACCGGGCGGCGAGTATGTCTCAAAGGCGATCATTGCGCTATCGACCGCTTTTATTAACCGCTTGCCCGGATAACTAAAAACAGCAATCATGTTGACGCTTCTCGGAGAATTTGGCGTGTTAAGTTTCAGAGGGCCCACGCTTACGTTCGTTACGTCTTTGAATTGGTCATAATGGATCTTGACTGAATAGTCTGCTGGCCGGCTAATGTCTTCTCGTCTCGTATCAGTTTTGTCTGAATCTTTCTTCTGTACACTAGGTCGTCCTGTCGTTTTTCTGTGTTGTTCATGGGGGTAAACCAGCACCCCGTTAATGCACAACGCACTTACCGCGAGTGCGACAGTTCTGCATGTTGTCTTCACGCTTAGGTTCATTGATTCGCTCCTAAAGGTAGCTACAGACATGAAAAAGAAACCTGTCGGTTCATCGTTATGTCACGGATCACTTTTCCAGGCTTTCGCCACTCTCTTTCGCTCGTGCCTCCTTCAAGTCTGATCGCAGCTTCTCGACATAGGTAATCCACTTTCTGACCATGGTGCTCAACAGGCGCGTCTCATCCCGCGTGAGTGGTTGAAACGCAGCTTTGTAAATCTGAACCGTTGAACCATCGTAATTAAAACCTTTGATCTCGTGCGCCGCAGCGTCCGAGTGTGCGAACGTCTGATCCCGCATGTCGATAACTCTGCGGTGCAGCGCAATCTCATCGCCGTCGCCCAGAACAGCTTGCACAGCTTCCCGTAGTGACACACGCAGCCCGGCTGTGTCATTGCTTTTGTGGAATGGACGGGAGTAAGAAACGATCAGCGAAGTGTTGAAAGCGGAGTGTACTAACTTCGCAATCGCATGAGGATTCTTTACCGCGTGCAACTTCCTTCTAAGAATGTAACCGCTGAACCGGCGCGCCTGATTGAAGTCAAAGAGAAAAATGTTGAGCCGAGATAACCGAAACTGATCGGGCGCTTTCTCGTTCACAGCTTCAACGGGCATGAGAGGCTTTCTTGTTAGAGATCGGGGCATAGGTTTGGCAACCTAAGACCGTTATCGTTTGTATCCGTCGAGGTAGCGAAGCAGATCGTCGCGGTCTTTCAGGTAGAGACCCCTTAACAAATCGTCCCGGAAAGAGATCGTTCTAGAGCAGATTGTTCCGGACTAAATAGCCGCGCCCCTTTTGGGCTAACGAGTAACTAGCGTCAGCGTGTTTATGAACAAAATCACGCGCTATTAGCCGCTCAATAGCATAGTTAAAACGTTCGGGATGTAAATTAAGTATGAAGATGAACCAACTCGCAATCCGTTCGTTTTCAGAATCAGAGTCTCCTAATGCAGACAGGATACGAGTTTCGACATCGTCAAAATCGGGGTCGCTATACTCATGTTCTTCTATTTGCTTTTTAAGCTTTGCTATCTCCACCTTTGCATGGCGAAGATCATCTTTAAGAATTGCGTTCTCGGTTTCTGTCGCCGCCTTTTGGGCATTAAGTTGGGTTATCTGCTCTCGAAGGACCGCGTTGGCTGGCAAACCCTTCAGGATGTCGTCAAAAAGTCCCATGTCGGTTTACTCACTAAGCGGCTCTTCGTCGGCAAGGTCACTGTGGCGTAAACTGTCTGCACGCTGCGCGTAAGTTGTTACTCCATTCTAAGTCCTGATGAAAAATCGAATGTACCGATGCGCTTTCCAGAATAGCCATCGTGGATTATGACTAATCCTGGCTGGTTTCTCTTTTCAAGGTCTATATAACAAAGCGCCACCGCTTTCATTGCGGTCTCTTTGGCGTCAACGGGAACGGCGAAGAACCTCGCCCTACGTAGGCATGTGTCACGCCAGAATAGCCCGCCTCAACCTTGGTGAACGCACCAGCGGATTTCAATCTCTCCATTGTCTTGCAGCCGGTTTCTTTACCGCGCAGCGCCTCAGCGCGCTCGCCCGCGCTTAGTGGTTTCTCGGATGCACCACCGGCACAGCAGAAGATTGCCATTGAAAGCCAGAGGACGAGAACCATGAGAAGCGAGGCAATGGAGGATGTCATAGTACAAGGAGTCTATTTTGATTTCTTCGTCGAATCAAGGTTATGGCGGTCATTCCAGCGTCAAAATTAGTTTCAATCCCTAGCGCATGGAGTTGACCAGATTCGAACTGGCATCCCGCTACGCGTTAGGAAGTGCTCTGCCGTTTGAGCTACAGCCCCCCTACCCAAGGGAAGGGCGCGATCCTTTCCTTCTTGAGTATTAAGCAAGTACGATTCCATTTACGAAAGGCAGAGAATCGCACTATAGCTGCCGAGACGCAGATCGCAAACTGAAATCAAACCACCAGAAATCCACATTAGACCACTAACATGGACTTGCTAATAGTGACATCGCTGATCTCATTCTTATCAGGTATCGGAGCCTCTATTTTAGCGGCTGCCCTCTACACGGCATGGCAAAACCGGAACCTAACCAAAAGATTCTCGAAGTACAAAGGCCGCTACACTCAATGCGACCTTAGAGGCGAACCTCTAAACGGAAAGGCATTGTGGACAGAGATAACGAATGTCGATCGGGGACTTTTGACAGTGAAGGGTGCTGATCTTGGCGGTGTTGAATGGGTGAGTAAGATTCTCATGAACGAAAGATTTCCCGGCTTTGGATTGGGCCATTATCACTACCCGGCCACCGCCGAATCTGATTGGGGATTACATACGATTATCATCGTGGACGAGGGCACGACAATTCTCGTTCAAGTGCAGAATATGAGCGGCGGCAGAAGCAACATCTACACGCTGCTCTGGAAGAAAACGACCGCAGGTGTGTCAAAGGCATAATCCTCATTCTCTTCGCTTGACTATTTTGTGGGTTGGCGGCGCACTGGAGTCCGCTTCTTAGTAGTTAGCGGATTTAATCTCCTGTACCCACGAGTCAACCTCTGCAATGCCTTTTGCTCCGTGGCACAACATGTAATCTTTTAGTGATGTGCCTACCCACGGCGGCGTAAAGCGGCTCCGTTGAATTGGACTATCAGAATGAAACTCCAAAATACTCACTATTAGATCACGCCGAAAACCGTAAAATGACAACAATCGATTTATTGCCAGTGATAGATTTTCCAGCGTTTCCATCTGTGAATCTGTAAGTGCCTGCGCGCCTGTCTTCCATTCGGAGAACAGCCCTGGACTAGCCCCTATTAAGTGCGCGAGATATTCATCCGAGAAAGGTAAGTGTTCCTGTAACCAGCGAACGGCAGAGAGTACGTCTGGATCGTAAACGTCAGGAATTATTAAATCGGCGTGGTCCAACACTCAGGTCAAATCTGCTTCTATAAACTCCGGCCATTCGGTAGGTTCAATATCGAGATCATCATCCACGATCTGATTCATTTCGACATTTGCAAGGCGAGCATAAGCAAGGACAATCTCAATATACGGAACGCTTTTGTCTCGCTCATATTTCGAGACATTTCTGTAAGTGATTTTGACTCCCGCTTGCTTTGAAAGCCGCTCTGCCATTTCTTTTTGAGACAAGCCGAACGCCTTACGAATCTGCAATAGCTTCTCTGCTAATCGATCAGGT